>Ga0209727_1002588_pt1 | contig 12502 bp, 11 predicted proteins | sample RifGroC1_FD_183995 | JGI IMG/M metagenome (GOLD analysis project Ga0209727, IMG submission 183995) | Groundwater microbial communities from Rifle, Colorado, USA - Groundwater C1 (SPAdes) (version 2) | ecosystem: Environmental > Aquatic > Deep subsurface > Groundwater | place: Rifle, Colorado...
TGCCTGGTGATAATGGTGGAGGAGACATACCCGTTCCCATTCCGAACACGGAAGTCAAGCCCTCCCACGCCGATGATACTGCGCCCTCGAGGTGCGGGAAAGTAGGTAATCGCCAGGCTTTTTTTTGTCCATTGCAAAAACAATTGCGAGCTATCGAAATCGCAATGCGATTGTAGTACTACCTCCAGTTCCTTATATTCAGATAATGATGACTAACGTTTTTGCGGAAGGCTTGTCGACGCGGCGAAGGCCGATGCCATTCACGCTCGTCGTATACGGTGCGACGGGCGATCTTGCATCACGGAAGCTCTTTCCCGCATTGTATACCCTATACAGGGAAGGTGCGCTCGATGACTGGCGGATGATAGGCTTCGCGCGCAGGGAATGGAACGATGATACGTTCCGTTCGGAGATATCGAAATCTCTGGACAGGAGCGGTTTCGATTCAACTGCACGGGACGCTTTCCTTTCGCGCTGCAGTTATATCAGATCCGAATTCGATGATCCGAAGGGCTATGCGAGCCTGGCGGAGTCGATTTCAGATCAGCGCGAGCTAATCCACTACCTCGCTACTACGCCTGATAATTATCGAAAGATCGTTGAACGTCTCGGGGCGGCTGGTTTAGCCCGTCTCAGATCCGCGGCGACCAGGGTAGTGGTGGAAAAACCTTTCGGGCGCGACGGTAACGAGGCGCAGAAGCTCAACCGCTATATTGCCGAGCGCTTCGATGAGGAGTCGATTTTCCGTATTGACCATTATCTCGGAAAAGAGACGGTGCAGAATATCGCGGTATTCAGATTCGGGAACAGTATTTTCGAACCTGTTTGGAACAACGCCCACATAGAATTCGTCGAGATAACCGTCGCCGAGGCGGTCGGAGTGGAGACGCGAGCGGCATATTTTGAGAAATCAGGCGCGCTCAGGGATATGGTGCAGAACCATATCCTGCAGCTGCTCGCCCTCGTCGCGATGGAACCGCCGAGTTCCTTGACCGCAGACGCGATCAGGGACGAAAAAGTGAAGGTGTTCCGTTCGCTACGCTCTTTGGACTCGGCCGCAATCGCCCGCGATACAGTCAGGGCCCAATACGGCGCGGGCATCGTCGAAGGCAATTCCGTTCCGGCATACCGTGATGAGAAAGGCGTTTCTCCTGGTTCCGTCGCCGAGACCTACGCCGCATTGAAAATCCATCTGGATTCCTGGCGTTGGGCCGGTGTTCCCTTCATCATCAGGACCGGGAAGCGTTTGTCCCGAAGGCTTTCCGAGATCACAGTCCATTTCAAGGCCCCTCCCATTGATCTATTCCCGAGAGGCTGGACGGGAGGGAACAAACTGGTCTTCCGCATCCAGCCCGACGAGGGGCTGACCCTTTACCTCGATACGAAAATACCGGGCTTGCAGGACAAATCCCGCTCCGTTTCCATGGACTTCCTGTACGGCACCGGGTTCGGTATACCATCACCGGAAGCTTATGAGCGGTTGCTCCTTGACGCGCTGATCGGGGATGGCACGCTGTATACCCGGCGGGATGAGGTCGAATCATCCTGGGCCTTCATCGATCCCATCCGCAAAGCCTGGGACGAAAATGTTTCTCCGCTTCGAAGCTACGAGGCGGGGCTTTCCGGCCCCTCCGAGTCCGTGCAGCTTCCCCTATCATTCGGAAAGACCTGGAGACGCTTATGAACATTCCGAAAAGTTCGATTTTGGAACGGGAACTCGTTTCGCGCATCAGGGACAGCGCCAGGGAGGGCGAGTCCGCAACTGCGCGCGCGATGGCGGCGACTGTCATCGTCGCTTCGGATTCAATCCGGGCGGCGTCAGCCGATGCAACCATCGATCGCCTGATGGGGCGTCGTCCGGCCCGCGTCTTGCACGTGCGCTCCGGCTCCGAGGGTCCTTCGCGCGCTTGGACCAGTGCCCGTTGCGCCCTGGATCGCGCGAGCAGGGGCGTGTGTTTCGAAGATATTTTCATCGAAAGTCCCGACGAGGAAGCTCTGGATCCGAGAATATGGGGTCCCTTCCTGATCCGCGAATTGCCGGCTATCTTGTTTTGGAATTTCGGGCCTGGCGCCTTGACCGAATGCGGTTGCGGTCCGTTCTGCGCGGAGCGCGTCGATCTGGTCGTCGCCGACGGATCGCTGGATTTTAACTTCATCCAGGGCGGAGGCGATGCCCCTGTCAGGAATTTTATCGATGCGATACTGCAAACCATCGCGGACGCGCCCGCTTATTCGGATCTTGCCTGGGAACGCCTGGAAAACCTCCGGCTCGCCGTCGCAAGGCTTTTTGACGGAAGTGAGCGCAGGGGAGACCTGGCAAAAATCGTTTCGATCTCAGTATCCCTGCGCGATTCATGGTCAGAGATGCTGGTCGAGGGTTGGCTTCGGTCAAGGCTTTCAGCGATCGGAATGAGCGAAAAAGTTGAAATTTCACTTGTGCAGGGGGATGCGGGGCTCGTCTTCGTTTTGGAAGGCGGCCGGCGGTATTCCGTTGGTTTCCCGACCGGAAGCGTGGCGTTGCTTTCCTACTCGGACACCGAAGTGCTTGAGCTGGGATTCAGGGAAACCGACGACGGACTTATACTTGCGAATCTTCTCGACGACCCGGCGGCGGATCCGATGTACCGGCAGGCGATTTCGGCGATCCGAAGATGAGGCGTGCCTGCGAAGGCGGGTTTCCGAAATTACTCTTTCCTGCACACTCATCTTTCCGCGCGGCGATATGCGAGGGCCTTGAATCCGTCGCGCTTGAGTTCGCCCGCGCGGTCGAAGGGACCCGTCTTGACCCGGTCGAAGCGTTCGGAATCCGAGGACGAGGCGGCGAGCACGAATAGTCCGCCTACACGTACGAGCCGGGCTGCGGCGGACCATGAAGCGGCGGTCCATTCATGCAGGGGTACGATTTCCGGGAATACGACTACCAGGTCCCAGGGAACCGGTGATCCGTCGAAGGCTTGCGGCGCGAAGCCGAAGTCCGCCGCGAGGAGGGTCCGCTCGGGCGTTTGGCCCGAAGCGACCCGGACGTTGTACGAGCAGGCGGATAGCGAAAGGATGTTGCGACTGAGCAGGGTGAAAAGGGGCGCGCGGAGCGAGCGGCGGACGGCCGCGGCCGCGAGCCATGCAGAAAAATGGCCTTGGTCGTTTGCAAACACCAGAACCCGGATCGGCGCGGCCCTTCCAAGGATGGCATCCAATCCGCATTTTTCCAGCAATCTCGCGGCGACGGTCTTCTCCCGCCCACGCTCGTCGAAACCTCTCGCGCCGTGGATCGCTTCAATCCCGTATTCGTCTGAGAGCAGCTCGAAGCGTCCCTGGACCCTCCGATACGGCGAATCGGCCGATAGGGGATCGACGGCACCGCCTGCCGCTGAACCGGGAACGGGGCCGTACCGGAAAACGGTATGCCCCTTGCCCTTCGTTTCGCGGATGACGGAATTGCCTTCTTTGCCCAACCATTCCCGCGCGTCGGCGGCGAGGGGGTTCACTATTACGACGATGCAGAATCCGTCGGGGGACAGCATGAAGGCGGATTTCCTGAAGAAGTCCCGGAGCACCGAAGGGCCAGCCTTGGCGGGCAGGTTGGAGACGATGAGGTCGAAGGTCTCGTCACCGTCGCGGGAAAGCAGGGGCTCGCAGCGGGCGAGCAGGCTGCCTTCCGGCAGTTCATTCGCACGGGCCGCTGCGGCGGTGAAGGCCCGCGCCAGCTCATCCCTGTCCTGCGCCCGCACCGTGACGCCCTGTTCCCCTTCGGCGAGAAGCGCCGCCGCGAGCGACAACGCGACCACGCCGGTACCGCAGCCGGCGTCGAGGATGTGAGTCGGAAGCGGCGCTCCCGTAACGAGAAGTTCGTCCAGGTGGTCGGAAACCGACTTGAGCAGGAGGCGGGTGCCCGAGTCGATATCGGAAGAGCTGAACAGCCCGTGGGACAATGGAATACGGAGATCGCACGATCGGAATCTGAAGTTCGCGGCCTTATTTGAATATGATGCGACGATCGAATCGTCCAAAACATCGCGGTCTATCATGAGTCGTCCTCGCATGAGTGCATCGATTGGAAAACCGGCAAATACTACAGCTTGAGAGACTATATCGAAAGGGATTCCTGGCGTCTATGAATTTGCCTATCCCAGACCCTTCGCGTGCCGATATACTGAGCATCATGAGCCAGGTTAACCGTGCAAGTCGATTCGCCTTCCTCCCCATCGCCCTATACGTCCTGTTTTCCTGCGGGACAACGGCGCCGGCACCGACCCCGCCTGCGTCTCTGCCGGAGAGCCCCCCGCACGTTGTTGAAACGCCTCCTTCTCCCCCTGCGGAAGCGCCCGTCATCGTGGAGGCGGAACCTTCGCTCCGCATCGGGAATCCGCGCGCGAGCGCCGTGGACCTGGCATCGGTCATCATCCGCTTCACGGCGATCGCCGTAAATCCCGCTTCCCGGGAAAGGACGCTCGGGTCGGTGGATTACGAGCTCTTCGTTCAGGATGTTTCCGTGGCCCGCGGTTCGACGGCGACGCGGACGGCGATCCCGGCAGGAGAGCAAACGGAGATTGAGCTGGAATTGCCGCTATCGGTACGGGAGCTGGAAAAAACCACGGATATCGCGGATTGCGGCCCCGAGGCGACCTGGCGCGTCGAATTGCGTGCCCGGTGGACCAGCGCCTACGAGGAAGCGCAGGAAACGGCAGCATCCGCCGGAGGCCGTTTTCCGGTGATCCGCGAGCCGACCTTTTCGATAGTCGCGATCAAGATGAAACGGGCGGAGCTCATCAATACGCGGCTGAAGGTCGAACTGCGGGTAAATAATCCGAACGCCTTCCCGGTGGGCTTCGAATCAATGAGCTACGAGCTGTTCGGAGAAGGCCGCTCCTGGTCGGATGGAGTAGCCGAACAGCTCGTCGTCGTGGCGCCCGGCGGCGCGGCGTCGGCGGAACTCTCCATGACGATGAACTTCATCGATATGAACAGGGCCCTCCTGGACCAGTTCATCCGCCTGGAAGAGGTGCGCTACCGCCTGAAGGGCGAAATCGTCGTCGGAACGGGGCTGGAATTCCTGCCCGAGTTCAGGATGAAATTCGACAAGTCGGGGACCTCGGCGGTCACGGAATAGACGGAATCGCGGGCCTGCGGAGAAGTATCCTCCGGCCGGCTATGGGGCCAACCGGACGATGGCGTCCTTCCACTTGCGTCCCCGGTCGAATTCGTTCAGGAACATGCCGAAGGAAGTGCAGCCGGGCGAAAGGACGACGGAATCGCCTTCCCCGGCGAGGGCGATGGACCGGAGGGCCGCTTCTTCCAGTGAGGAATACGGGCCTTCGTACGCGATTCCCGCGCCTTGGAGAAGCGGCATGAGCAGATCGCTTCCCGATCCGGCGAGCAGCACGATTGCCTTGGCTCCCGGGGCGGCCGCCGCGAGGGGAGCGAAGTCGAGGGCCTTGTCCGTTCCGCCCGCAACGAGTACGGGCGGCGAGTCGAATGACCTTACGGCCGCCGCGGACGCCTCGGGTATGGTCGCCGCGGAGTCGTTATAGAAACGGACACCTGAGCGGGATCGGTGGAAGAATTCGAGCCGGTGTTCGATGCCGGGGAAGGTTTCGAGGCCTTTCCGTATCTCTTCGCTTTCCAAGCCGAAATCCAGAAGGCCGAGTCCGGCCGCCAGGAGATTGCCTTTTTGGTGGCGTCCGGGAACGCGCAGCGCGGGCGGCACCAGGACGCGCGCCTCTTCCTCGCCCGTAAGCCTGCCGACTCCCGATCCGTCAGCGGCGATCCAACCGCCTGCGGAGCGGTCACCGGGATCGGCGGAACGATAGCGGAGCACACGGGCCCCCGATTCGGCTGCGAAGGATTCGCCCCAGAAATCTTCCCCGCAAACGGTGACGTCCGCACGGTCCTGACCTTCGTAGATGACGCGTTTGTCGGAGACGTAGGCTTCCATGGATGCGTAACGGTCCAGGTGATCCGGCATAATCGCGGTAATGATGGCTACGCGGGGCTTCAGGAGGGCGTGCCCGTTCTCGCGGCGCCTTCCGCGGAGGTCGCCGAGCTGCCAGCTGGACAGTTCCAGCACCACCGCGTCCTCCGGCTTCAGACCATGGAGGAAAGAGAGGGGCGATAAGGTGATATTTCCGCCGAGGAAGGCTTTCCGCCCTGCAGATGCCAAGGTCCAGTGCAGTGCCGAGGAGACGCTGGACTTGCCCTTGGAGCCCGTCACTGCGATGAGCGGCGCGGGGCAGCGCGAAAGGAAGAGGGACAGATCCGTCTCCACGCGGCGCGCGGCGGCGAGGTATGGCGAGTCGGGCTTCACCGCCGGATTCTTCACGGCGAAATCGGCTTCCCTGAAATCCGAGATTTCATGCCGGCCGAGAACGTACCGGATCGGCAGGCCCTGGAGTTCGGCGATGGAGGGCTCAAGAACCTTCTCGTCACGGAGATCGGTGACGGTGACGGAAGCGCCTTCCGAGGCGAGGTAGCGCGCCGATTCCAGCCCGCCGCCGTTAAGGCCGAGGCCCATAACGACGACGCGCATGCCGCGGAAGGAGCTTCCGGGAGTAGGGAAGTCATAGTTCAACGATATATTCCTTCTGCTCTCGTTCGTTCAGGTAGGCTTTCAGTTCAAGGTTTTCCCAGGGCTTTATGAGGCTATCGGGGATTTTCGCTTTCAGGTCCCTGAAAAGGGGCATGGTCTCAGAGAAACTCGTGTTTTTGAGGGAGTTCTGTATGTGATCGATTTCCGGCAGGAGTATTTCCACCGCTTTATGGAGATAAGGCAACAACTTGCGCCTGGAATCGGCTTTCGGATCGAGGACGGTCATGCAGATCGTCTTGTACTTGCAGGTATAGGGATAATACGGATATATGCGCTTTCCGGCGGGGATCAGGAGCTTGGTGAAGAACTTGGAGAGCTCGGAATCCATCCAGATGCCGCGGACCATATAGCCTTTGCCGGTTTCGCCTATCCAGGTTTGCGAGATCGTTTGCCTGACGGCGAAGGCCATCACCTTGCCCAGCTCCGAAATCACGGAGGCGAGCGGGATGAACTCGCTTTCCAGATAAAGGCGGTTCGTCCTGTAGGCGGCGGTTTCGTCGTTGCTTCCGCGTTCCAATAGTTCGAATTCAAGGGCGCGGCAGGCGAGATCGATCCGAAGCAAGTACAGGAAATATTCCTCGCCGATCCGGTACAGACGGTAGAAGCAGGGTTTGGAAATCTCGGACGGATCGAAGAAGTAAATCAGGTCGCTGAAAAAATCGGGAACGACCTGGACGAGGCCATCGATCCAGTCCCTGAGGGAGTTCATGTAGTCGGCGCGCGGGACCGTCTGCCGCACGTCGTGGTGGATCGGAAAACGCGGAACAGTGAACGGTTTGTCCAGCTGTACGAAATATTCCTCTCCCTGCGTGAAATGCTTGGTATAAGCGATACTGGATGAGGATTTTAAGGAAGAAAGACGCTCATTGATGATCCTGTCGGCATAGCCGAGGCGGATTTCGTTGACCAGCTGTTCCATTCTACCTCATCATACAGCCATATAGGCAACGTTTCCAAGTGGAAAATGCATCGGATCGACATTGCCGTCCCGCCGAGGTCATAGTATAGTCGTAGCCATGACGAAAAGAGGACCGTTTTTAGCGTTAATTCTCTTTGCGCTCGCGATTCCGGGCTTCGCGCTTGAAGGAGCCGACGGTCCTGGCAGGATTTCGGCTCAGATCGTCTATGCCGAAGGAAAGGATTTCACGATCGTCCGCGGAGGCGTGGCGCGCACCTTCCGGGCCGATGGGAGCGAAGTTGTCGGGATGGACGTGGAAGCTGGAGATCTGGTCCAGACCGGTTCGCTCACTTTCGTGGAGATGCAATTGGCGCCGTCCGGATCAATGATCAAGATCGCGGAGAATACCTCTTTTTCGGTCGATTCGTTCGGCGCCTCGGACGGCTCGGTCTCGCTTTCCCTTGTTTACGGCCGCGTCAGGGCGAAAGTGGCCAAATTGAGCGGAACGGATAGTTTCCGCGTCAGGACCCGGGGCGTCGCCGCGGGGGTCCGCGGGACGGATTTCGGCATGGATTCGATTGCGACGCGGGTAGCCGGCAAGACCGAGGACCGCGCCTACTGCTTCGCGGGCGAGCTGGAAGTCTATCCCGAAGGAGCCGTTGCGGCCGGGGTTCCCGCCATGATCGTCAATGCAGACGAACTTCTGCTCGTGGACCTGTCCTCCGGCCTGGCGGTGCTGGAACGGAGGACCATAGACAAAGCTATAAAGGCCTTCTGGTTGGCCAATGAGTTCGAGGGAAAGCCGCCGTTGCCCGCGCCGCCTTCCGCCGATCTTTCGGACGGGTCGGCCGCGTTGCCCGCATCACCCGCGTCGGCCATAGCGCCCCGGCCCGAGCCTGTTCCCGCGGCGGCGCCGCCCGCCGCAACGGCTTCCGAGGCCGCCAAGGAGGCACCCGCCGAGGCCGCCAAGGAGGCGCCCGCCGAGGCCGCGCAGGATAATGGCCCCGAGGTCGAGATGCGTTACGCATTGCCGGATTATGAGCCTTACCGGCGCGCGGCTTCAACCAAAAACGTGATGATCGGTGTTTCCCTCGTCTGCGGCATCATCGGGCTCGGCCTCCAATCCGTCGGCCTATATTCGATTACCCAGTCCGAATATGATCTCGGGACCATGCTCGTCGCAGGCGGGAGCGCCGGCGTCGGCATCTCGCTCGGGACGGCGGCAGCCGCCCTCTTCATCAATCCGCCGTCGCCTTAGCGCGCGGTCTACAATATTCAGGAGGCATCATGACGAAGAAAACATTTCTGCTCGTAGCCATCGCGGCGGTGACGGCCGCGGTCGCGTTCGCGGCCGATCCGGTCGAGGGGTTCTGGAAAAGCGTGGACGAGAAGACCGGAGAAGCGACAGCTTTCTGGAAAATTTATGAAAAGAACGGACAGCTCATGGGAGAGATACTTAAAATAGTCGGGAAACCGGACAGCACGATCGCCGACAAGACAAAGCCCAGCTACAAGAATTTCCCCGTTAAAGGAACCGTCAACACCATGAAGGTCGTCGGCACTCCCTGGATCTGGGGACTGACCAAGAAGAAGACGGGCGAATGGTCCGGCGGGAACATTGTGGACCCGAAAGAGGGCGACATATACCAGTGCAAGATAACCTACCGCATGGCCGACGGGAAAAAATATCCGAAGGACGTTCTGGAAATGCGTGGAGAAATCGGCCTCGGTATCGGCCGCAGCCAGTTCTGGCTGAAGGCGAACGAAGCCGAGTTCCGGTAGGCATCGGTGCCGCAATTCGAACTGACGGAAGCCGGTCCTTTCCTGGACAAGCGCGGGAAGCCGCGCGCGAGGGGGTGGTCCCGGCGGCCGTTGCTGGCTTACGACCGTGCGGCGATCCTGTCCCCAGTCCATTCCATCAAGGAATGGGATTCGTACACCGTGCTCTCCCCGACGCACGGAGTTAGCTTCATAGTCGCTGATTACGGCGCTTTCGGCATAGCCCGCGCGGAAGCCGTCGACTTGGTCGAAGGTGACTGCGCGTCGGACTCCTGGGTGGTGCCCTTCCCGCTCGGATCCATGTCCCTGCCGGCCTCCAGCGAGTCCGGCGACGTCCGGTTCCGCGACAAAGGAAAATCCATCGATTTCGCGCTGCTGGAAGACGGGGGGCGGATACTCAAGGTCGACATCCCCGGTTTCTGCCGCGGGCAGGGCCTTCGCGGCGCGATCGTTCTGGGAGCTCGCGGCGACGCGGAATCGTTGACAACCGCCGGCTCATGGCGCAGGCGAGGCGAGCGCTTCGCCTACTGCCGCGTACTGCCCTGCCTGTCCGCGGAAGGCATGATGCAGTTCGGCGGCGAGGAACTGGCCTTTTCCAAGGACGAGGCTTTCGGTACCCTTGAATGGTGCCGCGGAGTTTGGCCCCACCGCAGCGAATGGATACGCGCCTCGGTGTCGGCTTCCGTGGACGGTCATCCTTTCGCCCTCTCGGTCGCCGGCGGGGACGGCGAGGACGCGGAAGGACACAGAACGGCCGTATTCCGCGACGGCATACTGCACAAGATTTCCTCGGCGACCATACGCAATGATCAGCGCGATATCCCGGGCCTCTGGCGGATCGTTTCCGCCGACGGACGTCTGGACGCGACCATGGCACCGGTGGCCGAACACGGCTCCAAGGACGGTTTCCTGTTCTTCTCCTCCGCGAGGCTCCAGAGCTATGGCCTTTTTTCCGGACGGGCTGTACTGGATGACGGGACGGTGTTGGACTTTAAAGACCTGCCGGGAAATATCGAAAGAACGAAAGCGCGCTGGTGAGGGCGTCTATTCCAGATAATCGAACCTGCCTTCGAACGCGTATTCTGCCAATCCCGCGACGAGTAGGCGGTGCGGGCTCTTCCATTCGATCCAAAACCTTCCCCGGTCGATGAGTACCGCGGGGCCGTCGTCAACCCGGCGGACACCGGCGTCGGGCGCCTTCTTGCCTGAACCGAAATCGGCGAAGCGGACCGCCGCGCCCCTGCCGCGCCATTCGGCGACGGCTTCCCCTTCGGCCTTTCCCGCAAGAGTCGCGGCCGCCACCGCCACGGCCGCCGCCGCGATCCTGTCGACTCCCTCGGCGGCAGAGAAACGGACGAGTTCCCGTCCGGCGGGGCGCACCACCACGGGCACGGCCTCTCCAGCCAGGCCGACGAGCGCGGTTCTGATCCTTTTAGGCCCGGGACCGGTGTCGGAGCAAACGATGGCCGCGTAGGGCCGGTCCAGGGAAATCAGATAGGCCGAAGTCGACTTGCCGTCGACGATCAGGTCCAGGCGCGCGTCGTCCCTGTCTTCGGGTCGAAGGATGCGCCCGATCTCCGCGTGGGAAAGCGGCGGATCCATCTCCATCGCGAAGCTGCGGGAATCCAGCGCCGTGAGGGTTCTGTCCCCCCGGGCGGTGGAGATGCGCACCTTCCCGCCGCTGGCGCGTCCCGAATCGAAGGCCCACCGTGCCGCGCAGAACCAGGCGTCGAAACTGGAGTACGATTCGGTGCCGTCGCCGAGGAAGAAGCGGGTCGCGACCGTTCCGGCGGTTTCTCCCTGGGCGACGAAAATCGCGCCACGTCCGCCGACTCCCCGGCGGCGGTCAAGGATGGCCTGGGCGAGGGATCCGTCGACGGCCTGAAAACCGCCGATCTTGGAGGCGTCCACAAGGACGAAATCGTCTCCGGCGACATGGAGCTTGAAAAAGGGTACCGTCACGTAACCGCGTCCTGGGCCGCGTCCTGATTCCCGGCGGCGCCGGTGCCGGCGCCAGCGACCGCGACCGTGCCGGCGTCCGCTCCCGCGCCGGTGCGGGCGTAGTCGCGGGAGTCCCGGCCACGGAAACGTTCTTCTGCGAGGAGCACGAGCTTGTCCAGGAGAGGGCCGTAGGCGAGGCCCGAGGCTTCGCACATCTTGGGAAACATGCTGATGGTCGTGAAACCCGGCATGGTATTCACTTCGTTCAGCAGTATCGCGCCTGTATCCTTCCTCACGAAGAAGTCGACCCGGGCGAGGCCCGATAACTCGGCGACGCGGTACGCGCGGATCGCGATTTCCCGGACGGTCCTGAGGCCCGCCTCGTCCATTTCCGCGGGAATCAGCAGCGCGGCTCCTTCTGGATCGATGTACTTGGCGTCGTAGTCATAGAATTCGTGGGTGGGTATCACCTCGCCGGGCGTATAGGCTTCGATCTTTTCGTTGCCGCACACGGAGCATTCCACTTCGCGGGCAAGTACGAAGGGTTCCACCAGGATCTTGTCGTCCCATGCGAAGGCTTCATCTCCCGCCCGCTCGAGCGCCGCGCGGTCGTTCGCCTTTCCCGCGCCCACGGAAGAACCCGCGCAGGCCGGTTTAACGAAAAGGGGATACAGGTAATCGCGCTCCGCCCGATCCAGCAATGCCGTCCTTTTATCGCGGGACGCCCATTCGGACTTCCGGATCGCGATGTAGGGAACGGTCGGCAGTCCCGCCTGAATCCATAGGGCCTTCGCCTTTTCCTTGTCCATTCCCACCGCGCTTCCGAGCACGCCGGCTCCCACATAGGGCAGGCGGGCCATCTCCAGCAGGCCCTGCAGGGTGCCGTCCTCGCCGAAGGTGCCGTGGAGGACGGGAAAGATGACATCGACCGGCAAGGGCGCGGCGCCGGACCGCGTCCCGGATCGGACCAAGGCTCCGCTGGCGCCGCCGCCAGGCACGACGGCGACGCGGGTGCCGCTCGCCTCCGCAAGGCCGAGCGCCGGAGCGCCGGCGATGCAGCGTTCCAGTTCCGAAGCGTCCTGGAGATACCACGCGCCGTCCATCGCGATGCCCACCAGGAGCACGTCGTATTTGTTCCTGTCCAGGTTGCGCGCGACCGAAGCCGCCGAGACGCGCGAGACATCGTGTTCCCCCGATCGTCCGCCGTAGAGCACCGCTATCGTCTTTTTCATGTCCGCTCCCGCCATCCCAGTTCCTTGAGTGCCTTTTCCGCTTCCGCGATTTCGTCGTACGGATCGGTC
>Ga0209727_1002601_pt1 | contig 12473 bp, 15 predicted proteins | sample RifGroC1_FD_183995 | JGI IMG/M metagenome (GOLD analysis project Ga0209727, IMG submission 183995) | Groundwater microbial communities from Rifle, Colorado, USA - Groundwater C1 (SPAdes) (version 2) | ecosystem: Environmental > Aquatic > Deep subsurface > Groundwater | place: Rifle, Colorado...
GTCGACAGTTGCGTTGACTACGACACCCTTGCCTTCTGCGGTCTTCACTGCCCCTAACACCACGAGTAAATGCCTCGGTGCTGTGACGTGGTGTGCAGGGATGACGCAGTATAGAACTTCGACATACTTTGCCACACTGCAAGAGTACAACGGCTCCGCGTGGGTTGATGTTGCCACCGCATCGGTTCCTGAATCGACGATGGATTATACGACGGAAGGCGTTGGCATGTCGACGTTTTTGTACTTTCAGCTTCCGACGCCGTACACATATACGACGACGACTGCCGGTTATTACCGTTGGCAGTTTTATCGTGATGCGACCGCGGGAGGAAACCCGACGTTCCGACGCGACGCTTCTTCTTCAATTGTTTCGTACTACACAATTGACGACCGAACGGGAACTCCGGCCGCATCGGATAATCTACTTATTGTGAGTGACCCGAGTAATCCTGTCGTCGTCACGCTAGACGGCGACGCCACTATCGGTGACGCCTCGATGCCGTTGGGAAACTCTTTCGTATCAACCAATCTGTCAAACGCGTTGACCATTGGGCACAGTGGAACGCTCACATGGGATACGACGCAAAGCTCGACGCTCACATGCAATGGTTGCATCAACGTGCTCATTGGTGGCGGAATACACATGGGCACGATCGCGAACCCGTTCCCTGCGGCGTACAACGCGAAGATTACCCTTGTCGGTACCGCGATTGCGACGAATGCTGGACTGTACATATTGACGTATGGTTGGCATTCATCGTTCGCCAACGGAGCATGTTCTTTTGTTGGTGCTCCGAAAGTTAACCGCGGATGGTATGCATCCGGCGTCGGTACTACGGCTTCTCCGCTAGTAACTACTACAGCGACGGATTGGAATGTAGGGGACCAAATATGCATTTCTGGCGCTGTGTATAATCAGTATGAGATTCGCTATATTATCACAAAGAATTCATCATCGTCATACGTTCTTTCCACGTCTGTCGGTGGTGCAGAAGCGGCGTTTACAAACGCACACTCGACGGCCGACCTTATTCTCAATGGTACGCAGAACGTCTCACTTGAATCGAACGCTATCGGTGTGCCATTCTGGGGCAACATCAATCAGTACATCCCATCTTCTGTCGTATTCAAGAATGTCTCGCTCAAATATCCCGGTGGCAGCGGCGCATCGAGGAATGGATGGTACAACGGAACGTCTGCGTCTTATGGTTGTAACTATGATACTATTTCCATTATAGACGGCGGCTTCGGGCTGTATCCGTTTTATTCGTACTACACAACAAGACCAACATCGAAATGCGTCAACGCCGCCATCTATCGCATTCCTGCGGCGCTTGGTGGAAGCACGAGCACGGGAACGATGCTGACGCTCTCGCAGTACGCCGGAACGTATAGCGACTTGTATCTTATCGGCGGGCATTACACCTCGATGGCCTTGTCAGCGTACAGCTTCACCATCAACAACATTTACGTATACAATTGTGTACAGAACTACTCGAGCGGATATCAGGGCGGCGGCTTGACCATCGCTGGCGCTTACGGGACGTTCAACAACGTGAACGCCCAAGGGTGTAGGACGAACGGCATCGCAATTGGCGGCACCGGGCTGATCGTGAAGAACAGTCACTTCGGCGACGCTGTCACGAACAACTACGACATCAATCCGTTGTATGTCGGCTCCTTCGCGCAGACACTCTTTGACACTTGCACGTTCGGCAGTGCAAACCTATTCTCGTCGCCACTCACGTCTATCACCTCGTCACCATATATGCTCACGGTTGGCTCGTACATATCGTTCGATAACTGCAATAGCGGCAATGAGAAACTAACGTATTACACTAAGGGCCTTATTCAGAAAACGGGCACGGGACTTACTGACACGACGCTTTCCCCTCTCGGACAGAACTGCGCGCTGATTGCGCCAGTGAACGTTGACGCGGGGCAGTCGTTTGAGTTCAAGCTCCTCGCGGTCCCGAATCAGTCGGTCTCGGTGTTCGGCAAGCTCAAGAAGAACGCGGTATCTACCGCAGACCTCGCCACCGTCGAGCTGTGGTTACCGGGTAGCACTGTTGCCGATGTGACGTACACGATGCCGAACGGCACTGATTGGAACACGTTCGCTCTCGCCGCGAACTACACGGGGACGGAGTACTCGTGGGCGACGGTGAAAGTCACCTGCTACAGCGCGACGACAGGGGCTGGGTTCTACGTCGGTGACATCTACAACGGGACGAACAACATCACGAACCTGAACTTGTGGTATCAAGCAAAGCAGTCCGACATCATGTTCGAACAGCTTGGTGACGCGAACGCGGTGTGGTCCGTCTTGACAAGCACACAGACGACGAGTGGAACGATGGGGAAGAAACTCAAAGACGGTCTCACGACGAACCTGTTCTTAGGATTAAAATAGAAACAATTAAAAAAGGCAAAGAAGGCTAAATATATAAATACCTAAGGTGAATTGCTATGGGACTAAATGACGGAAATAATGATGGTCGAAGAACTATTGAATCTAAAGACCAATGGCTCGAGAATATGAAGAATCAACACAACACTAAGCAGAAGGATGCTGACGCTTTAAAACCCAAGTCGATCAAGATGGAAGACCTCGAATACACCGAGATGCCTGAGAAAATCTCTTACATTGGTGAGCCTGGGAAAGCTAGTTCTCGAACGAACAAGAAGAACGAAAATACTCTTGGTGGCTTACCTAAAAACATGGCCAACCGTTTGTAGGTGAATCATATGCAAACTGAAACTGCAGAGCATTTTGCGAAGAAGGAATGGAACGAGAAGAAACAAAAGTTCGACTACATCTATCCTTCTGATATGGAAAAGGAGCGCACTCGCCTTGCAGTTAAGACCATGAAATCATCTACAGAAGATCGAATCCCAGAAGCATTAAGACTCGCCGGTCCTATCGAAAGAACAATGGACACGAAAGAAAAGCGAGAAATCAAGAGGGGTGCTAAAGTTGAACATGAGCACCACGACACCATAAAAAAGATACAAGACAAAGACGTACCAACACACGTGGCAGAAAAGATGATTGCCAAAGACCACGTCGAAGAAGATAAGAACTATTACCCGAAGCTAAAGAAAATGGAGAGCCAACAGGACCCGCTTTTCGTTAGCAATTTAAGTGATAGAGCTAAGAAATCTTTCGAAGCTGCAACAACTGATTGTGCTCCTATTCGAACAATGGAGACTGCAGTAAAAGTCACACCCAATAAAGGAGACAGATTCGTCAATTTATCAGGTGTTTCTCCAAGGTCTGAAACGGCGGATGATAGCCCAAAATCTGACCCAACTAGAAGCTGGAAATGGAAAGAGCATTCTTATGCTGCACGAACTGGCACCAAAGGCCACTACAAATATGACTATGGTGGTTCTAAGAGTACTTCAGAAACTCCAGATGTTGAGAAGCAAGTTCAACAAGACAAGAGCAAACAATTCGTACCGGGTGGGCAAAGCAAGCCACAAGAACCGGCTCAAAGAGAGGAGAACCCATCACAAGTTAAAGATCGTTCCCCACAAGAGAAGGCAAATCTCGCTAAAGCACCCGGTCAAAAAATGCCACCTATGGGAGGTGGAAACAAGAGCCCGATGCAGAATGTGTTTGCTGCTCCGAAACCTATGCAGATTGGCGGACAGATGCCTAATCAAAAAATGAATGCACAGGCGTTTACAAACAGACAAGTTCCACCCACCCCAACTGGTGTCAACGCCGGAGATGCCCGGAACGGTGCAATGCCGACCGGGCAGAATCTCGGCAACATGCCACCTTCCAATACAGCCTTCCAAAACCCACTTGGACAATTTATGAGTAACACGTCAGCTCCTGGAAATACAATGCCTGAGCAAGCCAAGAATATGGGACACGTATTTGATTCTCGTCAAGTTGGAAATGAAGACTACGAAAAACAAGACGATCCATTAGAGAATCCTCTTCATCCAAGTAAGATACAACAAGACCCAAAGATGGCAGAACGATATGGTGACTGTCACAGGATGGCTAAAGCACAAGCTGACAGATATGGGGGAGTCAAATATACAACTTCTGGAAGGGCTGCAAACTTCCATTCCATGACTATAAACCCAGATCAAACAGTATTCGACTACGTTCTAGGAATAAATGGCATGCCGCTGGATAAATACTTATCTATCGTGCCTTACACATTTATACCGAATTGAACGTGTGAAGTGTTAAAATGAAGAAACTAATGGCTGCATTAGTACTTGGAGCGAGCCTTATGGCAAAACCGACGGCATCACAAGTGCCTTGTCTTACACCACTAACGCTAGACGACGTCGTTGAAATACTCGGCGAATATAGCGTGTTACACCAAGAATTACCGAATGTTGCTTCTGGCATTCTCTATGGTATGGTCAACTATAATACTAAGAAGATTTACCTAAACACCGACCAAGACAGAACAGAAATGCGTGACACTCTTTTACACGAACTCTATCATGTCAAGGCAAGAAAAAACTACTGTGGAAACTCTGAAGATGAAGTTGACCTTCTTACTAAAAAAACTATAGGTGAGTTATATATCAAACCACAGGTGCCATAATGGTCACCGCTGAGAAAGCAAAACTCAGCATCGATGACATTTTGTCTCGTGCAAATAGCATCGTGAATTATGTAAATACACCCGGTGCTGACATCGATAAGAGAGCTACAGCTTTAACTGATTTTCTAGAGTTATATCGATCAATGGTTGGTTTGCAATATGACGGCGCCCCAAACTATCTTCGTTGGTACGATAAGCAGTTCTTAAATGATTGTGGTATCAGCGCCGGAAGTAAAGCACTACAACGTGCTGAGGCGCACCATGAAAGATAAAGCCGAACAAAAACATGACAGAATCGTTAATACTACTTATCAAAGACTTATGAAGCATTATGTCACTTTAGAGAAATTCTTACCATATTCTAATAATGGTATAAGCGGAGAAATCGACATCTTTGCTGAAAGAGGCCCATGGAATCATTTTTACGAGATAAAAAGTCACTATTCACATAAAAGTTTAGCAAGAGCCAAAGAGCAATTTGCTAGATTCAGAAGCGCTTACCCTGGGTTACTCATCAAAGGGATTTATGTAACTCCGGAAAGAGTACTACGACTAAGAGGTGACAAATGACTAGAAAGACAGATTCTAGTTTAGAGAACATGGTCAGCAGAGATTACCAAAAAGTTATCGTATTGCCAGACGCACACTACCCTTATCAAGATGAGCTCACTATGAAAACTGTGCTCCACTTTATTAAGGACCAAGCACCCGATATTGTTGTTTCTATAGGCGATTGGGTCGATATGTATAGCATCAGCAAATATGATAAGAACCCTGAACGTGCAGGACGTCTCCAAGAGGAATTAGATATAGCGCACAATGGATTCATGGACGTCCGTAAAGCCGCTGGAACCGCACCAATCATTTATGTAAAAGGCAATCACGAAGATAGATTGCAAAAATACCTATGGAGACATCCTGAAATCCACGGACTAAGGGCTCTTGATTTGAAAGAATTACTCGGGCTTAAAGAAGCTGGTGTAAAACTAGTTGACGAGTTCTTATGGAAAAATACCTTCCTATTTACACACGGACGAAGATGCGGTATATATGCTGCAAGACAAGAATTAGACGATAACGGAATTTCGGGAATGAGCGGTCATACGCATAAACTTATGTCTTATGCTAAGAAGGACAGAAGCGGAGAAAAGGCTTGGTACACAATTGGTCATATTGCTGACGAAACTAAAGCTGAATACACCAATAATCCAAATTGGCAGCAAGCTATCGGATTGGTGCATTTCCATAAGATTAAATCTCGGTTCTTTGCACTAGCTATCCCAATAACTGAACATAAATTCATGTATGACGGAAAGATCTACCACCCCGACGGCATCACAAAATTGGAGCGTCGTTAGAAACATTTATAAATATCATTGAGCAAATATATTTGTAACTACAATGGAAACTATAGATGATTCTAGATTTGCGATTTGGTCAAGTGATTTAAGCTCCGGGTCTTTCGAAGCTGCTGATGATAATAAGCGTGCTGAACTGACAATAGGGCTTATGCATGTTGGTCCAAACAAGAAAGGTCTATACTGGACTGAAGAAGTCCTTGAAGAGATTGCGCCGATGTTCAGAGGAGTTACTTACAAATATGACATCGACGGCCTAGAGGGAAGTTCACACGTCCCGAAAAAACTATTCTCTCCACACTTTGACATTGGATGGACCCACGATTCTGAAGATGGTGCTTGGTACGATAGAAAAACTAAGACGCTTTGGACTAAGGGCGAGATCACACATCCAGATGTTCTACAGAAATTAGAACGGACCACTTCTGATGGGAAGCGAGAAATTAACTACGCTTCTATGGGAGTGTTTGTCGAAGAATATAAATGCTCAATCTGCGGTCACAATACAGACGAATGCGACCATCAGCGTATGCAAAAGTATGACGGTAGAACTTGTTACCATATACCTACCAAGATTACAAAGGCATTACACGTTGCACTCACAAATGACCCAGCAGATTCTGAAGCGGAGATAAAAGAATGTATCTTTCAGGAGCTGGGAATCATGGACTCTATTCAAGCACAGAATGTAAAGAAAATCCAAAACGGAACCAACGATAAGGTGGTGCAAGATCAGAACTCATCTGCTGCACAACCATTCAACTCAAATTCAATGCCAGGTGGTCTTGCCCCCTCAAGTCCTATGACAGGACGGCAAGGTCCAGCGCCAAGTTCAGAAGAAATTCTGAAAGATCTGGCTGAGCGTGTTAAAACGATAGAGCTTCAAATCGAAGCCAATGCTCAGCAACAGATGGCAACGCCGGAGATGGTGAACCCTCAGTCGATGGCACCTCAACAGCAAATGACGCAGGACGGAATGAGTCCACAAGAAGAACAAGGTGACCAAATGGATATGTCTAAAGGACAGAATACGAATAAGGCCACACCTGTTAACGCGTCTGCACCAGAAAAGAAGATGGAGACTCAGGAAGAGATGGAGTCACCTGCACAGCAACAGAGTGAGGATACTAAGCTTGATAAGATTATCATGCTGCTTGAAAAACTCGTTGGTCCGCAGATGGCAACAGCAGATGTCTCAGATGAGCTGCTTTCAACTTCGAAGTCGAAGCTGAAGCCGGCACAGAGTGATATCAAGACTGAGCACATGTCTCCTGGCGATGCAGCCTCTGATGCAGAAGATGCCGGTAACAAGAAGAACGTCAGTATGATGAAGAAGCCTGACAAGATGGCTACGGCAGATATGGATGAGGTCGGTGCATTACGTGCTGAACTCGCTGATCTGAAGGGCAAGCTTGAATTCCAGGACCAAAACATCCCTGAGTTCGGTGGAATGGATCAAAAGTCAACGATAGAAGTTGCTGATATGGGCGGCGAAGGACGACGCAAGGCATTCGGAGAGTACGGTGCCTGGGACGCGGTGTTCAACGGTGCGCAGTCAGCAAGCAAGTTCAAAAGGTGAACTAAATGGCAGGAACAGTAAGCAAGCCCATCTTCGTGAAAGATGGACAGTATTTGAGCCTTACTGCTGAAGCTGCTATCACCCTCGGTCAATTTGTCAAGATGGGAAGTGCAGCGGGCACATGTGATGTCTGCGGTGCTGACGAACTTGCAATTGGCGTTGCGGTTGGTGGAAATCGGTTCAGCAGAACGGCAACTGACAACACGATTGCTATCGGTCAGAAAGTGACTGTTTGCACTCGAGGTATCGTAAACGTCTATACAGACGCTTCGGCGATTACTGTTGGTGGTTATGTTTCAACGGCAGCGGCAGGAGTCGCGAAAGCAGGCGCAGTGACCACGTTGGTTACGGCGACGGCGATTGCGCTTGAAGCGAATGGCTCAGCAGCTTCGACTATCCAAGTCAAGCTGTTGCGCGGATAGGAGGCTGAACTATGGCATATAGCGGAGTAGGCGCCTCATCTGCAACGACCTGGGCGCTGTTCAAGGAACAGGTCGATGATACGATTATCAAAGCGTTACAGCCGAAGATTGTGTACCCGTTGCTTTGCAAGGTGTACCCGGCGAACGGTGCGGTAATTGAATACAACGTTACGGACAGCTGGTTGTCGCCTGAGGAGGAATCTGAAAGCGGCGAGTACCCGTCTGCGGTCTTACAGTTCGAGCGAAAGTTCGTGACTGTCAAGGACCTCGGTGTTGCACCTCGAATCCCGATCAACTGGATTAAGGATGCGCGCTGGGACCTCGTCAACGACCACGTCGAAGCGATCGGCTTTGGCATTGCACGAAGCATTAACAGCGACTTCTTAGGAGCGCTCTACATCTTCGTTGCAGGCGGAACGTACAACGGCCAGACGTATGTGGCACCTTCGGGGCACTCAATTGCGGCGACTGCTGCTTGGAGTGCGGTTGCTGCTGATGTCGTGAATGACATTAGCCGCATGCTCGCGGTGCTTGAAGCGGACGATGCAGGAGATGGACGCAAGTTCCTCATCTTACACCCGAACGTCTTCAAGTATCTCCGTGTGGACCCGAACTTGCTCAAGTACCTGAACTATGGTAACGCAGAGCTCATCCAGAAGGGTATCTATCCGACGCCCTTCGGTGTGGACATCCTCGTTACGAGCCAGGCGAGTGCATCTTACGCACTCATGGTGAACAGCGACTTAGCTGCTCTCCGTTACTACGAGCGCGAGCCACTCACGACTGAGATTGAGAAAGCAGCCCGTTCGAAGCACCTCGACATCGTCGCCTACATTAGGTACGCTTTCGCATGTGCACGACCGAAGGGACTTGTTGTCTTAACAGGCGTGTAAGTAACTAGCTATCCTTTTTTTATCTTTTTCTTTTTTATTCCAAGTGGACCCATAACTATGGGTTGTGTGATTAAAAGCGCACAAAGAACGCGGAGATGAAAACTATGGCATTTGAAGACATTTTCAGAAGCTTGAGAGTTAAAGATACTCTCATGACAAACGATTTATCAGCAACAGGACAAATTGTTTCTGCTGATCTTGCTACTAGCAAAATGACGGTGGCGGGAGCATTCAGACGAAGTCCGGCATTATACTACCTTGAGGAGTTCTTCTCCCAGACTCCAGGACTAAATGCAGACTTAGCTAACGCAACAGAAGCCACTCGTGTCCCGAGAAACAAGCATTTCGAGATTCTTGGAACGAACGGAACTAGCGCATTAGCGACGTTCTCTACGACTCGTGCTGGTTTGTTAATTACGACTGCAGGAGCAGACAATGACCAGATGATTGTGCTTCCACACTTAGACACAGCACAAACAGCTTGGGCCAATATCAAGTGGGGGACTGAGAACATGACAGATTGGGAGACTGCAATCACGACGCATTCGTCTATTGCAACGACTCTCATTTGGGCTGGTCTGAAGTTAACGAACACTCCGACTATTGCGACGGATAACGACCAAGTCTTCTTCCGTTACGACACAGATGTCCCGGATACGACTTGGCAGCTAGTCTATAGCATTGGTGGAACTGATGTTACATTCGACACAGGAGTGGCTGTGGCAGCATCTACCACATATCGCTTCCGTGTTAAGATTGAAGCGGATAGAACTGCGAATTGCTATATCAATGATACGTTGGTTAAAACAACGCCCGCATTGACGAATGATGTCGATCTAATCCCGTACATTGGTGTCCAAGCACTCGGTATTGTTGCCGTTGCCTTAACCATACATTATGAGAAGATTAGCCGTCTCTTGTTCGAGGCATAAGTATCTAAAACTTCCTTTTTTTCTTTCTTTTTGATTTCTAAGAGAAACATTTATAAATGTCAGTGAACATATATATACTTATGATACAGCTCAAACTCCGGGATAATCTAAGATACTATGATGACTTTGACACCGACTTCTCGATAAAAGCAGGAGAAGTTAAAGAGTTTCCAGAACGGCTGCTCAAATCATATTCCTTTAAGAGAGCGCTGATGAACGGAGATCTCATCCTAGTTCAAGGTAGCGTAGAATTCAAGTTCAAAGACGCTCTCTTTAAGGTTTCTTCTGAAAATCCCAACGATGGAATCTTCTTATTCGCAAATAACAGTATGCAGGTCAAAGATCTAAAAACCCAGACTATGAAGTCTGTAGAACAAGTAGATAAGAAAAGCGATACGATAGATGTTAAAACCAAAGTAAGCGACACGATAGATGTTAAAACCAAAAGCGATACGATAGATGTTAAAACCAAAGTAAGCGATACGATAGATATTAAAACCAAAGTAAGTGGTTCTCTTTCCACAGAAAACCCAAATGAGGAGACGATGAAAAATGGCAAGACTGCAGGAAAGTAATTTTTCTGCCAGAATTATTTTGGACTATCAGGTCGGATTATCTTTAAAAAAAATTGCTATTAAATATAATGTCTCAACTTCATTAGTTAGAAAAATTTTAACTATAAATAATATAGCTACTAGAAAGTATACAGATTATAAAAAATATATTCTAGACTTAGAGGTTATAAAAGAAAAATACGATTCTGGGTCGTCATGTGAAAAAATTGCCAAAGAAATCGGATGCTCTGATTCTATAGTCTATAGATTACTCTTAAAAAACAATTCCATAAGAAAAAAAACAGATTGGTCGGGAGAGATTTCTCCAAATTGGAAAGGGGGATTCTTTTCTAAAAATATACCATTGCGACATTTTATCAGACAGACAGCTGAATACAAAGAATGGAGAGATAAAGTTTATCAAAGAGACAAGTTTACTTGCCAGAAATGTTTTCAAGTCGGTAAAACAATCCATGCCCACCATATTTACCAACAGCACGAGATAATTCAAGATTATCTACTTATAAATAGAAACGACTATAAACTTTTGACTCCATTGTTTGATGTCAATAATGGATTAACACTTTGTAGGAAATGTCATTATTTAGAACACTCAATTAAAAATAGTAGTACTCTTCCTACTTTAAAATCGGAGAGGGAGGAAATTTATGTCTAGATTGTCGAACAACACAGCACTTAATTATTTGGCTTTAGCAACTGGTTCTTCACTTCCTGCACAAGTGACTAAAAAATCTATAACATTTGCCGACGCAGCGGGTCAGGGCCAAGTTGGAGCAGTAGCAATTGCTACCGTCACTGGTGCAGTCGAAATGATGATAATTCCATATTGCACTGTGAACTTAGTTTCTGCTGGTGGCGGAACCTTAGTCTTAGGAACAGCAGCTACAACGAACGTATTTATAGCCTCCACCACTGCTACAGACATCGATGCTGGAGAATTCTGGTTATCAAATGCCCCAGCTGCTGCTGTTGATATTTCTACTGTTAAAAAGTGGACTGTTGCTGCAAACGTAATTGCAACAGTCGGCACAGGAACAATTACTGCCGGAACTATTGATTTTTATATCCACTGGAGACCTATTAGCGCCGACGGAAACGTAGCATAGGTCTGGTGCTCCATGACAGCAGCTAACTACGAAATAACTGTAGAAGCAGGAACAACTTGGCAATTAGTTTTAACACTCTATGATAGTTCTAATGCTTTAATAGATTTAACAAACTATAGTGCTAGGATGATGGTTCGGGATTCTCCAACTGGAAATGTTACTTATATGAGTTTAACAACAGTGGCGCTTGGAGGGATAACTCTTGGCGGTGTCGCTGGGACAATAACAATTGATCGGTCGGCCACACAAACTTCTGCTCTAAAATTCACTGCTGGTGTATATGACTTGGAGATTCAAAGTTCAACTGGTGAGGTCACGAGAGTCTTACAGGGAGACTTTATCGTTAGCCCAGAGGTTACCAGATGACTACGATAACTATCGCTCAAGTACAAGTTCCACAAATTTCTAAAGTCACAATAACCGGAACGCATGTCGGAGAGATAGATATTCGAAATGTCAATTCTGCAAATATCTCCACAGTAACTTTATATCAGAATATTGCTCATGTACCGACATATTACCAGTCTTCATTTTTGGGATCTGACCTTTCTGCTGGAGATGGCGGAGACGGGACTGCAAATCGAATATTGACATTACCAAATACTCGCCTATCATTTGGGGTTTCCGTATTTATGGACACCGGATTTATGCATCCTGGATTAGGCATAACAATAAACAATTTGTCCGCGAGCTCAACTATCACATTTTTAACAGAAGTATGGGATACACAATCAATTTGGGTGAGCTGGTATGAATAAAATCTATGCTTTTATATTGGTTTTTTTATTATTTACTGCTTCAGCTTTAGCTGTTGTTTATATTCCGAGCGGAGATTACGATTATAAAAATAGGTATTCTATATTCAACATGTCAAATTTAACAGCAAACAGAGTGTGTATCTCTGGTGTATGCTATACTACTTGGCCTACAGGTGGCAATACTAGTTGGAACCAAAGCCTCGCGGATACCTTGTATTCTCCAATTGGTGAACCAATTGCGTCATCACTTGGTAACTGGTCGCTTGATAA
>Ga0209727_1002603_pt1 | contig 12464 bp, 10 predicted proteins | sample RifGroC1_FD_183995 | JGI IMG/M metagenome (GOLD analysis project Ga0209727, IMG submission 183995) | Groundwater microbial communities from Rifle, Colorado, USA - Groundwater C1 (SPAdes) (version 2) | ecosystem: Environmental > Aquatic > Deep subsurface > Groundwater | place: Rifle, Colorado...
TTTGACAGATCCTGCACATGGGTTTTATGACTTATTGGCACAGTATCCGTGGTTTGGATTTGTTGCTGGTGTAGCAACCATTACAGGGCTTCTGTTCTATGTGACCTCTGCTGATTCTGGGGCATTGGTTCTTGGAAATTTCACTACTAAATTCTCCAATGTAGATAATGATGCACCACGTTGGTTACGTGTGTTTTGGGCGATTGCGATTGGTTTATTGACCATCGCGATGTTGATGGCAAATGGTATTACTGCTTTACAAAGTGCAACCGTAATCATGGGATTACCGTTTAGCTTTGTTATGCTGCTTGTGATGGCTGGACTCTATAAATCTCTCCGTTTAGAAGATTATCGTAAAGCTAGTCGTAGCTTAAATGCTGCACCTGTAGTGGGTAATGTCGATATTCTAAATTGGAAACAACGCCTTTCACGTGTCATGCATCATCCTGGTAGCCATGAAACATTGCGTATGCTCGATAATGTATGTAGACCTGCAGTGCAAACCGTTGCTGATGAACTGATTAAACGAGGGATGAACGTTGAGGTTAATCAAGGCGAATCTGAATACCACGATAAGTTGTATCACCTAGACTTAACGATTTTCATTGAAGATGAGCATAATTTTGTCTATCAAATTTGGCCTGTACGCTATATCGCTCCGACATTTAGTGAACGAGGCAAACGTGGTAAGCAATATTATTATCGTTTGGAAACATTCTTGTATGAAGGTTCTCAAGACAATGACTTGGTTGGATATACCAAAGAGCAGGTCATTAATGACATTTTAGATAAGTATGAGCGTCATATGACTTTCTTACATATCAACCGAATTAGTCCAGGAAATCGTCCTCTTTATCCTGACTCACAAGACTAATTAAAAGACCTCACATTTCTGTGGGGTTTTTAAATCGTGAAGATTTTACAAAGTATAATTTGCTTCATAATCAAGCTTATTTTTTTATTATTAAGTGTTGGCTGTTCGAATGATCATAATCGAACAGCCAACAGAGAAGAATCAATGTTTTATAAACTGATAACTCGCAAATATGAGACTAGAAGGAAACTCAAATGAAAAAAATAATGATCTTTTGTGCTCTCATGGTTGTGATCTTTGTATCTGTATTATTTGTCAGTCCTAAGCCGACAATTTGGTTATTGCAGCACAGTTTATTTAGCATTCCAAAAGATTCACGACCTGCTCAGTACCAAGAGCTGAACGTGATTGTATCGACAAACTTAACCTACCCATCAAAGTTTCAAAAAATACATTTGATTTCTACAAGACTAAAGTGCCTTTAGCTCATCAGCCCATCGTCATTTGGGTGCATGGTGGCGGATTTGTCGGTGGAGATAAGCTTGAAGTGAAAGCTTATGCAACTGAATTAGCCTCACAAGGTTACTCTGTCTTTGTACTCAATTATGAACTTGTGCCGACCGCAAAATATCCTGAACCTGTCATCCAAGTTTCTGAAGCCATCCGTTATATAAAAACAAGTTTTGCTAAACAACATAATTTAAATATGGCGAATATATTTATTGCAGGGGACTCCGCTGGAGCACAGATCGCTTTGCAATTTTTACTCATTCAATCCAACCCTCAATATGCAGACTTGCTCAATATTCAGAAGACCTTAAATCTATCCGACATCCGAGGTGGTTTATTGTATTGTGGTCCTTATGATTTGAAAAATATGGTTCTACAGGCAAACTCTGCGATTACCCGATTTGCATTTGGACGTATTGGTTGGGCATATTTAGAGGACAAAGACTGGCTTACTCGTACTGAGGATAAAGGATTAGTGGTGTCTGAATATCTAAACGCAGCACTTCCACCAATTTATTTAACAGATGGCAATACAGCTTCATTTGAACAACAAGCTCGCCAACTAGAAAAACAATTGCAGAAAGTTGGTGTAGCAACCAAATCACGATATTTTGATCAGAAAACTGATCCTACAGCTCATGAATATCAATTTCTGTTGGACACCAAACCGGCCCAACTCACTCTGAAGGATACACTTCAGTTTATGGATACATATAGATAAAAATGATTTGATCAAAACCACAACAAACATAAATGTTATGGTCTATAGCGCACCATATTTTTGCCATGTTTCACCTGTTTCATAGGGAGCATAATGGCTTTTTAATTCTTGCAAAGACTGCGTTTGATACAGTGCAAATAAAATCATAATGAAGAATAGGCAGAAGAGTTTCATAAATCTTTTGTATTTATAATGCCCTGAATATAAATAAAAAATACAATAAAAAGCTAAGATTAAATAAGTGCAGAACAGGGAGTGGAAAACTAAATTGCCCAGTAATACCAGTGTCAGTACAAGAGCAATTCTATTTTTTAAAGAACTTGGACGGAAACTTAATGCGGTGAGTACTAATAAACCTAGTGCTGTCCAAAACAGATAACTATTGCCGCCAATAATCACAATATAGGTTGCTTGTAACCATAACAAAGTCAGCCATATAAAAATGGAAGAAATAATAAATTTAGACGACTCAGAAGAAGCGGGCAAAGAATGTTTCATATCACATAAACGATTTGAAAGCGTAGTCAAGCAAAGCTAAAAGTGAAACCGCATGAGGTCTTTGGTCTTAAATTTTGCTAAAACAACACAAGCTAAAGAAAGTGAGCCACCAATCAGAACTGCTGGCACAACCGTGAGGAAACGTGTCATTAGCGTTGAGTGCAAAGCACCAAGCTCATTACTTGATGTCACAAAGATGCCATTAATCGCTGCGATACGACCAAGCATGTCTCGTGGGGGAATGAGTTGCAGTAAAGTTTGGCGGATAATAATGTTAACACTATCACACGAACCTATAATAATGAGAAACACGACAGATAAAAAGTAATATCTAGTAACAGCAAATAACAAAGTACATAATGAAAAACCAGTAAGGCTAAGCAACATGATTTTCCATGGCTGATATTTTGGAGGATATCGAACCAAAATCAGCATAGTCAATAAAGCACCGAAGGCTGGTGCCGAGCGTAATATTCCAAAACCTGTTGCTCCGACATGCAAAATATCACTGGCAAAAATAGGCAATAGGGCAATTACTCCTCCAAAAAATACTGAACTTAAATCAAGAAACATTGCCCAAAAAATAATTTTAGTTTTACGAATATAGAGAAATGCTTCTTTGATACTGAGTAAGGCAGACTCAGATTGCATCTCAGGAAAAGTTCTACTTGTTAGAGCCCATAAAGCTAAGCTACCTATGAGGAATAAGCTTGTAATAACACTAAACACTACGGATAAGCGCAAATGTGCAAGCATTAATCCTCCAATGACTGGTGCTAGAATGCCACATACTTGCCAGCACATGCTGGTCCAAGTGGCTGCGCGGGCATATAAATGTTCTGGGACAATAAAAGGGCGCAGTGAATTAAAACAAGGGCTGTAAATTCCTCGAATACATCCAAATAAGAATAAAATCCCGAAGGTAGAAATCAGTAGAATGTTGGCATTGATATGATCATGCTCAAATAGATCAAAACAAATCCAAAGTGCGATTGATAATGGAATTGCTAGGCTAAAACTAAGCTGTAAAATCCGCTGACGATTGAAACGATCTGCAATATAACCACCCCACAAAGACAATACTAAAAATGGAATAAAATCCATCAGACCTACCAAGCCAAGCATCAATGGATTCTTGGTAATTTGATACAGTTGAAAGGCGATAACGATTTCTTGTATCAACACAGCAAATGTCAAACAAGCTTGATTTATCGTTAAAAATGAAAAATCACGACAACGAAATACCGCAAAGGCAGAATGAGAACAATCAGTGGACATAATTCAAAAATGAGAAAATAAAAAAGGGAAGAGTCGAAACTCATCCCTTTCTGTTTCAGTTTAAGCATGCTTAATGTGCAGCAGCTTCGACTTTTGCAACTTGTTTTGTAGATACCAAGTTTTTAGGCGTTGTATAGTTCAAACCTAAAGTTGAACTCGTATACTGACGCACTTGATCCAACAATGCAGGATTTTCTGATAAATCCTGACCATAAGAACGTACAATCTCATGCAGTTTAGTATTCCAAACACCTTTAGTTTGCTCAGGGAAGGCTTTTTCAAGCAAGTTGAGCATAATGTAAGGAGACGTTGAAGCACCAGGAGATGCACCAAGCAACGCAGTTACAGATTTATCTTGTGATGCAAAGATTTCCGTACCGAATTGCAATTTCGCAGGTTTACCTGGTTCTTTCTTAATGATCTGAACACGTTGACCACCCTGACGTAAATGCCAGTCTTTCGGATCTGCTTCTGGATAGTATTTTTTCAACTCGTTGAAGCGGTCTTCATCTGACATCAACACTTGGCTTACTAGATATTGGACAAGATCAGCATTTTGTAGACCAATCGCTGCCATTGGCAATACGTTGTTTTTATTAGTTGATGCTAACAAATCAAGCTGTGAACCTTGTTTTAGGAACTTGTTTGAATAAGTTGCAAATGGACCAAATAAGACATATTTTTTGCCATCAATATAACGCGTATCAATATGTGGAACTGACATTGGCGGCGCACCTAGATCTGCACGACCATATACTTTTGCTGTATGTTGAGCTGTAATCGCAGGATTATCAGTCACCAAGAACTCACCACCCACAGGGAAGCCTGCATATTGTTGTGCTTCTGGAAGCCCAGTCATTTGCAACAACTTAATTGCAGCACCGCCTGCACCGATAAATACAAAACGTGTTTTGACGTGATTCGTTTCACCAGATTTTAAATCTTTGAATGCAACTGACCAAGTATTGTCATCATTACGGCTAATACCAGTAACTTCTGTTGACGTTCTGAGTTGGAAATTCGGGCTCTTCTCAAGATGGCTTACCAATTGAGTTGTAATCGCACCATAGTTCACATCCGAACCCACATCCATACGTGTCGCAGCAACTTTTTGCTGTGGATCACGACCATTCATGACTAACGGTGCCCATTGCTTAATTTCAGATGGGTTTTCTGTCATTTTCATGCCAGCAAATAATGGATCTTGAATCATGGCTGCATAACGCTTTTCCATGAAGTTCACATTATCGCCCCATACAAATGCAATGTGTGGAACAGGATTGATAAAGGTATTTGGCGTATTTAACACACCTTTCTGAACTTGATATGCCCAAAACTGTTTAGCAATTTCGAATTGCCCCGCAACTTTGACAGCTTTAGAAATGTCCATTTTACCGTCTTTCTCTTCGGTATAATTCATTTCCATAAAGCCAGAGTGACCAGTACCTGCATTGTTAAAGCCGTTTGAACTTTCTTGAGCAACTGCATCAAGACGTTCGTACATACGGATGTTCCAGTCAGGTTGTAACTCGTTGAGATATGTACCGAGCGTTGCACTCATGATACCGCCACCGATAAGTACAACATCAACCACAGGTTCGTCGTTTTTCGTTTTAATTGCCTTAGACGTAACAGGTCTAAAAAGAAATGCAATTGCAATAACTATGAGTACTAGAAGTAGTACTAATAAGTACTTCCAAAATTTTTTCATTCAATTTACCTTAAAAATTAAATGACCCCCTATATGGATGATATAGAGAGAAAAGATTTAAATGATGAGTGAGCGCAAATGCACATCAGCACAGGGGTTGCCCAACTGATGCGAGAGGAAAAAGTTCGTGAATTTTACTTTAATTTAGGCAGCGTTTTTGTTTACCAAATGTTTAAAAATGTAAGATTCAAGATCACTTGGATAGTGGTTTATTTAGCTTATTGTTAAAAAAGAAATTATATTTACTTTGTTTAATTTTATTTGATAAGAACTGGCATGGCATTTTAATAGCTATAAAAAAGCCGTCTTTGAGACAGCTTTCTTATATGGGTGACTTGGTGAGCAAATACTTACCAGCTCAAAGCACCACCTGTTTGGTAATCTGTTACGCGCGTCTCGAAGAAATTCTTCTCTTTACGCAAGTCCATCATCTCAGACATCCATGCAAATGGGTTTGTTACACCAGCGAATTGCTCTGGTAAACCAAGTTGCGATAAACGACGGTTACAGATGAACTTCAAATATTCTTCCATCATGCTTGCATTCATGCCCAATACACCGCGTGGCATAGTGTCACGTGCATATTCGATCTCAAGCATCGTACCTTCAAGAATCATTTGAATCACTTCTTGTTGGAATTCAGCAGTCCAAAGGTGAGGGTTCTCAATCTTGATTTGGTTGATCATATCGATACCAAAGTTCAAGTGCATTGATTCATCACGTAGGATGTATTGGAATTGCTCAGCAACACCATTCATCTTGTTGCGACGACCCATACTCAAGATTTGAGTAAAACCACAGTAGAAGAAAATACCTTCTAATACACAGTAGAATGCAATCAAGTTACGAAGTAAACGTTGATCGTTTTCAGGCGTACCTGTGTGGAATGTAGGATCACTTAAAGATTGAGTATATTTCAAGCCCCATGATGCTTTACGTGCAACACTTGGAATCTCACGGTACATGTTGAAGACTTCGCCTTCGTCCATACCTAAAGATTCGATACAGTATTGGTAAGCATGCGTGTGAATCGCTTCTTCAAATGCTTGACGCAAGATGTATTGGCGGCATTCAGGGTTTGTAATATGACGATAAATCGCCAAAACCAAGTTGTTCGCAACCAATGAATCTGCTGTTGAGAAGAAACCTAAAGAACGCATAACGATAGTGCGCTCATCTTCGGTTAAGCCATTTTCAGACTTCCAAAGTGCGATATCGTGGTTCATGTTAACTTCTTGTGGCATCCAGTGGTTTGCGCACCCATCCAAGTATTTTTGCCAAGCCCACTCATATTTGAATGGAACAAGTTGGTTTAAATCCGCACGACAGTTGATCATGGCTTTGTCGTCAACTTGTACACGCTGAGCACCCATTTCAAGCTCTTCTAAGCCCGGTGCAACGTCCAAATGATCTAGGGCTGCAGATGCTCTAGCCAACGAATCGGTTGGATTTGTTGCTCGGTTGGCACTGGCTCCAACGGGTTGTGCAGTTGCCATGCTCGGCGATGATTGCTCTGCATTAGATACCACCTGCGTATTAACCGTTTTTTGCGAGTCGAGGGACGCAGACTTGTGTTCAGGTGTAGTCGGTTTTTGCGAATCATCTTCAAAATCGTCCCAACTTAGGATAGACATTTTTCGTTCTCTCTTCGTTGTGTGTAGCCGTAATAGACATCTCTCAACAACGATGTCTTTAACTATACGCTTATATTGTGTAAGCAAAATTAAGTCTTATTAATATCTATGGTGTTGACGAGCTATCGTCAGTAATTCCTAAGACTTATTTTGCTTACGCTGTTGTTTACGAATGGCTAAAAATGCATAAACCATCGGTACATAAAAGAAAATAAAGGCAAAGATCAGAACAGCTAATCCCAACATATAGTTATGAGTCATAGTCATCATACTCTTTGCCTTAATCTTTAGAACCCTTCTTGCTATAAAGAAGGGTGCTTTATTGGATTAAATTACTGACAAGCTTCACAGTCTGGATTGTCAATTGAACATGCCATTGGAACTGGAGCTGCTGTAGTGAAACCATCTTCTTCAACTTGAGCTTCTGGTTTCTTATCTTCAACCGCTTGAGCTGCAACGACAGGAGCCTCAACTGATGCTGGTTTAACTGCGTTCAATGCACCCGTATTGATTGTTGATTTCTCAGCAGAAGTTGCACCCAAAGCACGGAGGTAATAAGTCGTTTTAAGACCACGTAACCATGCCATCTTATAGGTAATGTCAAGTTTCTTACCGTTTGCACCAGCGATGTAAAGGTTAAGCGACTGTGCTTGATCAATCCATTTTTGACGACGTGATGCAGCATCAACGATCCAACGAGTTTCCACTTCAAAAGCTGTCGCGAAGATTGCTTTCAATTCTTCAGGAATACGCGCAATCTTCTGAACTGAACCTTCAAAGTGTTTCAGATCATTTACCATCACGGTATCCCATAGACCACGTTCTTTTAATGCACGAACAAGGTAAGGGTTGATCACTGTGAATTCACCTGAAAGGTTAGATTTCACATACAAGTTTTGGAATGTTGGCTCAATCGACTGAGACACACCACAAATGTTTGAAATCGTTGCAGTCGGTGCAATCGCCATTACATTTGAGTTACGCATACCATCTTTTTGAACTTTGGCACGTAAGCTATCCCAATCCAAACGTTGAGTACGATCAACTTCGAACATACGTTCAGGACGTGATTTAGCAACTAACTCTAAAGAGTCGATTGGTAGGATGCCTTGATCCCACAATGAACCTTTAAATGTTGAATAAGCACCACGCTCTAGCGCAAGATCGCTTGATGTTTGAATCGCGTAGTAACTGATCACTTCCATAGATTCATCAGCAAAATCAACTGCTGCATCTGAACCGTAAGCAATGCCCATTTCATATAGTGCATCTTGGAAGCCCATGATACCCATACCGACAGGGCGGTGCTTTAAGTTCGAGTTTTTCGCTTGTGGTACAGCGTAGTAGTTAATGTCGATTACGTTGTCGAGCATACGTACCGCAGTTTTAATCGTGCGAGCTAATTTCTCACGATCTAACACACCACCTTGAACGTGTTGTACAAGGTTAATCGAACCCAAGTTACAAACTGCGATTTCATCTTGGCTTGTGTTCAATGTAATTTCAGTACACAAGTTTGATGAGTGCACCACGCCAACGTGTTGTTGTGGTGAACGTAAGTTACATACGTCTTTGAAAGTGATCCACGGATGACCTGTTTCAAATAACATCGAAAGCATTTTGCGCCACAAGTCTTTGGCACGTACTTTCTTGTGTAGCATGTTTTGTTCTTTTGCTACTGCTTCGTAATGCGTATAACGTTCAGCAAACTCAGCACCTGTTAGATCGTGTAGATCAGGCGTTTCTGAAGGTGTAAATAATGTCCATTCAGCATCTTCAAATACACGTTGCATGAATAAATCAGGAACCCAGTTCGCTGTATTCATGTCGTGAGTACGACGACGATCATCACCTGTGTTTTTACGTAACTCTAGGAATTCTTCAACATCTAAGTGCCAAGTTTCTAAGTACGCACAAACCGCACCTTTACGCTTACCACCTTGGTTAACAGCGACTGCGGTATCATTCGCTACTTTAAGGAATGGAACAACACCTTGAGACTTACCATTTGTACCTTTGATATATGAGTTCAAAGCACGTACAGGTGTCCAGTCATTACCTAAACCACCAGCCCATTTAGAAAGCATTGCGTTGTCACGCATCGCACCATAAATGTCATATAGGTCATCACCAATTGTTGTTAAATAACAGCTTGATAGTTGTGGGCGTAATGTACCTGAGTTAAATAGCGTTGGCGTAGATGCCATGTAATCGAAGCTAGATAATAAGTTATAGAACTCGATTGCACGCTCTTCTTTATTTTCTTCATTGAGTGCGAGACCCATTGAAACACGCATAAAGAATAATTGTGGTAATTCAAAACGTACGCCATTTGAATGAATGAAGTAACGATCGAATAAAGTTTGTAGACCTAGATAGGTAAATTGATTTGAGCGTTCAGGTTGAATCGCTGCTGATAATTTAGCAAGGTCAAAATTAAGAAGATCAGGAGATAAAAGATCAAGCTCGATCCCTTTCTTCAAGAAAGGTTCTAAAGCATCATTCTCAGATGTATCTGTTGATAAACCTAAGAATTCTAATCCAGTGCCGACAAGCTCATTACATAACAAACGTGCAGTCACATAAGTATAGTTTGGCTCTTGTTCGATACGCGTACGAGTCGCCATCATCATCGTTGTTGCGATGTCACTTTCTTTTACGCCGTTATAAAGGTTTTTAACGGTTTCATCGACAATCGCTTGAACGTCAATTCCTTCCAAGCCTTCGCTTGCAGTTTCAATCGTTGCTGTAAGCGCATCTAAATCCAACGGTTGGAGCTGACCGTTGTGATCGGTGATTTGCAATGTTGGATGGTGATTTGCACCTGTTTGCTGACGAGCAGTTGCACGTTGTTCACGATAAATCACATAAGCACGAGCAACTTTTTGCTCGCCTGTGCGCATGAGTGCCAATTCAACTTGATCTTGAATTTCTTCGATGTGAATCGTACCGCCAGATGGTAAACGACGTTTAAACGTGTTCATTACCATTTCAGTAAGTTGAGAAATACGGTCATGGATGCGACTTGAGTCTGCTCCTTGTTGACCTTCAACAGCTAAAAATGCTTTCCCAATCGCAACAGAGATTTTCTCAGCATTAAAAGTCGCAATTTCGCCAGTGCGCTTAATAACCTGAAGTTGGCCAGGAGTAGAAGTGATGATGCTCATGTCAGCATAGCTCCATTATCATCTATTTTTATGTTCATGGACCGTTTGAATCGAGCAAAAAGTATGCCACGATGTTTGAGGGATAAACACAATACTTAGTGGTTAAAGTTTATTTTCAACACAAGATACGGGATTTTTAACAGCAGATCAATCCTTGACATTTTAGTAAATTTTTTTTCATGTCTTAACTGCTGAATTCACAGGCACATAGCATAACAAAGCCGTCTAAAAAGGCTTATAGATAACTCTGTGGATAACTCAAAAAACAAACACTTAAATCAGTATCGATCAGTTAAGAAACAAATTGTTTAACACTGGTACAAAATCTATACTCAAAATTCATTCTGCTCTTAAACTGAGCTTGAAATTTAAAAACCTATTAAAATTCATAATTTTAATAAAAATATAACAAAACTATATTGCCGTGTATCAGTTTGGTGAACGACTACTTGTTTACAATGTAAACGTGTGTATATTGCAAAACATAAACCAATGTATCTGTCAGATTTTTAAAGATAGATTCTCTCTGATTGTAGGGGCAAACATATGAGCCAAGAAGAAAAGTTACCGAAGATTTTGATTGTTGAAGATGACGAACGATTAGCGCGTTTAACACAAGAGTATTTAATCCGTAATGGGTTAGAAGTTGGTGTTGAAACAGATGGTAACCGTGCCATTCGTCGTATTATTAGCGAACAACCAGATTTAGTTGTACTTGATGTGATGTTACCAGGCGCAGATGGCTTAACAGTTTGTCGTGAAGTTCGCCCACATTACCATCAACCGATCTTGATGTTGACAGCGCGTACTGAAGATATGGATCAGGTACTTGGTTTAGAAATGGGTGCAGACGATTATGTCGCTAAACCTGTACAGCCACGTGTGTTGTTGGCTCGTATTCGCGCACTTTTACGTCGTACTGACAAAACAGTAGAAGATGAAGTTGCTCAACGTATCGAATTTGATGATCTTGTGATTGATAATGGTGGTCGCTCAGTCACTTTAAATGGCGAATTAGTAGACTTCACTAGTGCTGAATATGACTTATTATGGTTACTAGCATCTAATGCCGGGCGCATTTTATCGCGTGAAGACATTTTTGAGCGCTTACGTGGTATTGAATACGATGGACAAGATCGTTCGATCGACGTGCGTATCTCACGTATTCGCCCAAAAATCGGTGATGATCCAGAAAACCCTAAACGTATTAAAACAGTACGTAGTAAAGGTTATTTATTTGTAAAAGAAACCAACGGGGTCTAAATCCTCCGAATCCCTCTTTTTCATGAAAGGGGGATGACTCCCTTGAAAAAAGGGACTTGTGCAGTTTACTGCTCAGGAGGGACTTTAATTAGTTTGGAATTATTGACCTTATGGTAAGTCGAGTACTCAAAAACAGCATATTCTTGCGTATCTATGCTGGTTTGGTCGTTTTAGTGGTTGTGGTTGCCGCATTTTGTTATTTGCTGGTTCAAATCATTAACTACCAACGTGCGCAAGAATATCGTGAATCACTTACGGATGGGATTTCATTCGTAATTAGTGAAGGGGTATCTCGCCAACCTGCCAAGCAGCAAAAGCTAGATTGGATTTCTGATGCTTCTGATTTGTTAGAGCTTCCAATTTATTATGTTGATGCTGCGCGTGTTGAATTATCTCGAACTGAGAAAAGACGAATTTCTGAGCAAAAATCTGTTGTGCGCTACGATGCAAACAACGGGGTTGGTTATATTATTATTGGTCTTAAAGATGACCCGAAGCATTTTATCTATATTAAAGTAGATAAAATTGGCGAACGTCAGATGAAGGCGTTGCCTATATTTGTCTTGGATTATTTAATTTTCTATCCGGGACAAGAGCGTGAATACTTAGAAAAAATTAAAAAGCACTTCTATTATCCGATTGATATTTTAGATATTCGTGAGATTAATCTCGATTCAGAGCAAATTGGTCGTTTACGCCAAGATCAAAGTGTCCTGTTGTATAAGGACAGTGCGACTGTTCGAGGCACAACCATTTCGATTGTTTCACCGATGCCGAATCATCCAGCACAAGTTTTGGTCTTAGGTCCAGTTCCGATGTTCAACTGGATGCCATTCCAGCTCGCAGCAGGGATTACTCTATTTAGTTT
>Ga0209727_1002607_pt1 | contig 12449 bp, 10 predicted proteins | sample RifGroC1_FD_183995 | JGI IMG/M metagenome (GOLD analysis project Ga0209727, IMG submission 183995) | Groundwater microbial communities from Rifle, Colorado, USA - Groundwater C1 (SPAdes) (version 2) | ecosystem: Environmental > Aquatic > Deep subsurface > Groundwater | place: Rifle, Colorado...
TTTAGGAGCTAAAAGCAAGGTCCCTACTATAATCCCTAAGTTGTAAAAAAGAGGGGCTAAGGCGGGAATTAAAAATCTTCTTGAGCTCTCAAGAACCGCAGTCAAGACATAACTGACAACAAAAAAACCTTGAGCGGCAAAAAGAATCTTCGTTAGAGAAACTATTTGCTCCCGATGCTCAGGGCTAAATCCGGGAGCAAAAAGGCCGTAGAGATTGCTGGCAAAAACTATTACCAAAGTTGCCAGAAATGCAAAAACGATTAGCCCCAGGTTAGTGACGGTTCCAGCTATCTCCCAGGCCTCGCGCCTTCCCTTTTTTAATACCTTGGTAAAAACCGGGATAAAAGCTGAAGAAAAAGTGCCAAAGACCAGAACCTCAAAGACCAGGTCCGGCAGTCTAAAGGCGGCGAAAAATAAAGAAAGCTCATCGGGAGCGAAAAAGTGAACCAGGGTTCTTTGTCTGACTAGCCCTAAAACTCTTGAGGCTACCACCATGAGCATTATTATCGTGGCAGCGGAAAGAACGGAGCCTTGGGGAGAAAAGAGAATCTTTTTACCTTTGTCTAAAATCTTCTCAACCATAATGTCTTGATATCGAAATAATGTTAGATTATACTTTACGGCTATGCCAGTAACAAAAACCGCCAGGCGCGCCCTGAGGGGTTCGAAGAAAAAGGCGGTTGTCAATAAGCTTGTCGCCTCCCGTCTTGAGACGGCTGTCCGTTTGGCAAAAAAGAACCCCACCAAAGATAAAATCATCAAGGCGATATCTTTGGCGGATCGGGCCGCCAAGAGTAGACTCATCCACAAAAATAAGGCCAATCGAATAAAAAGGGCACTGACTAAAATTCTTCCCAGCTCCAAAAGATAATCCTTTAGCCTTTTAGCTTCATGTGCTATAGTTGAAAAAGGCGCCGCAGGCGCTTTTGAAACAATGGCTGCCCGTAAAAGTAAGGCTCAAATAAATCTTCTTCCCCAAGAGGAATTTGCTGGTACAACCTTAGGCAGAACGCTCAAGTGGGCGATGTCAACCTTTAGGATAATTGTTATTATGACCGAAATGGTGGTCATGGTCGCCTTCCTCTCAAGGTTTTGGTTGGATGCCAGAAATGCGGACTTAAATGAGCTGATTAAGCAAAAATCGGCGGTCCTCTCCGCCTCGGCAGATTTTGAAAAGGAATTTAAAAATACTCAAAAAAAGCTGAAAATATTTTCTTCGCTCTCGAGGGATGTGGGGACGGCCTCAACCACCCTCGGCGCGATTACTTCCCTTTTGCCTAGCGACATTTTCCTTCTCACCTACTCTTTCAATAGCCAATCAGCCCAAGTTAAAGGGGTTGCCCAAAATGAAATCAGTATTGCCCAGTTTATCGTTAATCTTGAGAAATCGGCAAGTTTCGAAAAAGTAACCCTGACCAATCTGGATACTTCGGACGATTTTCGATTTACGTTTACTTTGCTGATTACACCCAAAAAAGGAGACTAAAATGGCACTTGGTTGGCGAAAAGAATACATCAGGTACAAAGAATATTTCCTGAACGTTCTAATTATCTATAAACAAAAGGAAGATTTAAGGATGTTTTTGGAAATTCTTCTTTCTTTGGTCACGGTCTCTTTCTTTGGCGCCTTTGCACTCCGTCCGACTCTTGTTACAATCACGGCACTCCTTACCGAGATTGACTCAAAGGAAGAAATCGTGACGAAACTCGACACCAAAATCCAAAATCTGGCGCTCGCCACTTCTCTCATGGAGTCGGAAACCGCCAGGCTCCCCCTCATCGAAAACGCCGTCCCCGCCACAGCCTCGCCCGAGACTTTCGTCAGACAATTTGAGGGTCTGGCGGCCAAAAACGGTATCAACCTCTTAGGAGTCTCTTTGGGACAAGTCACCCTTTTGGGGGAAGTCAAGAAGGTCCCTCCCGAGGAGGGAGTCACCCCTCTTCCCGAAGACGCCCTGGGGATATCCTTTTCCGTAAGCCTATCGGGTAATTATTCAGAGCTTTTGGGATTTTTGGCTGACTTGGAAAAATTAAGAAGACCGCTGGCGATTGATACAACGGGGATGACGACAACTGAAACAGAAGAAGGAAAGACACTGGTTATACTAGTGAGCGGAAGGGCTCCCTACATCGGTAAATGAGAAAAAGAAAAACGCCAAATCTGGTAACAATTGCAATTTTAACGACAATTACGGTTGTCTTCTGGGTTTTTTTCAGCGTTTACCGTGTCTTTACCGACGTGCCCTCTTACGCTGTTCCTGCTGAAATTCTTGAGCCCGTTTCGCCAACGCTAGACGCTAGCTTAATCGATAAAATCGAGAGCCGTATCTTTTTTTCTGAAGGAGAAGTCGTTACACCCACCTCTACCCCCGAAGCCTCCCCGGCCGCCACACCAACACCATGAGAAAAAGTAAAATTCCAACAATCATCGGGCTATTTTTACTGGTTCTGGGTCTAACTGCGGGGGTACTTTTGGTAAGAAACCAGAATATTTTTAGACTGGGGGCGGCGGCGGAATTTGCGCCAAAGGACGTCAGGATTTCAAACATTACCGATAGTTCCTTGACGATTTCCTGGATAACCGATAAAGAGACCTCCGGATTCGTTAAATGGGGAAAAAGCGCCACTTCTCTAGACAAAACCGAGCTTGATGAACTAAAGGACCAAGGTTTTACCCACCTCTTAACCCTGCGGGGGCTAACTCCCCAAACAACCTACTTTTTCAAGATAAACTCCGGGGGAGAAGATTTTGACAATAACGGCATCGCTTGGCAGGTAACAAATGGTGCCACCTTGGAAATTCCTTCTAAAACAAATCTTGTTTCGGGCTCTGTTTTGACCTCAACCGGGGGGCCGGCGAAAAACACCCTTCTCTACCTGACGGTAGGGGGTGGGAGTCTCCTTTCGACCATCACTTCAGAAAACGGCAGCTGGGTAATTCCCTTTTCGCAGGCCAGAGCCCAAGACCTCTCTTCTTATATTGTTATTGACGAAAAGAATACCCTTATTGAAATCTCGGTCAATGCGGGGCCGGCAGGAGTCGCCAGCGCTCAGATTTATCCTCAATCGGCCCGCCCAGTGCCTTCTATAATTCTGGGGGATACCCACGATTTCAAAAACCTTTCGCCTTCCGAAGTGAGCGGAATTCCCAAAGCTTCCATTGGTCTTCCCGATACGGCAACGCCCTCATCTAAATTTGAGGTCGAAGAAAAAACGGCGACACCCTCGGCAAAAACGGTTACTCTAGAGAGCATCGACGAAGGAGAAATAATCACTTCGACAAAACCCGAGTTTTTTGGCGAAGGGCCTTCCGGAACAACCATCACAATCACCGTTGAATCCGAACCCATTTCCACTTCTGTCAAGGTTCCTTCGACTGGTAATTGGAACTGGAGTCCTTCCCAAGGCTTAAGCGAAGGAGCCCACAAAATTACAATTTCATGGAGGGATGCAAGCGGCATATTAAGGACCTTAAGCCGAACTTTTATTGTTCAAGCGGCGGAGGGGCCAGCTTTTGAATCAACCCCGTCGGCTTCCCCAACCGCAACTCCCAAAACATCACCAACTCCCTCCCCAACGGCCACCGCTAGCCCCACGGCGACGGCGACAACAACGGCCGCGCCCGTCCCCGATTCCGGTAGCTTGACTCCCACAATCCTACTCTCTATCATGGGTGTAGGCGTTCTCGCCTTTGCCTTGTTAGTTTGGAAAAAATCAGAAATTTAAATGCCCGACCCAAATAATCCTACCGATACTAACCTCAATCCTTCCCAGGTAACTCCTCCTGTTTCAGATTTTTCCCCTCCTCCGCCAATGGACATACCACCGGCTGATGCTTCTCTCCCCCCGCCATTTCCGCCTGAAGTTGCTCCCCCGGAAGGTGCTGCCCCTCCGTCCGATGCCGGCTCTGCCGCTCCAAGTTTTGATCTTCCCCCGGTTATTACGCCGGGACAGCCCAAGAAAAAATTCGGCGGGAAAAGGGTCATTGCCACCATCCTCGGACTTCTGGTTCTAGTGGGGGGGCTTGGGGCAGGGGTAATTCTGCTAAGACAACAGCAGGATATAAGGGAAAGGGCAGCCGCTCCCACTTGTACCTCTATCGGTTCATGTTGTAGCAATGGTTACACTTGTATAGCTGTTACAATCAACGGGCAACCCGCTGGTAACGCGTGTTCGGGTGTTCCATGTAAGACTCCAGCTCCTCCTCCTTCTCCTCCTGCTTGCTCATCGGGCTATCAATGCCAGGGAATTGCCAACCAAAATGAATGTGTCTTAAATCGAAACGGAACGTGGCAAGCCTGTAGTGGAGCTTCGGGTGGAACCGGAAAAGGAACCTGCTGTGTTCCCTCCGAGCCTCCCCCCACACAACCCCCACCAAAGGCTACGCCAAACATCTGTGCTCTTTCCCAAAGAGACCCTAACTCTCAAGGCTACTGTGATAGAAGCGCTCCGAATACACCAGACTGCACAGATAAAACCGAGGGCTCGTCTTGTACTATAAGAAGCCAGTGTGGAGGGGGCACTGGAACCTGCGTCGTCATAAATCAGGGCGGAGCCAATGCGGAGTGTCAATGTCAAAAAGGGGCCGCCCCACCTCCGCCGCCTAAGACTCCCACTCCGACTCCTCCTCCGCCTACGTCCACTCCGCAACCTACTCCCCCGCCGCCGGGGTCGACGCCGACGCCGCCGCCTCCGCCGCCAACCGCACAGTGTCTAAATATTCAGGCATTTGACACAAGTTGGAATAAACTAAGCTCAACCGACCTTTCCAACCTAAAGCCGGGAGACAAGGTAAGATTTACGGTTGCGGGGCAGGCTTCAAGTGGCAACTTTGATAAAGCAAGGTTCAAGATTAACGGAGTACAAAGGCCGGAGGTTACTCAGAAAAAACCTTCAAGCGAAGAATACTACGACGAATATACAATCCCCGAGGGAATAACAACCTTTAGTATCGGTGCGCAGATTCACCATACAACCCTTGGTTGGTCAAATTAAAATGAAGACATTTTTTAAAAATAAAATCGTAACGGTCCTAATACTTGTTGCTACCCTGATTCTAGCCGGCGTTGCCATTTTTACCGCCTACAGGCTTTATCAGTTAAGACAACAAGCGGTTGCTCCGACTGCACCGGAGTCTAAACCCAAAGCAGCTGTGCCGGAGGCTTGTACCGCCCTTACTTTTACCATTGCGACACCGACACCGGGGGGTAGCCCGACACCGACACCTACTACTACTGGTTCTCCTACCGCGACTCCCTCGGGTAGTCCAACCGCTACACCGACGGCGACGTCAACATCAAGTCCTACGGCAACCGCAACAGCAACGCCAACAAGTAGCCCGATTGCTCAGGTTTCTCCAACGGCTACATCTACAGCGGGCCCGTTGGCACAAGCCTCACCCGGCGCAACGGCCCAGCCTTCACTTCCTGACGCGGGTACTTCTTGGCCAACAATTGTCGGGTTGGGTATTGGGGTACTTCTTCTTTTGGGGTCTTTACTTCTTGCTCTATAAGCTCGTTTGATATACTTCAAGCATGAGAGTAGCGGTCCTGGGAGCTGGTTTTGCCGGTTTGTCCTGCGGTTATTATCTGGCCAGAAAAGGACACCAGGTAACAATCTTGGAAAAAGAAGATCGGCCGGGAGGATTGGCGGCCGGATTTAAAAAGACAGGTTGGAGTTGGCCGTTGGAATGGCATTACCACCATCTTTTCCAATCCGATTCCCAAATGGTCAACTTCGCCAAGGAAATCGGTATAGAAATTAACTTCTTCAAGGCCAAGACCTCGATTTTGACCTCTAAGGGGATCAGTCGCCTCGACTCAGCCGGGACTCTTCTTTCTTTTCCTGATTTAGATTTCGCTTCGAAGGTAAGAACCGGGATTACTCTCGGCTATCTTAAACTCACCCCCTCTTGGAAACCCCTGGAAAAGATAACCGCCGAATCTTTTATTATTAAAACAATGGGGGAAAAATCCTGGCAGCTTCTTTGGGAACCGTTGTTTAGGGGAAAATTTGGGCAAGACGCCAAAAATGTTCCCGCTTCCTGGTTTTGGGCCAGAATCAAAAAAAGAAGCGCTTACTTGGGTTATCCCGAAGGTGGTTTTGACACGCTGGCCAGGTCTGCCGCTGACGCAATCATCAGATTACAGGGAAAGATAAATTATAAAAGCAAAATTGTCGCTTTAACCAAAGTCAAAGATAAATTTAGAGTGGCCTATAAAACAAACGGGGAGCAGCGAATTGAAATATATGATCGCGTGGTGGCCACCTTTCCTTTTTTAAGTAAACCAAAATTAAAAAGTTTGGGGGCAATTACTTTGGTTATGCGTCTTAATAAACCCTTTCTGCCCAATGATATCTATTGGCTGAATATCGGATTAAATAATTTTCCCTTCCTCGGTGTGGTTGAGCATACACACCTGATTCCGAAAAAATATTACCAGGATGAACATCTTGTCTATGTCGGTAAATATCTCGCCCCCGGCCACAAATATTTTTCACTATCTAAAAAAGAACTCTTGAGCCAATATGATCAATATCTTAACGTTCTTAAGCCCGGTTATAGAAAATCATTAATCGGTTTTGATGTTTTTAAAGCTCCTTTTGCCCAGCCGATTATTCCTTTAAACTATTCCGGGTCAATCCCACCGGTTGTCACTGATACTCCCGGGTTATATCGGGCAACCATCGAACAGGTCTATCCTTGGGATCGGGGCACTAATTATGCCGTTGAGTTGGGAAAAAAGGTGGCCGACCTAATCGACGCCGATGAATAAGAAAAAGGCAATTCAACTGGTTTTCTTTATCTTCCTTTTGGGCTTTGCCTGGGCTTTGATGTGGAAAACTTTTAGAGTCAACCAAGCGGGAAATTTGGAAATTGCCACCAAAGTCTGGAGTGATTTTGCCGCGACCATTCCTTTAATCAGATCTTTTTCGCTGGGAGACAATTTCCCGCCGCAATATCCTCTCTTTGCCGGCCCGCCGATCCGTTACCATTTTCTTTTCTTTTGGGCCGTCGCCAGCTTAGAAAAAATCGGGATTCGTCTTGATTGGGCTTTAAATTCTTTAAGTACTCTTGGCTTTTTTGGGCTTCTTTTAGCGATCTATCTTTTTTCCCGGGAAGTTTTTCGAAAAAGGGCGGTTTCGGTACTTGCCTGTATTTTTTTTCTTTTTAATGGCTCTTTGTCGTTTTTGGAATTTTTTAAGAAGCACCCGCTTTCATTTAATTTCCTTCGCGAGATTGCCCAAAATACCACTTTTCCTGCCTTTGCCCCCTATGACGGCAGTCATTTAGTCAGCGCTTTTTGGAGCCTCAACATCTACACCAACCAAAGACATCTGGCTTTGGCCTACGCTTCATTTTTGGCCCTGATGCTTTTCATCTGGCGGGCCGCAAAGAAACCCGGCTGGCTTAATTTTAATAAATCACTGCTTTTAGGAATTGCGGTCGGACTTTTTCCTTTTATTCATCTTTCCGTTTTTATTATGATGGGAATTGCTCTTTTTATCCTATTTATACTATTTCCCGATCTTAGAAAAAAGCTTTTAATCATTGCCTCGGTATCGATCGTCCTTGCCCTGCCGCAAATTATTTATCTGGGGAAGGTCAACAGTCAGGCCAATTTTTTCCATCCCGGCTACCTGATCGAAGGACTAACCTTCTTCTCTTTTTTTAAATATTGGTTTTTCAATCTCGGCTTGGTGTCAATTTTGGCTCCATTTGGGTTTTTGCTGGCCAAAAGAGAACAAAGGAAGATCTTTCTTCCTTTTCTGGCTTTTTTCGTCATCGGCAACCTATTTCAGTTTTCCCCGGAAATGGCTGGCAACCACAAATTTTTTAACCTTTTTATCATCACTGCCAATATCTTGGCTGCCTACTTTATTTACCGACTTTGGCAACATAAAACCCTGGGGAAAGCAGCCGCCATCTTTTACGTCCTGGTGATGACCTTCTCGGGTATTATTGATCTTTTCCCAATTGCCAATGACGTCTATGTCGAAATTAAAGACGGTAAAAACAACGACGTCGCCCAATTCATTATCGAAAACACACCCAAAGAGTCGGTCTTTCTGAACGGGTCATATATCTACGACCCCGCCTCTTTAGCAGGAAGAAAAGTCTTTTTGGGTTGGTCTTACTTTTCCTGGTCAGCCGGGTATCAGACCAATGCCCGGTTTGAATTAATGAAAGACATTTTGCAATTATCCCAGCTTGAAGAGGTCTGTCCGCTTCTAAATCAAGAAAAGATAGACTATCTTGAAATTCAAAACCCAACCTCAATTGAAGGCGTCAAGATAAATTACCGATTCTTTGAAGAAAATTTTAAGCAAATCTATTTTTCCCGAATTTCAGATATCAGTATTTATGATGTCGCCCCCACCTGTGGTAGATTTCTAGGTCACCTCCAGGAAGAAAACCAATAATAGGAAGTGTCTAAGACCAGCGGGATATTGAGTCCGGCCCAATGTGGATAAAAATAGAGAAAAAGTAACAGAGCAATGGTAACTGCCGGAACAATTAGTTTGAGATTTCTCCTCAAGATATAACCTAGCGCCATTGCCAAAAACGGAATTGAGGGCAAGTAGTGATAAAGAAACATGATTCGGGGAGAGGCTGCCCAGGGAACGAAAAAGACTAAATACGAAAAAATTATTAAAGCCAGTTTTTTAATTCTAAACTTGAGAGTATAAACAAAAGAAACGATGATGGAGGCAAGACCTCCCCAGAAAACAATCGGATTACCCATGGCATAAATTCTCGAAACGGCTCCGCCAACTTCATTGCTTGTATAAAGATAAATGGGACGAGCTAGAAACGGCCAGCTCCACCAGGAAGAGGTATAAGGATGGGTTGCTTTTAGTTGCGTGTGATACCACCACATCTGTTTCTGCATTCCCCAAAAAATATCTATTCCGTGTCCAGTCAAAAACATCGGGGCGTAAGTTGCCAAATAAACGACCACGGGCAGGATTAAGAACCAGAGATAATTAATTTTTATTTTTTTCTTGAAAACAAAATGGGAGACAAAAAGTATGGGTAAGACCCAAACTCCCGACCACTTGGAAGAGATTGCCAGACCGAAAGCGATGGCCGAAAGAAAGAGCTTATCGGTCAAGAAAAGGTAGAGACAAAGAAGGACAAAAAAGAGCAGGTAACTGTCGTTCATGCCAATTCTGCTCATAACAAGAGGCAGTCCGTCCAAACTAAAAGCCCCGGCAGACAAAATTCCCAGAAGTTCATCTTTAAAAATCTTCTTGGCGATAAGATAGACAAGGAAGACGCTCCCGACGCCCATCATTGCACCCGGAATCCTCCAGCCGAAAGAATTCTCGCCAAAAATTTTCATCCCCAGAACCATTCCCAACTTAGCCAAAGGCGGGTGAGTCCATTCATAGGCAAAGCCTTCGGGTGGGGTATTCCACCACTCCCAAGCTTTGGGGTTACCATTAAGTATTTGTCTGGCCGTAAAGGCATGGTAGACCTCGTCGAAGTATTCATTCTTGGGATTTTGCAACCAACCGACTCTGGTGATTAAGGTAAAGGCAAGAATTGCGATTAACAAATATTTAACTTTCTTTTCTGACAGGTGGTGTTTGGGAAATGAAAAATTCAGCTTTGGTTTTCTTTTCAGGATAGCGGCAAATTTGAAATCGAAATTAAATTGTTTGGAAATTCGTTCTTTAAAGAAATAGGCAAAAAAGATTAAGACAAAAAGAAGCGAAAAGAATTTATAAGAAGAGGTGGTCGCCTCAAGCAACCCAGGATTAGAAAGAAAACTCTCCGGCGTATAGTAGGCATAGGGGTGGTAAATATTGATAAGGGCTAAGGCCGAGACGACAAAGTACAAAGCCAGCTCAAATTTCGAATAAATAAGGCCGGCCGAAAGGAGGAAAAACGGTAAAGATACCAGAATATAGCGCTCGTGCACCCGGGTGGAAAAAAGGGAAAAAGCCAGATAGGTTAGGCCCAAGGAAAAATATAAATGTTGAGGTTTTCTCTCTGATTTAACCAGTTTATTAATAACCAGACAAATGGCGCTGACAAAAAGTACCGCCCCCCAGGAAAGATAGGAAATTCCCAAAAACGTTCCGGAATCAGGAATCCACATTCCTTTTACCAGGGCCCAAAAATTAAAGGCCATCACTGAAGTAAAAGGGGATTCGTTCGACATTTTTAAGATTAAAGCCGGCAAGCCAAGAATCGGATTTTTATCAATAAAAAACGGCAGACCGAGGATAAAAACAGAGAAAGCGGCAGTAACGACAAAAAGTGCCGCCTGCTTTGGTTTAAATTTAAGCCAAAGATAAGTCAGAAGCACGGGCAAAGAAAATAAAGCCTGGGGTTTAACCAACAAAGCCAGCACCCAGAAAAGTGCAGAAAACAGCACATTTTTCTTTTCAGCCAGGAAATAGGCGGCCAGAAGTAAAAATAAGGCAATCAGCCCGTCAGTTTGCCCCCAAATGCTGTTGGCAAAGACAACCACCGGGTTGAGGATATAAGCGAAAAAAGCAAAAGTTGCCAACTTAGGCCTTCTTTTCAATAACACTTTATAAAGCAGGATTCCAATACCGATATCCGCCAAGACCACCGGTAGCTTGATTAAAAACGGGTAGAGCCAAGCATTGAAATACAGACTTTTATTAATAACTCCCAATATCCAAAGGTAATAAAGAAAACCGGGTGTGTAATCGGTCCAGCCCGGAAGTAAATAAAATCCCCGAGGGCCGGCTTCAGCCAACATGCCCGACCAAGCTATCCAGTTATTCATATCAACGGTAAAGCTTGGGGAAAAAGCCAAAACCAGACGCACAATCAGGGCAAAAAAAATAATTAGAGAAAGTTTTTTCTGATCCACTCCCATACTTCGCTCCAGTCGCCCGCTTTTGCAACAAAAACATATTGGTTATCGTAGCGGGGAGAAATCGGCGGATTCTCCAAAAGCTCTTCTGAAAGAACAAAAGTACTTATCTCTTCTCTTGCATCAAAGGCGCGTCTAACCAGCACCGCTCCGATGTCTGCCGAAATGTCTGACTCGATGGAACTTTTGACCACTCTCCAAATACTTAACAATTTCCTCGGCGAAAGAAGCGTCGCAGGAGAGAGAATTTTTTCTCGAATAGCAAGAAGCACTTTCTGCTGTCTGGCCGCCCTGGCTATATCAGTCCCTTCTTCTCCTTGGGTATTTCTGCTCCTTACAAATTTTAGCGCCGTCGCCCCGTCCATTTTTTGGATTCCACTTTCGAATCGAATAGTTTCGTATCTACACTTAAACTCTTTAGGCGAAGAGGCGCTTTGGGCATCTCCTCCACATTCGTCATTTTCCTTACCGGGAATCGGATATTTCTCGTCAATAAAATTTCTTTCCACGTCGACATTTATTTTGCCCATGACGTCAATTATTTTTGTAAACCCTGAAAAATCCACCACCAGTCCATAATGGACAGGCTGCCCGACAATTTCTTCTACGGTAGATTTGGCAAGGATTAAACCGCCACCTTCCATTTTTTGTTTTCCCCAATAATAGCTACTATTAACCTTGGCTCGAATTTCCGGTATCCAAATATCACGGGGTAAAGAGACGACTGTTACTCTGGGATTGTTATGAGAAACCGACGCGAAAATAATAGTATCCGTTAATTCGGAAGCCGCGTGCCCCTCACCTGCCTTTCCTAAAATCAAAATATTTGTTCTTTCCCCTGACGACTTGACTTTGGAGGTAGGTGCAAAAATGAAGTTCGAGATAACCTTCCCATAGTTGGTAATCCCGACTTTTTCAAAAATAAAACCAGTCAAGGCAATAAATAAGAAGGTGCCCAAAAGAATTGAGGCTACCAGACCGATTCTTACCAGCCAAAGGTGCTTTAATAGGCGTCTTTTTATTCTTTGGAAGGCTCTCGCCTTTTTGGGGGCAAACTCTCCTATTTCGGTAACTTCTTCCATGTTAGAATTGCCTTATTCTACCATTTCTACCATGCCTAAAACTCACAAGCTTCTGACCGGTTTAAATGACCAACAAAAGAAAGCGGTGACTTATGACGAAGGCCCCCTCCTTGTTTTGGCGGGAGCAGGCAGCGGTAAGACCAAAGTCTTAACCCACCGGGTTGCTTGGTTTATCGCCGAGAAAAACCTAAAACCAGAAAGTGCACTGTTGTTAACGTTCACGAATAAGGCTTCCGGGGAGATGAAAGAAAGGGTGGCAAAGTTAACGGGTTCTGCCCCGTCTTTCTCCGGAACTTTCCATTCTTTCTGTGCAAAACTTTTAAGAATCGACGGCCGGGCGATTGGAATACCTCCTGGATTTTTGATTTACGACGAGGCTGACCAAAAAGATCTTGTCAAGCAAATCTTGGCCGAGCTAAATTTACCCCCCGATTCATACTCACCCGGTGCAATACTTCACGACATCTCCGAAGCCAAAAATCAGATGCTTTCACCCAGCCAATATGCG
>Ga0209727_1002617_pt1 | contig 12403 bp, 8 predicted proteins | sample RifGroC1_FD_183995 | JGI IMG/M metagenome (GOLD analysis project Ga0209727, IMG submission 183995) | Groundwater microbial communities from Rifle, Colorado, USA - Groundwater C1 (SPAdes) (version 2) | ecosystem: Environmental > Aquatic > Deep subsurface > Groundwater | place: Rifle, Colorado...
ACGGCAAAGCGACCGGCGGAAAAGATGCAGTCGCCGAACCCGGTATCGAATTGGATGAAGTTCAGCGCCACGGTCTCCTCTTTCACGTTCGGGCCGTCGTACATCGCGGCGGTTCCCTTTTGGGTAGTTCCCGGGTAGACCGTTCCATTCCCGGAGCGGGCGCCGATGCAGCCCGCCTTTTTCCCGCGGACGGAGACGCCGCTCCCTGTGCGGACGGGTGCAGGCGACGATGCCGCAAGCAGCGCGATTGCGTTTTTTTTGGATCCTGTATCGAATCGGTCCGCTTCATTCGCCATCGCATCGGTCCGGGAAGCTTGATTCTTCATGGGACCAGGTATATATTTCGCTCAACGAATAGTTAAGTAGCAAAACTATTAGCACAGCGAACTATATGGAGGCCCGCTTGTCCGATAATCCCGGCGAATCCGCACAGCGTCTTCATGCGGCGTTCATGCGCTTCAGCAAACGGCATTGGATGCTCCACGCGGACTTGGACCTGCGGCCGCAGGAATTCGCGTTGCTTTTCTGCGTGCGCCGCATGACCGAGGAGGACAAAGGACCGCGTTCTTCCGACCTGAGCGAACGCCTGTGCGTGAGGCCGTCGACGGTCACTCCGCAGGTGGATCGGCTCGTGCGGCGCGGTTTCCTCCAGCGGAGTCCCGACCCCGACGATCGCCGCTCGGTGCGCGTCCGCCTCAGTCCCGAGGGAGCCCGGATGATCGAAGAACACCGCGCCGAATTCCTCGCCTCCTTCCAGTATCTCGCCGAGAGGCTGGGAGAGGAGCGCAGCCGCGAATTGGCGGACCTGCTGGTCGAGACGGCCGATCGCGTTCAGCCCCGTAACGACCAGGGAGACGGCAAAGGAGACGGCCGCCCATGAAGAAGCTGCTTTCTTACCTTCGACCCTACCGCGCCTCGGTCGCGTTCGCGCTTGTCCTGGTCTTCGTCCAATCCATATCGGAACTCCTGCTGCCCGCGCTCATGGCGGAGATCGTCGATCGCGGCGTGGTCAGGGGCGATACGGGCCTGATACTGCGGTCGGGCGTACTCATGCTGTTCGTCGCGCTCGCGGGAGCCGCATGCAATATCCTCTCCGCGTTCTATTCGTCCAAGGTATCCATGGCTTTCGGCCGGGATCTCCGGCTCGAGCTGTTCTCCAGGGTCGAATCCTTTTCGGCGTGCGAATTCGACGCGATCGGCGTCTCCACCCTGATCACGCGTACGACGAACGACGTGTCGCAGATCCAGAATTTCCTGATCATGGCTCTCCGGCTACTCGCCCGGGCTCCCCTCATGGCGATAGGCGGGCTCATCATGGCTTTGTACACCGACGCGCGTCTGTCCCTCGTGCTGGTCGTGGCGCTGCCCCTGCTCGCCGCATCCGTCGCGCTGGTATCGGCCAAGGGCATGCCGCTTTTCCGGCGCATGCAGGACAGGATCGACGCGCTCAATCTCGTGCTGCGCGAGGGCCTCACCGGCATCCGCGTGGTGCGCGCTTTCAACCGGCTGGAAACCGAGCGCGTCCGTTTCCGCGCGGCCAATGAAGATCTGCGAAGGACCTCTCTTTCGGCGCAGAGGATCATGACGGTGCTGATGCCCGTCATGATGATCCTGATGAACCTGACGACGGTCGCGGTGGTCTGGTTCGGCGGCCTGCGCGTCGATGCCGGAGCCATCCAGGTCGGGGACCTGATGGCCTTCGTACAGTACGCGATGCAGATCCTGTTTTCCATGATGATGCTCTCCGCGATGTTCGCGATGTATCCCAGGGCTTCCATATCAGCGGACCGCGTGGCGGAGGTGCTCGAAACGTCGTCGTCCATCCGGGATCCGGAGCGCGCACCGGCGGCGGACCCGCTTCCGGAACGGAGCGGAAGGATCGAATTCCGGAACGTTTCCTTCCGATATCCCGGCGCCGAAGAATACGCGTTGCGCGAAGTTTCATTCTCCGTCGCCGCCGGCGAGACGACGGCCATCATCGGCGGCACCGGTTCGGGCAAGACGACCCTCGTCTCGCTCCTGCTCCGCTTCTACGACGCGGAGTCGGGGTCCGTGCTGGTGGACGGCCGCGACGTGCGGGAATTCAGGCAGGAAGAGCTGTGCGCGCATGGGCTACGCCCCGCAGAAGGCCCACCTTTTCAGCGGGACGGTAGCCGACAACATCCGTTTCGGCGCCCCGGATGCGGGCATGGACGAAGTGCGCTCGGCCGCGGAGGCAGCCCAGGCGCGCGATTTCATTTCGGAACTGCCGCTCGGCTACGAGACCGCCGTGGCCCAGGGAGGAACGAATTTTTCAGGGGGCCAGAGGCAACGGCTGTCGATCGCGCGGGTGCTGGCGCGTCGCCCGGAGATCTGCGTCTTCGACGACAGCTTTTCGGCGCTCGACTTCACGACGGACGCGCGCCTCAGGGCCGCCCTCGCGGAAAGGACCGCCGATGCCGCCGTGCTGATCGTAGCCCAACGCATCGCCACCATCAGGAACGCCGACCGCATCGTCGTGCTGGACGAGGGGAAGGTCGCCGGCATCGGCACCCACGGTTCCCTGCTCGCGTATTGCCCGGTTTACCGTGAGATCGCCTCTTCCCAGCTTTCTACGGAGGAATCGGCATGAGCGACCAAAGAAGGCCTCCGATCGGACCCTTCGGCGGCATGCACGGACCGGCGACCATGGGGATGCCTGTGGAGAAGGCCAAGGACGTCAGGGGTACGCTGCGACGGCTCGCTTCGTACCTCTGGCCCTCGGCGCCGCTCTTCGTTCTCGTTTTCCTCGCGTCCATCCTCTCGACTGCGTTTTCGGTGGTCGGTCCCCGCATGATGGGCGACGCGACCACGATCATTTTCCGGGGGCTGACGGCGAAAGCTTCCGGAGGCGGCATCGACTTCACCGCCATCGCGCGTATTCTGCTCGCCTTGATCGTCCTGTACTCACTGAGCGCCGCCTTCGTCTATGTCCAGCAATACCTGATGGCGGGCGTCTCCCAAAACCTCGTGTTCCGCCTTCGCGGCGAAATCCAGTCCAAGCTTTCCCGGTTGCCGCTCGGCTACTTCGACGGGCGCACCCACGGCGAGATCCTGAGCCGTACCGTCAACGACGTCGACACGATCAGCGGGACTCTACAGCAATCCCTGACCCAGCTCGTTTCCTCGCTCGTGACGGTGCTGGGCGTGCTGGCTATGATGCTCGCGATCAGCCCCCTGCTCACCCTCGTGGGCGTCGCGACCCTGCCGATGGCGGTGCTGGCCACTTCCTTCGTAGCCAAGCGGTCCCGCCGGTATTTTTCCGAACAGCAGCGCGCCCTCGGGGAGCTCACGGGCAAGGTGGAGGAGACTTTCTCGGGCCACGCCGCCGTGAAGGCCTTCGGCCGCGAACGGGCGATGGCGGATGATTTCGGCCGCATCAACGAAAGGCTATACCAGGCCGGCTGGCGCGCCCAGTTCATCTCAGGCCTCATCATGCCGCTGATGCACTTCATCAACAACCTGGGATACGTCGTCGTCTGCGTCGCCGGCGGAGCCATGGCCGCCCGCAGGACACTCGAGCTTGGCGACATCCAGGCTTTCATCCAGTACCTCCGCAACTTTTCGCAACCCATCGTCCAGACCGCCAACATCGCCAACGTGATCCAGTCGACGATCGCCGCGGCCGAGCGCGTCTTCCAGCTACTGGACGAAGCGGAGGAAATGCCCGACGCGCCCGAACCTCTGGCCCCGACCGCCGTCCGCGGCGAAGTCCGCTTCGATTCGGTTACCTTCGGCTACAGGCCCGGAACGAGCGTGATCGAGGATCTGAGCATCGAAGTGGATCCGGGACAGGTCGTCGCCATCGTCGGCCCGACTGGGGCGGGGAAGACCACCCTGGTGAACCTCCTGATGCGCTTCTACGAGATCGGGAGCGGAGCGATCACGATCGACGGGATCGACACCCGCGCTTTCGCCCGCGGCGGTCTGCGCGGCCTCTTCGGCATGGTGCTGCAGGACACCTGGCTTTTCAGCGGCACGATTCGGGACAATATCGCCTACGGCCGGGACGGCGCGGGCGACGAGGACGTGCTGCGGGCGGCGAAGGCCGCCCAGGCCGACCACTTCATCCGGACGCTTCCCGACGGCTACCTCACGGTCCTGAACGAGGAGGCTTCCAACCTGTCGCAGGGCCAGAGGCAGCTGCTCTGCATCGCGCGGGCGGTCCTCGCCGATCCGGCGGTGCTCATCCTGGACGAGGCGACCTCCAGCGTGGACACGCGGACGGAGTTCCTGATCCAGAAGGCGCTGCGCGACCTCATGGCCGACCGGACGAGTTTCGTCATCGCCCACCGGCTGTCCACCGTGCGCGACGCCGCCCTGATCCTGGTCATGGAAAAGGGCAGGATAGTCGAGCAGGGTAGGCACGGGGAACTGCTCGCGCGGGGCGGAGCGTACGCCAGGCTCCATGCGAGCCAGTTCGCGGGGAAGGAGGAGGCGGAGGGGCCCGTCGGCGCCTGAGCGGCACGCTCAGCGCTGCGCGAGGCCGACGACGAGGAAGCCTATCTCTTTGACGGGGACGACCTCGACCGCTACGCGCCCGCCGCCGAGCTCGTGGTCGAAGCGGCGTTCGCCCCCGAGTATCCGTTCGCCCAAAGCGCGGACCCCGGGATCCTGTGCTTCGTGCACGAGCCTGGCGGTCTCAGGCAATGCCGCGTTCTCCTTCATCTGGCGCAGCATCACGTCCTCGGCGAGCGGGCGGAAGCCCAGGCCCTCCCGGGCCGCTGGGCTGAGCGCGATCAGCGTTGAGTCGGGAGCGAGCAGGAGCGCGGCCGTCCCGGCGCCGTCCAGGTAACGGCGGCCTGCGGCCGACATCCTCACGCCCGTGACAGCGACGCCCTTGATCCTGCCTTCGGCATGGACGGGCGAGGAGAGGTCCATGACCCAGCCCGCGGCGAGATCCACGAAGGGGAGCGCCGACCAGGCGCCCTTGTCCGATTTCGATTCCAGCCCGCGCCTGAACCACTCGAAGACTCCGAAGTCGAGGCCGGGCGGGAAGAGCGAGACGACGTCGAACCAGGGATACATGATGGCTATGGACGTCGGTTCCATGACGCCGTACAGGATTATGGAAAGGAAAGGGGGCGAGGCATCGAACGCGCGCAGCACCGCGTCTTCCAGGTAGCCCATTATCCGGACCTCCGTGCGGATCCGGTCGTCGATCTTCCCGTCGGGTGGGCTGCAGTAATAGCTGCAGCCTTCGCGGACGGTCTTGTAGTAGTACCTGCCGCCTTCGAAGGTCGCGAAAACGCCGCCCTGCCCGACGTCCAGATGATCGATGGATAGGTCGAGGGACCCGGCGGTGGCGTACGTACGCTCGATTTCGCCGACCATGGTCTCATGGGCCGAGCGGACCTGGGCGAAGTCGGACTGGATGCGCGCGGCGATGGCCGCCGTCTCCTTCCTGCTCTCCCCGATGCCCGCCGCGCAGCCGGTCGCGCAAGCGGTCGCCGAAAACGCGAGGATCGCGATCGCCCTGGTGATTGTGCGTCCCATCCGTCGTGCCCCTTTACGCAATTATATGGATCAGGCATCGTTTCCGCAAATTGGGGTTTCGGCCTTGAGGTTCCCTTCGAAATTGCTGTCTCCTTCTGGTATACTTGAGGTGCGCCATGAAATTCAGGGATCGTCTGCTGCTGGGCTTCGGCCTCGTCATCCTCATCCTCGCCTCCCTCGTCGCGGCCGACCTGTACCTGATGCGCCGGGCTTCGGAAAACCTCCGGTCGATCGCTGAGCATAAAATCGACGCGAGGGAAGCCGTCGAGGAGTCCGCGCGCATCATTCTACGGATGAGGGCCGACATCCTCGACGCCCTGTTCGTCGGCGGCAGGACGGAGGCCGAGGCCGCGGCGGAACTCGAAGCCAACGCGAGGGCGTTCCATCGTGCGATGGACGAACTCGAGGTCATCTCCCCGGACGAACCGTCTTTCCGGAATCTGCGCTTCGCGTTCAACTCCTATTACGTGTTCGCCGGAACCCTGCTCTCCGAAGGGGCCGGTGCGCCGCGGGCAGCTTCGATCGATGCGACCCGGAAGTTCAAGGAAAACCAGACCTTCCTGATGACGCTCGTCGAGGGGGCTCTCGGCGCGGTCGAACGGGACTTTTTGCTCTCCCTGCGCGGGCTGGACGAGGAGCTGCGCACGATCGTCGGCGGCTCCATCGTCGCGACCGTCGCCGCCGTACTTTCCGCCGTCTTGGTGGCGCTGTACCTCGCGAACCGGCTTACCCGCCCGATCGAGGACCTCACGTCGCTCGCCCGGAAGGTCGCCGCGGGCGATTTCGGCGGCCGAGCCTGGGTCCCGAGGCCCCATGGGGAGGTCGCCATCCTGTCGTCGGCCTTCAACGCGATGCTCGACGAGATCCAGCGCTACGCCGACGGCATGGAGGCCAAGGTGCGGATGCGCACCGAAGAATACGAACGGACCAACGAGAACCTGGCCGCGGTAAACGCGCGCCTTGAGGCGGCCTTCGCGGATCTGAAAGCCACTCAGGACCGGCTGAACCTCGAAGGGCGCTTGGCTTCCCTCGGCCGGCTGATCGCGGGCATCGCCCACGAACTCAACACTCCGCTCGGCGCGATCGCCTCCTCCAATCGGGCGATCGCGATGGAGCTCGCGGTGGTGCTTCCCGACTTCCCTGAAATCCTGGCGGACATGGACGCTGACGAATCGGCTTTTTATCGGGGGTGCGTGCTGCGCACGCTCGACGGATCCGTCCTCCATGATGCCCGGCGGGAACGCGCGCGCCGTCGGTCGCTGGGCGCCGACCTGCGGGCCGCGGGCTGCGCCGAATCCGGCCGGATCGCGGAAATCCTCGCCGAACTCGGTTTCGACGCCATCCCGCCTGCCCTTCCCGCCTTCCTCGCCTCCGGACGCGCCTTGCCCCTGCTGGAGTTTATCGCGCGCTCCGCCGCCATCGGTAGGTCCTGCGGCATCGTGGAACTGGGGGTGATGAAGGCGACGCGCGCGGTGAAGGCCCTGGGCACATATATAGGCCGCGGCGGCGATTCCGAGTCCGTCGTGGTGGATGTCCGCGCCCAGCTTGCGGCCGCGGTGGAAGCCTCGATCGGAACCGGCGACAGGACGTCGCGGCGGGACATCGCGGTGGAATGGAACGGGGACGGGAGCGCCTTGGTCCGCGGCGACGCGGGCGAACTGGCCCGGGTTTGGTCGATACTTCTTTCGAACGCGCTGTACGCGATGGCCGATGCCGGTCTTTTGCGCCTGGCTACGTACCTCGAGCGGGAGAGGGTGATCGTCATCGTCGAGGACGACGGCGCGGGGATACCCCCCGAGGTCCGCGGCCGCCTTTTCGAACCTTTCTTCACTACGAAGCCGGAAGGGGAGGGCCTGGGGCTCGGCCTCCACATGGCGCGCGCCATCGTGGGGCGGCACGGCGGCTCGATCGCCTTCGAGAGCCGTCCCGGCCGGACGGCATTCACGGTGAATCTGCCGGCGGCGGAACGAACCGACAACACGCGCATTTGACTGCGGCCGCTCGCGGGCCTAGTGTAGGAGCATGCACGATGAATCGTTACGGACGATGTCGGACCTCGCTTCCTTCATTTACGGACCGGAGGCCGGTCCGCATCTGGCCGACCGCATCCGGCAGCTGCTCGCCGAACGGGAAGCGCGGTTCCGCAACTCCGCGCCTATGCCTTTTTCCCAACGCGACGCCCTGCTGATCACCTACGCGGACATGCTTTCCGGCGGCGGGGAGACGAAACCGATCGACCGGCTCGCGGCTTTCCTCTCGGGTCATGCGCGGGGCTTATTCACCTACGTCCATCTTCTGCCCTTCTTCCCTTATTCCTCGGACGACGGCTTTTCCGTCGTCGATTACCGCGCGGTGGACGGGCGGATCGGCGACTGGGCGGGAATCGGGCGCCTGGGAGCCCGGTTCAAGCTCGCCTTCGATCTGGTCCTGAATCATGGAAGCGTCCGGAGCGAATGGTTCAAAGCCTTCCTGGAAGGGAAGCCGCCGTACGCATCCTGGTACCTGACCCGGCCGGAGGGCTACGACGCTTCCAAGGTTTTCCGTCCCCGCACGCATCCGCTGCTGACTCCCTTCACGCGCCCGGACGGCTCGATCGTCCAGGTCTGGACCACCTTCAGCGCCGACCAGGCGGACTTCGATTTCGGGAATCCCGAGGTCCTGCTGGAATTCGTCCGCGTGCTTCTGGACTATGCCGGACGCGGGGCGCGCCTTTTGAGGCTGGACGCCATCGCCTACCTCTGGAAGGAGGACGGGACGGCCTGCCTCCACCATCCCAAGACCCACGCGGCGGTCAAACTCCTGCGCTCGGTCGTGGACGCGCTCGGCCTGGACCTCGTAATTCTGACGGAAACGAACGTACCCCACGAAGAGAACCTCTCCTATTTCGGCGACGGAGACGAAGCGCGCATGGTCTACAATTTCGCCCTGCCTCCCCTGCTGCTGCACGCCGCGGTCTCCGGCGACGCGGGACCGCTCAGGCGCTGGGTCGCCTCCCTGCCGCCGGCCGGAAGCGGGCCGGTCTTCCTGAATTTCACGGCGAGCCATGACGGCATCGGCGTTTCCCCGGTCCGCGGCCTCGTGGACGCGGCGGCCTTCGCCAAGACGATAGCGGAAACCGAGCGGCGGGGCGGCAAGGTGTCCTTCAAATCGACGACCGTGGGCCAGGTGCCCTATGAGCTCAACTGCGTCTACCTGGACGCGGTCGCCCCGCCGGACGCCGATGACAGGACGCGTGCGCGCGCCTTCCTGGCAACCCAGGCTGCCATGCTCGCCCTGGCGGGCCTTCCCGCGGTCTATTTCCATAGCTGGATCGGGTCGGGGAACTGGACCGAAGGGCCGGCCCTGCTCGGCCACAAGCGCGCGATCAACCGGGAAAAGCCGGAAATAGCTGCGCTCGAGGCCGACCTCGCCGATCCTTCAAGCCTCAGGGCCGCCGTCCATGCCGGTTTCAGGCGGCTCCTGGAATACCGTTCGGAAAGGGCGGCGTTCTCTCCGGAAATATCCCAGCGCGTCCTGCCCGCCGAGGGCGCGGTATTCGCCCTCGTGCGCGGTCCGGATGCGCGAGGGGTATCCGTCCTCTGCGCGCACAACCTCGGCGCCCGCTCCGCGTCCCTGCGGCTGCCGGCAGACTTCGGCGCGGGACGGCTGGACCTGGAACCCTGGGAAACCCGGTGGATGGCTTCTTCGAACGGGGGCGAATTATGTATCTGACGATGACGGACAAGATCCAGCGCGTCGGGTTCGTCTCGACGCGTTTCCAGGGCACCGACGGCGTTTCCATGGAAACCCAGAAATGGCGCACCGTATTGGAACATATGGGCTACGAGTGCTTCTTCTTCTCCGGCCTTTCCGACTGGGATCCGTCCAGGTCCATGGTCGTGGACGAAGCCTACTTCAATCACCCCCTGATCGCGGAGATCCAGCGGCAGTGTTTCGGCGTGACGGTCCGAAGCGAAACCCTGAGCGGGGAGATCCAGGCGATACGGTTCCGGCTGAAGCGCGCACTGCACGAGTTCGTCTCCGGTTTCTCCGTTGATCTGCTCATCATCGAAAATGCCGTGACGATACCCATGAACATTCCCCTGGGGCTCGCGATCACGGAATTCATCGCGGAAACGGGGATGCCGGCCATCGCCCACCATCACGACTTCGCCTGGGAACGCCAGCGCTTCAGCGTGAGCGCCGTGGAGGACTACCTGGCGATGGCATTCCCTCCGCGTCTCCATTCGATCAGCCATGTCGTCATCAATTCGGAAGGGCGACGGCAGCTGTCCTACCGCTGCGGGCTGTCCGCGACCATCATCCCGAACGTCTTCGACTTCCACTCCGATCCGCCCGTACTGGACGAATACGGACGCGGTTTCCGCGCCGACCTCGGTCTGGAACCGGCCGACGTCCTCTTCCTCCAGCCTACCCGCGTCATCGCCCGCAAGGGCATCGAACATTCGGTGGAACTTGCCGGACGCTTCAAGGACCGGAAGGTGAAGCTCCTGATCAGCCATCAGGAGAGGGACGAGGGCTCCGAGTACTACCACCGGACCATGGATTACGCCGCGCTTCTGGGCGTGGACGTGCTGGTGCATCCGGAACTCATCGGCAGCGAACGGGGAATGACTGCGGACGGGCGGAAGCGGTACAGTCTCTGGGATTGCTACCTGAACGCCGATTTCGTGACCTATCCTTCCACCTACGAAGGTTTCGGAAACGCCTTCCTTGAAGCCCTCTGGTTCAAGAAGCCCATCCTGGTCAACCGTTATTCGATATTCCAGCAGGACATAGAACCCATAGGCTTCGAGGTGGTGCAGATGGAGAACTATGTCACGCCCGATACGGTGGACCAGGTGCGTTCCCTCCTGGACGCGCCATTCATGGTCGATTTGATAACGGAGAGGAACTTCAATCTGGGCAGGCGCTTCTTCTCCTACGAATTGCTCGAACAGCGCCTGAGGCATGCCTTCATGAATTTCGGACAGATCTGACCGCGGCATCGTGATTGCGGGATCGGGGCCATGATGATATAAGGGGTGGTATGGGATCGATAAAAATCTTCCTGCGTCGTCTGGTCGGCTTCGTCCGCGCCCTCATCGGCCGCGGCAAAGCGCGAACGTTGCTCCGGGAACTCAAAAAAATCGATGTTTCGCGCTACGTGAACCGCATCATCTCCGACGGCGTCCTATTGAACCAAATTCCCTCGCCGAGCGACGCCGAAAAGCTCCGGATGGAATTCATAATGCAACGGCTCCGGGATTTCGGGCTATCCAACATCATCATCGACGAGCTGGGAAACGTCGCCGTCCTCTTTCCGGCTTTCGGCACCAAGCGGGATTTCCTTCTGGTCACCGCTGATGTCGGAGACTCCGATTATACGCCCCTGGAGAGCTCGGTTCGCCTGACCGAGGATCGGGCCTCGGGCCAGGGGTTCGGCGAGACGAGCCTCGGAGCGGCGGCCCTCCTCGTGTTCGCCGAGTTCGCCCAGGCGACGAGCTTCCACCTGGACAAGAATCTCCTGCTCCTTTTCACCAAATCCCTGTCGGTGGACGAGAACTACGAGGCGTACCGCCGCTTCCTGGACGCCTGGGCGGGCCAGATCAGCCACGGCATCGTCGTCCGCGGGACGGGGCTCGGCACGGTGGAATCCCGGCAGGTCGGCGCGTACCGGCTCTCCCTCACGGTCAAGACTCCCGAATGCGAGCTCCTTTCGACCGGCTCCACGGTTTCGGCGGCCTCCGTCCTCGGCTCCATCGCCTTCCAGGTGGGCGGCGTCTCCGCGGACGCCAAACAGTCGGCGGTCGTCAACGTCGCGCGCATGGAAGCGGGCATAGGCTACGGCCATTGGACCTCGGAAGGTTCGATGGACGTCGAAATCCTTTCGGAGGACGAGCGCATCCTGGAGGCGATCACGAACATCGTCAGGGGAACGATCGAACGGGCCGGCGCCGGAGCCTCGCTTGACTTGAGGACGCGCTCCCGCCATTCGGTCGGCGACTCGGTGCGCAACGCTCCCCTGACGGACGCGCTGCGGGCGTCCCTCGCTTTTATCAAGGAAAAACCGGAAATCGGGATCATATCCGAGAAGGTCGCGCTCCTGAACGACCACGGCATCCCGGCTGTCGCCGTCGGTATAACCAAGGGAAAAAAGACCTTCGAGGAGGATTATGTGGAACTGGAGCCTCTGGAATCGGGATTCCGCCAGCTCCTTTTCCTCGTGGAGCGCACCGCCGGCATCGTGCCCGGAAAGGAGATTGCGCTTAGATGAAACCGGAAGACGGCCTGATCTCCCGAACCTTCCACAGCAGCGTATTCCGTGACCAGCGGAGCCTCGTGGAGCTCAAGCGGAAAAAGGGCCTGAAGATATCCCTGGCCTTTCCGACCCTCAACGAGGAGGCGACCATCGCCAAGGAAATCCTCGTCCTGAAGACGGAATTGATGGACCGGTTTCCCCTCATCGACGAGATCGTGGTCATCGACTCCGGCTCGACTGACCGGACCAGCGAGATCGCGACGAAATACGGGGCCAAAGTGTTCGCGTCCTCGGAGATACTCAAGAATTACGGAACCTATCGGGGGAAGGGCGAAAACCTCTGGAAAAGCCTGTACGTGTTGGACGGCGACATCATCGTCTGGATAGACGCCGATATCGCCAACATCGACCCGAAATTCCTGTACGGATTGGTAGGGCCCCTGCTTCAGGACGACGGGATCGGCTACGTGAAGGCGTTCTATCAGCGCCCGATCCGTTCCCCGGAGGGTCTGACCCCGAGCGGGGGCGGACGCGTCACCGAGATCCTGATCAGACCGCTCTTTTCGCTCTTCTATCCGGAACTGGCGGCGCTCGTCCAGCCGCTCAGCGGCGAATACGCGGGCAGGCGGAGCATACTGGAGCAGGGGC
>Ga0209727_1002619_pt1 | contig 12394 bp, 32 predicted proteins | sample RifGroC1_FD_183995 | JGI IMG/M metagenome (GOLD analysis project Ga0209727, IMG submission 183995) | Groundwater microbial communities from Rifle, Colorado, USA - Groundwater C1 (SPAdes) (version 2) | ecosystem: Environmental > Aquatic > Deep subsurface > Groundwater | place: Rifle, Colorado...
GTACCTTCATCAATAGAAACACCCCCATTCATTACAGAAACCAATTTCCCTGATGAAGGATAAGAAACTATACCCCACTTACTATCTTTGTAACGTGGGCTTTCTGGAAGCCTATAAATACGTTTCCAATCGGTTAAATGGTCAAACTCACAACCATCCAAACTATCAAAAATCTTCTTCTTTCTTTTCTTTATTGCATCTCCTCGTAGTTTATAATCCTGAGGAAGTTCAACATCTAACTTTCCAAAATTAATCTGCCAACTATCTTTTGACGTATTTATTATATAAATTTGTTTCTTTTTATATAATTGCCACATTTTATTTATAATATTTATAACATTGTCTTCTGTTGTTCTATCACAATCTATAATAAAGTCTGAACCTAATATCACTGGGCATTTCTGTTTGTCAATATTCTGAGGATTAAGGAATCTCGTTTCGCTAAAATAAACGTCGTGAGGTTTGTACTTTAGTATGTAAAACCACAACTTACTACTGGTGCCTAACTGTGGTAAAGTAATCCACCTATCTCCAATCCTAAAACGGAAGTAACGATGGTTTAAATCAGTTATCAATTATTCCTCACCCCTAAATCAGTATATTTCTCGGCATACTCACACTTAACACCTATAGGTTCTTCCGAGAAAAAACCATAACGACTATAAGATTTATATTGGTCAAAACCATTCAATATACAAAAATCATTAGCATTTTTGTCTGCTAAAGGTATAATAAATAATCCATCGACAGTTAAATAAATTATACTCACAACAGCCATACCCAACAGAAATAAAAAACTTATTTTAGCCAATAATTCAAAACTCATGTTTACCTCCATTAAATATTTTTATACATTTCACACAAACAACCCATCCTTTCTCTTCAATTCTATAAAACATATCTTGTATTATATCCACATCTTTCTTACATACATAACATCTTTTTATAACTGGCATTTTTATCACCCCAACTTACCGCATTTTATATATTTTTTTAATTTCTTTAGGGTATCCAAGCTTCCCCAGTCATTACATTCACCCATCCCACAATCATTTATCCTATGCTGTTTTAAACTTTGTTTTAAACTTTTTTCTTCTTTTGTTATCCAAATTTTTATTTCTTGTGTTGTAATACTCATATAACCTCCTTTTGTCGTGATGCTTCAACCACAAACATATTAATATTATTCTGTCTAAAATCAATCCTCACATATCTTGTCATATCAACAACGTACTGTTCATCATCAAACTTAATAACTTTACCCTGCTTAAAATCTTTAATTGGCACAATCAAATAAAAAGGGTCTTTATCAAAACCTGTCATAAGAAAAACAACCGTCTTTATTTCTCTTTTATCTAAATCAGTCTCAATAATATCTTTGGATAACGCAAGATAATTTCTATATTCAGGTTTGTACCACACTTGTTGCTTATTAAACTTTTTTCTCACAAAATAATAAGGTTCTTTGTAGTTCTCAAAAACAATATGACCTGCAACAAACCCCATGTTCTTTCCTGAGCGTACTCTAACCTCTATTCTCCTCACAACTTCTTTTTGGTCAATTAACATTTTTACCCTTACATATACTATTAAGTTCTCTTAATATATAACAAGTTGAACAATTATCCCACAATCTACACTCTCCGCCATGCCACCTCATAAGTCGTTCAACTTCAATTCCAATATTTTTATAACTCAATCTAATTGTTTCTCTCACCATTTCACTTTGTGTGAGAAAATATCCATCTTTATCTTTTTTATTAATCATTTTCAGTATTTCATCATTATTCATTCTGTTTCCTCCTGATGATTATTCTCAATCTCAATAGCTTCTTTCACATAATCATCTTCATTTTTATTCAACTCAAATGATTTAAACCCATCAAAACTTATCAGTAATTCCTGTGACAATCTTTCTTTCATCTTCTGAACGTAATATTCCGACATATCAAAACCTAAGTATCTTCTTCCTAATTGTTTCGCCGCGAATAATGTAGTACCTGAACCAGCAAAAGGGTCTAGTATTACATCATCTGGGTTGCTATAATCTCCTACTAACTTTCTCATCATCTTCAATGGTTTAGGACAAGGATGCCAATCAACTCCTTGTTCAAAATTAACCAAATAAGAATAATGGTTAATTGGTACTCTGTGTTTTATTACCTCACTTAACGAGTAGTATAGTATAGGCTCCCAACAATCAAACCCCATACATTGATTTCTCGAAACGGTATTAGGTTTGTACCACGATATAATACAATTAGGTTTCTTTATACCCAACCAAATATGTAGGTTGTTCATACCAGGCGTTATTATAAATGTTTTCTTACATATTCTTTTGACTTCATAAAACAATCGAATACAAAACTGTTTATAATCTTCTTCTGATTTTGTATCATCATAATTTTCATAATCAAGATTCGCATTATAAGGGGGGTCTGTTATAACACAATCAACTGATTTATCAGGCAACTGTCTCATCAAATAAAAACAGTCGCCTTTATAAACATCATTCAATGCAAATGGTATTTGTTCCATGATAATGAATTACGAGGGTGTAGTGAACACCCTCGTAATAATGTTTCCCTACGGAGAAATTAGGGAATATGTGAGTATATCTCAATCATTTATAAATGTATGTTACCACTTTGTGACATCCTCCCACGACTGAAGTCATGGGCTTCCAGAGGCAGAATTTGAAATGTTGAGCTTCAAGTTCTTGTCCCATATAGTTCCTGCTTCTGCGAAATGTCTTGCATCTTTGGGCGAGCCAGAGATGTAGAGGGCAAATCTCCACAGGCGTTACTTCCTGTCAGTCCGACAGTAGTTTTTTTGAGTATGTTCTTTGCGGCATTTATGTCTCTGTCATCTATGTTGCCGCAGGAAGAACATCTGAATGTTCTCTCTGACAAATCTATGTCTTCCCTATTTCCGCATCCGTGGCAATCTTTCGTCGTGTTCTCTGGGGCTACTTCCTTCACTTCACAACCAGCACTCCAAGCCTTGTAGTGAAGCATTTGGATATATTTGCCCCAAGAAGCGTCAGCTATTGATTTTGCGAGACAATGATTCCTCATCATATTTGTGATTTTCAGATTTTCTACTTTGATGAGCGAGTATGCTTTGACTTGTTTTCTCGATAGTTTGTGGAGAAAGTCATACCTCTGATTGGTGACTTTCTCGTATTGCCTGCTCAATCGGAAGCGGGCTTTTCGCTTGTTGTTGCTTCCTTTCTTCTTCTTTGATACCCTCCTATGCAGAAGCTTGAGTTTCTTCTCAGATTTTCTCAAGAATTTTGGCGGGAAAATCTTTTCCCCATTTGATAGTGTGGCAAGGTCTTTCAGACCAACATCAATCCCAATCCTTTCCTTGCAATTGCTTTGGAATTCTTCTTCAGGGATTTCGTTAGAAAATCCCACATACCACTTTCCTGAGTGGTAGACCTTGATTGTGCAGGTCTTTATTTTTCCTTTTGGTGCTCGATGGAGAATGATTGGGATATCCCCAATGCCCGATAGATACAGTCGCCTTTCGTTCCTGAATTTGAAGCCCGATTGGGGGTAGGTTATTGAATATACCATCTGTTTTATTCTTGGGAAACCAACTTTGATTTTCTTGCCAGCTTTCTTCTCCTTCACTCTTCGGAAGAAAGCTTTGTAGGCATCGCTTATCCTTTTTGAGACGTTCTGAAGTGTTTGTGAATGAACGTTTTGAAGTTCGGGTCTTTGTTGTTTCAGTTCGGTGATGAATTTGTTCATAGCGAACTGACCAAAAGTTTTACCCGTTTCTTTGTAATATTGTTTGGATTTTGCAAGAAGGATGTTGTATAGCTCCGCTAACAGAGCCATCTGGCTGTTCAGTCTTTTTCTCTGTTTTTTTGATGGATATATTCTATACTTGAAGCTCAACATATTCACCTTATTATCCACTCTTATTTATATACTTTGCGGTTTTCCAGACTCATCTGTATCCCACCAATAAATTGGTGGGTTTTAGATGGGGGAAAACTATCATAAACAAAACTATTCCCATTTTGCTTTTTGGTATTTCTTACTATTTTCAATTATATCTATTGCTACAACTACTCTAATTTTTTGTAATGCTTTATAAAGTTTCTTTTTTGGTACATCACCCTCAAAACATTGATATAAAAAACAATCAACAGATTTTAAAACTTGTTCTTTATTATTTAATATATCACCACATTCTTCATACTTATACTCCTTAAGATTATTCATCTTTGTAGTACCCTTACCATATATTTGTGCAACCGCTTCTACATTCATTTTAAGTAATATCTCTCCTAATTTTTGTAGTTGTTCTTGTCGTTTCTCTTTAGAGCTTTCATAATTTAAATAAAAACCCGCGTTTTGTAAAATACACAAACATTCACCATCTGTCATAACATAAGACAAAATCCTATTTATTGTTACTGGTTCAACTATATAACTGCTCATATCAATCAACCTCCATTCTCTTCAACAAACTTTTTAATATCTTCAATATGTTCTAAAATAATTTTAGCTTTCTTCAAACCGAAAGATAAACCATACTTATCATCTACACTTTCCTTAAACTGTATCATTTTATGCCCTTTAAATTCCGTTCTTACAACTTCCATTTTAGTTCACCTCAATTCTGTTATATATTTTTAGTCCTCTTCTTTCTATTTCCCTCTCCAACAATTCTCTATACATAACATCTTTAACTCCAAAACAACAAATATCATCTATCATTTGGCATATACTCTTATATTCATCAATCAATTCTTTTTTCTTCATCTTTTTAATATCTTTCATTTTACATCACCTCGTTAAAACCACTCCTCACACTATTGAGGTTTTGTGGCACTTGAAACACTCGATAGTATCCATATCGCCGTCTAAGTATCCTGCAACTGCGTTACAATTAGGGCATTTTACCCAAACGTGTGTGCGCCTGAGGGGTGCTCCACACATTGGTGCGTTTTTGTTGTTGTCGCAATCTTGGCATACTTCACGCCCACAATATGCACACTGAAGTAGGTCGTCATCCTCATTCAAAATTTTACATATATCACATTTTTTCATTTTTACCTCACCACCTGCATTTATCAATTAAATGTTTTGGTACACTCTCTTTTTTTATATTTGTCCCATGCAAATAAATAAAATTACCAACCTGAAGACTTTCAGGCAGTGTGGTGATATCAGTAAACCTCACATCAAGAGAATCTCCAACCCAAAGATTTTCAGGCAGTGAGGTGATTTCAGTAAGCCCCACATTAAGCAAACCTCCAATCTGAAGATTATCAGGCAGTACGGTGATTTTAGTCGCAAACAAATTAACGTCGCTTGTTGTGTCATACTTTTTATTATCCACAATTAATTTATTACCTTCTATTTTTATGTTTGCATCACGCTTGAATGTGCACACACCAGATTCGTGTTTAGGGCATTTTGGTATTTGTTTATTATTGCCACATTTGTAGCATATCGTAGTACCACAATCATCACATTCTAATTCATACTCTTCGTCCCTAAATTTTCTGCATATGTCACATTGCATTTTATTTCACCTCAATGTTTTTCATTATTTACTACAAATAACATCATCACATACAACTAAAAATTTTTCATTAGTATATCTATTTTCTTTATAATAAAGAGTTTTATTTTCACAGATATACACTGCATCTGAAGTAAACCCTGCACTAATCATAATATCTTTATCTACTGAATCACACCTATTTTTAAATTATTGTAACCCTGTACATACCTGCCCATCACTAATATCATTTAAATCACAATATCTTTCACCATCACCCCTAAATACAAAAACTATTAATATAAACACCATTATAAAAATAACCCATACATACTTTTCTATAAAATACTCCATACTCTTATTTTTTCTCATAACCATTCCTCACTTATAGTTTCACCATCTAAAACTCCTCCTTCTCTAACTTCTTCATATTCTCCTTTATTATATTTTTCTTCTGCTTCTTTTAATGTTTTAGCTTTTATTGTGTATGTTGTTACACGATAAGAAACTAACTGTTTTTTATATTTCATTACAATCACCCCATCATCTTTAAATTCTTCTCTCTATAACAATCTGAACACTTCCCCCATCGCACATCATCAGTTATGTTTTTATCTTCCATAACCTCGAGACAATAGTCACAATGTTCTATATGTTCGAGAACCGCATTTTTAATCATTCCAATTTTAACCACCTCTAAAAAGAACGAAATATGTTCCTTCTTTTTTATTAGAAACTCCAGCACTTTCTTTAAGTGCTTTCATAACATGATATCTTCCAGCACCTATTTCTGGATAAGTCGCCTGAATAAGTCTTAAAGTAACTTGTGTCCCATGTATTATTTTGTTATGTAAGTCTTCAATTATTGGTTTGTAGTCTAAACCCTTTGGTCTATAATCGCTAGGTCGTTTATGTAACATTTTCCTCACGGGGTCTATATCATTCGCCAAACCAACAATCTCATCATTTAAAGATTTCAACCTACTACTAATATCTAAAAGCTGTTGGGAATATTGAACATATTTTTTCCCAATACTTTTAGTCTTTTCTTTCTCATCAATTATTGTTTTTAGCTTCTTAATTGCGTTCTTTATTTCCTCAACATCTTTATCTTCATCATAATCACTTTTTGGTATTTCTCCAACAACAACTTCTTTAGCATCTTCCCTATTATGTTTAGGTAAGAAAAAACTTTCTTCAACCATATTCTCAATCCTCCGTGACATACTCCCACCCCTAAATGGTGTAGGCTTCATAGTTCTGCGACGGAAGTTGCCATTACTGGTAGAGCTTCCATCTCCCTATGTGTTGATTCGGCTGTGCCCCAACCTATCTCTATGAGTGCCAATCGCTTGATTTCACGCTCGCCGATTGTTAAAACTGTTTAAAATAAAAAGGGAAATAAATCCCTTCTTATTCTTCTTCCATATCTTCTGTGTTTTCAACGCTTGTCAAAACAACAACTAATCTCTCAACAATTTTTTTCCTTCTATTTGTTCTCCCAATAACCATATCATCAAAATCATGGTTATGGCTTCTACTAATGATATAATCCAATTGTGTTTGGACCTTACCTAACTCTTCAACTAATTCTGTCGTATTCATTTCATTTATCTTTGCCATATTCTTTTCTCCCTTATCAAACCTATCTAGGTTTATAAGCTTAACTTACCCAAAATCTTATCTTCAAGAGTAATATAACAATTCCTACAAACTTTTATAGTAACAAAATCGTAAGACTTTTTTGAACATCTTTGGCATACATCAGCCATTCCATCACCTCACTCTGTTGTCTGGTATTCACTAAACACACACTCCAAACATTCCGCTTCTGTAAAATCATAATCTATCACGCCCGAGGTAATCATATAATCAAATAGCCTATCAAAATCATCTTTAATAAGTTTCTTATTGCATTTCTTACACGAAACAACAACGAAACCAAACCTAATACAATCAATACAATAATTCCTTCCTCTATAAACTACCTTATCTGCACAAAATTCATGGAAGTATTTTTTACAATGAGAACACTTCACTTTATAAGAACCACCAGTTAAACATACAACACAATCCTTTTTATTTTTCTTTCCTTTCTTTTTCTTCTCATCCAAACAAAAATAATCCAAAAAACTATTTTTATTCGAATTATAAAAAGTATAATCTTTTTCTAATTTTGTTATATACTTATCTTGAAAAATATCATACAACTCCATATCTCTAAACTCACGAACCTTATCTTCAATCCCTAAATATGTTTTTGCATAAATAACATTACTCTCACTCGTGGACATCACCATCCATTCCTCACTTTCAACAATAAACATTTTAGTAGAACCATCTTTAAAGTAATACATCTTTTCCGTTTTTTCTTCATAAACTAATATTGAGAAACTCCCTGAGGTTTTCTTACAAATAGTTTTAATTGCCTCAACACAGTTTCCACCATTCTTTTTATATTCTTCGCCTAATTCTTTTGTGAATATCTCAGTATCACTTTCTTTTTCATTACCTTTTCCATAAATTATACCGTTATGCAAAACATACAAACCATCTGAAAAATGAGGGTGTGAACCATTCTCATCTTTCAAACCTGACGTCGCAAACCTCTGATGCGTAGCAAGAAAATAAGAAGGAGTTTTAAATATTAATTTATTCTCAGATTTTTTAAACTCAAACTTCCCATTTAAACTTAAATACCCTTCTCCGTGAGGGTTTGAGGTAAAACTATTCCACGACAATATATTCATCAATTCTGGCACTATATTTAAAACCTTTTTCTGTTTATTATAAATTATATTAATATTACACATAATTAAACCACCTCATCTATTTGAAACTTATCCATCTCAATAGTAACAATCTCTTCCTCATTATAATCACAATTATTAATATCATAAAAACATTTTAATTTTTGTCTGAAAGGTGTTGGTTTGTTCACTTCATTATAAATCTCTTGTTTCAAATACAATTCTATACATTTTAAAAAAATCACCCCAAGTTTTAACACCATTCAAATGAAAAGAACGATACTCAACCTGCCCACCACCACAATTCATATTAAACTCAATATATCTTTTTTTAAATATATTTTTTTCAGTTACTTTTTTTGAAAAATTTCTATAATAGTTACCTATCCAATTCTTATAAAAATGTTCTCCCATCTGTTCTTTAACTTTATCTTTTATTTTATCTCCCAACTCTCTGAAGAATTTTGCAGAAGCAAACTTACCAATAAACAAATTTTTTCCTTCAAACGAATAGTCCTCATTTTTATATTCAAAATTATATAACCCATCCATTTTAAACAAAACTGTAAAATGAATATGTGCCCCACAACTACTGTTAAATTCTATCACCTCACCTAATAAATCCATTTTAGATTTTTTTATGATTGCATCTTTAAATTCTTTTAATACCTCAAACCATTCATCTACCTTAAACGGTTTGCTTACTATTTCGGTCGTGCTATTATACTTTTCTGAAAAAACTCTTAAACTCCCATCTGTTTCAATATTAAAATTTTTAGATAGTTTGTGTTCCATATTGTCCTCATGGTAACTTCCTTTATTTAATTTAAGGATATTACCGTTATAGGTCATTTCAATCTCAACGCCACAAACAATATCAGTTTCCATCATCTTCAACCTCCTTTATTATATATTCAACGCTGACCTTATTAGTGTTTGAAAGTTCTACCATCACCTTTATAAAATCGTTCATTCTATCTTTTCTAATTCTTATAAATTCCTTTTTAATATTATTATTCTCCGTATAAATTATTAACCTACCAGTATCAACTAAATCTTTCATAAATAATAAATCGTAGAAAGATTGCCAATTTAAAGACTTAACTAAAGCCGATTTAATCTTATATCTTGTAACCTCTTTAAAACTTAAACAGACCTCTTTCATACCCTCATCTTTACACACAAACAAATTCAATAAATTCTTTATATCCTCACTCACCGTTATTTCGTTTTTAATACTTTCTCCATCCTCACTCATTCCGCTTTCCACACTTATTTTATTTTTCATTTTTTATTCCTCCCACCACCCACATTTATAAACTAAACGTAGTGGTACACTTTCTTTTTTTAGACTGTAATTTAAAATATTCATTCCACTCTTTTTCTGTTGATACTATAACCTTATCACCACTTTTAATAAACATCTCAGTACCATTCCAAAAACTTAAAATTAATCTCGAACCATTTTTACTATTTTTTAATAAGTTTTGTGCCTCATACATAGCATCATCATTACTCACAACAAATCCTTCAAATCTCTTTTTAATTACTTTCATTTCTTATCATCTCCTGCATTTCTTTTGTATTACTGGACACATATCCTTCAAGCATACCCCTAAGATAGCTCTGATGCCGTGAGGTTGTTACGCTATACTTATCCATATTGACTATAAACATATTTGTTCTTATCGCAATAGGAAAGTGATGCCCATAAGAATACAACACATTCCCCTCAATAAATAAATGTTTTGTTCTTCCTTCTTTTTCTCCATTAACAAACTTTTTAATTACATCCCAATTTTTCATAGTTTCACCTCAAACTATTTATTTAATAACCACCAAAACAATAACATCCCAAAACCTAAAGAACAGGTAACCAAAAGTAATTGAAAGTTTAATTTTTTCTGTTCTTTTTTTGTGAGTTTTCTATATTTTTTCAATCTTGTATCACAATTCCTACAATTTTTTAAATTTTCCCAGTAGTAATTATCATACCCACATTCATCACAAGGTTGCATTTTATACCTCCTGTTTTAAATAACTTAAATCATTGTATCTAAAACAACATTCACAAACAATCTTATTATTAATTATCTTGAATTGAGGTACTTCATCATTACAATTTATACACAACATTTTAATAACATATCCCTATGAGGTAGAAAATATTTTGTCTTGCCTCATAACAATATGTTTCCTGTTTTTCTGTTAATGTTTTGCTATTGAGAAGCTTATCTAATTCTGTTAATATCTCTTTTAGTTTTTGTCTTTGTTCATCGTTCATTTATACACCTCTAAATTTTAATTAGGTCTATTCTCACTATTTATACTTCCCTCAATAAATCCTTTTTCTCGTATTTGTTTTGCGGTTGCATATCCTCTTATTCTCTTGTTTATTAGGTCTATTACTAAAACCATTTTATTTCACCTCAGTTTTATATTATCTCCAATTAAATAATTTACCCAATTATCAGTGTGTCCTCATAAATCTTTTTGCTATTGACAAAGCTTTAGATTTTGTAATATCATTTCCTAAATCAACATGATTAGGATTTAATATATAATTATACCCTACGTGCCATTTGTTTTTACCCCATGCCATAGGATTAACAACCAATCCGTAATTTCTATTTTTTGTTTGCCAGATAGCTCTTCCATCAGCACCACGTTCTACTTTCTTCCAGTCTTTCAGTACCATTTTTATTTCACCTCAACCCCTATATACAAAAACTATTAATATGAACAACATTATAAAAATAATACATATAAACTTTTTCATAAAATACGCCGCTATAAAATACTCCATACTCATATTTTTTCTCATATCCGACACCATTTTACATCACCTCATTAGTTTCTGGACAATCTTTTTTATGAAACTGTACCCCAAAAACAAAACTATATTCTAATCCGCAACCTTCACAAGCCATTTAAATCACCTCACTTTTTTAAATGAACGTATTAATTCCTGACGTTCTCTATAATCCATATTTTGCCACCTATCAGTATTCCTTTTTACATGATTTAAAATATTTATATATTCCTCATCAGTAAACTCAATGCCTATAACTTTGACCATCACTCAACCTTATCAACCTTATAATCCCATCCTTGATATAAGATACTATTCTCAATATTCCAACCACAACCTACTATTTTTATCTTAGCTTTGACGTTTTTCATGGTTTCACCTCATTTCCATTTTTTTGTCCTTTCTACAAAACAGAAAAAACCATCTATTCTTACAGTTATTACCCTCACATATCATATTGACCACCTCCGTAAGTTAAAATTTAAAAAGTTCTACTTCTTATCTTTTCCAGAAGCATTAAATCATCTTCTGTAAACCCATATTGGTCTGTTTGCATTGTTGTACCTCCTTATATTAAAATTTAAATTGAATAGAAAAAGAAAAAAATTAGAGTATGTCGTGTGTTCTTGCAAACTTAAAGAGCTTAATCTTTTCCGACGCACTCAAGCCATCTCTTTCTAAAATATCGTACTCGTCCTTATAAGGTTTTATTTCAATTTTTTCAGTTTTGTTAAACTGTTCTGCATGAAAAGAATTAAAACCTTTATGCGTACCAACGCTCACAACACGCCCCGCCTCTTGACCTGTACCAATAAAAAATTTAATACGGTTTAACGTGGCGGTTGCACATTCGCCTCGTGCCTTCGATTTTTCTATTAATTCATTAAACATTTGAATATCACCTCACCAACAAAAAAAGAAAGAAAAAATTTATTTCTTCTTTATTGCGATTAATTGAGCAACTTTCTCATCGTTGCTCAATTCTGTATTGAACAATACAGAATTAATTTTCTGATTCATACTCTCCTGTTTTTCTATCACTGCGACGTCACTTAAAACGCCTTGAATATCAATATTCTTAATATTCAAAACGTCAAAAGTCAAAGTAGAAAAAGAGGTTACAAACCCGCCTAAGTTCAGAAGACGTGCCACTGTGCTTTCAAAAACACGGTTGAGTGTTAAACGCCTCTTTCCACACTTAATGTTTTCCGCGTCGCAAATCGCGACAATATCTGAAAAATCACTTTCTATAATTCTTACATAACTTTTTTTTTCTCCTGCCATTTTTTTTCTCCAGCACGTTTTT
>Ga0209727_1002622_pt1 | contig 12387 bp, 13 predicted proteins | sample RifGroC1_FD_183995 | JGI IMG/M metagenome (GOLD analysis project Ga0209727, IMG submission 183995) | Groundwater microbial communities from Rifle, Colorado, USA - Groundwater C1 (SPAdes) (version 2) | ecosystem: Environmental > Aquatic > Deep subsurface > Groundwater | place: Rifle, Colorado...
TTTAGCCCTCCGAAAAGTTTATTTATTTAGATAAAGTATCCACTAAGTGGATATGTTCAAGTAGCCGACAATCACGGCTACTCTTTTTTTAGTAAATCAAAATAGAAAAATGTTTTTAATTTTTATTCTCACCCATAGCTAAAATGAGTTTTAAGCAAAGTTTATTCTTACAGGGTCTGCAATAAGGATATGCAGGAATGTCCGGGTCAATTATGGGCCAGAAAACTTCCGCCTGAACCAGTTTATTCTCTTTATAACATTTTACACAATAATAATCCGAAGCAAAAGCTTGCTTATCCTCCCCAACAATTTTATCAACCCTCCAAACCCCTAATTTTTTCTCAAGATTTTTTTCAATTGCCATTTATTCTTTAACCGCCAAAAATGCAAGTAAAAAAGATACAATTAAAACAATAATTCCGGCAGCATTTGTGGAAGCCGATCCCGCACTTCCTATGGTATTTCCCGTCATATTTGAAGAAAGTGAATACAAACTAAAAACAAATCCGGTAATTGAGGCAATTCCAAGAGCTTTCTTGAAATGATTTTTTACCATATCAATATTAAAGAAAAGAATTATTTAAGGCTTTTGATTTTATATTAAAAATTTACTTCCTTTTCTTCACTTCTTTTTTAATCCTTGAAATAAACTTGCTTAATTCAACGCCATGTTCAAGCCCGCCGTCGCGGGAACGAACACTCAAAGTCTGCGAACTTTCTTCCTTATCCCCCACGGTGATTATATAATTAAACCTTTCAATGGAAGCTTCGCGGACTTTTTTGTTTATGGTCTCGTTTCTGCAATCAAACTCAACCTTAAATCCCTCTTTAAAAAATTTGTCATAAACTTTCCTTGCATATTCTTTAACTCCTTCATTTATTGTAAGAACCTTAATCTGATTTGGGGAAATCCAAAGCGGAAAATTGCCATTGAGATGTTCAGTTAAAATTCCAATAAACCTTTCAAGACTCCCATAAATTACTCTGTGAATCATTATTGGTTTTTTTTCAGAGCCCTTCTCATCCTTATAAATAAGGTTAAACCTTTCCGGGAGAGCAAAATCAAGTTGTATTGTTGAAGTCTGCCATGCCCTTCCTAAAGAATCTTTTATATGAAAATCAATTTTGGGCCCGTAAAATGCACCCTCTCCTTCATTAATTTTGTATTCGATTTTTTTATCCTTCAGAGATTCTTCAAGAAGTTTCTCTGCCATATCCCAAAGATGATCCTCCCCGATCCTTTTTTCGGGTCTTGTTGAAAGTTCGACATGGTCAAAATCTAATTTAAAGTCGTGGTAAAATTCTTTTATTAATTCTATTAAACTGAAAATTTCATCTTTTGTTTGTTTTTCATCAACGCAAAATAGATGGGCATCATCCTGCGTAAATTGAATCACCCTAAAGAGACCGGACAAAACTCCCGAAAGTTCGACTCTGTGAACAATTCCCATTTCCCCGACTCTTAAAGGCAGGTCTTTGTAGGATTTTGGGCTTGAATTGTAAACAAGCATTCCGCCTGGGCAGTTCATAGGCTTAACTATAAAATCTCTTTTTTCATAAAGAGTTCTGAAATTGTTTTCACCATACTTTGACCAATGCCCTGAAATCTCCCAAAGTTTTCTGTCCATAATCTGGGGGGTTGAAATTTCCTCATAACCTCCTATCCTGTGTTTTTCTCTCCAGTATTCAATAAGTTTATTCTTTATGTGAAGACCCTTGTCATGCCAAAAGACCATTCCCGGAGCAACAGAATTAAAACTCCATAAATTCATCTTTTTCCCGATTATTCGGTGGTCATTTTCTGTAATTTTCGAGGTGTCAAGCTTTGATTTGCTTATTTCATAAAGAAGTTTTTTTATTTCATCTTTTGGCAAATCAGAAATTTCATTTCCTTTTACAATTATCTCCCTTGAAAGTTCACTCAAAGGATGCCCCTTAACTTTAAGTTCAAAAGTTTTGTAATACCCAAAAGGTGCGCGTGAAACTTCATATCCTTCTTTAATGAGCCCTTCTTCTGCTCCCTTAAAAATTTTTACGGCTGTCCCAGAGGAGCCAAGATTGCTTGAAAGGTGAGCATAGGGATAAAGTACAATTCTTTTCGTTCCCACTTTCCCTGAAATTTCCTTTATATTTCTAATATAATCTCCCAAAACCCCAACACTATCCCCTTTTTCAACAGCAGTCAAGACAACAAGCGCCTCCTCAACCCTTTTTTTTGCTATTTCTTTTGGTGGCAGGTCCTCCATTGACTTTAACGCCTTCTTCAACCCTTTCCACTCAATATAATCCACATGCAAAGTCAAAATTTTCATGCCTAAATAAAGAAAAGGCATTTTATAAAATTATAGAAAGAGTCAAAAAACCTAAAAAAAATTATACCGGATTGTATCACAAAAATAAAAAAATAAATTTATACAAAAAGAAGAACTTAGATGCACAAGACTTATAAAACATTTAAATTGAAAAAAGATAACTAAATAAAAAAATGAAAAAAATAATTACAAATTTACTCCTCATAGGCATACTTTACTTCCCCCTAAATCCTTTTTTCAGTAACGCATATGAAAGCAAAACAAAAAATAAGACAGAGAAGATTGAAAATTCGCTCAAAGATAAAATTCCAATTGAAGACAGTTTAAAGATAAAATACCTTTCATTAAGAGAAGTTCAAAGTCATATCTCTAAATTGTATATCCCAATTAAGGATATCCCAAAAAATTACATCGAAAAAATGACAATAATAGAATCGGGTTTGAATATTTTTGCAATTAACAAAAGAAGCAAAGCAAAAGGATTGATGCAAATTTTAGAGCCGACATGGGAGGATACAAATTCTGATGTCCCTTATGAAAAAGGAGTCTTTAATCCCCGTGAGAATCTAAAAACAGGGATAAGATACTTAAGAAACCTTTCGTTCATGATTTCAAAGGAACACCCAAACTGGAACAACATCACAGCAAAGGAGAAAAGTTCTCAAATTTTGGCAGCATACAATTGGGGGATTGGAAACCTTGAAAAAAACTCATGGAACTTAGCAAAGTCCCCAAAAGAAACAAAAAACTATATAAAATTTGTAACCGGGCATAAATTAAATTAATTAACCAAAAACAACCTTTGCACCAGTTACAGTCGCATTCTTCCCATCAACAATTAAAGGGTCTGCAATTATTTCGCTTATTTTTTTGTTTTTATTTATAAAAGCAAAAAATTCAAGAATAAAATCTTCAAGAGACTTTTTCTCTTTTTTTGAAAGTTTTTCATGTTTATTTGCTTCTTTAATTATTTCTTTTACTTTTTTCTTTACAGCCGGAAAAATTCTAAGAACAACCTCTTTTTCCCCTTTTGGATTTAAAACAAAAAATCCAAATGAAACTGTAAACTTTGATTTTGAATCTCTTTTAAGCCCTACAAAAAATTCTTTGCCTTTAATCTTCCTTTGAACAAGAACCCCCCTTGAACCTTTTATTTTTTTTAAATTCTTGAATTCCAGGAGGGCTTCTGTGTAAGTCTTAACGTCTGACTTTACCCCTTCAACTTTGCTTTTTGAAAAAAGATTTCTTCCGTATGCTTTTAATACAAATGGAAACCCTATTTTCTTAATGGACTTTCTAAGGCCATACCTTGAAAAACAAAAAGACCTTTGAACAACATTAAAACCCCCCTTCTCAAGAAGTTCTTCCGCCTCTTTTTCAGCTAAAACCCTCATAAATTTTAGACGAAAACAATTTATATATATCTTTCGAAATATATTTTGGAGTAGATATTTTAGATTTTTTGAAAAATTAATAATAATCTAATATTAAACAAACCTTACCTCCAGAAAAATAATTATTTAAAAAGTCTCACTCCACATCTAATCACCTATAAAAATTAATTAATAGGAATTTCTTTTCCCTGCCTCTCTTCACATGTGTAAGATTTTTTTTCACCTGAGGAAGTTTTTCCGATTAAAACAGGAATTATTAATATGCTGTCTGCGCCGGCTGTTTCACTCAAAAGCCCCGAATATAGCCCCCCAGGATTCGCTCCTGTTTCAGGCCAAGAACCGTCAGACTCCCCGACAACAACTGTCGAATAAGACCCCGCACCCGAGATTTTCGCTTTTATTTTATATATTGGAACATTTCCAGTGTTAGAAAAATATAAAAATCCTGTGGAGGAAGAGTACTCTGCTTCAAATTCTACCTCATCACACACAAGCTGAACATTTCTTCCGTCAAATTTCACCAAAGATTCTCCAACAATTCCGCGTATCCATAAAAAAACAATTAATCCTAAAACAACAACTATTGCAATCAAAAGAACAGTCGCAATTACAGGAGAAAGCCCTCTTTTCTTTATCATTTACTTTTAAAGGAATTTGATATTTTTAAAGTTAGTCATCAAGCAAGAACCTCATTCCCATGACAGAAAATCTTTAATTTTCTTGGGGAGTATGAAGATGAATCTGAAAAAAGAATTATTTGTGAAGAATATATCTGGGTATTAACATCGCTGTTTAGTGTGCATGGACTCTCAAGACTGCATATATAAAGTGAGCAGTTTTGGCCGACTGGAGTTTTTTCTTCAAGATAATCTTTCAAACCCTGCGGAAACCCGAAATCATCAGATGAAGAGTCCAGTTCAGCCAGGAAAACCAGATTCCTCAAAGTTAAATCATTCTCTATTCCATTCAGGACCGCGAGATTATTTTTTTGCACTGCAGAGTTATCTATCTGGGAAGAGTTATAGTTGCCGATTATAACAAACAAAAAACCCAAAAGTAAAACAATTGCCATAAATGCTTCAATTATTTTTATCCAGCCTCTTTTATTCATCTTTTAAACGAAGATTCATAAACTTTTAAACTATTTGATTTATTAAAAATTGGGAAGAATCAAATCAAAAAAAACAGTTAGTTAATATTTTATCCTCTATAAAAATTTATTTAAGAATTCCAATTGTTTACTCTCTAAGTTATTGAAGTATAATGAAAAGTACTAATATCTTTTATTGGGCTATAAAATTGCCTCATCTTAAAAATTTAGCAACAAATCACCACATCTTGACCCTCAAAACTCCAATTTCTGTTTCTGCGTCTGCGGAAAGATAATTTATTCTCATATCATCTGAATAAACATTTGTATTGGGGGGATTTATCTCATTTCCAACAAGAGTTCCGTTTTGGTATTCAAAAGACAAACTAAAATCCATCAACTGTGGAACTTCAAGATTCCTTTTAGCAAGGTCATAATTTAACAAAAAAGAGGTGATTAAATTTAAAATATTTCCAATTGGAATAATTCTTTCTTTTTTTGCACTGTCAAGGAAGATAAAATTGCAACTTGAATTTGCAAGGAAATTCTCATTTTTTATCAGGTTTGAATAATAAACTTTTATGAACCCCAATCCCCCTTCAACAAAAACATTTACCCCGGAAACATTTGAAGCAATCACTCCTATATCACTTACAGCAATTGCTTCTCCCCCGCTCTCAACTTCTGGAATTTGCATTGAAACACATCCTCCTGAATTGTTAAGGTCATGCCCTCTTAAAACCCAAACATCAGAATAAATCTGATTTTGTATATTGTCTTCTATCTTTAAAATAAAATTTTTATTTGTCTCTGCCCTTGAAATTGAAGAAATTACAATAAAATAAATAAAAAGAAGTGAAACTACAAAAATTATAAAAGAAAGTATCATGCTCACATGGGTTCCTTTTTTATTCATAGTTTCCATTTTACGCCCCAAAAAATAAATTAGCAAGAGTTGAAATTATAAAAGACAAGAACATTAAAGAGAAAGAATGCTTGATTCCCGCTTTAAAACTCCCTTCTGAAAGTTTTCCTATTGTTATCCCCGTAAAAAATCCCTGAACCAAAATAAGATATAAAAAGGCACTTGCAATTTCATTCTGGCTTGTAGCGGGGTCCACCGGAGAAAGACCTGTCCCTATTTCAAGGGTTCCTCCGATACTTCCTATTCCCGAAACCATAGGAATAATCTGAAACTGCAAAACCAAAATTATAATTATAAAAACAAGAAAAATAATGTAACCCTGGCTTACCAAAGAAGAAATCACAGACTTCCTTTCCTTTTTTAATCTGTCAGTCATGCTTACAGCATCAGCAACAGCTTCAAGAATTTCACCTATTTCCCCTCCTGCCTTCTCTGCCTGACCTATTAAAGTAAGAGATCTTGAAATAGAGCGGTTGTCGGCATCCTTTGAAAAAATCTGAAGCGCTGTATTAAGAGGAATTCCAAGAGAAATTTGATTTCCCAGTTTTTTTATGTGCTGGCTTAAGACTCCATAATTTTTGTCCGCCATAATTATTATACTTTTACTTATCGGGGTGCCTGCCTTAACGCTTTCAACAAGATTTCTTGCAAATTCAAGAAACATTGATTCTTTTTCCTGAGCAATTTTATTTTCCCTCATTAATCTTATCAATATCGGAAGCGCCCCAAATACAATTCCCAATCCTGCAATTAAAGGAAAAATCCTTTCGGGAAGTAAAAACCTTCCGGCTGAAAGTATTCCCAATGCAATCACAAGCCCAATCAAATCTCTGTCTTTAAATTTCACTGTTTATTCCTCCTCATCTGCAAAAATGCAAGAAATATTACATTGACTACCGCAACAACAAGGCTTATTAAAAGCGAAATTGCTAAAAAGCTCATTGAAACCCCAAGACCGCTTATTTTCATGATTATCAAAAGAAGCATTAATATCATTGGAGCCGCAATCAAAATGCTTATGTAAATATCCATAAAAGTTTCGGCAGTACGTGAAGCTCTCTCCTGCGAAATCCTATAATTAAATAAAAGTGTTTCTGCACGCTCATCAAAAAATTCGGATAAATCTCCTCCTGAAGTAATTGTCGTTGCAAGACCATTCAAAAGTTCTGATAACTCCTTGCTGGGGCTGTTTTTTGAGGTGTTCTTCAGCGCACTTACAAGGTCATACCCATACAAATTTATTTCATTTACCATTTTTGTAAACTCTTTTTTAAGTGCCGGATATTCATTTGTTGAAATCAAAATCTTAAAAATCCTATCAGGGCTCATCATCGACCCTGCAATTGCTGACATACTTATCGTTGCGAAGGGAAGTTCCGAATTTATTGCATTTGAAGCACTTTCTTTCTCGAGAGAGGGATAAATATACATAAAAGCAAAAGTTGTAATAGGAACAACAATGAGAATCCAGAACGTCTTTAAAAAACGGGCATCAATTGGCTCCATTACTCTGGAAATTATGGGCAGTGTTGAGGTAAAATTGAAAAAAAGAAAAAACAGAAACAAAAATCCGGCAACAAAAACAGAAAGAAATGTTGTCATTAATATTATTGAAACATATCCAACAGGAGTGTAATTAAGATTTGCTTTTATTAATTCCTGCTCCATTTTTGAAAAAGAGTCTTGGGAGAGAAGTTTGAGAGATACTTTTGAAAAAAACCTCGAGGAAATTTTTGTATAATAGGAGGAATCTTTCTTTTTCTTTTCATGCTTCTCCTTGTCGCTTTCTTTTCTTTTTTTTCTTATTCTTTTGACAGTCTCATTCTCAAGGTCATTCGGAAGTATTTCTTTAAGGGTAAAAAGTTTTCCTCCTTTAGTCATTACTTTCCTTTCAGCATCCAGGCTTTCAGAGACTTCCCCAAGTTTTCTTTCAATTTCATCCGGATCAAGAGGTTTTGAAAAGTCTATCCTCCCGATAAGGACCTTAAATTCAGACACCAGTCCCATAAATTTTTTTTCAAGACTCCTCATCTGCGAATCAAAGATTCTTTTTTGCGAATCATTTTCTGACCTTTCTCTGAATTTTGAAGTTTTTTCAATTTCAAAAAAAGAAATTTTCAGTTTTTCAAGAGCTTCTTTTGAATCTTTGTATTCATTAATCATTTTTCATTTTTCATTTTTTCACTTTTAACTTCTTCCTTTTTATTTATTATTTCCTCAATTTCTTTTGACAAATCAAGGAGGCTCCTTTTGATATCACTAAAATTTTCTTCATTTCCTGTTTTCATAGCCCCTTTTAATTTTTCCATATTTTCTTCTATTAATTTAATTACATCTTTCACAGAATTTATTTCATCGATTTCCATTTTAAATTTTATTCAACCTGAAACTTTGCCAAAACTTCTTCAGGTTTTTTATAATACTCATTGATGATATCCTGAACTTCTCTAAAACCAAAAATTTTTCTTTGATAAAGCCTATAGAGAATTTCTGCTCTTCTTCTAAACTCAACTAAAAGCTCTTCTGGGGTTATTCCATATCTGTGATAAATCTTCTGAAACAAACGGCTTTCTTTTTTAAAATAAAATTTGTCTTCAGATGAGTCCCAGACAAAAGGTGTGTTTGTCAAAGCCATATCATTTTCATTTATGTTTACTATTTCAACAATTTCCCTTAATTTTCTTGTTTCCTGATTTTTTACAATTGCATGGGTCATCACACACATACTGTCAAGAACGTTAAGTAGCGTCGGTGAAAGCTCAATCGGGGGAGTTTCAAGCCTCTTTATCACTGTTTCAATTGAATCCGCGTGAATAGTTGCAATAGAGGAATGCCCCGAAGCCATACCCTGAAATAATACAGAAGCTTCCTTTCCCCTCACTTCACCCACAATCACGTAATCAGGGTTTTGCCTGAATGAAGCCCTTAAAAGTTCATACATATCTATTTCCCCGAGACCTTTAATTCCCGTCGCTGAACGCGCAACACTCGGAAGCCAGTTATCACGTGGCAAGTTTAATTCCCTTGTATCTTCAATACTAACAACTCTTGATTCTGGAGGAATAAAAAAAGCTATAGCATTTAAAAGAGTCGTCTTTCCTGATGCGGTTCCTCCCACAATTAAAAGATTCATTTTATACTGGACTAAAATCCAAAGATAAGCAAGCATTTCTGGGCTTAAAGTATTAAATGAAATAAGCTGGGGGGGCGTCCATGGAGTCTTCGTAAATTTACGGATTGTGAAAGTCGGCCCTTTGCTTGTAACATCTTTTGTGTAAGTTGCATTTACTCTTGAGCCATCAGGAAGGCTTCCATCAAGAATAGGTTGTGCATAAGAAATATATTTTCCGCATCTTTGTGCAAGTTTTTCAACAAAATTTTCAAGAGGTTCATTCTTTTCAAAAGTAAGATTTGTTTTTAGATTCCTGAAAATTCTGTGAACAATATACACAGAGCTGTTAGTCCCATTACACTCAATATCTTCTACAAAATAATCTCTAAGAAGAGGCTCAATGTCATTAAAGCCGATAAAATCTCTTGCAAGGTAATAATAAATTTTCTTGTAACTTTCATATGTAATCTCTATTCCCAGCTCTATTGCAAGGAGTTTAAATCTTTTGTCAATATATTCAAAAAGTGTTTCATCTTTCCCTTCTATAACTTCCTTAAAATCAATCATACTCCTCATTGCTTCGACAATTTTTTCTCTTGCAGCCCCTTCTTCTTTAGTAAGAATGGGCTCTTCAATTTCATAAACAACTTCATATTCTTTGGGATTCCAGTAAATGTGAACATAAGCAAAAGGTGAAACGAGGCAGTACCTGATGTCAATTTTAGTTTTGTCCTTTATTTTTTTTATGGGGGGAATTCTGGGAGTAAAGTCTATTGCAACCAAAGGATAATCAAGTATTCCGATTTTTTTTGCCATTATTGAAGTGAAAAGTCAATTACAGGAACTGTGCCTCCTTTATTGGTTATAAATAATTGATAAGGAGATGATGAACCAACAAGAACCTTTTGGTTATTTGCCCCTCCGTAAGTTATATCATAAATAGGGTACTTTCTTTCAACAAAAACTTTATAATCAGAACCAAGTTTTGTTGTTCTTATATCAAAAGAACCCTCACTGTAATTTTGCCCTGGCTCGCTGTACATATAATTTCCGATGAATGAAAAAGAAATTGAATTGCCCACTGAATTAATATTAAACTCCCCTTCTCTTATCGTGACTCCGAGTAATCTCTTATTTCCAACTCCATCCTGATAAACTTCATTTACAACAGAATCAACTTGTCTTAAAACATTAATTGACTGTTCTATTAATGCTTTGTCCTGAAGTTCATCTATTTTTGGTTTTACAAAAGCTAAAACGAGTCCTATAAGAACAAAGGCTATTAAAGTATAAGTTACAGTTTCCACCCACACTTGCCCCTTTTTTCTCATCTAATAAATATATCCCTCTTTAGTTATAATATTTTGGCAAATTTAATTTAAATAGTTAATGTTTTGCCCTCATTAGATTATTTTTCCTCATCTTATCGTTTGTTAATATAATTTTTAGAAATTAATTTTAACCTCATTGGGAAATTTCAAAATAAAAGAATATTTTCAAAAAACTCCTTAAAATTTGAAACTAATTTGAAAAATAAATTAAATACTCCCAGGACAAACCTGAGGATTCACAGATGCAAAGTCCGGAACACTTCCTCCTCCGAGCTCAAAAATAGTCTTAGTAACATCAACTCCTGTACTGGAAAGAGATTCGCATTCATCCTTACTCAAACCATAATCATACATGCAAGTGGCTATTCTTATTCTTTCATTCATAGGCCAAGGCCATAATGGTTTATTTGTCAAGACTCCATTCTCATAACGACACTGAATTTGGGCTCCGACTGATTGACCATTGACAGTGGGACGTTGGGAAGTGCCATATTGCAAGAGATTGCCAAAGCGACCGATTAAATCTGGAGATAAGGTGCTGTAGTGAGCAGGAACATTATTCCAATTCTTAATATTATTATATGCCATAACATAATCAGGAGCCAATCCTTCATCAGGCGCTCCTGACCAACTTAATGGCATTTGTATGGCATAACCATATGTATCATGCTCCGGATCATCGCTTCCCTGCCAATTGGCATCTGTAGCGATTATATGACTTACTGTGCTACCATCAATGAATCGGAAACTTGACCCTGGCCCGCCGACAAGAGTAATAAATTTTACATCCGAATTACTATTCTCAGTTACTCCCGTGATGCTCGGATTTCGCTGATAATTGAAACCAACATTCTGCCACATTACACCCCATGTAGACTCTGAACCGCCTACATAAGATAAGACATCCCTGACTTTATTATTTTCCCCATCTATGTTTACCATGTTTCCAAGCGGAGACCCCGTTATACTTTCTTCCTCAATCCTATAAAATATACTACCGAGAAGCTGATTATTCCTATCCCAAGGACGATCAGAATCAATAACATCAGCATAACCTGCTCCTAAACCACTTTGATCCGCAAGATATCCATCAACTGTAGCGATGGCATTTTCAGTAATATCATAATTAGTATTGTAGTCTGTAGTAATCGCTGTCGGACCTCCCCACGTACTATATTGCAGACGCGCAAATACTCTTCGGAAAGTGTCATTAGTATCAAGAGTCAAAGAATGATTCTCATCAGCAGCACTACCACCATATCTACCAAAAATCTTACGCGCAACACCAAACCCTGCGCAATCCTCAAACAATACATTTTTTGAAAATGCCACTCCGAATATATTAGTGTTGCCCTCAGCAGCATCCCAACCGACAACCCGGCGAACAATAATATTATCTGAAGAACTAAATATATCCACCACAGCACCAGAACAGCATGCGTTAAAACCCTCAAGAACGAACCAACTATTATAATAGTCAAGAGATACAGGTACATGTGCCCCCTGCCCATCAATAAACACTTCCCCATCATGCAACGCAGAAATAGTAATAGGATTCCCTTGAGTCCCAGACAGTTCCTCAGGAGGCTGAATCATAGAATCAAGACCAGTATATGTTCCATCCATTAAACACAATTTCTTCCCGGCAATATTTTCAACACCCCAGAAATCAGCAATCTGGAAAGGACTTGATTGAGAAAGACCATTACCTCCACCAGCAGGGGAAGCATAATAATTACAATTCGTCGCGGTTATTGGCCCGCAATCTGTCGCACAATTTGCCTGGCTTTCAACACCCAAACATTGTCCATCTCCACAAAGATAATTTCCAGGCAAAGTTCCACAGTCACTCGCACAGCTCGTCGCTGTTTCGCTCGGAGGCTCACAAACTCCGTTTCCGCAAACGGGCTGCAGAACTCCATATAAACTCTGCACTTCGGAAAGAGACAAAGCCCGATTATAGACTTTCAATTCGTCCATCAATCCGTAAGTAGTATAACTTGAACCTCTTCCTCCGATATAAAAATTGGTAATTCCATTTTCTCCGGCTAGACATGACAGCGAAGAAACAAGTGCTCCATTTTTATACAATTTACATGTGCTTCCATCCCAAGTTCCTGCAAAATGAGTCCACATTCCCTGAGTATATGTTGTAGGAATAACATAAACATCCTCATTTAGGAAAAAATAAAAATTGGTGCTGTCTCCTTCAAATCCTGGACT
>Ga0209727_1002627_pt1 | contig 12367 bp, 14 predicted proteins | sample RifGroC1_FD_183995 | JGI IMG/M metagenome (GOLD analysis project Ga0209727, IMG submission 183995) | Groundwater microbial communities from Rifle, Colorado, USA - Groundwater C1 (SPAdes) (version 2) | ecosystem: Environmental > Aquatic > Deep subsurface > Groundwater | place: Rifle, Colorado...
CTGTAATTATTAACATCCAATAACACCCTCACCCATTCACCCAACTTATTTTTAACCAACAACCCCAAAATCAACTGAATCGACGCCAAATTTCTCCCTCTCAATCCAATCAAATTTGCCGGATTTTCAACGGTTATACTCACCAACACCTGACCATCCTCACCTTCAACATCTTCCGCAAAAGCATCGTCAACTTCAAAATTCATTTGCCCCAAAAGTTCACAGGCACTTTCCAAAATTACTTGATTTCTTTCTTTATTGTCCATCTTACTAAAATAACCAAAGGTTAATTAATATTGATTCCTCCTTTGGCCAGATTTGATATTCTATCACACCCAAACCCAACCTCCTTTTCCTATTTTTTATTTTTATTCATCCCGTCAATTACCAATTGTTGCCCCACACTAAACAGCGAATTCACAAACCAATAAAGCAACAATCCCATTGAAAAACTCCATCCGATAAACACCGTCATCAGCGGCATAAAATACAACGACTGTGTCCTCATTGCCGCCATCATATCATCACCTTTCTCTTCCGTTTTTTTGGCAATATTTTCCGTTACTGCCGGTGCCGGCATCATAAGTTTTGCCCCAAAATACTGAGCCACCCCCGATCCAACCAAAAGTATTATCGGTAATACCATCAAAGCCATGTTCCCTTCACTCCAAATCTTAGACGGTTTCAAAGTCAAATTCGATCCCAAAAAATCAGTATTAAACTTAAAATTTTGCTCAATCCTAAAATTTGAAATCAAAAGCGAATTCAATTCCTTATAATTCCCGTTGTCATTAAAACCCACCACCTTATTGAAAGCCGAAAAGAAAATCAAAAGCACTGCAATCTGTAAAATTTGTGGCAAACAACCAGCCATTGGGTTTACCCCTTCACTCTTATACAAATCCATCTGAGCCGTCGCCAATTTACTTTTTTCACCCTTATATTTTTCCTGAAGCTTTTTTAATTTAGGTTGCAACTCTCTCATTTTTTGTGCCGACTTCAGACTCGGCATTACCAAAGGCAATAATAAAAATTTCACCAACAAAGTCACGATAATCACCGACCAACCCAAATTTCCGGTCAGGTAATAAAACCCAAACAGTGCATTAACAAAAGGCGCTATTAATAAATTCATATTTGTAAAAAAAAGCGAAAGCGAAATAATCTAATTTTTAAAAGCGCAACCGCAACCCGTGTAGCTGCGGATTGGTGTGAGCATTAAAAAATTATGATTATGAGCTTTGATTGTAAAAGAATTCTTTATTCTAACAGATCCACTCCGCCTTTATGCCACGGATTACATCTCAACACCCTCTTCAATCCCAACCACAACCCCTTTACCACCCCATATTTCTCCACCGCCAAATAACTATATTCACTGCAGGTAGGGGAGTATCGACAACCATAACCCTTCGAAATATATTTCTTATAAAAATACAATATTTTTAAAACAACTACTTTCATAAAATTATCTTTTTTACCTCTACTTCCAATTCTTTCATTTCTACCCCCAACATACTTTTCTTCACCAAAAATATTCCTCTCGTTCCTTCTTCAAACTTATCTAAATTTTTTCTTAAAACCTCCGCTATTAATCTTTTTATTCTGTTTCTGTCTACCGCTTTCTTGGAAATTTTTTTAGAAATTATAAACCCAAACTTTTTTTCCTTATCATCTTTTTTCAAAAACAACCATCCAAACAGGGGATACTGCTTCAATTTTCCCGTTTTTTTTACTTCATCGAATTCCGACCTCTTACTCAACCTGTTTATTTTTTTTAACATAGCCTATTTTACTCTAAAAAAAACAAATCAAAATCGTGTTTTGTAAGGGCGGATCTTGTGTCCGCCTTTCAATTAAAATTTCTTGGTATTTGTCGGAGTCAAAACCTTACGACCTTTCAACCTTCTTTTTTTAATTACTTTTCGTCCTTTCAAAGTAGTCATTTTTTTCAAAAATCCGTGCACCCGGACTCTTCTGCGTTTTTTAGGTTGATATGTTCCTTTTTTCATAGCGCTTATTTTACCACAATTTTATATTTTCTCCTCAACAAATCTTCAATCACCTCTTTACCTGATGGATTCAAAACTTTCCTAATCTCCAAATACATATCAATAGCCGTGTTAACATCAGGCTCTGTTTCCCTTACTGTAATTTTTCCACTCTCAATCATACTCTCAAAAAGTCTTCTGCCCTCAGCATTACTTATTAACACAATCTATTTTATCACCCCTTCTGTCACTTAATTTCTTAATTGTTTTTTCTATCTTTATCCTTTGTTCTGGATTATCACAAATTATCTCCATGCTATTTTCTAATTCTCTTGCTACTTGTTTTGGCGTAAAGTTTTTCAACACCACCTCAACCAATCCTGCCGACAAATTCTCTCCACCAATCCCAACATTTCTCATAAAAATATTTTACCACTTTTTCAATCTGCCCCTTTTCAAATGTGGAAAACTACTTTATTATTATGTGGAAAACCAAAACTCACCCCCGAGTCGACATTCTCAATTCTGCCTATTTTACTTAATTTATTAATTTTATGGACCTCGATCAAATTTGGAAAAACACCCAAGAGGAACTCAAAGTCATCCTCGCACCGGCTGTTTATCAGACCTTCGTCACCAAAACTCAACTGATTTCTTATCAGAGCAACAAAGCCGTCGTCGCTTGTCCCAACTCCTATCTGGTCGAGATGAACAAAAAACGCCATTACGACTATTTCAAATCCTCCCTCGACAACCAAACTCATCAAAACAACACCCTTGAATTTATTATCCAAGAAACCATCACCCTCGAATCCGACGGTTCTACTTCTACTCCGCTTTTTTCCACCCCCATCCACAAACCGGTCAACACCGGCAACCTTCATCCCAAATACACTCTTGAAAACCTTATCGTTGGTAATTCCAACAATTTTGCCTTTGCCGCCGCTCAAGGTATTATCAAAAATCCTGGCCTTCTCTACAACCCTTTCTTCATCTGGGGTGGGGTAGGGGTGGGCAAAACCCATCTCATGCAGGCTATTGGCCATGAATTACTTAAACAAAACCCTCAACTCAAAATCAAATACTTTCCGGCCGAAACCTTCGGCAATGAGCTTATCAACTCACTCAAATCCAAAAATATCGGTCAATTCAAAGATAAATACCGCAACCTCGATTGTATTTTAGTCGACGACATTCAATTCATCGCCGGTAAAGAATATATTCAGGAGGAATTCTTTCACACCTTCAATGCCCTTCACATGGCCGGCAAACAGGTAATTCTCACCTCCGACCGCAAACCATCCGACATCGACCGTCTTGAGGACAGACTTGTATCCAGATTTATGGGTGGACTCACTGTCGATATCCAGCTCCCAGATTTTGAAATGCGTCTCGCTATCATCAAGCAAAAAGCCGAAGAAAAAAAGGTTAATATTACCCCCGAAGCCGCTAGTTATCTGGCCGACAATATTGTCTCAAATATTCGCGATATTGAGGGTAAATTTCAAGAAATTACCGTCCAGGCCATGGCCAGCAGAATAGGGGAAATCGACGTTAATTTTATCCAGTCCTATCTTTCTGGTTCATCACCTCAAAATTATTCCTCCCAAAAGAATGAAAAAATAAATCCCCGCCATCTCATCTCGATTTGTGCCAAACATTTTAATATCAAAACAGGGGATCTCTGCGGTCAAAGCCGAAAAAAAGATCTGGTTTGGGCCCGTCACTTCACTGCCTATCTTCTTCTCACCGAAGCCAATCTTCCTTTAGAAGAAGTCGGTCGTCTCCTCGGTGGTCGCGACCACACCTCCATCATGCACGCCCGTGACAAAATCCACCAAGAGATTTCCACAAATCCCCAAACCCGATCTCTTATCAACCAAATCAAAGATTCTCTTTAAACCCTCCTCTTACTTATCCACAAAAGGGGACTACTTGTCCACAATCTTATCCACAATCCCAAATTTCTTTTCCCCCGAAACTTACCCAAACCCCAAACACTTCTTATAAGCCAAAACCCCGATTTTCTTACCATTCTTTCACACTTTTCCGTTTATCAACCTTACTACTACAACTGTTTACCCCTATCACTTCAGTCTCTCCCTTCGCTTCTCAACTTCCCCACCGAACCTAATATAAACACTACTATTCTTTAAATAAATTTTTGTTTATTAACTCAATAAAAATCTTTATTTTCTTTTTCTCAATTTATCGACATATGTCATCAAGCTATTTTTAAATCTTATCCCCTAATCCCTTCGCTCATTTTTCCTCCTCCCATACAAAATAAATTTTTTTTCTCGGCTGAATTTCCACATAACCCTCTTCTCGAAATTGTTCCTGGTCTAAATATGCATCGAAAAAATGGTATCTAAAACTAGTCATTAAACCGGGATAGCTTGGCGACTCTATTTTTGTATTTATTACTTCTTTGGTCATTAACCCAATTTGACCTCTTACTCCCAATTCTTCCGTTATCCCTCTGTATGCCGCTATTTTAGGGTTTTCCCTTTGCTTTATTTTTTCCGATAATGAACTTAAAAGTTCTCTTCTCCTAACCCTTCCGTCCTTAAATTCTTGCCTGTCTTCTCTCAATCTGAGTTCTTTTTCTCCTTTTCTGTAATACACGTCTACACAAGCCACCGCCACTTTTCTCAAAGCCTTACCTTTTTCTTCGGTAACTATCGAATCACCTTGTTCAACTTCTTCCATTAGATCACCAATTTCTTTCGCAGCCCCTCTTCCCCAGCGCCACAAAGGTACACCAGTTTCTAAAAGGATTTTTAAAGTATTTTCTTTTGTTTTCATATCATAATTTACCCCGTATCTTCAACTCAATCTTGATATTATCTTCCCAAATTCTTCACAAAAAACCTCAAAAATCACAAAATCATCATTATTTATCTAAAATTGATATAATTCTCCCATGGATGACTTTGAAAATTTTCTCCTAAAATCACGTCAATCCAAACTGACAAATTATGCCAATCTTTTTAATTCCCATCAAAGTCTTTCAGTTTCAGCCTTACCGGGCTACGGCAAATCTTTAATCTTTACCAATATTCTTCCTTATTTTCTTTCTCAAAATTTCCCTGATAAGTTCAGTACCCATTTAATCAGCTGTCTTGATTCGAATTTTGCTGAAATTATTTACGATCTTGAATTTGACCAACAACACATCCATCTTTTAATCATTGATGACCTGACACCTTTCACCATTAATTCTACTTTTTTACCCCTTTGGGATTACCTTTGGGCCAAAAGAACCGCTCTTCAGCGTCGCCTGGTTTTTCTTTTCCTAACCAATCAGCCAATTGAACCTTCACTTTTAGGTCGACTTGGTTTTTGTTATCTTGAAAACCAAAAATCTCTCCGTCCATTTAGTCTTGACGAAACCGCTCATTTTATCCATTCGGTTACTTCAAACAAATTCAAAACAGATCAAATCCAGCAAATCTACTCCGTTTCATCAGGAAATCTTCGCTTAATTAAATCTATGGTAAAGGAAATGGACAACGGCTCTTCATTTGATGATTTACTAAAAAATCCCTCACCCCGAATTTCCTTCTTTTTTAACCAAATCCAGTCAGAAACCCCCTTAAGTTCGGAAGAACTGAAAATTCAATTTCCTCAATTCGCCGCCTATTTTTCACCCAAACCTGTTTCTAACCTTGATATCTCTCTGACCGCTCTCGAAAAACGTCTGTTTGATTTATTATTAAAAAACCAAGGTCAAATCCTAACTCGTCAGGCAATTGTTGAATCGGTCTGGTCCGAGTCTAAACAGTTTGATCTTTACGATCATTCCATCGATCAGTTGGTTTATCGTTTAAAAAATAAACTAAAAGGAAAATTTCGAATCAGGTCTCTTAAAGGTCGTGGTTTTGTTTTAGATTAACCGCATTTTTCTTTTTTCAATATCGGCTACCGGTTTTAGTTTTTTTCTAAATTGGTATCATTATCTCAATGAAGTTCTCCGTTCTCCAAGAAAATTTAAATACTGCCCTCCAAAACGTCTCTCGTTTTGTTTCTCCCAAAACTCAGCTTCCTATTTTAAGTAATATTCTTTTTCAATCAGATCAAGGCCGGCTTAAACTCTCGGCCACCAATCTGGAATTAGGTATCAACTATTGGCTTGGTGCCAAACTTGAAGATGAAGGTTCTTTCACCATCCCTTCCAAAGAAATTACCGAATTTGTTTCATACCTTTCTGCCGGCAAAATTGACGTTGATCTTAACGACAAATCACTTCTTACTGTCAATTCAGCCAAAGCTAGTTCAACTTTTACCACCTCTCCTGCCACCGATTTTCCCACCTCTCCCTCTCTTGATCTTTCCAAAGCTTTTGATTTAGACCTTTCTCTTCTGACCAAAACCGTCAATCAGATTGTTTTTGCCTCTGCTTCCGACGATACTCGGCCTATTTTAACCTCTGTTTATTGGCATTTTACTCCGGATCAGTTTACTATCGCCGCCACCGACGGTTTTCGTCTCTCCGTCAAAACCTCCAAATTAGTTAATCCTTTAAATATTCAAACCGATCCCGACGGTTTTACCTTTTTGGTTCCCGCCCGCACCCTTGCTGAAGTTGTCAAACTCGCTAAAACCTCCAAAACAGTTAAACTAGGTCCTAGTCCCGACGAACATCAACTAGTCTTCGTTCTGGAGGATCTGGAGCTGGTTTCCCGTCTTGTTCAGGGCGACTTTCCCCCCTTCCAAAAAATTATTCCAAAAGAAACTGCTACCAAAGTTTACCTGGATCGTGCCGAACTGACTCAAGCCATTAAAATCGTATCAGTTTTTGCCCGTGAATCCGCTAATGTAGTCAAGTTTAGTCTCAAAACCAACTCTATCGAACTCTCAGCCAATGCTCCCCAATTAGGACAAAATAAAGTCGATGTCGATGCCCGTATAGAAGGAGCTCCTCTCGATATTGCCTTCAACTTTAAATTTGTTTCTGATTTTCTAAATATTTGCACTGGCGACGAAGTCCTAATTGAATTAAACGAACCTCTTTCCTCCGCTATCTTCCGCGACCAAGCCGATCCCGAATTCACCCACATCATTATGCCTGTTCGCATTCAGGACTAGTTGATTTCAATCTCATCTACGTACAAAGTCGTTCCGCTATACATCCCCGACACTTTTACTTTTTTCTTCAAATAATCATCTAAATTTACCTTATTACTTGCCAGATTTACTATTTCAGTCTCCGTTTTCAACAACCACTCATCCCCTGATTTAATCGTAATTTCGCCTATTTTTGTGGCTACTCCACCTTCTTCTACCACCTGGTTTGTTGCCGGCTTACTGGTTAAACTGCAAGAACTCAACACAAAACTACTCAACACTAAAGCTAAAAATATTTTTTTCATAATATTAATTTACCATTCTAATTTCTATTTTTATTCTTCCCAGCTTATTTCAATCGTCTCCGGATCAATTCCGTTTACTTTGTACCAGTTTTTAACCAAAGTTTCGATTATTGTCCTGTCTACACCCTGAATTTTTACCACTACCAATCCCGGCTCCACGTATCTGTCAATTGTAAATCCCTCACCAAAATAGGGGAGTCTGTCCCACAATGGGTATTTTTCTTCCACCTTTTCTTCAACTTCCGTCGGAGTCACCGTCTCTTGAATCGTATTATTTGGCGCTACCACAGGTACTTTATAAGTAATTTTGGTAATTATCATCGCAATTGCCACCAACGCCAACACCGTCACCAACAAATATCTCCTTTTAAAATCCTTCCACTTCATTGTCTTATTCTAAACTATTTCTAATCTATTTTTCTGCCGCCGTCATCATGGTAATTTTTACCGGTCCTGTCCTCAACACGGCACTACCCTTAATTATATATACGGGTACCGTCTCTTTCCTCTGGCTATTAAACCAACGCCCCCTTGTCAAACTATTTACCACCACTGTCCCGATTTCCTCGCTACCATCAGACAACTGATAACTTTCACCCCCCTGAGCCTCCAAAATATAAAAATTAGCCATTAATCTGGTTTTTAAATCCTCCAAACTTACCAAATCAACCTCATCTCTTTTGTTTATACTTTTAAACGCTTGCTTAATTTCCAACTTTATTAACCTTCCTCCTCTGGTATAAATCGCCTTAATGGCTTCTCCCCCTACATTCACCAACGGCTCACCGTCAATATAATAATTTGCTCCTATTTCAATAGTTTCAGCTTCATTTTCATTAGTCGTTACCCACCTCGGAAATATCATCTTTTTAAATTCATTGCCTTCAATTCTGATTTCCAATCCCGTTCCCGTAATTCTTTTTACTGTTTCCACCAATCTGTTTTTCAACAAACTTACTTCAACCTTGTTTGTTGAAATCAGTTGGCTGGCCTCATTAATTTGCTCAGTATAGTGGAAATATCCATCATTTTTATTTACATAAGCCCCGAATTTTTCCCCTCTTTGATAAACCGTAAAACCCTCTTCATTACTCACCATGTCCTTTTCACTCAAACCCACAGTCTCCAAAAATACCGCCTCTTTCTTCGAATCAATTACTCCGTTATCGGTTTTCAAGATATCTGATTTTCCTCCGCTAATATCCTTATCTATCTGCCAATCGATTTTTTTAGGTTTATCCAATTCCAAATCCAACTCAATCTTTTCTTCATCAATCGACATATTTTCAAACAAGTTTCCCTGATCGGGTTCATCCAAATTCCTTTGTTTGTTGCTGGAATTAATCATTAAAACTACCAACACTATTCCGGCAGCCAACCCCATCATTATTTTTTTGTTTTTCAATAAGCTTAGATACTTCATTATTTAAATATAAACTATGGCGGACAATATTTTATATTACTGCCCCAACCACAACATCCCCACAATTTTTGGGCAGTTTCCGGGCTCAGGTTCAAATATTGTCCGAATTTATTTTTATCCAATCCCCGGATATCATAATGCAAATGCGATCCTGTTGAACTTCCGGTATTATCTACCACTCCTATCACTTCTCCTGCTTCAACCGATTCTCTATTTCTTGCCCTATATCCGCCGACTGGCATATGAGCATACCGGGTCACAAAATTCTTTCCTTCACACTCACCATGTAAGTCAATATAATACCCATAAATACCGTCATATCCGGTTTGTACTACTCCTGCATGTGTCGCTCGTATCGGTGTATTCATTGCGGTTCCTATATCTACCGCTGGTACCGACATGGCATAATGTGAACACCCCGGTGCAAACGGTCCCTGTGTAAATCTTCCTGTTGTCGGTCTTCCCGCCGGACATCCTTCCGGAACTGCTGTATTCGGATCCCAGGTACCACTAAATCCACCCGAATCCGCCAAATTTGCCGCCTCATCGTAACAAATCCATTTTACTCCGTTTTCATCTTCATATATTCTGGTACTCGAACTTCCGCCCGAGCATGTTTCTGGCGTAATTCTTAGTGGTATTTCCTCTAAAGTCAAATTCGGTGCCACCCAACCAATTTGTTCTCTTATGTTTTCCAAATAACCTCTGCCCGTTTGTCCTGTCTCCGGGTGGGGGAAATCAGGGTCACACCCTCCCGTCAAAAAATTCGTTGCCAAAGACAACCATGGATTTAACGCCGGACAAGCTGTTTCCATTTTTAGTGTCAAAAAATAATCTATTTGGGCCGAAAAATCTTTCGGAGGAGCCGACGGCTGACCATGTATCCCAAAATCCTCCACGTCAGGTATTGAATAATTACTTGCTCCCGATTCGTGCAACCACACCCAAATTGTAAATATTGGGTTTACACCGACATTTTTCGATCTACAAATCACATCATCCAAACACTGAGCCGCATGGTTTTCGCCCGTTCTCCACTGATCGGCCAACCTGATCACATTTTCTCTGTCTACTCCTTCCACTGTCATTGTCGGCAAATCCGTCTTACAGTTTATTTCACCCAAAAACTCCGGATCATCAGTCATTCTCACACACCCTCCGCCGATATTTGGCGGCACCAAGCTTGATACCGGATTAGACACAAACACCATTTGGTAAAAAAACATCCCAATAAACAAAAAAACCACCACTGCCGTAATTAGTGGAGCTATAGTCACAAATCCCAATCCGGTGATCAGTATAAAAGGTAACATTGCCAAATCCAACAGGGTATTTCCTATACCCGACATCCATTTTGGCAAATTATTATCCATCCATCTTTTGATTCCCGTTGTCGGCAACAAATCTCTGACAAATTTTGCCCCTTCCTTCCCCAACACCCTATCCATCATTGTTCCGAAAGCTTTCCCGATTTTCTTAATTGAATTCCATAATTTTTCCACCACCATCACTCCGGCCATCACCACTGCTCCTACCCCGGTACTGCTTATCCCTAATTTCACCAAAAGCTTACCTGCTACCGCCATCAACCCTTTCTCTACCGCCTTCCCGCCGGCAGTTTTTCCCAACACTCCTACCGCCTTCATCGATATCGACCCCAAAGCTCTTTTTTCCAACAATTGTCTTCCTATCGTCATCATTCCCTGATTCAATCCTTCCTTACTTAATATCCTCAAGGATTCTCTGGCAAAATTCAGTGCCGGAGTTCTCAAAATTATTCCAGCCGCATCCACTGTTTCTTTAGATTTTCCCGATCTCCATATTAGTCTTTTTCCTGTTTCCCACACTCCTCTTATCGTGCTATTTTTTTGAAATATCTGGTAAAACCTCTTTGTTTCCACCCCAAAACTCCTGCTGTTTTCCTTAAACTCAATTCTCCCCAAAGCTTTCTCGGCTTCTTTTGTCTGACTTTCAATATTTTGACTTTTATTTGTCAGACTGTTCCACATTAGTCTGACCTGTTTAAATAATCTTGGGTCCCGTATCTGGTTGACGGCAGTCTTATCCTCACCATTCTCAACCATTATCCTCGCCTGTATCTGAGCTTCTCTTCCCGCCGCCACCATTCCGCCGCCCATCTCGGGATTATTGTTCACATAAGCTTTTCTCACAAATTTTGCCGCCACCAACGCTTCTTTATTAATTTCTTCTATATTTTCTACAATCCTCCCGTCTTCACTTCTGACTACCGCCTCCTCAACCACTTCTTTCCACGTTTCAAATTCAACCTTATTTGCCCTATATTCCTCAACTGTTTTTTCCGATTTTTTAACAAAAATTTCAATACTCTCATTGGCAGTTTTCAATACCACCGGACTTCCCATCACCACCACCTCACCTCCCGTTTCCTTCTCCAATTCCGACGTCCAGCTATCAACCTGTTTTTCTCCCTTATCATTAAATTCAACCCTGGTTTCTTCAATATCAACCGTTTCTCCTGTCAATACCGATCTCACCCTTGCTTCCACAATCTCACTTACTCTTTCTTCCCTTCCTTTTAATTTAGGATTACCATCAACTAATTCTTCTACTATTGGTTTTGAAACTTCACTTATTTTATTTTCTACTATAATTTCAGCACTGCTTTGGCTAATTAGTTCAATTATTCTTTCTCTGGTTTCCAAATCTACTTTTTGTCTTTCCAATACTGACTTAGATATTGCCCTTGATCTGTCCGGTTCTCTGACCTCACCTCTCAGATTTGGTTGAATCATTGTCTCTTCAACAATCTCTTTCGCCTTTTCTATCGGTAACTCGGTTTCAATTATTACCTGAGTTAGGGCAGATTTATCCGCAATTGTCTCCAAAATCTTCTCGCTAGCTCCGGGTCTTTCTCTTTTTAACTCTTCCAGTCTTTCTTGATAAATTTCCAGCTGTCTTTCCAACACTCTTCTGATTTCATTTCTGTACTTTTCTCCTAGTTTATTTTTAGTTAATCTTTCCAGTTCTCTTTCAAATCCCTCCTTACTTGAAGCCTCGTGTTCATCTAAATCTCTCAGTAAATTTTTCAATGTATCTGCATCCAATACTTTCGAGTCGCTTACTTCTGTTTTTTCAATCAGTTCTTCCAAAGATTTATCGGCTCGTTCTGGATTTTTTAAGTATTCAACAATCTTTTCTCTGTCTTGCCTTGAGTCCAAATCCACTCCCTGGCTATAACCAATTTTTTTCAAACTATCTAATAGTTCAACATAAATTTGGCTCTTTCCTCCCTCACCTAATCTGTTCCAGGCTTCTATCAAAATTACCAAATCCTTTACCGTCGACCAACCGACACTAATACCCAAATCTGTTGAGATTCTGTTTAAAACATCTCTGTCCATAGAACTGATTATACTCAACAATCAGTCTTCTTTCTTTAATTAAACAATTCCGTTTCCAAACAACTTATCGTAAGTGTCTGGTTTCATATCCTTATTAGCTACCGGATTCTTCGATTCATTTTTTACCGGTTCAGTTGTCTTTTTTACCTCAACATTGGGACTTTCTCCCAATACTGGTTCCGGTTTTTTTGCCAT
>Ga0209727_1002628_pt1 | contig 12361 bp, 8 predicted proteins | sample RifGroC1_FD_183995 | JGI IMG/M metagenome (GOLD analysis project Ga0209727, IMG submission 183995) | Groundwater microbial communities from Rifle, Colorado, USA - Groundwater C1 (SPAdes) (version 2) | ecosystem: Environmental > Aquatic > Deep subsurface > Groundwater | place: Rifle, Colorado...
AAAGGAGAAAAGCGTAGTATACGGCGAAGTAGGCCTAAACGGCGAGATAAGAAGGGTGTCCCACACCGAAAAAAGGTCAAAAGAGGCAAAAAAGCTCGGGTTTGAAATAATTATCTCCCCCGAAACTGCTAAAAGTTTGAGGGAGGCTGTATCAAAGGCGCTGTCCAAGGGATACAATCTAAATAGTGGAAAATACATTAAACAGACAACAGAAAAAAAAGGGAATTCCCCAGCTGAAGCAGTTTAACATTTGGGTCAGGGTCGCCTTCGGATTCATATTCTTCATTTTAGGCTTCAATCTTTCAAGATCGGCGTTTTTTATGGAACTTCCCGTTTTCGGGTATCACACCATCTGGGAATTTCTAATATCAACAGCCGCGGGATTCATAGGTTTTTACGTTTTCCCTCTCTTTTTAATAAGTGCGCAGTATTGGATCGAAGCTACCATTAAGAAGGTTGTGGATGAGATAGTATCCAACTTTTGGGAACAACAATCGCGCAAGATACAGGAGGCGAGGCGGGAGAAGCAAAGAAAAAAGACCGAAGAGGAAGAGTTGAAAAGAAAGACGGAGTGGGACCATGCTGTAGTTCTGGACACATCGGTGTTGGTGGATGGACGGATAATTGACATCGTAAAGACCGGATTTTTAGATTACCGCCTAATAATTATTCAGGCGGTGCTAGACGAACTTCAGACTATCGCAGATAGCAAGGATAGACTAAAAAGACAAAGGGGCAGACGCGGTTTGGATATTGCCCGCGAACTTAAAAAACACTCGAAAGTTATTATCCCCGACGTAGGCGCGAACGGAAAAGGTGTCGACGCCAAACTTGTTTCCTTCGCGAAAGAACATAAGTTGAAACTTATGACAATGGACTTTAATTTGAATAAAGTGGCACAGGTGTCGGGTGTCAAAACATTAAATTTGAACGATCTTATAAATGGGTTGAAGACAATTATGTTGCCCGGTGAATCCATAAGGATAAAAATAGTGCAGCAGGGTAAAGAGAAGGAGCAAGGAATAGGATATTTGCCCGACGGGACTATGATTATAGTCGAGGGGGCGAAAGAACGCGTGGGGGACGAAATAGAGGCTGTGGTGTCGAAAATAATACAGTCCTCGGCAGGCAGAATCATATTTTCAAAAACTGTTGAGCAGCAACAACTCTAAGGGTTGTAACGTCCATATTTTCCTAAGTACCAAAAATATAGTGATAGCTGTTATGGGGGAAGTGTATGAGAGCACAAAAAAACACTCCACTAGAAGCGACATAAATAGCGGCGACCGCAGAGTGTTTTTTGTCGAAGCGTTTTGCAATCTAGGATTGCAATAAGTCCATGCTTCAGAGCAGCCGAAGCATGATTTAAATAAACTCTATATTATTTAACACGCTTAACAAGCGATGGTTGTTAGTCTGATACTTGTATTTTTATGAAGGACTGCGAAGTTTTGTATTAAATACTTATGTGCGTTGCTGTTATGGAAGTACATACTGTTATACAGTTATATGTACAAGATGAATTCCGGTACAGCCTATAAGTTAGAAATTTTGTGTGGATAACTTTTAGGAATGGGGATATTTAATAAAGGAGGTTTGTTATGGACAGTAACAAGATAAAGACGACTGTACTGCTTGATAGAACGCTAAAGAAACTTGCACAGGTACACGCCATACAAAATGATATGACGCTGGGTGAGCTGATAGAGGAAGCTTTGAGAAAGTTTTTAGTTTGAGTAACTGCTTCGGGGTGCTCTAGATTTTGGCGAACAGATAATTTGCTCGTATTGCTGTTTCTTCCTACTGTAACAAACTCTTTCCGAACTAGACTTAACCTGTAGTAAATGTTATAATCACGATATTCAATGAGGAAGAGGAGGATACATGAGTGGTTACATGGTTATGGGATTTTTAGGTGCGTTGTTTGCCGGATTTGTGTTTAAGTGGAAAGTAATCCGGTGGCTCGTGATAAATCTTATTCTCGTCGGCATAATTTTGTTGGCGGCGGGAAGTTACTTCTCGAAATATTGGGAGGTGGGCTACACGAGCGGGATGGGAGAAGCAGTGTTTGTATTTCTCAGCGTAGTCGCGGGAACCTTTTTAGGTGCTATTATCAGGGCATCTATGGACCGGGCACGTGAGGCTAAGAAGGACGAAAATTCTCCTAAGTAAGTTTAAAAGGCCCGTGGGTAAAGGTAATTTAAAAAACCAATACCCCGGGCCTTTACGTTTTCTCTAAAACGTCCCATAGTTTTGACAAAAGGCTAGGAATCTGTTACCATCTAGTGTGTTCTGGAAGGAGACGTACAACCGCCTAATTTCAGGCGAATCTCCCAGAATACAAAATTTATTTAAACTGTTGATTTGTGTGCCCATAGGGTTCATCAACTAGCAGTTTACTAGCTGCTTTTTACCGGTAGTAATGCCGGTGAAAGTACTTTGACAAGGCGATGTGTGGGAAAAAATCCTCTCTAAAGAGATGGGATTTGATAAACAAGACAGCGGTTAATACTGTTGTATAGACATTCTTGCACCCCTCTAGCGTGTATCCGGATGGATGTGCTCTGAAGGGGTGTGTGGGAATGTTGTACTGTTGTTTTCAAATCAAATCACCTTCGGGTGAACCTTAAAATGTCTTTCAAGGAGGACAAAATGTTAGGTCAAAAGAACCGGAATTTGTTTACGTTTCTCATAGGGGCCGTTGTCTTGGTACTTTTGATTTGGGCGTTATCTGCCCAGGTTGGGGTAAGCAAGGTCAGCGCCAGTTTAACTGATACCCAGGCTGACTATACGGCGTTGAAAGCCGAGCTCGATAAGGCAAAATCGGATGCGAGCTCAGCAAAGATTGCCGCGGCCAACGAAAAAGTGACTCTGGAAGCGTTGGTTACTGATTTAAAGGCGGCTCAGACTGCTGATAAATCGAAACTAGCTGCTTTAGAGGCTCAGGTGAAAGAATTGACTGCTGTGAAAGCAGCGAATGAAGCCAAGATTGTTGAAATGGGTACACCCCCCGAATGGACCTGGGACCAGACCTTCCAAGGTCTCGAACCCTTTTATAAGAATATTGACAAGAACATCGTCGGTTTTGCTGATTCGACTGCCTTGACAATGTCTTATACTTGTACGACCGACTACGGACTCTTCGGGACTATGGACCCTTCCACCGTTCGCGGTGTTCAGACGGTTCTTGGTTCCGAACCTGTTGGCGCAGTAATTTACTCACCCTGCAAGGTCGGAGAAAAAATCGAGTTTTCGACGACCTTCTGGTCAGAAAAATCGAAGAATATCCCGGGGCACTGGTCGGTTCATTTCAATGAACTAACTAAACCATTGCCAGAGGATGTAACGATTGAGGAAGCACTACTCGCTCATATGGATGGGGAAAAGAAGGCAATTGCTCTTCTGTTCGATGCCACCGGCGAGTACGAGCTGCTGACCAGGTAAGACCCACACCCACTTCGCACCACCCGGAGGAATGCAGAATCAAGAAACATTGTCTAACAAGACTTTGATTCAAGAGCTGCAATCCTCCGGTACGTTTTTTTGTATTACTCCGCGAAAGCGGTTTTTTTTGTACCTCTTAACCCCGCAACACCAACGTGCTACCATATATTCAATGGAGTTTGCGAAGCTTCCCGAAAGAATTTCGGAAAAGATAAAAACCCTTTTTTCTGACAAATACGTTGTTGTTTTAACTACCATCATAGTTTTCCACTTCACCTTAAATATCATTTGGCAGTATGTAAATACCGCACCACCCACGTGGGATAGCGCCGGGCACCTAGTTCTTTCCTACATTTTTACAGACAGGATTCCCGAGTTATTCGGGGGTCACGTCAATCTAATTTCATTAATCAAGGTTTCCACATACTATCCTCCGTTTTTACACTTTCTTGGCAGCATCGTATTTTTTGTAATCGGGAGAAATTACGAGTTTGCCCTAATGTTAGGAACCGTCTTTTTTATTATCGCGCAGGTTTATTTGTACTTACTAGTTAAAGAAGTTACTCAGAATAACAAAACTGCGGTATTGGCCGTGCTCGTTTTTTCACTTTTCCCTCAGGTCTGGGAGCAGAGTAGGCAGTATCACCTGGACGTCCCACTCACCGCACTTTTGCTGGGTGCCTTTTACCATTTAATTAAATCGCGGGGTCTTATAGATAAATATCACTCCATCCTCTTCTTTTTTCTACTCGCGTTCGCTCAGCTCACCAAATGGTATGCTTTCGTTTTCTTAGCTTTCCCCTTTCTTTATCACGTTTTTTACTCTCCTTTAAAGGCAAGGGTTCTGCACGACAGGAACAGATGGACAAATATAGTGGTAGGGGGGTTTATCGTTTTGCTTGTCGCGGCTCCGTGGTACGTAGTTAACCTCAGGACTATTTTGGAAAACGTTCAGGTGTCCTCAACAGCGGACGCCGGAGACCCGTCCGAAGTCCTAAGCTTCGAAAGTTTTTTTCACTACATAAAGCTTTCAACCACGCATCAAATCGGAATAATTTCTATGCTTCTTTTTATAGTGTCGCTAATGTTTTTGTTTAAGCAGAACAAGAATATGGGTAGGTATATTCTTTGGACGACTTTAATACCGTATTTCGTACTTACGCTAATTCAAAACAAAGATCTTAGATATATCCTTCCTCTGACCCCGCTTTTTGCTTTTGCCATCTCTACTTTTTTCACAATGCGCCCGACGAAAATCATTCCGAATATTGCGGCGGGGGTCTATCTTGTCTACCTTTTTTTCTACTACTTCTTTTTCTCGTTCAATCAATATCAGACCCTACCTAAAAGTCTCTATTTTGTATCAACGCTTTTCGCAGGACCCGGATACAGACTTACATGGGTGGCCGAACCGTACTCATATTCTTACAATGGAAAGGATTGGAAAGGTGAGGAAATAATACGCACAATAAATAAACTGGCGAATGAAGAGCCTAATATTTATGGCAAATATAGGGTTTTGGAAGTTTCCGACAACAGATTTTACTCCATAGCCTCTTTCGACATGTATTTGCTCGAAAACCGCTATTACGAAATGAATTTACAAATTCCCTACAATCGCCCCGATCCATTAAGCGACGAAGAACTTACAAATTATCTGGCAACGATGGATTTTGCCATTATTCCAAAGGATCCGGGGCCTCCCGGACTTAGAAATATTGCTGTATTAAGACAGTTGGTGTCGTATTTCCTGGACGGTCAGCATCCTGAATTTGAACTTGCCCAGTCATTTGATCTGCCGGACGGAAATGTGCTGTACCTCTTTAGAAGAAGTGACTATCTAAAGTACAACAATCCCGCCTTGTCCCAGGAACACCTAAGAATTTACATGGGAAATAACCTGATACTTGACCGTGAACTACTGCCTCGTCGATCTTTTAATGTGAGGTTCTATAAGGATAACGGAGAGTTTGTAGACATAAATTACCCCGAGGGTGGGGGAAACCAGATGAGGCTTAGTTTGGAGGGTGTGGCTAAAGTCAAGATTGAGTTATCAGCCCGCGAAATGAACATCAAGGAATTGCACGGGTGGAGATACTACGACCAGCACTTTATCCGGGACAGCAAATATAACGAATTAATAAGCGGTTCTTATGACACTTTTGTTTATTACTCAGGCAGACTGGCTCCGAAAAATGTATTTACACCGTTCACCGCTTTTGACGGTTCTGTGGAGGTAGCCTTAGTTGATGGAGTAGTGAATGTTACCCTGTCAGATGCTTCGGATTCGGTATACGTTGCTTACGCTTATAACGGTTGGAGGTGGGAATCTGCGGTTCTGAATAAAGACAGGGGCAGTGTTTCGATTCCTTTGAAGGACCTGATTCAAATTGAGGTCACGAGCAAGAAACAGATTATTAGGGGATTCGATAAAATGTGGGATTTCTTCATTTGCTATGACGGAAATGCCGTTTGCTTTTACCCGCTCGCCGAAATCCTATAGGTTGCATTTCAGGGCACTTTGGTGTAAAATAGGCCCAGTTTCCAATAATCAGACCTTAAATAAAAGGAGGAAGTAATAGATGAAAGCCAAAATTGTTGTTTTCATCGTTGTGTTGGTTTTGTTGGCTACAGTAAGTTCTGTAGTAGCCGACTCTTACGGCGAGTCAAGTTGTGATAACCGCATCTTGATTGAAATTCCAGGACCTCTTGGAGAAGACAACTCGTGGACTAGTACGGATCGGACTGTGTTAAACACGGCATTAGGATTCTACACACTGGTCGGTCGGGCGCTTATCATAAGTCATGGAAATTTCACGCTTGGCGGTGTTCCGGTTAGTAACACTTATACGTGCTACTACACAGGCGGGTACTACCCGCCCCAGAGTAGAGTTGACGAAATTACCGCGGGGTTGGCCCCGGATGAATGCATATTCGTGGAGGAAAGCGGAACCATCCGTGTGAATACTCCGGTAAACGGATCCTGCATTCTGCCGGCAATACCTACGCCTACTCCAACTCCTACAACGGCTCCAACAAAAACCGCGACTCCGACAGCCACGGCAACTCCAACCACTGTTCCTACTGCAACACCGACTGCTACCCTGGAACCCAGCCCGACAGCCACAGAAATACCAGTACGTGTGGTTCTTGAAGGGGGGATAAACAGGGCAGATAATGGCGGATGGGTAAAAATGCAGGACGGAAGCAGTGTGAATCTTATCACACAGTTTAACTACGACACCGTTCCTGCTGCATATACCGAGCCCGGTACAACAATTAGGATGAGAATTTGGATAGACAAAGAAGATAGTCCAAGCATCCTGAATGGAACAGGCACTTCTGTCTGGAACGCGGCTGGATATTGGGATTTCACGATCATGGCAACCAATGGACTGGCAGAAGTAAAACTCGTCAGTTCTCCTGTTGGTTTGCCCGGGAAGGTTGTTAAGGTCGAAGCATGGGTTGGTAATCAAACACACCAAACATGGCAGGCGACCGTCAGCAAAGGAGTTTACGAGGTTTTTCTGCCTCTTATTCTCCGCTAACTACCGAAACGGTATCGAGAAGTTGGATTTATCCACTCTTGGTACCGTTTTTTTTGCCCAAAACATCCGGTTACAAGAACAAGCACCAATTGCCCTAAACCCCTATAAAACCTATACTAGAAAGGTGCATATTAGCGCGCCAAAATTATCAACACTTAAAAAACTGCCAAAGATAGGCTTTTACCCGGCGCTCCTTTTCAGCATAATCTTAATAATTTCGATCAAAAACTATACTCCGGGCACTTTTTTAACAGGTTGGGACACACTGCATCCCGAGTTTAATCTCTCAACATATTGGAACCGCATACTGGGTGGTGTGTGGCAGGAACACCAGGGATTAGGAGCCGTGGCGTCCCAATCTCACGCTTCAGAAATCCCGAGGATACTTATTATTTCTATAATAGATTTTTTCTTCAGCTTGAATTTTATCCGTTACGCCTACGCTTTTCTGATGCTTTTTCTCGGCCCCTTCGGTGTTTACTTTTTTCTCAAAGATGTATTACTCCGCAAATTCCAGGACTCTTCCAGATTGGTGGGGGCATTCTCCGGAGCACTTTTTTATCTGTTAAATCTTGGCACATTGCAGAATTTCTATGTTCCTCTGGAGATGTTTTTGACTCATTTTGGGTTTTTAGGTTGGTATATGTGGTCTTCCTCCATGTTTTATCAGACGGGAAAAAGGAAATATTTGGTGCCCTTTTTCCTTTTTACGCTTTTCGGGTCTGCACAGGCACACACGAGTACACTTTTTTATGCCTTTTTCATATACTTTTTTGCGTATTTTTTGATTGTTCTCCTAATGGATCTTTCCCAAAAATTGTTGTGGCGGCCCGAGTACATAAAAAGGACAGTTATAATTTTTGTTTCTACCTTACTCATAAATTTCTTCTGGCTGCTCCCCAATTTTTATTTTGTCATAAACCACGGCGGGGAAGTGAATATGTCCAAGATACATGGGTTGTTTTCCAACGAAGCTTTTTTAGCGAATAAAAAATACGGAGGCACCCAGGACGTCACTATTTTAAGAAGTTTTCTGTTTAGCTGGGGGGAACACACGGGAGATGCGCAGTACGGCGAGCTATTGGATGAGTGGATAGTGCATCTCGATAGTCCGGGGGTGTTGATACTGGGCTACGGGCTGTTCATTTTTGCCTGTATAGGAGTAATAGCCTCTATCATAAGAAGGGAAAAGTTCGGGTATGGAGTATTTGCCTTCTTCGCTATCGGAATATTTTTTCTTTTCAACGTCAATCCTCCGTTCGGCGGTCTTTTCGTGCTTATGCAGAACACCATTCCTTTGTTTAAGGAAGCCTTCAGATTTCCATTCACAAAGTTTTCGATCGGACTAATGTTCGCTTACGGTGCTTTCTTCGGTTATGCGATGAGCTGGTACGCGAGTCTTTTTCACAAGATTACTCGGAGAGTACTGCTTCCCAAGTTTGTGAGAGGCACCATTCTAACCATTGTAACCGGGCTTTTGGTTTATTACATGTGGCCGGCATTTTCAGGTAACCTTATAAGCCCGTCAATGCGCGTCGACATCCCAAAAAGATATTTTGAAATGTTTAAGTACTTTAATTCGCAGGACGCTTATGGAAGAGTGGCCGACTTTCCGGTACACAGCTTTTGGGGTTGGGTATATTACGATTGGGACCCAACAACGCGCCTGGGCTACCAGGGTGCTGGGTTTTTGTGGTTTGGAATCAAACAACCCCTGATGGACCGTGAGTTTGATAGGTGGAATCTGTTGAACGAGCAATATTACAGGGAAATGTCGTACGCGGTATATTCCCGCGACCCGGAGTTATTAACGGACGTTCTGGATAAATACAAGATAAGATGGTTGTTGTTGGACGAATCGGTGATGATACCCGCAGCCGACAGCAAACAACTGTTTTATCCCGAGATTAAGAAACTGTTCACGGAAACACAAAAAATCGTACTCAACCGCGATTTTGGACAGGGGCTGGCTGTCTACGAGTACACTCCGGCGCAACCCATATCAAGGATCGAAGCTTTCGATACATTTTATCCGGTCGGTGACGTTGTTTATAAGGAACCGTACGACACCGTTTATTCCTACTACAACCCCTACATAAGCGGCGGAGAGGAGAGTTTTCCCTATGTCGGAATAACGAACACCGATGAAACTATAAAAGAAGAATATGTAGAGGAACGAGGGGATTTTACTTTCATAAATCCGAAATTTATAACGGGGGACGCCATACTTTCGGGCAAAGACGAGAGCGGGGAGAAGTCTGCTCGCGTTCCTCTGACCGCAACGTTTGAGCGTTTACCCGGAAATGCGGGTCTGGTATTTTCCGTGAACCACATATCCTCGGACGAAGAACTGGCAAGGACGGTTTTTGACGGGATTAATAGCAGTTCTGCGGTAGCGATGTCGGTCAACAATGCTCCGCGGGGGCTATTTCTCAACTCTTTCGAATACGGAAAAAAAGAGGTCAGTTTCTACTACAATATCGGCGCCCCCAACTATATTGATATCTATACTTTGAAACAAGGCGATGTGTCTGTAGCCGGCTCTATCGGCGAACTTGAGCCCTGTAGCGACCTTTACGGCCAGAGTTCTTATGAGATTCAAAGACTGGAGGACGGGTTTACTTTGACCGGCAGTGGATTGAAGGCGTGTCTCACACTTCCGGTCGCATCGATTCTGGAAGGCAACGCAGAAAGCGGTGTTTCTAATCCGTACGTCATAGAAGCCGACATTACCCCCGCCAGCCCTTATTCAATATGTGTTTTCAGTAGCAAGTCGGGTTTGTGCGAGAATTACTACAGGGACGGTGCTCACATGTTTACTGTTAAAGGGGACATCGGTGATTATTTTCTCAGGTTCAACTCAAATGCCTTGGGCAGCAACAGCCCGGTAGCAACCACATTCAGGAATATCAAAATATACTCTGTAGAGGACACCATCACTTCCTCGGTAATTCTCGACGAGCTCAAAGTTCTCACACCCTTTGTGTCCGAGCCGTATAAAGTGGATAAGAACACGTCTTTCGGCGGCAATGCCGTCGATATGGATCACTACTACAGGTACTGCAATTTACTGCAAAATCAGGATGAGATACCCAATATTTCTGGTACGCCGGGTATTTTAACTTATTCTTCGGTCGAAGACGCCGTATGTGACTCTTTCCCGTTCCCGTACTTACCGCAAAATACGGGTTACGTTTTGGAAATAAGAGCGCGTAATGTAGAGGGGCCGCCTCTGCGTATGTGTTTAACCAATGAATTTTCAAAGCGATGCGATTTGTATGTAGAGCTTCCCAAGAACCAGTCAATGGAAAGTTATCACTACATGATCCCTCCCATGGGCGGGGAAATGGGTTACACAGTGAATTTTTCCAACCTTGTTTTTGGCAGCGATTACACAGAGAATCAACTGGAATCTGTGCGCCTTTCACCCGTGCCGTATAACTACCTGCGCAGTTTCCACACCGGTGTTCTGCCGCCTACGAAAATGGCTGGACCGCTTTCTGCGGTATAAAACCCTGCAATGCCAAACACGTCACAGTTAATAATTGGGCAAACGGTTGGGTGTTTGAAACAAAAAAGGAAGTTTCGGGTATAAAATTTATCTTTTTACCCCAGCTTTTAGAGTACCTGGGGTTGTTGGTTCTGATTCCCGTAGCAATTTACGCTATTAAGTACAGGGAGGGGCAGACCGAGCAGGAGGTTTATGAAAAATGAGATTTTAGTAACAGGCGGAGCGGGGTACATCGGAAGTCACGCCGTGAAAAGGCTGTTAAAAGAAAACTATGTAGTTCACGTACTGGATAATTTCTCGACGGGGCGTAGACAGGCGCTGGAGAATTTAAAAAAGTACGGTGACCTCAGAATAATAGAAGCCGATCTCAGAGATGGAGAACGGGTCAGAAACGCACTAACAGCCGAAAATATGAAGAATGTAGCTACCGCGCTGCACTTTGCCGGTGTGCTTTCTGTTAGCGAATCCATGCAGAACCCCCACAAATACTTTCAAACCAATGTAATGGGATCGGTGAACCTATTGGAAGCTCTTAAAGAATCGGGAGTTAAAAACATTATATTTTCTTCCACATGCGCTACCTACGGCAACTCTCAGTACCTTCCCATAGATGAAAAGCATCCGCAAAATCCTACTAACCCGTACGGGGAATCCAAACTTATGGTGGAGAAAGCTATAAAGTGGTACTCGGAACTATTTGGTTTGCACCACGTTATCTTCCGTTACTTTAACGTTTTCGGTTCCGATCCGGACTGTGACGTAGGTTATAGCACTTTGCCGGCACCCCACCTTATTCAGAGTGCGGTTAGGGGCGCCCTTGGGCTGTCCCCTTTTAAGGTAACCTGTGCGGACAATTTTAATACGCGCGACGGTACTCCGGTCAGAGACTATATCGACGTTGGTGATCTGGTGGATGCCCACTTTAAAGCTGTAAAGTATCTGGAGTCCGGCGGGGGCAGCGATACTTTTAATCTCGGAACAGGAAAAGGTTTCACGGTTTATGAAATAGTTGATCAGGTAGAAAAGACTGTGGGAAATAAGTTCGACAGAATTCCCGGAGAAGTGAGACAGGGAGAGTATGCGGAAGTTTACGCCAACTACGACAAGGCAAAAGAAAAACTCGGTTGGAGCCCGTCCACTTCCTTGGAATCAGGCATTAAAAACCTCGTTAACTGGTTCACGAAGTACCCGGAGGGGTTCAAAAACTAACCCCAAACCGTCCCAACTCAGACAACCCCATAGTGTTGACAAAAGTGCCAACTTGGGTTAGAATACCAACATGATTGACCCGTATGGTCAATCCAAGAGTACTAAGTTCCCTGCCAAATCAACAAAAACTGTCATATTTAACTTGCCGTAAGACAAGGTGGGTATGGGTTTTGTTATTTGAATTATATGAAAGAAAAAGGTTACAAGTTAATAGCATTTATAGCTGTCGTAGCCGGCTTGTTCCTTTTGTCAAGTGACAAGGCCCTTGCTGACTGCGAGTCAAATTACGGTGGAGGCGAAACCTGCATAATCAATAAGAGGTTTAGCATAGAGAAGAAAGTCAGAATTGAAGGAGACGATGATTGGGAATCTAAAGTTACTGACGTCAAAGAAGACGATGTCGTGGAGTTTAGAATAAAGATCAAAAACCTTTCTGATGAAGACGCCGACATAGATTTCGATGATATGAAGATGAGTGACTCTCTACCCGGTGAAATGGATAGAGTAGGTGGCTCAGGCTTAACCGAATACTGGGACGATTTTGAACCCGGTGAGACCAAGACCTTTATCATAGAGGCTGAGATAGACTCAGACGAGTTTGATAGAGACGAAGCTTTTGACAAATGTATTGTAAATAAAGCTAAGGTCT
>Ga0209727_1002630_pt1 | contig 12357 bp, 15 predicted proteins | sample RifGroC1_FD_183995 | JGI IMG/M metagenome (GOLD analysis project Ga0209727, IMG submission 183995) | Groundwater microbial communities from Rifle, Colorado, USA - Groundwater C1 (SPAdes) (version 2) | ecosystem: Environmental > Aquatic > Deep subsurface > Groundwater | place: Rifle, Colorado...
AATAACTCCCTTGAGCCTGATTTTGAATAATCGTAAACAAAAAAGCTTTTCGGGTTATTTGATAATATCCCGAAAAGCTCCAACAGGTCAATCAATTACTGATTTTTATATTCTTCCACCGCGTCCTCGATTATTTCCAATTCCACTCCGCATTTCTTGAAAAGCTCGCGGGTTGGCCCATCGGCGTGATATTTTTTCAACACCACCACCCGCTTGATTCCGACTCTGGCGATGCGTCTCGCGCAATAAACACAAGGCGTCATTTTGCAATAAAGCGTGGCGTCTTTGAGTTTTATTCCATCCATCGCCGCCTGCAAGATCGCGTTTTCCTCGGCATGCAAAGTTCTCTGGCAATGCTGGCTTTGCGAACCATCCGGCCAACTGATCGTCACCATAAAATGTCCAACATCATCGCAATGATCGTCGCCGGGAGCCGAACCTGTGTAGCCGGTGGTTAAAACCGTCTGTGTCTCCGAATCAACGATGATCGCCGCGCATCTGCCTCGATCGCAAGTGGCGCGCTTGGAAATCGCGTCCAGCATCCCCAAAAAATATTCATCCCAGTTGGGCCGAACATAGCCATTTAATTTGCCGACTCTTGATTTGCTTTTTTGATTTTTCATAATATTGGACTTATCCGTCTTTTTTAAATTTAGCACAACAAATGTTCAAAAGCAATTTTAAAAGGCCTCCTTGAATTATCCAAGAAGGCCTTATGTTTATTTTGCGACCCGGATACGCTGCAATTTGACATAACGGATATTAATTCCCGCATCTTTTATGATTTGAATTCCATTGTTAGGGTAGACGCCCTCCAATAGTACCATCGTTTCAATGCCCAATCCGGTAATAATTTTCGCGCAGATTTCACAGGGTTCGGCATTGACATAAATGGTTGCTCCTCTTGTCCCTACCGCCCCTTCCCTGTTGAGAGCTCGGGTTATTGCCGACCATTCGGCATGCATCGCGCGGCACTTCTCGAGCTGAGTGCCCGAAGTAATTCCCAATTCTTCGCGAAGACAACCGACTTCTTCGCATTTTGCCGAACCTGTGTACTGATCGTTGAAACCCTGAGAAATTATCCCGTCATCTTTAACAATGACGCATCCGAACTTTCGCGTTTGGCCGATCAGATTTCCTTCGGCATCTCTTTCGTATCTTCCATTGACTTTCTTTACGCCTCGAACACACCTTGATCTCTTGGCCGCGGCCAGAACAATTTCCATATAATAACGGTCTATCCGGCGAATTTCCTCGTCGTAGTCGGCGGTTCCCAAACCGCTGCCGAAAAGACCCGTACTGCCAAAGCCCAAGCCGCCCCGCCGAGTTTTGGGCAATTCTCCATCGGTCAACTCCAAAATCGGAACCTCGGCTCTGGAAAAAACAAGCTGGGCGATGCGCATATTTTTTTCAATCACAAACGAATTATCACCTCTGTTGCGCAACAAAACCCCCGCTTCGCCCCGAAAATCCGGATCGACCGTGCCCGGCGAATTGGAAAGTTCAATATCAAATTTATTCGCCAAACCGCTGCGAGGCCGCACTTCGCATTGAAACGGCCAAGGAACAGCCATTCGCACTCCAATACCGATAAGAACACTCTTGCCCGGCGGAATTTCAAAAGGCAAATCTTGAATAACCCTCTTGGTTATTTTGTCCAGCACCCTCGAACCAAAAACGTCATAGCCGACCGCCCCATCCGACGCCCGAATAGGAATTAAAGCGTCTTTCCTGATCTTATTCATCCTGATAACCATGCAATGTCTCCTTACGCAAAATTATTAATGTGCCATCAAGAATTTCTTTATTATTATAAGGTTAAGATTAGAGATAAAGCAATAAGCCGCGCCTAAATAAAGCAATCGCTTTATTTGAAAATCCGATAAAAAACAAAAACAGTCCCGCATTATGCGGGACTGTTTTTTTAAAATTATTTCTCTTCCGTTTTAATCCCCATCGATCTGGCCGTGCCCTCGATAATCTTCATCGCCTGATCAATATCATTGGCATTGAGATCTTCCATCTTCTTTTTGGCGATCTCGCGAATTTGATCTTTGGTCACTTTGCCGACTTTGTCTTTTAAAGGATTGGCCGCGCCCTTGGGAATTCCGGCCGCCTTGCGGAGAAGATCCGCCGCGGGAGAAGTTTTAAATTTCAAATCATAAGTCCGGTCTTCGTAAATCGTGATCTGCACCGGGATGATATCTCCGATTTTATCCTTGGTGGCCGCGTTGAATTTGCCGCAAAATTCCGGCAAATTGATTCCGAATTGGCCGAGGTTTGTGCCTACCGGAGGCGCCGGAGTGGCTTGCCCGGCGGGAAGTTGAAGCGTTTTTACGATGGTTATTTTTTTTGCCATGAGATTTCAGTTTATCAGTTTATCAGTTCTTCAGTTTATCAGTCTGCTGCCTCAAGAACCTGATATAACCATTAACTGCTTTTATTAGACCTAAATATTTTTCAATAATTAAATTTAATCTTTCCTTACTGACAAATTCCTTTTCTTTGCAAACAGACAGATTGCTCTTTGTTTCTTCCGCCTCGCAAATAACAATATCTCTTAGAATATGGATTTTTTGTTTTATAGATAATTTACTGTAAGCTTCCGCAATATTATTCGTAACCGACGACGAAGATCTTCGCGATTGGTCCACGCTTCTATATTTTTCGTCTCCGGGAAATTCTTTTGTAATTTCAAACACTTCCAATTCCAGTTCTCTTGCCATTTGATAGATTTTTAAGTTGTCCAGTCCCGTGGCCATTGAATTTTAACTGACAAACTGAAAAACTGATAAACTAACCTCTATATCTTTCTCACTTGCAAGAAGTCGAGTTCCATCGGCGTTTCGCGTCCAAAAAGAGAAATCAATACTTTTACTCTGCCGCGCTCTTCATCAATCTCCGCCACTTTACCATCCGTATCCTTGAATGGGCCATCCGTAATTTTTACCGCGTCGCCAACCGCCAAATCAACTTTGTATTTGGGCTCTTCAACGCCCATTCTTCTTTGAAGTTCTTTGATTTCTTCAGCCGAAACCGGGGTTGGTGTTGTGCCCGAACCAACGAATCCCGTGACTCTGGGCGTATTGCGCACCACATACCATGAATCGTCCGTCACGATCATTTCCACTAAAACATAACCGGGATAAATTTTTTCTTCCACCACTTTGCGCTTGCCGGACTTTATTTTAATTTTCTTTTCGATCGGAACCAAAACGCCGAAGATTTTATCTTCCATGCCCATGGATTCAATGCGCTGCTTGAGGTTGCGCGCCACGGCTTCTTCATACCCGGAATAGGTGTGAAGAACATACCAATTTTTGCCTCTGGATACTTGTTTTGGCATAACTTACAGATTTACGGATCTTTACAAATATACGGATAAAATTCAATTTTGGATTCCATCTGTATATCTGTATTTATCTGTAATCTGTATGATATTAAATGACAAATCTGTTTAATAGCCAAACGAATATGAAATCCATCGCGCCCAAAAACAAAGCCACGCCCAGAGATACTCCGATTACCAGCAATGAGTGTTTGACTGTTTCCTGTCTTGAAGGCCAGGTGATCTTTTTAAATTCTAAGCGCGATTCTTTGAAAAAATTGACGAGTTTTGAAAACATAAATATAATTCCAATCTACGAATTTTATTCAAATGCTACAAATATATTCGCATAGACATATTCGTGTGAATTTATGCCATTCGCATGCTATTCGCGGCATTTGCGCGTTATTTGTAGATTGGCATTAATTGCATTTGTAAAGTTTTTAAAAACCCCGCGAGGGGGTTTAATCAGGTTATAACCCCATTCTAATCTTTTTTGTTAATCTGTCAAGAAGTAAGAAGCGGGGCTATATATCCAGATTTTGAACTTTTTTGGCGTGTGTTTGGATAAAACGCTTGCGAGGAGCCACATCATCGCCCATCAAGACGTCAAAAACCTTATCCGCCGCCGCCGCATCGGCCACAGTCACTTGTTTCAAAACCCGATTTTGCGGATCCATCGTTGTTTCCCAAAGCTGCCCCGGATTCATTTCTCCAAGACCTTTATAGCGCTGAATATTTACTCCCCCGATTTTTATTTCTTCCTCCTTCGCCAAGGCTTCGGAGGACAAGCCCTCTTGAGAAGAAGTTTCTGAAGCCGAGTCATCTTTTTTGGATTTTTTGCCGCTTTTTTCCGCCGATAAAGCTTTTGATTTTTTGATCCGTTCCAAAATCACGTCCTTTTCCGCGTCATTAAAAGCGTAGTGGGATTCCTTGCCGCGTGAAATTTTATAAAGCGGCGGCTGAGCGATATAAACGTGGCCGGCATCTATCACCGGCATAAAATGCCGAAAAAACAAAGTCAAAAGCAAAGTGCGAATGTGCGCGCCGTCAACATCGGCATCGGTCATAATAACGATTTTATGATAGCGGAGTTTTGAAATATCAAATTCGTCGGCAATCGCCGTCCCTAAGGCGATAATCAACGCTTTGATTTCTTTGGAAGCGAGAGCCTTGTCGAGCCGCGCTTTTTCCACGTTTAAAATTTTCCCGCGCAGAGGCAAGATGGCCTGGAATCTTCTGTCGCGTCCCTGTTTGGCAGAACCCCCGGCCGAATCGCCCTCAACGATGAAAATTTCCGAATCTTCCGGATCCTTGGAAGAACAGTCGGCCAGTTTTCCCGGCAAAGCCAAACCGTCCAAAATTCCTTTGCGCAAAACAGTTTCTTTGGCGGCTTTAGCGGCCTGGCGCGCTTTGGCGGCCAAAATACATCTATTCAAAATTTCTTTGGCATCATTGGGATTTTTTTCCAAGTATTCTTCAAGCGATTCGGCGATTACCGCGTCAACCGCCACCCTGGCCTCGGTATTGCCAAGTTTCGCTTTGGTTTGGCCTTCAAATTGCGGTTCGCGAATTTTTAAAGAAATAACCGCGGTTAAACCGTCGCGAACATCGTCGCCCGTTAAATTTTCATCGGAAGTTTTGAGATAATTGTTTTTTCTGGCGTAATCGTTAAGTCCGCGCGTCAAAGCGGTGCGAAAACCCGTTAAATGCATTCCGCCTTCAACCGTGTGAATATTGTTGGCAAAAGTCATCTCCGTACTTTGCATGTCATTGGTATATTGCAAAGCGGTTTCAACCTGAATGCCTTCGTATTCTTTGTTGACGTAAAAAATATTGGAATGGCGAGGTTCTTCTTCTCCGTTTAAAAATCTGACGTATGAAATTATTCCTCCTTCAAAATAGAAACTGTATGAACGCTCTCCGGTATCTTGCGCGTCCGTTTTTTTCTTTTTGGAAACTTCGCAAAGTCCGAAAAATTCTTCCGGCTTGGCGTCAACCTTTCTCAAATCGCGAATAATGATTTTTACTCCCTTGGTCAAATAAGCCTGTTGGCGCAGGTGCGATAAAATTCTTTCCCAATTAAAGTTGAGATCGTGAAAAATCGCGGGATCGGGTTCAAAATATATCGTTGTGCCGCTGCCGCCGCATTTGCCGATTTTTTTCACCGGTCCCTGCGGCTTGCCCTGTTTATATTCCTGGCAATGCAAAAAGCCGTCGCGGCAAACTTCGGCCCGCAACCAAATCGAAAGCGCGTTTACCACCGAAACGCCCACGCCGTGCAAACCTCCCGAAACCTTGTATGAATCGCCGCCGAATTTTCCGCCCGCGTGCAAGGTGCATAAAACCGTTTCCAGGGCCGATTTTTTAGTTTGCTTATGGATATCCACCGGAATGCCGCGGCCATTATCCTTGACCTTCACGCGATTGCCGGGCAATAAAGCGATCTCTATTTCGTTGCAATAACCGCCCATTGCTTCATCAATGGAATTGTCCGCGACTTCCCAAATCAAATGATGGAGGCCGTCAACTCCGGTTGAACCGATATACATTCCCGGTCTTTTTCGGACAGGGTCAAGACCCTCCAAAACATAAATGTCTTTGGCTTCGTACGAAACTTCGTTTGTGTTTTTTTCTTTAGCCATATAATCCCGCCAAATTACTGATAAATACGGATATTACGGATTTAATTTTATCCGTATCATCCGTAAAAATCCGTAATTCCGTAGGGTTCATTTTTCCTGATACAAAAACATCACTTCTATTCCCACGATTATTATTAAAAATGCCAACGCCATCCACCAGCGGAATAATCCGGCCGCGTTCATCGCCAAAAATCCGATAAGCAAAATACCCAAAAGCGTTCCCTCTCTGAATGAAACCCCCAATGAATAAAAAGCCGAATCTTTATATTTTTTCCGCCTCAAGAAAAAACCCAGCAAACTGAAAAAACCGCAAAGAGCCAAAAAAAGGCTAAAAAAAAGAAGAACCAAGATCAATCCGCCGGCGTTTTGGGGCGAAAAAAAGTTGATGATCGCCAAAAAGGAAGCCAAAGCGGCAAGACTTGCCATCCCTATTCCCCACAGATAAGGTTTTAAATTCATAACGCTATTTTATGCCCTGATTTTATCACAAAATGAGCTTGAAAGCAAATGAAAAAGAAGCTGATTCCGCCGCCAAAAAGCGTCCGATTCTCCTCTATTTTTTGAAAAATTCCCTTCTTATTTCCTCTTCAATCACCCGTTGATATACCTTTTCGTAACCCTCTACCATCTTTCGGACGCTAAAGAAGTTTTCCGCTCTTTGCCGGCAATCGAGCCGGTTTATTTTTTCTATTTTTTCCATCGCCTTAAAGATTCCCTTGGCGTCCTTTACCAAATATCCGGTTTTGCCGTCTTTGACGACTTCCGGCACCGCCGCCGTTTTATAACCGATCACCGGCGTGCCGCAAGACATCGCTTCAATCATTACCATGCCGAAAGGTTCATTGGCATGCGTGGGAAAAATAAGCGCTTTGGCATTTTTCAAGTATTCTATTTTTGCGTTATTATCCGCTTCGCCGATATAACGAATATTCACGCCGTCAATAAACGGCTCTATTTGTTTATGCCAATAGTCTTCATTGGAATATGATTTGCCGGCTATTATCAATTTAACTTTCGCGGCCCGAGCTGCTTCAATAGCCAAATGGACTCCTTTTTGCTCCGTGATCCGGCCCAAGAACAGGAAATAATCTTTCGGCTCGGGATTATAGACATATTTTTCCGTATCCACTCCGTGATAAATATTAGCCACCCAATTCAAAGCCGGCAATTGTTTGCGCTGAGCCCAGCTGATGGAGATGAAATTCTGATTCTTTACTTTTTCCAAAACGGAAACCATATCGCTTGTTATCGGACTATGAATGGTGTGGACCGTGGGAGTTTTTACCAAGGGAGAATAATAGCATCCAAGCAAGTTAAAATGGCTGTGAATAATGTCGAATTCTTCCGATTTTTGATAACACCGCGAAGCCAAAAGATGCATATATCTTTGTTTGGCAATCTCGCCCAGGCCGGGAATTTCGAAAACCGCTTTCTCCGTCACGTATTCCAAATTCGCCAAAGTCTGCGAGTCTTTGGTGGTAAAAAGACTCACATTATGCCCTCTTTTCACTAATTCGTCCGTTAGAAGCCCGGCCAAAGAATATATCGCTTTTGAAGACTTTGGGGGAATGGAATACAAGTTCGAAACCAGTTGGGCGATTCTCATAAAATTAGGATTAATTGATTAAGAAGCCAGATTTATTATCTCCAAATATTTCTCAAAGACAGTTTCCGGATCATATTCTTCCTTTATCCAGCTTATCAATTCGGGCGAAATTTTCTCTAGAGAAATTCTTTCGATTTTTTCCATTGTTTCGGCCGGATCTGAAAAATCATCTATCCAATGTTCCAGCTTAAATTTTCTGTAAAGATCAACATATCCGACATTTGGACTGATCAACGCGGGAGTGCCGCAAATTATGCTTTCAAGGACCGTGTGGGGAGAAACATCAAATAATGAAGGGCATACAACCACGTCCATTTCTTGATAAAATTTCCAAAGGTCCTCACGAGGCATCAAATCTCTTACTTCGACATAAGCGTAATAATCCGACCTGGAAATTCCAAGAGCCTTCGTCTTTTCGGGAATTCTTGTGATCGCGAAAAACTCGGCCGGAACATTTTCGCTTCTCGCGTGCTTGGCCAGATTTAAAAAGGCTTGATGATTTTTTATCCTGTCCCATCTTCCTATCAAGCCGACTTTAATTTTACTCCTTACGGCACTGCGCTTGGCGGGACAGTGAAAATCAAAACTCGCTCCCAACGGAACAATAAAGCAATTTGGACATTTTTGTTTTAAAAATTCTTTTTCGTAAACATTCCGGGAAAATTCGTTCAAAAAAATATGAAAACATTTTCGATTCAGAGCCAAACTTTTTTCGCCTTTTAATATTGCATCGGCTTGCTTATCGCCCAAATAATCCCGATATAAATCAAATTCTTTAAAAGTAAGTCCGGCATGAATAAAAACGACTGGAATTTCCTTTTCTTGAGCGCGCCAGCCCAATAAACAAGCTAACCAAGAAAATCCGTTAAGAAACACTATATCTGGCACAACCCTTTCAAACACAGAATCAATAAACCTGAAAGCTTCCGAAAAGCACTCTCTCAATTCGAGCGAAGAGCATTTCTCGGCCGATTCTTGAGAATAATTCGGAGGAAGCGCCAAACCGTAAAAATTTTCTTTGGGAGAAATTGTTTTGAATTCCTCGCCCGAATCCGCTCTTTTGGCAAATAGCCCGAATAATTCGTAATTGCCCTTATTTTTGAGAAAATTTTGAAAGATATCTTGCTGGCTCTTCGTACCCGATATAAAGCTTTTGGTTCCATTTAAATCAAAATAAAAATTAGTCAGTATTTTCATTTGGTTAAACTATTGATTAAATTCTCTCCCAAAACAACAAAAATAGCTCGGTTTCCTTGCTTGCGTTCAACTTATTTTAACTTTTAACAATCAATCTGTAAACCGGCAGCGGCATATTTAAGGCAGAAAACTCGGGCTTGCAAAAAATATTTTTTTCATATATAATAATTCCGCGGGGTAGAGCAGAGGTAGCTCGGGGGTCTCATAAGCCCCAGGCCCGGGTTCGATTCCCGGCCCCGCAACCCAGATTTAAAATATATCCAACCTCGGATGTCATTCCCGTACAAACGGGAATCCAGATTAATTCGGGTCTGGATCCCCGCCCGCTTCGCCGGAGCTTCAGCGAGGCGAGCCTTCGCGGGGATGACAAGAAAATGGGCCGGCGTAGCTCCATCCTTCGCTCAAATTGGTATTTGAGCTTCGGAAGGGCGAGAATCAATATTAGAATGATACCTTGCCCATCGAAGCTCCGATGCAAACTGTGGCGAAGATGGGCCGGCGTAGCTCAATGGCGGAGCAGGGCTTTCATAAGGCCAAGGTTAGTGGTTCGAATCCACTCGCCGGCACAAAAAATAAATGGGTCGTTAGCGTAGCCTGGCTTAACGCGTCTCCCTGTCACGGAGAAGATCAGGGGTTCGAATCCCCTACGACCCGCCCCTATTTAAAAAGCCAGCCTCTAAAGGCTGTTTTTTGCGCTCTATTGCTTATATAATGAACAGATAATAATATATAATCGAGAGTAAAAAAGTACAAAAATGAAATTTCCACAAGATTTTAAAAACAAGATTATTTGCGGGGACGCAATAGGTATAATGAAAAAAATACCAGACGGAGCAGTTGATCTGGTTATTACCAGTCCACCTTATAATCTAAAAAATTCCACCGGAAACGGCATGAAAGATGGCCGTGGTGGCAAGTGGGCAAATGCCGCCTTGCAGAACGGCTATACGCACCATAACGATTGTATGCCACACGAAGAATATGTAAAATGGCAAAAAAATTGCTTATCGGAAATGCTACGAATTATACCGGACACGGGAGCTATTTTTTATAATCATAAGTGGAGGGTTCAAGACGGAAAACTGCAAGACCGGCAAGATATTGTTAGCGGTTTTCCGGTTAGGCAAATTATCATTTGGAGACGTAAAGGTGGTTTAAATTTTAATGCTGGCTATTTTCTTCCAACCTACGAAGTTATTTATTTAATTGCAAAATCAGAATTTAAGCTTGCTAAAAAAGCTAATGCATATGGGGATGTTTGGGAATTCACGCAAGAAATGAACAATAAACACCCGGCGGCATTTCCAGTTAATTTAATTGATCGGATAGTCTCCTCAACAACCGCAAAAATAGTGATAGACCCGTTTATGGGCTCTGGCACAACAGCAATATCTGCTATAAACTTTAAAAAGAATTATATCGGTATTGATATTTCGCCGGAGTATTGTGAAATGGCCAAAGCGCGCATAAAAAAACATTTAGCCCAAGGAAAACTAATTTAATTTTATGACCAAAAAACCAATAATTTATACTAAGCAAGCCTTAATAGACAAGCTTAAGGAAATTGTTAATACTGGCTGGATACCAAATGCTAGACGAGGCAATCAAGGGGGTATAGGGAACACACTAGAAGATTTACTTGGTATAAAAGAAAATAATCTTCCTATTCCAAATGCAGCCGAATGGGAGCTGAAAGCGCAAAGATTAAATTCGTCATCTTTGACTACGCTTTTCCATATAGAACCCTCGCCTCGCGCTGTCGGTTTTGTCTCTCAAATTTTATTGCCCAAATATGGATGGGCGCACCAAGAAGCAGGTAAAAAATATACCTCTAAAGAATTGAGCTTTCGGCAAACGATCTGTACATCAAAAAGTGATAGGGGTTTTGCTGTAAAGATAGACCAGGAAGAAAGAAAAATCTTAATTTCTTTTGATGCTTCAGCCGTGGACAAAAGACATAAGGCTTGGCTGAAATCAGTCAACAAAAGAATCGGCCTAAGCGAAATAAAACCGCAACCTTATTGGGGCTTCGATGATTTAGAGCATAAGGCCGGCACAAAATTATTAAATTGTTTTTATGTACAAGCGGAAGTTAAAGTTGAACGCAAGAAAGAATTTTATAAATATACTAAAATAATGATGTTGCAAAAATTCAGCTTTAAGGGATTCTTGAAAGCAATCGAGAAATCAAATATTTTGGTGGACTTTGACGCTCGCACCGGCCATAACCACGGAACAAAATTTAGAATGCGCCAAAATTGCCTCCCTATATTATACGAAAAAACTACCATCATTATTTAAAAGTAAAGGGGATAGACATAAAGACGGCTTGTAGCCGTTTTTAGTTTGGCTGGGGCTTGACACTGACAAACAAAATGATTAAGATGGACTAAATGGTCGAATAAACAGCCAGTTAACTTAAAAAATATGGACACTAACACCTACAATTTTGAAGAATTTACTTCTTTTAAGGGCAAATTCTCCTCTAAAATAAGCCTGGGTAAAACGGGTGGTTTTGGCTTTAGCTCGGGGTTTTATAATAAGTATAATCTTAAAGACTCCGTTGCCTTAAAGATTTTCTACGATAAAGAAAAAATGGCCGTTGCTTTTAAGTTTTTCAAAAACGAAGAAAGTGGTGCAATAAAGTTGAAACCAAGAGCGACAGGAGGATATGTAGCAAGTCGTTCATTTATAGGCAAGTATGGAATCAACCCTTTAAAATATGCTGGACGATACGAACCCAAAGAAGTGATGAGTGATAATCTCGGAAAAGTTTATGTGATTGAGTTAAAAGAAAAACAAAGCAGTCCTAATTAAATACAAAACGCCAAAGGTGGATCCCCTTAGCGTTCTGTAGATAAATATGTGGTAAACCGGCGTACCTATTCTAATAAAAGTCGCACCGGCAATCCACGACCCTTTCGGGTATTTTCATTATACCCGAAAGGGTTAACAAAGTAAACAATAATGGTTTATCTAATTTCTTATAGGCTTAATCGTCCGGGTCAAGATTATAAAGATCTTTATCAAGCGATTCAAAAAATTTCTGGAACTTATTGGCACCACACTACTTCTGCTTGGTTAGTTGAATCAAATTTGCCAGCTAAGCAAATCTATGATTTAATTAACCCGCATGTAATAGATGTAAACGATGAATTAATTATTTTTCGATTACAGGGAGAATATTACGGGCGTCTCGCGGAGCAAGAAATTTGGCGTTGGTTAAGTTCATTAAGTTTTTAGATTAGCTAAAGTGTCGCAGAGCGTTCTGCGACACTTCTTTTTTAAGATTGACTAAAATTTTTAGTTATTAAATACGTTCCAACATCGTCTCATACGACCCCCGCCTTCGTCCCGCCTTATGGGACTACGACGGGCAAAGCCCGCTAAATAAAAATTTTTTCAATATTTTGTAAACTAAAAACCTCGCGATTAGCGAGGCCTTTTTGTTTTATCGGATTTTATGATAAATACTCCAATTCCTTCAGCGCAGTTTCGTAATAGCGGATCGCCTCTGTCGCCTGCTCCGCGCTTATCTCGGCCTTGGGATTATTGACGATGAGATTCCGCAAGCGATGGGC
>Ga0209727_1002632_pt1 | contig 12349 bp, 9 predicted proteins | sample RifGroC1_FD_183995 | JGI IMG/M metagenome (GOLD analysis project Ga0209727, IMG submission 183995) | Groundwater microbial communities from Rifle, Colorado, USA - Groundwater C1 (SPAdes) (version 2) | ecosystem: Environmental > Aquatic > Deep subsurface > Groundwater | place: Rifle, Colorado...
TATGTTATCGAATTGTCGAAGCACCAGCTATGGCGATGCTGAATCCGATGCTGATTGATCAGAAATGGTCGTTGTCACAAATCGGCGTGCTGATGTCTGTAATAGGTGCAGGGATTGGATTATTAGCCGCTGTTTCAGCTGCATTTTTATTAAAAAAAATAGCCGCAACACAATTGCTGATTTGGGCTGGTTGGGCACGCAGTTTGGTTTACGCCTTGTTGGGTGTTGCAGTTTTACTCAGTTGGTTGAATCAATGGCATTTACTTCTTGGTGGCTTTGTCATTGTCATTCTTGCCATCCGCTATATCGCAATGACAGCCTTATATGCACATTTCATGCAGACCAGCTCCAAAGAACAAGCTGGTACTGATTTTACGATTTTAGTTTGCTTCGAACTATTGGTTTATTTCATTGGCGGTGCAGTCTCAGGTTTCTTAGCCAAAGCATTTGGTTATGGAAACTTCTATCTCATTCTCGCAGTTTCATCCGTTTTAAGCGTGTTGCTTAGTCAACTGCTTATTCGCAAAGCAAAACAAACGCAACAACTCATCTAGGGGTCATTTATGAAAGTTCGTTCACTTTCGACATCATTAACACTGCTCAGCTTGGCGATCAGTACGCAACTTTATGCTCAAAATGTCGAGCAGACTTCAACCGTAAATCAAAGTACAACGGTTGAGGCTGAGAAGCCAACTCAACTGGCACCAATTGTTATGACAGCAACTCGCTCAGCTCAAAGTATCGCTGAGATTGCGGGAACTGTTTACAGTATTAGCCAAGAAGACATTGCAAAACAAGCTGCTGCTGGGAAAAGTACCGCCGATATTTTAGGTTTGTTAGTTCCATCTTTAACACCAAGTTCAGGTACGACCAGTAACTATGGGATGACCATGCGTGGTCGTACAGTGCAATATATGATTGATGGTGTTCCGCAAACGGGCTCACGCGATAGTTCACGCCAATTAAATAGCATTAGCCTAGACATGATCGAACGTGTTGAAGTCGTGTCAGGTGCAAGTAGTATTTATGGTGCAGGTGCTACAGGTGGGATCATCAATATCATCACCAAAAGAGGTTCGGGTGATGGTGTAAATTTTGAAACCAAACTCGGCGTTACTTCAGGTGATAATTTCAAAAGTGATGCTTTAGCTTATGAAGCGTTTCAGTCTGCATCATTTAACCAAGGGGATTGGAGTGGTTTTATAGGTGCTAGCTATACACAACGAGGTGAAATTCAAGATAGTCGAGGTGATCGTGTAGGTCCAGAAGTTGCACAAACAGATCGTCAAGATACTGAAACTGTAGATGTGAATGGTCGTTTAAGCTGGCAGTTGGCAGATAAGCAAAAATTAAGTATCGGTGCGCAATACTATAATGATGAGCAGGACAGTGAATATGGCGCTGATTATGGTCCAGGCTTATCTGTTTTACTTCTAGGGGCAAAACCTAGTCAAAAAGCTGTAAAAGTTTTAGAGCTTGATACTCAACCACGTACTAAGCGCAGTGCAGTAAATGCACAATATGAAAATCAGGATTTTCTTGGTCAGACTTTAAATGCAGAGGCCTATTATCGTACTGAAAAAGGGCGATTCTTCCCAAGTGCAAATGCTTTAGCACATGCATCTATTCCAGGTGGAAGAACATTTATTGTTACCCAATCAGAAACAGATATTGATGTTTTTGGTGCTCGTTTAGCACTTCAAAGTAAGCTCAATCTGGCAGAACGTGCATTAAATCTAACTTATGGTGTGGATTACGATAAGGAAAATGGCAAACAAACAGCACAACTTTATGATCTAAATACTTTTATCAGTAGTAATGGTCTAAAGTTTAAGCCTTTAAATAATTATGATTTTGGTCCAGATGTAGATACTGAGAAGCTTGGTTTCTTCTTACAATTTGAAGTCACTGATCACTTAAACCTACAAGCAGGCGTGCGCCATGAACGAATTGATAGCCAAGTGCAGGATTCTGTTCCTTATTCTGAAGCGATGGTTGCAGACTTCGTCTCAGGATATAGTCCTAAAACTTTAAATGGTGGTTCGGTCAAGCATGATGCAACTTTATTTAACTTAGGCGCAGTTTATCATTTAACAGATGCTCAACAAGTCTTTGCCAATTTCTCTCAAGGTGCAAACTTACCAGACGTACAACGTATGCTCAGAGACGTTCCAGCAAACTTTGTTGTAAGCAATCAAACCATTGATCCAATTAAAGTGAATAGTTTTGAGCTAGGTTGGCGTCTACAAGACAATGCGTTAACCACAGGGCTTACGGCGTTCTATAACAAGTCGGATAAATCTTTGAAATTTGGTCCACCAAACTTTGCAATCGAAGTGATTGATACCGATGAACGTGTTTATGGCCTAGAAGGCAATGTGAAGTATGCGGTGACTGATGCATGGAATGTCGGTGGTACTTTAGCTTATACACGTGGTCAATTTAAAAATACAAATGGAAAATGGCAAGAGTTAGATGCGATTCGTGTAGCACCCTTAAAAGGTACCGTATATTCAGATTGGCAATTTAATGATGGTCTAGGTTTACGCGTTCAAACTCTGGCTGTTGGGGGTACGGATAAAGCGTGTAAAGATGCAATTAAGTATGGAAGCCGTCCACCAGCAGAAATTAAAGGTTTTGCAGTGATGGATGTGATTGTCAATACGAAAGCCGGTCCGGGTACATTAGGATTTGGTGTTTATAACGTTTGGAATACTGATTATAAGTCTGTATATAGCCAAGCAGTTTCGACTGTGTATGGCGATATTTCTAGTCTAGCTGCACAAGGTCGTACTTATGGTTTGAGTTATACCCTCAAATACTAATCTAATCAAAAAGGCATCTGTTTTAGATGCCTTTTCTTTTGATGATTTTCATGATGAACAATAATTTAAAGTTTTTAGCGCTAGCTGCTTTGATCAATGGAACTTGTTTTTCCATGATTCTTCCTTTACTGGCACCTTTGACTCGACAGCTACATTTATCCGAATTCCAAGGTGGAGTGATCGTTTCAGCAGGAGCGATCTGTATGGCTATCGCTTCAATATGGGTTGCTAAAAATAAAAGTAATCAATCTCCACAAAATCTAGTGAATTATGGTTTTATGGGAATGACCGTAACATGGGCGCTTTTTACTTTCATACTGGCTTTGGGCTTAGAGGCGATTTTGCCTTCAGTATTGATTTTCATTTTGTTGGTTTTAAGTCGTGCTTCGACTGGCATTTTTATGGCAATGCCACAAATCGGTCTACAAAGTTATGTCATGACAGAATCAACTGAAACAACGACTCGTAGCAAGAATATGACATTGTTTGGTGCGATGAACAGCTTTGGTATTATTGTCGGACCTTTGGCGACTTCGTTGTTATTGTATGGTGGACTATTATTTCCAATGTGGTTCGCGGTTGCTTTACTGGCATTAGTCAGTTTGGCACTCTTCATGATTTTTAAGAAAAAGAGTGATATACGGTCAGATGCAGATAAGGCATCAGAACAAAGTTCAAATACAGTTTTGAATCAGCAAAATATTATCAAACATAGTTTAATTTGGTTGGCTTTAGGTTTTTCTACTTATGTTGCAATCGTGACATTGAACATGACTGCTGGATTTTATATCCAAGATAAATTCTTTCTGAGTAGTCAGCAAAGCGCAGTGTATTTCTCTCAATGTATGGTTGTTGTTGGTATCTGTCTGGTGGTGACACAGTTGCTGATTGTAAAAATGATTAAGCTACAACTACATAGTCTTGTATTAATCGGCATTTTGACCATGTGCTTTGGGTTGCTACTATCTCTTTATGCACAAAGTATTGTGGTATTTCAAGCTAGTTATATTTTCTATGGTATTTCAGTCGCTTGCTTATTACCTGCATTTACAACAGGGGCAGCACAAGCAGTTACACAAGATTCTCAAGTTAAAATGGCAGGATATTGCACTGCAACTCAAGCTTTTGGTTTGATTTTTGGTCCTCTAGTTAGCACTTATTTATATCAATTTGATCAAAATCTACCTTTCTATTTTTTATTCGCTTTAATGATATTAGTCGGGATATGTATAGGGTGGGTTTTAGTCAGAAAGGAAGAAGAAATGAGTTCTTTTGTCGAAGATTAAACGCTTAATATGATCAAAAATCACTCATATATTCTTTTAAAAAGCAAGGAAACTTACATAACTACATCTTAGGACGTAAACATAGATGGCTGTTTGATTATTTATTGATCAAATTTATTTCATTTATTTAACGGTCGAAATTTAAGCTCATTTCTGGGTTAGCCTATTAGAAGTAAAACAATATAAGAGGAGTAAAGATGTTGATTTTTCATGATTTTCCTGTTCAAGGGGCACTTTTTGATATGGATGGAACAATGTTTGATACAGAGCGATTACGCTTTGAAACATTGAAACAAGCTTCAGAAGAGCTTATTGGACAGGAATTTTCAGATGAATATTTAATGCAGTGCTTAGGTCTGAGCGCAAAAACTGCAGAGCAACTTGCAAAGAAATTTTATGGGGAAGATGTTCCATATCAAGCAATTAGAAAACGTGCTGATGAGCTTGAGTTGGAATCTGTGCGTCACAATGGTGTTCCAATCAAAAAAGGTTTAATTCAAGTTTTAGAGCGCTTACGCAAATCAGGTTTAAGAATGGCAGTTGCGACATCTAGTCGACGTGCGATAGCAGAAGAATACTTAATTAATGCCAATGTTTATAAATTTTTTGATCTGTTAGTGTGTGGGGATGAAGTCGAAAAGGGTAAACCTCATCCAGAAATCTTTATTACGGCTGCGCAAAAATTAAATTTACAACCAAGTCAGTGTTTGATGTTTGAAGATTCAGAAAATGGAATCTGTTCGGCTCATGAATCAGGTGGTATTACGATTTTATTTAAAGATATTAAAGAACCAAATGATCGCATGTTAGCGAAAGCAAATTTTTATTATCAGGATCTGTATGAATATTTAAATGCTTTAGATCAGTACATTCCTGAAATGGATATGCCACAACTACAAGAACCATTTCCGCAAAGTTTGAATCAATTAACCGTTGGGATTCATGGTTTTGGTGCAATTGGCGGTGGGTATATTGCTCAAATCCTTTCGCATTGGGATGGATATACGCGTCCAAAACGTATTTTGGCTTCCACGCGAAATAAATTGTATTTGGAATCAGTGAACAGTTTTGGTAGCTACAGTATTCGATATGGGCAATCATCTTTTGATGAACGAATTGATAACTTGACCGTTATTGATGCTGATAATGACAAACAGATGCTTGAAATGTACGCGCAATCTAGTCTTATAGCGTTATGTTTGCCTGAACATGCGATAGCATCTGAATCAAAAATAATTGCCAAAGGTTTATTGGCTCGTTTCATGTCACAAGACTTGAATAATCATGAACCAATCACTTTTCTAATTATTTTAAACAAGGTCTGTGCGAAATATTTGGTGCTCAAATATATTCGTGAAGCTTTGCTTGAGATCACGGATGAAGATGTTGCTGAGCATATTCTAAGTGAGCATTATTTCTGTGATACGGTGGTCAATCGTATGGTCTCAAAATTGAGTGATCAAGCCTTGTATCGCCAACTCAATATTAAGCATCGATTATTTAAACAGTATCAAGCTGATTTAAATGAAGAAACGATTGAGTTATCAGATGAAACAGCATTAACTGAAAAACAGGAACGTCAGCTCAGCCAATCATTAGTGGAAATGCGCGAACAGTTCCAAGCGGGGCAGTTTTTACAAAATATGGATTTAATTTTATTCCATAGCGAAACAGATATGCCGATCTATGTTGAAAATCGAAGTCCGCTGTTAAATAAAATGCGCCAAATGATCTTAGTTGATCAAATCTCAGATATTCAAATCATTAAAAATCGCCTCTGGAATGGCTGCCATGCCATGATCGCTTGGCAGGCGCGTCTTATTGATCATGAAATGATTGGAATTGCTTTAGCAGATCACAAGATCAAGAAATTTGCTGAGCAATTGGTGAGTGAGGTGAAAGCTGGATTGGTAAATATCGTTCCGAATCAAGCCAAACAACTTGATCGCATGGCTGAAAGTTTTATGAGCTCATGCCGTTCTGCTTATAAAGATCCATGTGAGCGTGTTGCTCGTGATCCATTGAGAAAACTGGGTTACAACGAACGCGTACTCGGCAGTATTGAAAATCATATCGTGCAACAATTGCCATATAAGTACTTATTACAAGGTGCTGTTTCGGGTTATGTATATGCGGTTAAGCTTTTAGAAATTCCTGTTGATGAAGTGATTACGCATTTACAAAACGCTATCGAGCAAATGGATATTACTGAGCATGAAAAGAAAGATTTGTTTGAGTTGATTTATACATCAATCTCGACTGAATTAAAGATTTCAGAGCTAGGGCAATCTTTTTGTGTTAAAAATGCCGAGTTTGAAACAGCCTAAATGATTTTAAAATTATTTAATCTTGCCAGTAAATTATGTTTGAATAACACAACTGTCAGAGCGTTATTGTCGTTGTGTTATTACAAACATCTACCCAACTCGTAAAAACTGAAATTCGCAACTATCCAGAATGGCATCATGGTCGGACAGATTATGCTTTGTGGTATATCGAAATTGATCAACCAGAGTTAGTTGAATATTTAGATGCGATCAAAATACATTTCTCAGATTTCCTTATTAGGTCGAATCAACGTCAGTATCACATTACGTTATTCGTGTGCGGTTTTCTAAATACCCATCTTTCTCAATACAATGATGATTTTTCACATGAACAATTCTTACAACATCTAAAATCTATCAATCAATTACAACTTGAACCCTTTGAATTAGAACTCACAACGATCGATAGTTTTAGTAGTGCTTTATTTATTCAAATCATCGATCGAGAAAAAATTTTAGAAAAAATCCGTTCTCAGCTTGCACTTGTCTCGAATGAAATAGCGGCACTGCAATATTGTCCACATATTACGATTGGACTTTATAGCGATGCATGGAGTAGTGATCTTGTTTTAGAGCGAATAAAAAGCTTTGAAGCTAAAAGGATTAAAATTCAAGTGAATCAATTAACTTTCGGTTATTATAAGGCTCAGATTTTACAAGGATTACTATATCCTTATCATCAAATGGTATTAGGTTAATATGTTGCAATTAATTTTGGGTGGTGCACGTTCGGGTAAGAGCCGATTGGCTGAAAATATAGCTCAGCAGCGTGGAATCCCTGTGATTTATGTCGCCACGGCGCAAGCTTTAGATGATGAAATGCAGCAAAGAATTCAACATCATCAGCAACAAAGACCTAAGCAATGGCAACTTTGTGAAGAGCCTATTTTTCTGGCAGATCAATTATTAAAACTAGATCAAGAACATCAAATCATTTTAGTTGATTGCCTTACTTTATGGTTGACCAATCTTTTGTTAGCTGAAGATCAAGATTTGCAGCAACAACAGACAGACAAGTTATTAGAAATATTACCCAAACTTAAATCTGAAATTATTTTAGTCAGTAATGAAACAGGGCTAGGCGTCGTGCCGATGGGTGAAATTAGCCGTCGATTTGTGGATGAAGCTGGTCGATTGCACCAAGCATTAGGACAGCTTGCTCATAAAGTGATGTTTTGTGTTGCAGGCTTTCCAATGATTTTAAAAGATGAGAATTAACATGACTGAACAAAATGCTTGGTACACAGAATCGGCAAAACAAATTGATCTGGAAGCAAAACATCTAGCCGAACAACGACAACAACAACTCACTAAACCAACAGGGGCTTTAGGAGAGTTAGAACAGCTTGCGATTCAGCTAGCAAGTTTACAGGGTACAGTTCATCCCCAAATTCAAAAACCTTGGATCACGATTTTCGCAGGTGACCATGGTGTAGTTGAAGAAAGTATCTCAGCTTATCCTCAAGCCGTGACACGTCAAATGCTTCAAAATTTCGCGTCTGGCGGTGCAGCAATCAGTGTTATTGCAAAACATCATCAGGCACAGTTACAAGTGATTGACTGTGGAACGGTAGGCGATCCCTATGATTATGTCGGTGTAGAGCGACATTGTATTCGTGCAGGAACAACCAACTTTGCTCAACACGTTGCAATGACTGAACAAGAATGTTTTGCTGCATTAGCATTAGGTAAAACTAGTGTGGAGTTAGCTCAGTCAGAACAGGCTGATATCTTTATCGCTGGAGAAATGGGGATAGGCAATACTTGTTCAGCTTCAGCCATCGCATGTATGTTGTTGAATGAAGATGCAGCACAACTAACAGGTGTTGGAACGGGAATTAATAATCAACAATTACAACATAAAATTGCAGTCATCAATCAGGCAATTGAACTCCATCAATCCAGTGTTGAGAATGATGCTTTGAAAATTCTAGCTGCCGTGGGTGGTTTAGAGATTGCTGCCATGACAGGAGCATATTTACGTTGTGCTCAAATTGGTTTGCCTATTGTGGTGGATGGTTTCATTAGTTCCGTTGCAGCATTATGTGCTGTTCGCATACAGCCGAGTTGTCGTGACTGGATGCTATTTGGACATCTATCAGCAGAATATGGTCATGTTCGTATTCTTAAAGAATTAAAAGCGCAGCCAATTCTAAAAATGAATCTAAGATTGGGTGAAGGAAGTGGTGCAGGCGCAGCATTGTCAGTGCTGCAATTGGCATGTGTTTTACATAATCAAATGGCAACCTTTGCCGAAGCTGCAGTGACAGGAGATAAAGTTGCGCCTTGATTTACTGCGACATGGTGAAACAACTTTAAGCCATACTTTACGTGGGCATACTGATGATGAACTAACAGAAAATGGTTGGTTGCAGATGCAATCGACCATACAGCAATATGTCGCTGGAGGTACTAATTGGGATGTTATTTTTAGTTCACCTTTACAGCGTTGTCATGCCTTTGCAATCAATTTAGCAGAGCAACTCGAAATACCTTTGCAATTAAATATGCATATCAAAGAAATGTATTTTGGTGATTGGGAAGGTATTTCGACTCAAAGCATTTATGAAAATGAGCCCGAGTTATTGGCAAATTTTTGGCAATTTCCAATAAAATACCATGCACCAAATGGTGAGTCTTTAGAGCAATTTTTACAGCGTGTTCAAGTTGGCTTTGATGAAATCCACACTCAAATGAAAATACACCAATGGAATAGAGCATTAGTTGTTACGCATGGTGGTGTGATTAAATTACTCACTTGTTTAGCACGACATAAACATCTCAATGATTTATTAATAATGTCTGCTGAGCTTGGGCAACTGTATTCAGTAAAAATGTATAAAAACGATAGTCTCAGTTTTGAGGAAATCAAAGAATGACACCATTTTGGATCGCTTTGCAATTCTTGACTGTTTTACCCATCGAACTAAAACAGATACCAACTGCAAAGCAAAATGGTCAATCTGTACTTTTTTATCCACTTGTAGGGTTGCTAATAGGATTAATTCTATTTGGACTTTCAATCCTTCTCGTAAAATTACCGATTATTCTTGTTGCAATCATTATTTTAGTGATTTGGATTTGGCTTACTGGTGGACTTCATTTAGATGGTCTAGCGGATACAGCAGATGCTTGGGTAGGTGGTTTTGGTGATCGGGAACGGACCTTAAAAATCATGAAAGACCCAAGTTGTGGTCCTATCGGTGTTCTAAGTTTAGTTATTGTTTGCTTGATGAAGTTTTCAGCTTTATATGTCTTGCTAGAACAACGGCTCTCTGCATTTTTAATCTTAATACCCATGCTGGGTCGCAGTGTTCCTTTATTTTTATTTCTCACAACACGATATGTTCGAGCAAATGGATTAGGGCGGTCAATAACGGATTCTATTCCTAAAACACTAGCATGGATGGTTTTTGTCATTACATTAGCATTACTTTGTGCATTTAAATGGATGGGATTAGTTGCTTTAATCAGCTTTTTATTGATATTGGTTTACTTAAGAATTTTGTTTATTAAGCGAATCGGTGGTATCACTGGCGATACGGTGGGTGCTACCATTGAGTTGAGTGAGACAGGTTTAATACTAACTTTTGTCATTGCTTCCTTTTATATCTAAGTGAATTTTTATAGGATTGATCCTCCTCAAATAAGAAGGATCAATTCCGCTTTAACGTTTTCGAGTTGCCAATACACTTCCCAAGATAACTAATACTGCAATCAGTCCCGCAATTGTTCCCAACAGAATGTCTCTAAACGTTTTATCTATCGGTAACCATGTCCATTTGTGCAAATAAGCAAAACTAAATCCCTCTAAGGCATCTTGCTGATTTACTTGCGCCGCAATGACACCACTACTTGGTTCTATATAAAGTCTAAGCTGATCATTCAAATTAGTATCAACTTTGATTACAGGTAAACGTTTATTGATAAAACCATATTCACCGCCAAAACGAGTTATCCACGAACTTTGAGTAAAATGTTTTAAAGGTAAGTTTAAATAAAACGCTGCCAAATATTTGCTCTGCTCAAGAGGATTCAATTTTCTAGCATGTTTTGCATCGATTAACTCAATGGCTGGTGCGGCATCTTTTGCATGATGATGGTGATCATATTCTTTCGCTGCGGTCATGCTCCCTTGTAACTGAGGTTTCCCAGTCAATTGAATCATCCAGCCTGCATGAGCTTGATTTTGATTAAAAGCAATCGGTACAAGATTGAGTCGCTGAATTGGGCGTTGAACTGCCAATTGCCATGCTTCAGGGTTTAAATCTTGCGTATGGAAGATGGGCTGAATATTCACAAGTTCAGATTTTTTATGCCAAACATGATAAAAACCACTAAACATCCATAACAAGATAAAAACACTTAAACTGATGCCCAGATAACGATGAAAAAATCGAATTGGCTTTTCACTTAAACGATGATTTTTACGATTGTGTATTTTGAAAAATAATCCTATACCCATCAAGGTCAAAGTAAGAATGCTAATTAAAGCAATTTGCATCAAGAAACTTTGTCCTGTCCACGGTTGATCTCCCCAAGTCCATCTATGTCCTAAGCGGAAGATCCGTGCCATCCACATTTTCTGATCATTGGAAATCGTTGCTAATCGAGATTGTGCTGGATCGACATAAGCTCTTAAACCAGTATCAAAATCTACACGCCAAACAGGTAATAAACGATTGACGCTTGGATAATCATCGCTAAATTGAGTCACTAGTTCAGCAGAAATAATCTGTTGTTGGCTTAAGCTGGTGTACCAAACTGCAAGACGTTTTGCATCTTTTAATTCGGCATCTTCAATAAGTTGCCCAGTATGACGATCAAAATATTCAGCAATATTTTGATTAGGTCTTAAAACTCGATAAGCGATAAGATCTTTATTAAGTTCAATCACTTGTAGTGCAGAAAATTCGGTAATTTTCTGCATTTCTAAGATTTGAGGAACGGACAATCCATCCCTCAAATCAAGCTGTTGGGATGGAGGCATACGTTTTGCAGGTTGTGGTTGGGTTGCACTCATAATTGGATGCAACACACCAGTTAAAGACCACATCAAAACGAGAATGCCAAGTACCATTCCAAAGCCACGATGAAACTTTAGTAGCTTTTTCAATTGGTTGGCATTCATGACTTATTTCCCAAAATGATAACGTAAACCTAATAAATAAGTACGTGGTGCAGCAGGTGTATAACTGGCTTGGTTATTACTAAAAGAGGTACTTTCTGCATAATGCACATCAGCAGCATTGAGAATTTGCCCATAAACCTCATAGGAATTTTTACGATAATTTGCACGTAGGTTTAAAATCGAATGTCCATCATACTTTTCTGTATTGGCATCATTTATCCAGTATGAACCCACATATATACCTTCGACTGAAAGTAATAGTTCTGGTATAGGTTTAATCTGATACTCAACTGTTCCAAAGCTTTTTGGCGAGCTAGGCATCGTATTGCCGCTATAGTCGAGTGTTAGTGAGGGTTGAAATTGCTTATATTCATGTTTTGCGATACTGCCTGACAGTTTTAAACGCTGGTCATATTGTTCGCTGAGTTTCCATGTTCCACCAATTTCGATACCTTGATGTAAGGTTTTTCCAGCATTGCGAGGTTCACGTGTGTTGTCTGGTTTAGTAAAGCTAAGCACTTCATCTTTACCCTCTAGACGATACAAGGTAATTTCGCCATCTAAGCGATCATCCAATAACTTGAAACGCAAACCTAGATCAACGTTATCAAAGGTGGCTTCTTTGAGATCAGGCGTTACTAAATTTGCTCCATAAAGGCTACTCACTTCAGGTGGAACAAAGCCTTGTGACCAATTGCTGTAAAGATCTAATTCAGGCGTAATATTCCAAACAAAACCGAGTTGTGGGCTGGCTTTATGGAAATTACGTTTTTCATCTGG
>Ga0209727_1002646_pt1 | contig 12312 bp, 11 predicted proteins | sample RifGroC1_FD_183995 | JGI IMG/M metagenome (GOLD analysis project Ga0209727, IMG submission 183995) | Groundwater microbial communities from Rifle, Colorado, USA - Groundwater C1 (SPAdes) (version 2) | ecosystem: Environmental > Aquatic > Deep subsurface > Groundwater | place: Rifle, Colorado...
AGGGGAGAACAATTGGAGAAAGCTCCGTGCATGTGTCATCAAGCGTGAATATTGCTTTGTAGAGTTCTTCCAGACTCATGCCAGGTTTGAGCGTATCAAGAACCAGTTGAGAAATTTGTTGACTTCTTGCATCCGTCATGGTGCCATCAGCAAGTTTTGCTTTAATAAGCTCGACAACAGCAAGTTCTATGTCTTCGCGGATTTGGTCTGGGGTCATGATATAAGTATCAAGTATCACGTATCAAGTATCAAGTGAGAAAATTTGTGCTATGATATACATCATGGAAAATACTCCGTTTCAAAAGACAGTCCTTCCCAATGGCACCCGGCTTTTGCTTGTTCTTCTTCCTGGAGTAGAAAGCGTTGCCACATCGGTCATGGTTGGGGTAGGAAGTCGATATGAGGAAAAAGCAACGAATGGAATATCGCATTTCCTCGAGCACATGGTGTTTAAAGGAACACAAAAATACCCCACCACAGATGATGTTAATTTTATTGAAAGGTTAGGGGGATTACAGAATGCATATACGGATATCGACATCACCTGTTATCACAACAAAGTACTTTTTGAAGATTGGAAATCAGGACTCGAAATTAACAAAGAACTCGCGCTTTTTCCTAGACTTGAACAGAAACATGTATATAAAGAGAGAGATGTAATTCTCGAAGAAATGAAACGGTATGAAGATGAACCAGCGGCAAAAGTTGGGGAAGCATTTCATCAGATGCTCTACCCACAGACAAAACTTGGAATGCGGATTATTGGTGAAGAAAAATCATTAAAAGATGCAGATGCAACGACGTTACATACATATCATGATGAGTGGTACCAACCAGAACGGATTGTCGTCGTACTTGCCGGAAAGATAAATAAGTATCAAGTATCAAGTATCAAGTATCAAGTAGAGGATTGGTTCGGAGGAATAAAAAATAGGAAAACAGAAGAAATAGAACGGGTTGTAGAAAAACAAGAGTCTCCGGAAGTAAAAATTATTACGAAACCAGATGCACAGCAAGCGCATATTACCCTTGGTGTCCGGACGATATCGCGAAATAACCCCGATCGATACGCATGGAGTATTTTTAATTTACTCTTTGGTGTTTCTTTTACCTCTCGGCTTTTTAAAGAAATACGTGAGAAAAAAGGCTTGTGTTATACGATCAGGTCGAGTTCTGATACGTATGAAGACGTCGGGAATTGGTCCATTTACGCGGGAGTTGCCACGGAAAAAGTTACGGAAGCAGTGAAAGGGATTATGAAAGAGTTGACAAAAGTTGTTGAAAAAGGCGTCACAGAGGAAGAAGTGGGAGTTGCCATTAAACGTATGAAAACCATGATTGCATTCCGTGCAGAAGATCCGGAGTTTATGAATGAATGGTACGGCCGTCAGGAAGTGTATCATCAACCCATCATGACCTTAGCTGACTATACCAAACGGATGGAAGCAGTCACAAAACAGGAGATAGATACTATGATACAAAAATATATTATTCAAAAAACCCTGAATTTAGCAGTAGTGTGGAATAGACCAGAGGATGAAAAACTGGTACAATTACTAACCATATGATCGAAAAAACTGTTGTTTTGATTAAACCTGACGGTGTGAAAAAACACATTATCGGCGAGATTATCAAACGGTTTGAAACACAAGGGCTAGTTGTGGTTAATTTGAAGATGGTACAATTGACCAAACCAATTTTAGAAATTTGGTATAGCCATCATAAAGACAAGCCATTTTTCCCGACACTGTGCGATCTCATGATGGAAACACCAGTGGTTGCGATGATACTTGAAGGTGAAGGCGCGATACAAAAAGTTTTTGCTATTTGTGGCGTGACCGATCCGGCTGAAGCGGCTGCAGGGACAATCCGTAAAGATTTTGGTGTAGACAAACCGCATAATGTCGTTCACCGAAGTGACAGTGTTAAAGCCACTGCAAAGGAGATTGGGTTGTTGTTTACAAACGACTTGTCATCCCGGACTTGATCCGGGATCCATTTAATTCCGTATGCGCCACGTCGTATTTCATTACTTCGTGTATATCCTTGCAAGCAAGAAAAATGGAACGTTATATATTGGTGTCACAAATAATTTAGGGCGATGCGTATTTGAACATAAACATGATTTAGTGTCCGGATTTACAAAAAAATACAGTGTTCATACACTTGTTTATTATGAAATATTTACTGATATTAAAGTGGCCATTCAACGAGAAAAACAATTGGAAAATTGGGAGAGAAAATGGAAGATGCAATTGATTGACTCTATGAATCCGGAGTGGGACGATTTATATAAGAAGATTATATAAAATACTGGATTCCGGCTCGGAGGCCGGAATGACAAGAAAGCGTTACTTGATTATTTCAAGTTTTCGGAAAATGGGAAGGATAATTTCAAAAGGAAGGCCAATGACGTTGGTATAGGATCCATCAATTTTTGTTACAAGATCCCAGGGCGCTTCGTTGATCGTGTAGGCTGCTGCAAAGCGGGAAAAATCATAGCGGCTGATATATTGGTCAAGTTCTGGGGTTGTCATTTTTCGCATCGATACTTTCGTTTTGGAAACAGCATCCCACATTTTTTTCACAACGAGGCCGTGAAGATACAATACTTTGATTGCGGTGACAAAGGTGTGGGTTTTTCCCATGATTTCTTTCACCATCTCCCGCGCTTCTTCCCTGCTTTCGGTCTTTCCGAATGTTTTTTTACCAAGTATAGCCATAGAGTCAGCGGCAATGATCAGAGACCGGCTATCGATAGGAAGGTTAAATACGCGTGGGTTTTTGACGATTTCTTCCGCTTTTGCGAGCGCTCTGCGTTTGATGGTTTTGACTGGATCGACGTCTTTGATGGCATCTTCATCGACATTGGAAACAATGGTTCGAAAAGGAAGCCCAAGTTTCTCCAGAAGCATTTTTCTTCCGATGGACTGGGAAGCTAAGATGATCTGAATTGGTTTTTCCTCAAGAGGTATATGTTGTGGTTTAAACGATAGATTCATAATTTGGCTATTATACTGCAAAATCAGGTGTAATACTAGGGCTTTCTTCTGGTGTTTTTTAAACATATGACCTATAATATTGTTTCTTATGCAAAAAGGTCGAGAACAGGAACGTACTATCAAAGTTATACGTGTAGAAGAGGATGGATATGAATTACATCCAGATGGAATTTTATTGCCTCATGATGAAATTGAGTATGTAGAACCTACATCATCACCTTTTGGTGGTACGGCTATAGAGAAAGATGGATATGTTGTTGTTGATGATGTGACCTTGTCTGTTGATCCTGCAACTGTTCATCGTGCGCGCGAATTTGAAACACATCGTCGACAAGAAGATGATATTGATTTGGCACTACCAGGAGAACTTCGAGAGTGGCGCACACAATTATTGCAATCTCCTTTGTTCCAGGATCCCAATCAAGTAGCGCTTATGGCCCTAACAGGAGAGCCGCAGGCAATTGTTCATGCACTTCTTACTACAGTTGAGGAAACAACCGATCAACAATTATCTCCATCAATGCGAACAATAGTTGAAGATTTAATGACAGGAACGGAAGAAGATATATATGAAATGCCGTATCGTGTTAAACTTTCTACGATACGACATGTTCTCCGACAACGTGTTTCCCAAATTCAACATGATATTGATATGGTATGTACTATATTTGAACCAAATATATGGAATGGTCTTGTGGAACAACCAGAAAAACGATTGGTTATCGTTCGTGGGATGATTGCCACAATAGAAGTTTTTCGGCAAGTAAATCAAGAAAAAGTTCAACTTCCGGAATACAGCCGAGTTGTTCTCGAACATATATTTTGTACTGAATCACAGCATGAGGTACGTACGGCACTTCATGAACTAGTTGCGCTTTTGGAAACACCACAGGAAATGCTTACTTATCTGCAAACAGGAGTTACGTCTGTTGGTTATCGGCAAATTATTCCTATTGAACACAATGGGATTTATAACGGATTACTTCATCATGAATTATCTATCAAATCCATGGAACAAATTCTTTGGGCAATGTATGGATATCAAGAAACCGCCCATAGTTTATTTTATTCCGTTGTCACGTGGCTCGAAGCACAGAGGCAAAACCAAACATTGTCAACGACAACAACGGAAATACTTGATATGTTACGAGAACAATATCAAAGAGCATTTTACCAAGCCATGGAAATATGGCAAACAGGGCAAGGCACCTTTGATGATTTTCTTGCCGCAGTGATGAGTGCTCCATATCCCATTACACCAGTGCTCGCTGATACGTTTGATCAAACAATAGTGCCTGGTGTTGGAATTGAAATAGAATTTCGTTCAATACTAGATTCTTTTAATACTTCTTTGATGAAAAATAAAACATCGTCCTGGAGTACACATCCATTTGAATTTGATGGACCTTTGAGTAATACAGCGTTGAGTCAGAATCAAGTTGAGGTTCGATCTGGGATGGGAACAGAAGTCATGCTGAATGGTCGGTATTTACATAATTGCATTGAACTTGTTCGTCGTTTAGGAGGTGAAACACGGTATTTTCAAGCATTGCATGTACACAGAGATGTGCTTCCAAAAGCAGAAGACGGAAGGGTGGTAATAACGGGAAGATATCTTTTGGAACGATTATTTAGTAAAGGAATTCGTGATAATCCTGCAAGTGATACAAAGCATAATACTGTGGAACTTCGATATTTGAAGCTTCCATTTTTGCCTGATGGTACTGGAAGAGCGTTTACTTCAAAAGTTGATTTAGCTGCATGGGCAGGATTATTGTATGGTGTGTCAGGTTTTGTTACCGATAAACCGGAACAACCAACGATGCTTGATCAAAAAGGTATGGTATACCAGGGAGAAAAAGATCATGTTTTATCCATACTACTTCTTGATACGTACGCAGATGTCATGATAAGCCCTGAACGATTCTTTGCGTTCTGCTGGACGTTTTTTGCAAATTCAGTAAGTCTCCACAGTTTTTGGTTTGAGGATATTAGCGCTCGACATGATCGACGAATTCCTCCAGGAATGACTGCACAATTGTATGATGATTTTACTGCACAACACCAATTGTATTTTTCTATAGACTTACATCATTTAGAAATTCATCAACAACTGCAAGAACCAACATTAACCGCAAGTCAAATTCGTGGTGTGAGACAATGGTTTGATGCAGAACTTGATTCTAGCAATGGCCCTTTCCATAATCTTTCTTTAAGAAAACGGGAGCGTATTCTTGATATTCTTCGTTTAGTTGAGAACCATCCACAATCGGCCGGTATGTTACCGCTTCGACGCATTCGTCAGAATGTTTTACCCATGTTGCATGCTGCTGATCCCCATGTGGCGAGTGTACTCACTATTGCGTTCCGTCAAGGATTGCCATTTGCGGAACTTTACACTCAGTATCCTACCATTGCTCTGTATTTTGCCAGGGAGTATATTCTTTCACACCTTTGTGGAGATGCATCTTTAGATGTCAGTACAGTTGGATTTGCTTCTGATGCTGTAGAGCAAGATATTTATTTTCATATTCCGCAGTTATTGCAATTTGCAATTAAACAATCGAGTCATGCAGCGATGGAATTTTTACAAGCAGTGATACGCCTTCCAGATGATCTGCCGATAGATCCCGAGTTTCTTCTTCAAGAGGTGTTTCCGCAGCAAAGCGATAGTATTGTTATATTAGGGTACCTTGTATCTATTGCGAAACGCATTGGTATTCCCATTTCTCAATTATTACGCGTTGTTCCAACTGAGCATTTGCAGAAGCTATTTCCAGAGGAATATGAACATCTTGTAGATGCAGTTACACGTCCAGAAATAATGCTTGATCACCCCGAAGAGTATTTGGATTTTGCGTTTGCGATTTTAAGACCACGTCGTGATCGTGATGGGTGGACATCTCATCAGAATGATATGGGACACATAGCAAGAGATGTTATTCGATTGTTGTTATCAGAAGAACACGTTGCATCTATTGATGAGGCTATCCTTTGGCGGTTATTTCATGAAATAAATGTTAGGGATCCTGACTTTTCGCGGATAATCGATGCGTTACTCTATAAAAGAATTACGCCCGATCAATTTCGATATCTTCTTGAAGAAAAAGAAGTCATTGATGTTAGTGATTGGACAATGACTATTGAAAGTTTAAGTTATCGTAGAGTATGGACAGAAGAATATTCAGAAGTTTTGCTTCGTTATGCTATGACCTATCTTGAACCCGCGTATGTTCAAAGTATTATGTTAACGTTAACAGTTGATAGTTTTACTCGTTCTGATGGTCATTCGAACTATCCAGAGAGTATGGCTGGTGATCTCCTCGCCTATACGGTCGCACATCCTATACCAAGTGGATTACATCGATATGATTCTATAGCTTCAAAAATTAGAGGTTGGTATCAAACACAACCAGAGCTCCGACCGTATATTGAAGACATATTTTTGTTTGCCTTAACCGGTGGTATTCCAAATAGCAAAACAAAAGAGGAAATAATTGACAAAATAATGGAAATATCAGATGCGTGGCTTCCTTATGTTGATACCGTTGTTGAGTATGTGATGGGATTAGGAGAAAGTGATCATGTAGGTGTTATTGTTCGACATATGACTCAATTTATTACTTTTACTGATGATCCAGTGCATACAGCTGCCCTTGAGCGGTTGGTAACGCATACCAATTCTTATGTTCAACATGAAGCAAAAGAAGCCCTTCGGCATAAAGGATTACTTTTAAGAAGGCGAGCACAAGAGTAGGAAATTTTGATTGTAGAATAAATAATATTTTTGTCGGGATGGAGAGATTTGAACTCTCGGCCTCGTCGTCCCGAACGACGCGCGCTACCAACTGCGCTACATCCCGTACATGTATTCTACTGTACCATTTTATCACAAATGACTAGGTTTATATTTGGAATATCAACTTTGTTCCAGTTTTATTTCATTATTCTTTTATGTATACTACATATATATGGCAAAACGTATTGGTATTGCTGAAATTAATAAAATACAGGTTTTAAGATCAAAAGGGTATAGTTTGCCGGAAATTAAGAAAATTACATCAATTAGCTATGGTTCTATTTTTCGATATATTCGAGGAATTGCAATTAATCCTGAATTTAAGACTCTTTGGCAGGGGAAACGTGGTGGGAGTATTAAAAGAAAATTAATAGCGGAAAAGAAAGCATTAGAAAAAGCGAATCAAATTGGATTATCGTTGTCAGAGAAAGAAAAAATATTGATCCTTGCAGCTTTATATTGGGGTGAAGGCAGTAAACAGGATTTTGGACTTAGTAATTCAGATCCTGAGTTAATTCGTGTTTTTATTGACGGTTTAATCAACGTCTTTCATATCCCTCTAGAAAGAATTCGTGTTAGCGTTCGAATTTATGAAGATCTTGATAGGGATACGTGTTTGGCATTTTGGTCTTCAATTACCCATAAATCTTCAAAAGAAATGCAAACAGATATTCTTCATGGGCGTAAAACTGGTAAATTGCCTTACGGAATGTGCCGTGTCCGTTTGCTAAAAGGGGGAAATGAGTTAAAATACTTGAAAGCAGTGTATAAAATTATCGGTAATCAAATGTCCCTGTAGCTCAATGGATAGAGTAGAGGTTTCCTAAACCTCCGATATAGGTTCGATTCCTATCAGGGACGCACATAAATTATTGATATTGAATAGAACGAGCGGGTATTGTCAATATGGGAATTACTTTATATTCACCGCATACAGATTTGGTAAAGTCGACGCGGAAGGGTTAAGATTAGTCAGTATCACGAGTTTGCTGGCGTTGGTCCAGGGAGCAACAAATGAGTCCCAGAATGGTCCGGCATAGACTGTTTTTCTATTGGTTCCGTCAAAATCTATTACATCAATTTTGTTATTTCCAGCAGTCAGTAATTGTCTACTTGTGGGAAGCCATTGAAGAACGAGGTCTTTGCTTGCTCCTATGAAATAATTTTTGTCTTCTTTGACATCGTAGATATAAAGAGTATCCGGAGTAATGGTACGTGTTTCTTCTGTTGCATTGGTTCCAAGAAGCGGAGGAGTAATAATTGCTGATATTATTGCTGATGCGGTTGCCTCGTAGAGAATCTTATTTTCATCTGGAGAAAACGAAACAATCTTCATGGACTCAGTTGCAATTTTTGTAAAATCCGTCGGAAGTGTGAGGAGTTTTTCTTTTTCCTGTGTTTTCCGCTCTTTGTTCCACGTTTTCAAAAGTGCCTCTTTATCATACAAAGGTTTTGCATACTCATTGAGTTTATCTGTTGCAATAAGATAGGAATACACAATGGACTTAAAAGGAATATCAATGAGCAGTTCTTTTCCGTCCGGAGACCAGGAAAGCGTTGCGTTTGTTACGTCAAGAGTTTTTGTCAAAAGGAGCTGTTTTGCATCACGGTTTAAGCCCAGAGGTTTGTCAATCAGGTCAAGGACCCAAATGCCGTTTTTATCATCATTTTGCGAAATGATAAAAGCAAGGCGCGCTCCGTCTGGAGAAAGGATAGGGCTTGCGACTCCGTTTGTCGTGATAGCAGAAAGCGATGGATTTGTTGGAAAGAGAACTGCGTGCGTTGATACAACGACTTCTCCCTGCACGCGGATTTTTTTCTCCCAACTCTGATATCCTTCTTTTGAAATGAGGAGGGTGTACCAGCCGGGTTTGATGGTGACAGTGGTATTGGTTGCGCCGACTTTTTTATTGTCAATGGTAATGGTTGCACCAGTGGGATCAGAGGTGACACTGACAAGGCCTGTGGAGCCAATTGCTTTCTGTTTTGCATCAAACCGGTAGCCCCTTCCATAGGCAATGATAAGGCCTGAAACAATGAAAATGATACAGACGGTAAGAACGGTGAGTACGGTATTTTTAAATGCTGCCATAAATGAATGTGTGGCCTATTATACACGATAGGTATGATAGAATGGAAATTGTCATGTGGTCATTGTTTAAAAGTCGAAGAATCGGCATTGATTTAGGAACAGCAAACTCCCTTGTGTGGCTTGCGGGTGAGGGAGTGGTCCTCAATGAGCCCACTGTTGTTGCGGTGACTGCTGATGACTCCCGCGTAGTGGCAGTTGGTAACGAAGCCAAAGACATGTTAGGCAGAACGCCGGGAAATATTGTGGCGACTCGTCCTATGCGGGATGGGGTGATAGCGGATTATAAAATTACCGAGGCCATGCTTGCGTATTTTATTGATAGAACCGTCGGGAAAAACCGTTTTTTCAAACCGGAAGTCATGATTTGCGTGCCAACAGGGTGTACGCAGGTTGAGCGAAGAGCGGTGATGGACGCAACGCTGTCAGCTGGTGCAAAAGTTGTGTATCTTATTGAAGAGCCCTTAGCATCCGCAATTGGAGCAAAAATTCCCATTGCCCAAGCATCAGGACACATGATTGTGGATATCGGTGGGGGATCAACGGAAGCGGCTGTTATCTCCTTAGGAGGCGTTGTTGTTCATAAAAGTGCGCGCGTTGCGGGAAACAAAATTGATGAGGCAATTGCGCAGTTTGTGAAAAAAACCTACAACCTGATGATTGGAGAGCGCATGTCAGAGACTATTAAAATGACCATAGGTACTGCTGTAGAAGATGAACCCAGGACTATCGAGGTTCGGGGCCGTGATGCGGTGTCAGGGCTCCCAAGGATGATAACGCTTTCCAGCCGCGAAGTGGCAAGCGCGATTATGCCGGTGTTAAATCAAATTATTAATTGTGTAAAATCAGCACTCGAAGATACTCCTCCGGAGCTTGCTGCTGACATTATTGATAAAGGCATTATCATGGCAGGCGGTACGAGTACATTACGGAATTTGGATAAACTTATGACACAAGTCACAGGAGTCGTGTGTCATGTTGCAGAAGATCCGCTTCTTTGTGTTGTCAGGGGGACTGGTGTGGCACTGGAAAATATTGAGCTCTATAAACGATCCGTCAGTCGGAAGTAACATGAAAAAGCAGTTATTGGGTGTTAATATAACGATTGATAACAAAGAAACTATTCTTTCAGAAGTTAATAATTATCTTCTAGGTAAATTAAAAAAAACTCCGTTTATTATCGTCACGCCAAATCCCGAACAACTGGTTCTTGCACAAAAAGATAAAGAATTTCTGAAATTATTAAATAAAGCCGATGTTGCATTACCAGATGGTGTTGGTATTGTTTGGGCTCTTCGTTTTCTTAACCAAGAACCAAGAACCAAGAACCAAGAACCATCCCGTATCTCCGGCATTGATTTTATGTCAGATCTCGTGCGGATGGCGAATAAAAATAATTGGACAATAGGGTTAGTTGGTGGATGGAATGGGGTTGGGGAAAAAGCACTGGCAGAACTGCAAAAATCATACGCAAATCTTCATGGATGGGCGATAACACCCGAAGAAACAGATGAAAAAAAACTTGCACAACATATTGCAGATAGCAACACAAAGATTGTTTTTGTCGGACTTGGAGCACCGAAACAAGAACAGTATATCGATGTATTAAAAAAACATTCCGGACGAGTGGTGTTTATGGCAGTTGGTGGAGCATTCGACATGATTGCAGGTGTAACACTCCGCGCACCGGATTGGATTCAAAAAATTGGGTTAGAATGGCTGTATCGTCTTTTTCGCCAACCCTGGCGGTGGAGGAGACAGATGGCACTCATTCAGTTTTTTCAATTGATTGTGTCAAGTAAGATGCAGAAATAATATGTGCGTTTAAATAGTTCCCTTTAATTCTTCGATAATTTGTTGAATGTCTTCTTTAAATTGTGGATTTTTTTCAAATCGAAGCGTGACGCGAAGTCGTGCTATAGCAGCCTCAATGATGGATCCGGCAGTTTTTGTTCCACTTTTTGTTCCATCAAATATTTTTATGCCGGTTGGTTTTCCCTCTGGCATTAGAATATGGGAAAAACCGGTCCCTGGTATTTCTCTCACTTGTCCTAATACAAGATGTCTGAGTTCGTCTCGTGCGCCTCCCACAACAACCTTTTCACCGATTTTCGTCTGTAAAATGAGAGGTAAATCATTTCCGCTATCGCCAATATTGAATCCTCGTTTTATTCCAAGAGTATCTGTTATGTAATTGATGGCTTCTGCTTTTGGAATAATAGGGAGAAGATCGATGCAATATTTTTTATCAGCACCGTTTTTTATTTCGTCAGGATGAAGGTCGTTATAAATGACATCTTCAGAGACAGCAATATGTGCATTTGGAAAAAAAGAAGCAATTTCCTGTGCAAGTTGGTCTCGTGAAGCATCATTTGCAAAAGCATTGAAGCTCACCTTATATGGTTCAACAGTCGTAAGGTTTCCTTTAAGAAACGCCTGTTCTACTGCTGGGTTTTGGAAAACAAGATGCCTTTGTTGTCGTTCAGCATTATTATTCCATTGAGTAATCATATCTTGAGCAGTTGTTACGATTTTTTTTCGGTCAAACTGTTTAGATCTCAGTATTTGATCAAAATTTCCATCACGAATATACACAGTTTTTCCTGGTATATCTGATTTTTCTTTAACCCAAATTTCTGTACCTACCGCACTTACAATGATTTCTGGAGGAGGGATGTGTTGTTCACAAATTGTCTGTTGAAGCGAATCAATAGGTCTTCCTGTAACAATCACAGTAGGGATGTCATGTTTATGCGTTATTTGAGCAAGTCTTTCTGTCTGAACGCGCGTGCTTATACTGAAATAGGATTTGTCGAAATCTGTAATTAATGCCGTTGGAGTCCATCCGCGTTTTCGTTGAGCCTCAAGCATTATTCCAACGCTTGAATTTGTCCAAAACTGGGGAATTTCAATATGAGTTGTTATTTCAGTTTGTAATGCTGGATTCATTGGTGTTAGGAGTTTTTTAGAATTTTTTTGTAGACATTTTCATATCCAGTAACCATTTGATCAATCGAAAAATAACGTTCTACACGTTGTCGACATTGAGTTCGCATAGTTTTGTATTCTTCCGATGATAAAGCATACATCCGTTCGATGGCTTCGATAAATCCTGGCATACCTGTTTTTTTCACAATCCAATTACCACGGATATCTGCATCTGTGGAATTGACCAAAAATCCGGTGACACCGTCTACAATAATTTCAGGCATTGCCCCGCGAGCAAATGCGATAATGGGTGTTCCGCACGCCATGGCTTCAATTGTTACTAAACCAAATGGTTCTTCCCATTGAATCGGCATGAGAAAGGCTTTTGCTATCTGGAAAAAGTTGAACCAGGAAGTACTTAATTGTTCCATAAATCCCACATATTGAATAAGCTTTGAAAGATGTGGAGTGATGGTGGATGTGATATAGAAGCA
>Ga0209727_1002650_pt1 | contig 12306 bp, 14 predicted proteins | sample RifGroC1_FD_183995 | JGI IMG/M metagenome (GOLD analysis project Ga0209727, IMG submission 183995) | Groundwater microbial communities from Rifle, Colorado, USA - Groundwater C1 (SPAdes) (version 2) | ecosystem: Environmental > Aquatic > Deep subsurface > Groundwater | place: Rifle, Colorado...
CGCTTGATTTGGTCAGTTTAAATCCAGTCGTTAAGTCGTGGACCTTCGGCATCAAAAGACCGACTCTGGCTACTAAATTTCCGATAACGCTTAAGAACTTTCTGCTAAATCCCCACTCCTTAGGAATGGATCCGCCTGGGATATAGCGGGAGCCGATGATGTATTCGTAGCCCTCGTCTATTTTTGCCACAAGCTTTTTAATCTCATCGGGTCTGTGCTGGAAATCAGCGTCAAACTCCATGACATAGTCTGCCTTAAGTTTATCCATTGCATACGTAAATCCTTTTGCGTAAGCCCTTCCCAGGCCTTCCTTTTTCTCTTCAACAAGTAGGTGTAACCAGCTGTATTCCTTCATTTTTTCCCTCACAACCTCTGCCGTCCCATCAGGAGAATTTGCGTCAACGTATAAAAGAACCATTTCGTGATTTTTGATTTTGGCAAATTCAGAAGAGAGGGTATCAATCATCCTGAGGGTATTCTCTTTTTCATTATAGGTTGGTATCACAACAACTACCCTCATGTTAATTTCATTGTAATCTTTTCGAAACGAATTTTAAATGATAGTTTTATGTATTCGAAAACATCGTGCAGATAAGTGGCTAAATATTTGGGATTGAAAGAAACTTTTGATTCACCTTTGGTTCTGAATTTATAGGTAACCGGAAATTCATAAAACTTGTTTGTAATTTGGGTGAATTTAAAAAGCGAATAATTAAAAAAACCAAAACCGGTTACACCTAGTCTACTGAGATCAATTTTATCTAAAACCCCCTTAACTTTTATTGCCCTCAATGCTCCGTTATGGTCATCGACCTCTCTCACTCCGGCGATAAACGTTGCGAAAATTTTGTTGGCGACAAAGTGGTTAAATTTTCTAACCAGGGTCCAGCCTTCGGTTTTCCCAACTCCGACGTGTCGTGAACCAACGACAACGTCATAGCCTTCCTTTATCTTTTTAAGCATAAAGGGGATGTGTTTGGGGTCAAAAGCAAAATCGGCTTCGTTTGAGATAACCACATCTGCCTTAAGATTCTTGATTGCATACTTATAGCCCCTTATCATGGCAACGCCCAAACCTCTCTTTTTTCCACCCAGAAGCAGTACATTTTTGTTTTTCTTTGCAAAGTTCTTGACAATCTCACCCGTTCCATCTGGAGAACTATCGTCCACCACCAAAATAAAATATGTATCTTCTCTTTGTCTACCAACAATACTAATCATTACATCGAGCATCCTGCCAATGTTTTCTCTTTCGTTATAGGTAGGAATGATTACAACAACACGCATGTTTCGAATTTAACAGCTTGGTGTGTATAATACAAGAAGAATGAAAATCGACATTCTGACCCTTTTCCCCAAAATGTTTACCGGACCTTTTGATACGAGGATGCTTAAAAAGGCAATCATTGACAACCGTATAACACTGTAATACAATATGACTAGAATAAAGGTCGAACAGCTAATATTTGATATGTGGAATATAGCCCATATCAAAAAGCACGACGTTAAACCGGAAGAAATTATCGAAGCTGGAAAAAATCTCATTTATCACAGACGTACTTACGAGAGCAGATATTTAGCAATCGGCAGGAGCGAAAAGAGATTAATCACTTTAACACTTAAACGAAAGAAATCAGGAAGTTACTATCTAATTACTGCAAGAGACTCTAGTAAGAAGGAAAGGAACAAAGTGTATGAAAAAGAAGATAAAAAGTAGAATACCTAAATTTAAAAGTCTCGACGAAGAGGCAAAATTTTGGGATACACACTCTATAACAGACTTTGAAGACGAGACAGAAGATGTGGAAATAGTCTGGGAAGTAGAAAAGCCCAGGGACGAAACTTTGGTTTTGCGCGTTCAAAAAAACTTAAAAGAGAAACTTAAAAAGGAGGCTAGAAAAAAGGGCCTAAACGCCTCAACCCTGGCCCGTATGTGGTTAATGGAAAAACTTCAAGCTTCCAGATGAAAATCGATATCTTGACCCTTTTCCCAAAAATGTTTAAAGGGCCTTTTGATGAGTCAATTCTTAGGCGGGCCAGGGATAAAGGGCTCGTTGAAATAAACATCCATGATTTAAGAAGTTGGGGGGAGGGCGAAAGGAGAACGGTTGACGACAGGCCTTACGGGGGTGGGGTGGGAATGATACTTAGGGTAGATATTATCGAAAAAGCAGTTTCCGAGCTGAAAAAAGGCAGTAAGAGTACAAAAGTTATTCTTCTTGACGCCACGGGTAAAAAGTTTACTCAAGGAACAGTCAGGGCGCTTAGCCAGGCTGATCACCTAGTTTTAATTGCCGGACACTACGAAGGATTTGACCATCGGGTTCATGAACATTTGGTCGATGAAATTATTTCAATCGGAGACTACATCTTAACCGGCGGGGAAATTCCGGCCATGGTGGTTATCGATGCCGTCGTTAGGCTCCTCCCCGGAGTTTTAGAAAAGGAAGAGGCGACCAGCCTTGAATCTTTCTCGGAAAAACTCCTTGAATACCCCCAATATACCCGGCCGGAAGAATATAAAGGCTGGAAAGTTCCGAAGGTGCTGCTCTCAGGAAATCACAAGGAAATCGAAAAATGGAGAAAAGAAATGGCCCTTGAAAAGACGAAAAAAGTTAGGCCGGACCTCCTTTGAGCTGAGCGACGAACTGGTTAACCGCCTCTCTCCAAGTCATCAGGGTAATTCCCAGCTCCTTGCGGGTCTTTTCGGTCAGTAGCCCCCCCAGCCTGGGTCTTGGGAGCCGTCCGGGAACTTTAAGAAATTCTTTCATCGAGCCTTCCTTGAGTACCCCCTTTACCCCTCTGGCCTTTTCCAAAATGTAACCGGCAAAGCTAAAAGGAGTGGTTAAATCGCAACTAGCAATATGATAAATCCCCACTTTCTTCTCCTCCAAAAGTAAGTAAAAAACTTTAGCGGCTTCGTCGATAAAGGTGGGAGTCATTTTTTGGTCCGAAAACATGGGATAAAGACCGCCTTCGTCATAAAGCGATAAAATCTTGCGGGCATAGTCTAATTTACCGGCAAACTGGGCCCGGTAAGGATATGAAATTCTGACGATTGAGGCATTTTTATTTATTTGCCTAACTCTTTTCTCGCCGACGAGTTTTGTCCAACCGTACCAAGTTAAATCCCCCGGATTATCCGAGAGTTTTGCGTCTTCGGGATAGGGACCGGGGTCTTCTTCCGTCCCCGGAAAAACAAAGTCCGTTGAGATTTGAATCAAATATTTATCAAACGCTTTTGTTGCTTCAGCCAAATTTTGGGCTCCCACCGTATTGACCAGGTAGACGGCACCTTTCTCATCCCCCTTTTCTTTTTCCGCCCCATCAACGTCGGTGAAGGCGGCAAAGTTAATTACCGAGTGAAACTCGTTTTTATAAGTTTCGAAATAGAGCTCGACCGCTTTTTTATTGGTGATATCGAGTTCCTCATTTTTGGGCGTAATGGTCGGGGTTTCTTTGTGGTAGAGGTCGGTAAACCTTGAGCCGACCAGCCCGTCCGCCCCTAGGACAAGTATTTTATCGTTCATTTTGACTTAAATTTTTCGGGGAAGAGGTCTCTTAACCTCGGATTTGCCTTATCCCTTTCGGAAATTATCGGGTTTTTAATAGGCCACTTGATGGCCAGGTCCGGGTCGTCCCAGGCAATGCCCCTAGCTTTTTTATCGTCCCAGTATTCGTCAATCAAATAAAGATAATGCACAGGTTCCTCCCCCACTACACAAATCGAATTGCCCATTCCCTTGGGCAAAAAAATGGCCATCTGGGTAGAATCGTCTTTGGTATTATCGATGACGAAAGTCTCGACCTTACCAAAGGTTGGGCTGTCGGGCCGGGCGTCGACGATGGGGGCAAAAAGGGTGCCGGCCACGGGGTAGATAAGCTTTTTCCAAGGTTCGGTATGAATTGCCCTAATTACCCCCGGAAGGCTCATCGAGTGGCTCCATTGAACGGGGTTAAATTCTACGCCCGATGCCTTTTTTAGCTCATCTAACCTGAAGACTTCATGGAAAAAACCCCTAAAGTCCCGATAGAGGGGACGCTCGATGATTAAAACTCCGGGAATTGAAGTTGTCCTGACATATTCGGAGATTTTTTTACTCATATCTTAGGGAGTCTCTTACGCTATTATAACCTAGAAAAGCTTGGTATTGGATATGCCTCCAAGAGTCAGCCTGGTCAAGGCCGCCAAGAAGTAAGAATCGTCAACTTTATTGACAAGCTCGGACAATCTTTCAACCGGCCAAAGAGCGACGTTTTCTTCAAAATCATAAGCCTCGCCAACCCTAATTGGCGGGAATATCTTTTCAGAAACATCCAGGGTTATTGCATAAATTAGCGGGTGATTGCTTGTCATACCGGCATCAGGCATGACCCGTCCAAGATTGACTATCTCGCCAATTTTGGTAGATTCACTTTTAACATCAATCCCCAAATCTTCATTAAGCTTTCTTAAAATTAGCTCAAAAACGGATTCGTTAATTTTTGGAAATCCTCCCGCAAGACCATAAACTCTGGCCCCGATGGGAAATTGGTTATCCTTCAAAAGAGCCAGATGGGAAATTTTCCCTTTCTGTCTAATAAGAACCAGAAACCGGACTCCGGATTTGGGTCCCACTCCCCATGAATAAATCGCCTCGGCCCATTTTTCTCCCGAGCCTGTTTCCACCTCAAACCAAGCCGCGATACCATAGATTGGGTATTTCTTGGGAGCATATTCCAACTTGATTAACTTCAATTGTTTCTCATCGCCGATGACATCCGGGCGGTTGGCCAAGTCTTCAACAAATCCAGCGGCTCGATGATTTTTCGCCAGTGCCATTAATTCTTTTCTCTTAGAAGAATCTGTTTGCGAATACCACTTTTTAGTTTTAAGTTTGTTTTTGATAAGATCAAACCTTCTTTTGTTTTCCTCGGTCAGAAGCTTTTCTTCTAGGGCTATTTTGGCTTTGTCGTTTTTTGCAACCGTCTCTCCAGGATTAAAAGAAAGTTTTGTTTTACCGACTTCACGGTCCAAGCTCATGAAAGCAAAAACCTTCTTGTCTCCATCCGAAATTAAGGCTTTTCTTTGAAGAAGCGGCCTCCACCAATCCTCGTTCTTTTTGTACCAACCGATGGTCTCTTTCAGTCCGTCATCGAATTTGTCTCTTGAAACTTCCGGCTTCCAACCGAGCTCTTCGATGATTTTTGTCGCATCAATGGCGTAGCGCCTGTCGTTTGAATGTCTGTCGGGAACATATTTAATCCAACTAGCGTCTTTGCCGGATAGATAAACAACTCTTTCGGCCACGTAAGCGTTGGGTCGATCGTTTTCTGCCCCAATCAAATAAGTTTCTCCGGGTCTGCCTTTATGAAGAATCAAATCAACGGCTCTGGCATGGTCGTCGGTATGAATCCAGTCTCGAACGTGTCGTCCATCCCCATGAACCGGGGCTTTATAACCGTCAATAAGATTGGTAACCAAAAGAGGAACATATTTTTCGGGGAATTGGTAAGGGCCATAATTATTTGAACAATTTGAAATTGTAATGAACATTCCCGTTTCTTTGTAGAAATCCCTAACCACCCTGTCGGCTTCGGCCTTTGAAATTGCATAAAGGTTATCGGGGCGCGGTGCATAAGGAGTTGACTCGTTAAAACGCTCCTTGGAATCAAGCGGCAGTTCTCCGTAGACTTCGTCAGAACTGATTTGGTGGAACCGGTCTACTTTTGCCTTCTTAGCTTCCTCAAGCAAAGTCCGAGTGCCGACGACATTGGTTTTCCAAAAACTGCCGGGGTCAAAAACGCTCCTGTCAACATGGGTATTATGGCAAACTACATTGCCTATCCCACATACAAAATTGTGAGTTTTTTCGACCTCTATATCATATACCCAGCCGTCATACTCTACTTCCTCTTTTTTTCTTTTGTTTAGACCACGATGTGACCCAGAGAGATTAGTTTTAAATTCATAACTCCTTTTGTACTTCGGATGATTTCGTTCAAATACTGTGTACCTTTTACCTTGTAAGGTTAATAACAAGCTCAATTGATTGGCTAACTTGTTAGAAGTAGTTGTATACCTTCCGTCTTTAGTCCCATCACCTTCAAGCAATTTCTCCCAAAAGAATTCACGGTCTTTAGGATTTAAGTCAAAAATCCAATTGGGGAAAAACTTGCCGTTGCTATATTGACCGCAAGTTTTTACCAAATATTCAAATAGCTTTTTATTCGATACCTGCAAATGGTAAAAACTGTATTCGTCCTTTCTTCCTCGAGATATCCAATAATTAGTTTTATATTTCTTTTTAATTAAACCGCCCAAGTCTTCCAGCCATTTTTTCTCCTTTTGCCCAATCTCCACGATATATCCGCCATTTGCCTTATTAAAAGTTGCGTTCCCCTCTGTTATATAGGCAGCTAGTATAGTTAACAAATCTCTATCTACCTTTTTATACTTTTTCCTTAATTCGTTTGCTTCTCTTACCACCAACAACTCCGGGTTGCTTTTGGGGCTTGAGAGATCCAGATTCGAAGAATAAACAGAATGGTTTGGCGTCGCTTCAACGATCCCCCATTTCTGAGATAGTTTAACTATTTTTCCTCTATATTTATGTCTCGTTATTGCCTTTACCGGCATCCACTGCCCCCCGTTTAAATAACTTAGAACTTTGGTTTGCCGTCCCCTTAAGAACACTGCTTGGCCTTTCTCTGTTCTAACCGCCCGGTTGTTCTCTGCCTGCTGAGTCCAAAGCTCTCCAAAAGTGACAACTCTCGTTCCTGCTGGAGAATAAATAGGTAAATAGGTCTCCTCGGTTATACTCTCGGCCGCAAAATGGACAATCGCATCAACCCCTTTTAAGGCCTGACGAAGCTGCTCCCGATTGGTAATATCTCCCTTGATAAACTCAATTTTCTTCCCAATGGGACGAAGGTTTTCGTAATTGCCCGCGTAAGTCAAGGCATCCAAAACCCTGATTTTGTCCTTGGGGTGATGCGTGAGCCAGTAGTGAACGAAATTGGAACCGATAAACCCGGCTCCGCCCGTAATTAGTACTTTCATTTTATTGGTAAGTTCTAATTATACCCCAGAGGTTCAATTTGTTCAATATTATGGGTTAGAATTAGGTATGTTTGTCGGCAACAGAAGAGGCTCCCCAGGAGTCCGGCTTGGTTTTGGCTGTAAATCCGTTGCCGTTGACCATGCCGACGACTTCCCTAATCATGTCTCTGGTTGGTCCCAAGGGTCCGACGTCGATGTGTATTTCGAAATCATATTTTGCCGGAGTAATCTTTTTTCTGATATCGGGAACCATATCTTGGGCAACCTCCAGGCTCATGGCCGTTTCCGTATAGATTTTATCCCGCAGGACCGGAACTTTGACGTCTTTTTTGACTTTCTTCCAGAAGTATCTGGCCCCGCGACCGGCCCGGTGGATAATGATCGCGGTCACAAAATCAATCTCGGCGTGGCCGTTGATGCTTCTGGTTTGAGAATCGGTGCCGATGACGAGTCGATAAAAACGGCCGGGTTCTTCGTTGACGAAGCCTTCAATCTCCGAAATCATTTCGGCAACGCTTAGCTCGCCCACCGTGGGGCTAATAAATCGGGTATCTTTGGCAATCATCGGCCTAAATTATACTCCTTTAGCCTTGTTTTAGGCAAACTCTGGACTTAACGCCGTCTTGGGCTTATAATTTTCACTACCTGCTGATACTTTTCATGAAAAGAGCCGACAAAATCAGGAAAGTGGTCATCGCCGCCGCCGGCTACGGAACAAGGTTCCTACCGGCCACCAAAAACCAGCCCAAGGAAATGCTACCCATTATTGATAAGCCGATTGTTCAGTATCTGGTCGAAGAGGCAGTTAAGAGCGGAATCGAGGACGTCATCTTGGTCACCCGCTCGGGACAGTCCGCCATCGAAAACCATTTTGACACCAATTTTGAACTTGAGCACTTTTTGGAGCATAACGGCAAAGAGGAGCTTCTCGGGAAGGTTAGAACAATTTCAAGAATGGCCAATTACGTTTATGTCAGGCAGCACAAATACCTGCCTTACGGAAACGGCAGCCCCCTCTTGGCCGTCAAAAACCTAATCGGTAAAAACGAACGGTTCATTTATATGTTTGGGGACGACTTGGTCCTTTCCAGGGTCCCCTGCACCAAACAAATTATGGATTATTCGGACAAAAGGGGGAGTCATGTCACGGTAGCGGTTCAGGAAGTCCCCCAGACAGAGGTTTCACGATACGGGATCTATAAACTGGCCGCAGGCTCGAAAGACAGGGTCCTCGACGCCGTTGAAAAACCCGACCCAAAGAACGCCCCTTCAAGACTCGCCCAGTTCGGGAGATTCGTCCTAAACCATCAAATAATCGACATCCTTCAAGAGAAATACGAAAAAAATGATTTAGGCAAGGATGAGGAACTTTGGCTTATCGACGCTATCATTGAGTACGCCAAGAAAAACCCCGTTTACGCCGCTAAAATCAAAGGCGAGTGGATGACTACGGGAGACCCTTTAAGATACATGAAGACTCAAGTCCGCTATGCGCTTGAGAGGCCCGACATCGGCAGCGACTTCGCCAGTTTCCTCAAATCCCTCAAGTCCTAAAAAGCAGAGAAAAAACAATCACCAGCCCCAGGGCGGCAACCAGCAAATACTCGATAAAAACAGAGAAATGCAAATCTCTGTGGATTGAGTGGTGAACTATCCCCCAAGCGACATAAGCGATGGCCACGGCGATGGCCACCGCCGCCTGGAATGCTCGGTCGTAGGAAAAAAGGTAAAAGGCCAAAGCGCCGACGATAAGAACGCCGAATAAGGCTAAATAGTGCGGTAGGTGTTTGGCAAAGTTTTTCATATAATCTGTCCCGCTTTTAAGATTAAGGCAATCGCCAAAATCATGCCCAGAAAAGCCAGGTGGGCAAACGTTCTTCCCCCAATCCTGACTATTCTTCGCCGACTGGTGGCCACCCCGTCAACAACCAAAACGCCTAAAAGAAGCCCGACCGTCGCCAAAGAAATTCCCTTGGTACTGGCAAAGGGCGAAATAAGAACCCTAGAAATAGGCGTCGGCGCCACCGTCGGCTCAGGTGTCGCCAAAACAATCGGCGCGGGCGCTGGAGTTAGTTTTGGAGCTACTTCAGCAACAGGAGAAATCGGCACAGTATCGGCATAGGCCGAGCCGAAAAACTGAACGATTATCGTTGTGTCAACTCCGGCCAAATCTCCCTCAACCACGCCAATGCCTATCTCTTTGTATTTGGAAGAAAACATATTCTCTTTGTGGGAGGGTGAGGCCATCCAGGCGTCAACCGCGCTAGATGCATTCGAAAAATCGCGGGCTAAGTTTTCCCCGGCGTATCGATATTTATAGCCGAAATCGATAAAGAATTTCCAGGGGGTTACCCCGTCCGGAGCAACGTGCGCCCAATAGTCTTTGTTTATCATGTCGACCCCCTTGGCTTGTGCGGCCTGAGAAAGAGCTGGATTAAGTCGTAATGGGGCAAGCCCCGCCGCCGCCCTTTTTTCATTAGTTAAACGAATTACCTCATCGGCAGATATGTTGGCAGCATACCCCAAAACCCTGGGGCCGTATTGAGGCAGGAAAGCCAGGATTACCTGGTAAAAAATGAGGAGAAAGGTGACAATGGCCAGGCCCGAGAGATGAAGAATCTTGGCTTTGTGGTTATTACTCTCCCGAGGAAAAAGAAGATGCGCGATTTTGTGGGCAATTCTCATTTAATTCATGATACAACAAGCGCTAGCGCTTGACTACCTTGCCCGAGGCATCAAGACATTCAGCAACCATGGTGACCGGAAAATTATACGGCGCAATCTGGGCACAAGTTGGGTGTGCCTGCCCATCATAAACGATTACCCAGTTTCCCTGCCATTTAGCGGCCAAGAAATATCCTCCTCCAACCTCGGAGCCCACATCCACGATTCCGCCTGTTGCATAATTCCCGTCGATTTTACTGACAGTGACATTTAACTTGGTTGCATCTGAATTAAACTTGGTATAAACCGCCTGTTTAATGGCACTCTCGTCATCTACGGTTGGTGCCGGAGTAGCCGAAAAAGTAGGCGAGGAAGATATTGTCGGAAAAACGGAAGTGCTGATCTTTCCCTGACCGAAAAAATAGGCACCAAACCCGACAGCGGCAAGAACAATCAACCCAACCAAACTAATAAAAGCTGTTTTCCACATCAATTTTCTCACCTCTTTTCCCTAACTCTCTCTTTTCGCCAACACTATATGCCTTTTACTGTCTAAAAGTCCAGTACAGGTATAAAGGGTCAGTATCTCTTCGCTTTTGGGTAAAACGTATTCAATGTCGTCCGGGGTAGTAATGACGGTCTTGACCACCCGATAGTTGTAAAGGACTCCCTCTTCATTTCTTATCTCGATCAAATCTCCTTCTTTCAGCCACCTTATCGGCCCAAAGAGTAAATTTTTGTTGTGGCCGTAGATGACTATATTTCCGCCCTCCCCTGGGTCGGCGGATTTATCCAAATGAGAGGCTCCTTGATAGGAAATTTGCCAGACTCCATCGACAATCGCCGATTCCTCTACGGGAAGCGCAAGCTCAATGGCAGGAATACTGATAGAAACTGGATTTGAACTTTGAGTTTCGGAAGAAGCAGAGACATTGTCGGTCTTAAACGAAAGAATTCTGGCGTTATAAAACCTCCAGCCGCTAAATAACGCGATTAGAAAAAGACCAAGAATAAGAAACACTAAACCTTGTTTTTCCTGTGTCACTAATCCTTATCTTACCTTAGAAGAGGTAACTTTTCTCACTCCGACTCCAGCTAGGATAGAGCCGAGAGCAAAGAGAGCGAAGAATATATTTTCTTCGGCCGCTCCGGTAGCTCCCAAGGTGGCTGCTCCCAAGACTTGACCGGCCGGCCCCGCCGGAGGTGGAGGTGGCGGCCCGCCAAGTTGGAAAGCGACACAGTTTTTCCCAGATGCGTCTAAGTGCAAGTCACCCGGCACGCTTGTCTGAATTCCATCTATATTGGCACAAACATCACCATCCTGTGAACCAACTTCTGGTGTAGGCTCCTCGGACGGGATTGGTGTCGGGGTTGGCTCCTCATCAAACTCGTCACACTCAGAACATGGAGGAAGTTCCGGAAAAGGCGGTAAACTAGGCCCACCCGGACCAGGAGGCAGATCAGGTCCTGAACCTTCTGACGGAAATGACGGTGTGTCAGGAAGAGCATAAACTGCTCCTACAAAGAAAAGAACCGAAAATAGAATCGTCGAACCAACTATTAATCTTTTAATAACTTTTGTCATATCTGTAATTTAGTTTATTTCACCCCCCTTCAAAACTTGGGCAGAAGATATCAATATATCCTCAAATGCAAATACAGGCTGGAAAAATTCTACTATTGCTATTAAGACTCCATTAAACCAAACTTTAGCTCTTTCCCAGAAAGTTAAGGGGGTATCCTCATACCCAAATTCCTCAGGTGCCTGGATAGCATTGAAACTTAATATATCTTGCGATTCACTTTCCTCGTTAGCCTCCAAGATAAAACCACTACTCGGCGAAGAAACCGTGCTTCCTACTACCTCCCCCACTTCATCCGTCTCTGCCTCACTCTGGGCCTGGTTGTCAACACCGTTAGTACTTGATGGGGTCTGAGAAGCTCCTCCCGCAACTGCTTGAACAGTTGCTTCGGTTGCCTCAGCCATCTGAGCCATTTGTGCAGCAAAGGCATCAGCTGCGGTCTGACCAAAGAACATGTTGCCGACAAAATCTCCAAAGACATTAAGAAAAACTATCATCCAGCTTCTTCCCGCCACATTCATGTTGATGATATTAAGGAGGTTGACACCAATCTCAACCCAACCTGTGGTTAAGTGGGTCGTCCCGTCATTTTGGTTGACTAAATTCTCCCCACTTACTCCCTCTATATTCATGTTATTTGTTATTGTAGCCGAGTTCAGGTTGGTAACCGAAGTGTCGGAAGTATATGTCGCCTCGGCTGTATTTGTTGAACCCTCCCCGGTATTTAAATTGGAGGCAACCACCGTTTGGCCTCCCCCTGCACCAACGGAGAGGGCTGTGAATGTTCCTTGGTTCGGAGCATCCATTGCCCCGCCGCCGGCAAAACCAACAATTTGCCCCATCCACTTTCCAAAAACATTGACTATCAAAAACACCCAGTTATTACCTGTAATGTTGAAGTTCAGAAAGTCCATAATTCGAATTGCCACGTCAACCGCCCCCGTTTGCATGCTGTGCGCTCCTTCTCCGTCGTCATTTCCATTTTGCTGGTTATTTCCGGAAACCCCTTCGGCATTG
>Ga0209727_1002655_pt1 | contig 12297 bp, 31 predicted proteins | sample RifGroC1_FD_183995 | JGI IMG/M metagenome (GOLD analysis project Ga0209727, IMG submission 183995) | Groundwater microbial communities from Rifle, Colorado, USA - Groundwater C1 (SPAdes) (version 2) | ecosystem: Environmental > Aquatic > Deep subsurface > Groundwater | place: Rifle, Colorado...
TACAAGCCAGTCTCATTATTTGCCCCCAATTCTTTTCTTTTTTAGGAGAATAAAGACAAATACCAATCATAAAAAATTAAGACAATAATTCTGCTATTTCGTAAATTTCTAAATTTTTTTCATATCTTTCCATCCTTATTCTTAAATCAAGATATTTTACCCAAATAACCAAAGAAAACAAATTATTACAATTTTCTTGTTTTATTATTTGATAAAATTCAATTTTTTTAATCATTTATGTTTTTAAAGGCAAATTTCGCCCATTTTTCGTAATAAATTTTATATTGTTGAGAATCTCTGGGCGGAATTTTTATTTTATTTTTTTTCATCCAGTCTTCCGCAATATCGTAAAATGGAGTATTTTCTGTTATCTTTTTATTTTTCATTTCAAAAATTATAAAAAATACAATACCCATCTTGTATAGATGTGCTTATAAATCCATAATCAAACTCTGTTTTACTCGATAGTAATTTATGTAAAATTAAATTTTTCATATTTTTTAATACTTCCCTGATAATTTGTATAATACACTTTTTTTATTCCCAAAAACAAAATCAAATTTTGACAACTTTTGCAGGGATAACTATTACAAACTACCCCATTTTTATCTATTCTTATATTATACAATTCGCACTTATTAAAAGCAAGATTTGTTTTTCTTTTTACTTTTAATAATGCTATCATTTCTGAACAACACCCTTTAATTTCTGATAAATTTTGTCCATTTTCAGAAAAAACAGGATTTTTTAGATTAATTGGATGGGTTTTTTTATTGTTTTGACCTATAGATATTAATTTATTTTGATAATAAACAAAAGAAAAATGACGACATCTTGGGGCGGATTTTTCAATATTGTTAAATAAGGCGCGAGAAATTTCTAGGGAACGATGAAATTTATTTAGCATTATATTTAATTTAATTTTCCAACTCGCTGTCGTCTTTTAACAATGTTATTTCTATCTCCCGCTCTATCAACTCAGAAATTTTTATATCTGTAAATTTTTCATTTCTTTCCGCTATTCTTTTTGCTTCTTCTAATCCAGAAATATAAGCGTTAAGTTGTAACTTTCCAATTTGTGAAAGAATATAAGATTCTTCATTTTTTAACCAAGTTTCGGCAAGAATCATATCTTTATTTTTTATTTTTAGGTTTATCTTTTAAACAAACAGAACAAGTAATATCGCGCCATTTATTACTTGTTTTTATTTGTTTTATAGCAAATATATTTTTCCAACAGACTGTAACACCCCAAGTTGGACAAGTTTTATGGATTATTTTTGATTTTTTCATGTTTTTTATCTAAATTAAAAATTTTAAATGATTTCATGTGTTGAGTTATAGCTAATTCGGGTGTTCTTTCTGTTATCATTATATCTCTAGCAGAAAACATCCAAACTACTTTAGAAACTGTGCCATCGGGCCATTTAGTTGAAGTAAATGAAGGAAATAATTTTCCATGTGTTTTTTTTATATATTGAATGTAATTTTTGTATTTACAATGGTGTTTCATATATTTTTTTGTTCAAATTGTTTTTCTTTAATTAAAATCAGCGCGATCTCGGTAGGGATCGAACCTACATGTATCCAATTACTCTTTCTATGAGTTAGAAGCTCAAGGAGATACGAGATCATTATAAATTATAGTTTAAATAATTTACTTATTAGACACAATTTAATAGTAGCTGATGGATGGATATTATATGAAATTCCTTATCACGTAGCTATGAGAGAAAATTTTGTTAATGATTTCATAATTAAACTATTAAATAATATTCCAATTAATAATTACGATATATCTTTATATATTCCTAAACAAAATAAATTGGTACCACCGCTAGGAATTTAACCTAGTCAGTACTCTCATCTAGAGATTATTGTTTATAAAACAACCCATGCAACGTACATCACGGTGGCTTTCACTATCAATATCTTACCACAATTCTCTTATTTTGTCAACAATAATATTTTTTAATTATTAAGAATGACTTCCTACAAAAACTAAATAATCTCCTATTTCATATTCGTCTGGATCATCACAAGAATCCATTACTTCTATCCATCTAAGCAAACCGTATTCTTTATCTAAAGTATTTTTATGACAAATAACTAACCAATCTTCATCCCCACCGTTAAAACAGCAAAATTTTTGTAAAAAGGGCGGCGCATCATCAAATCTAAAAACAGAAAACCCCGCCCCACAAACTACAAAAGTTATACAATTTTCTATTGCTAATTTATAAGACTCTTCTAATCCAATAAGATGTTCGTAATTTTCTTTATCCTTTATTTTAACATAAGGTTTTAAAAATTCTAGTTCCCCTATGTATTTATAGTGAGAATATTCTTTTCCTAATAAATATTGTTTTGAATAATTCATATTTTTATTTTATCAATTCTAAAGTTTTCAAATTATCTAAATACAACCTTCCTCTATTTGTAATCTTTCTTTTTCCTGGTATTTCTAAAAATGATAATTTCAATAAATATCTTTCAAAATTCATTTGGGCGGTTCTCGTTAAACCCGTCTTAGAACAAAGCCCGCCCAAAGAAATCTCGTTTACCATTTCTAATTTTTTTAATATGCTTATTTCTGTTTCAGTCACCCCTTGAGGATAAATATTTAAAATCCCTGTTAATTTTTTTATGTGATCTTTATTAAATTCTTTTATTTCTCGAATTTGACAGTATTTATTAATTTCACGCGCTAAACCCACTGCATCTCTACAATTTTCCCTACAATATGTGGCTAATTCAACACAAACACTAGGAGAAATATGAAAAACTACATTTTTTCTTATTATTAATGCCAAGTCTAACATTGTAGGTTCTTGAACATTTATTTCTGTCAATCTATTTCTTAGGGGCGGAAAAATTAACTGGACCTCACTTGTGCTTGCTAGAAAAGTAATTTTAGAAAAATCAAATTTTATGTTTTCTCCATTGTAATTAAAATTAGTAACTGTTTGTCCTGGTTGAATAATAGACAACATTATATTTCTAACATCTTCTGTCAAACCATGAAATTCATCAAATAAAACCACGGCGTGTTTATCTGTCAAGTGTGGAAAAACTAAAAAATCAAAAAATTGACTTTGTTTCTTAAAAGTAGAAGTATTTATTTCTATTAAAGGACAAATTGTTTTATATTTATCTTTTTTTATGTTACTTATGCCTTTAGATATCTCTTTAGCTAAAGTTGTTTTACCAAATCCTTTTGGGGCAGTGAAAAGAATATTATCAAAAACACCTGTTTTTTCAAAAGATTGAAGTTCAAACCTTAAACGGGTTTTTACTTTTTCTTGACCTATTATGTCTTTGAATAATTCTTCTTTTATTTCCATTTATGTGCTCTTTCTCTCATTATACAAAAAATAACCCATTGAAAAAAAATATAAAAAACCAAAAATACTATTCCATTTTTTATATCTTTTTGAAAAAAATAAAACATCGACGCGAACAAAAAAGAAACAGATGATAAACTTAAAAATAAATATAGCATAAATTATTTTTTTACATGTTTGCCACAATCTCCAATTTAGCTATATTACATAGCCACGGAACTTGACAAACAATACAATACCCAGCAATTTTACCATTTAAGGGATCGTGTTCTTGATTTCCACAAACACGATGCGCTACAAGTTGCGCAATTCTTTCATCAATCTTTCTATTTCTAACGCAATCATCTAATTTATTGCTTTTTTCTTTCATAAATTTTCAGTTATTGTTATTTGCGGTTCGGTTTCTTCTTCTGTTTTAAGTATTTTTGCTATAGAAAAAGCCGCCCCATTTAAACCAACCATTCTTAAAAAATTTCTATGAACAGGAATCATAGCGTCCGCTTTAAATACCTTATTTAAATCAGATAAACAGATAAATACACAAGAGCTTGCACCTTTCGTTCGACTCATAAATTATTTTCCATTCTGCTGTTATTATAGCAAATCAGATGAAAAATGTCAAGAAAAAAGAAAACTAAAATCTACTCTTTAACTAAACTGAACTCGTCAAAATAAGTCTTTTTTAATTTTTCAATATATTTTTTTGCTCTTTCACGCCCTAAGCAAGAATTTGGAAACGCCCCAAATATTTTATTAGAAGAATTTTTAATAATTAAACATTTATATTTAAGCCTTTTTTCTTGCATATTTTTTTTTCTTTAATTTAAGTTTTAACCAATTTTTATAATTATTAAAATCAGAAACCTTAGTTTCTAAAATCGAAATATTACGATTTTGTTCATATTGTATTTTTTGCATCAAACATTCAGCTTCTTTTATTAATTTACTTGATTTTTCTTCCCTGTTATAACATAAATCTTCTGATTCATCTAAATTTTTTATTTTTTCACAAACTTTTTCAAATTTTTCCATTAACCATTGTAAAGTATTTTGTAACAATTCTTGTTCAAAATTTAGTTGTTTTTGGTATTTTTTAATGTTTAACATTTATTTGTCTTATATAATTATATTTACACAAGACAAAAAAACAAAATAAAAATTTTCCGTTTATCTATTTCTATTTTTTTACTATATTATGGTTAAAACTCGCAAGCCATCCACGGTTCCAACTATGCCAATTTGTAAAACTTCGATTTCCAAAAATTGGTTTGGGATATGGATTTTCACTTTGTTTTATTCCTTTTCGACGAGCGTTCTTACCCAATTGATACGAACGGTCTAATTCGAGAAATGGAATTAACGTAATCATAATCAACAACAATTTTCACAAATTCCCCCGCCCTTATTATATTCCATGGTTTTTATTTGTTTGTTACATTTTATACAATTTTTCCATTTTATTAACCAAGAACCCTTGGAAACATTTTTATATTTCAAAACATATTCTTTTTTTTCCACAGGATTTTCCTGTTTATCTTTTAAATTAGAATAGTGTTGTTTTAATTCTACTAATCGATTTATCGCTTGTTTTTGTGTGGGGCATGAAAATGCATTTTGACCAAATTGAGTATCAGAAGGATAACCCTCATAAGGTTCTATTTTTTTTCCATAACATTCCCCACCCTTATTAAGTTTAATTCTTACAGCTTCAAAAGTTTTATAAACAAATCCTGGCTTTGATACTTCATAAATAGCATACAACCCCTCCCTGACTAATTTTTTATAAGTGAATCCTTTAGAAACAAAAGAATCTTCTAGTGGCCGATAATTCATATTTTTTTATTATCTCAAAAAATTCTACGCTTTTAAGTTAGAATATAAAAGACTTTTTAAATAAACATTGTTGACTATTTATTTTTTTACGTCTGTAGAATTAACAGAATTGTTATTTGAATTGTTTATATGTAAACCTAGATGTTTTAAAGAATTTATTATTTTTTCTAACCAAATATTATCTGTTTCAGAAGGAGTAATTTTTACTATCAAGCGTGCTAATGATATCGTTAAAATGTTTAATTATATAATCCATAACTATTATTACACAATTATTCCCATTTTTTATTTTCTATATTCATTAATGACTTCATTCCTACTTTTAACATTATAACTTCTTCTTGTGTTAAAATATATTTGTTTTCTAATTTGTCAAATTGTTTTTGAGGGGTAAAAGTAGTATACAAAAAAACAATAGCGGCAACATTTAATCCTATGGCGGTTTTGCCCACATTTTGCTTAATGGTGCCACTCATATTTTTTTAAATAAATATTATTTTTATCATAACGCGCTATCAATACCATCTTCTAAAGCCTTTACAAGAATTAGAGCAATTTCATGTTTTTCACCTATCAATCCTTTAGCATATTTCCCATAAACTAAATCATAAGTAGCAAGAACAATAGGAAGAAAATCTCGAATTTCTTCACCTTTTAACTCTTTTACGGGAATTTCTTGAAGAGCTTTCGTTAATCCGATAGGATCTAGTACATCGTTTATAGCAAAAGTTCTAATGGCTAAAGAAACTAATGTAAGATATGCTTTTCCATTTTCTCCGTAAGTTGTAATAATCCTATTCGCTCCTAAATTAGCAGCCATTTTAACTATCACAGCATAAGATTGTGGATCTTTTTTTATAGAAACGCATCCTGACACAAAAGTTAAAATAGAAAAACCCAATATTGCAATTATTAAATTTTTAAAAATTTTATTTCTAATCATAGATTTTTTTTATTATTTAATGTATAATTAATTACACCTAATACTTTATCTAATTTATTTTTATCTATAATTAATTTACCATAAATAGACTTAACACAACCTAATCTTTTTAATTTTCGCCATCTATTCATAAATCTTCTTTATTCATAAATCATTTCTAATAATTCACGCGCCAAAAATATTTCACCATCGCTATACCCTAAATTATAAGCATCATCATAATTACCTCCAGAGTAATCATATGCATTAAAATCTTCATTATCTCCCACGGTTTCCTTTTTAGAAAGTTTTTCTAATTTTTCTCTTAATTTTTCCATATTTTTAATTTTCTTTGTTTTTCTTTATAATTTCCATCCCAATTAAATCTAATTGATTACAAATATTTTCTAATATTTTTACATATCCATCTTTACAAAAAATCCAAGCTTCATCTGTTACTGGTTTTGATAAGAAACAATCTCTAATAATTCGGGCGGTTTGAATTTTTTCTTCATTTGTCATATTGTTTCATTTTCACTGTAAATAATGATTTAATGGCTAAATATACTGCTTTTACAGTGTTTCTATCCAAATCCTTAGCTGATTCACTAAGTTTCTCATATTCAACCATTAATTCTTCTCCTACTTCACTTTTTCTTGTCGTAATTCCTTTCGATAATTTACTTTGCATCCATGCTTCGTGAACTTTTGCGGAAACTAACTCAATATTTGGTAATTTAATATTCATATTTTTAATCTAATATTTTTTCTTTTTCTTAATCGTTCATATTTTTAATATTTTTACTAGCACTTCAATAATTTTATCTAAATCTGTGTTTGATGGTAAAGATCGATACTCAATTCTTCCATCAGGCTTTAATTCATAAAATCCAGGCAAACGTTTAGAATTTTTGATTTCTTCTTTAAATTCATAATCTAATTGACGAAATATTTTTACCCAGTCAAACATTCCATTATATGTACGAACACTTTTATTATCTTCTAATAAAATATCACAAGAATTAGTAAAACTTATATGAATTCCAGCGGTGGACTCTGAAATTCTATTTTTATGTGATTGATAACCGTAGAGATTTTCGTATTTAGTTAATCCTTTAAAAAATTTTCTACTTGCTTCAATTTTTATATTTTTAGGAATATTAGCAATAGAATCTGATAATAAAACAACACCTATCCCTTCCGCCTGAGTTTTTAATTTATATTCTTGTGCTTTTAATGAAAAAACAGCAGAAATAGGACAATCGCAAGGACATCCTCTTGCTTCCGCTAATAATCCACTCTCATCATAAGGTAATTCTTTAGGAACTACAATGTATTGATTATTTCTTTTTACAAAGAACTCTTTTTCTAATCCAATTTTTAACATACAGTTTTTTTCTTTCAGTTTTGTTTTTGATTTTTTACTTTACATCTAATTTGTTCAATAAACTTTCATAAATAGGCAAAAATTCTTGTTTTACCGCCGGTCTCGCCCCTTTTACTTTAGCTTCTAAATGATCTCTTTTATAAGCTCTTATGGTTGAAATATCTACTTCTGGTAAAGAAGGAAAAACATGATTAACAATAAACAATAACATACAAATTTCATCTTCTGTCAAAAGAGAAAGAATCTCAAGACTTATCATTATTTTTTATTTGTTTCATTTATTTTCTTTTTTTAGAAATTAATTTGAATTAATTAAAAAAATATTTATACATAATTTTTTGATTTAATTCGTCGCATAATTCATTAATTAAATTATGAATTTTTTCAATCCACGGACTTTTTTTTATCCATTTACCATCATCCCAAACGGGAATAAAAACACCCTCTGATAAAGTAGGATTAGGATCTCCATAAGTGCAAAAATTTTGACAACCATTTATAATATTAGCCCCTAAAACAGAAGAAACATAAATGCCACAATTATTTGCGCGGTGTTCACTTTTGAGTAATATACCATTTTTATAATAGCACGACCTTATTTCTTTAAATGAAGATCCGGAACAATTATCTAACCCATAATTACATAATTGGTAAATAAAATTATTTAAAGTATATGTAGATTTTAATACATCTTTATAATTATCAAATTTCATAACTTTATGTATAGCTATATTTTCCATTTAATGCTCTAATGTTATTAATTGAAACCGTCCGTTGTACACCAAAATTGTCAACAACAATAAAAGTATAAATATCTTTCACTGATTCTACGGTTCCATAATAACCTTTTCCTTCCAAAACATAACATCTTTCGCCAATAAACTCACTCATAGATTTTAGAATTTCTTCGTTATTCATAAATTTTCTATTATATTATCAAAAAAAGAACAATTTTTAAAGACAAATTTAATTTCACAAAATTATAAAAAGTATGTAAATAATAATATACTAATAAAAAAGTAAAAGATTTAATTATCAAATAATAATATTATGGCTAAAACACAAGATTTCCGAGTTCAAACAACCGTTCCAGATGTTCCCGGAGCAAGCGTGGCAAGCGTTTATGCCGATGCAAGTGGACGATTAATTTTTCACAAAAATGATGGAGTCCAATTTCTAGTAGGTAGTTTTTACACTGGAACATTAGCACAAAGTCAAGTCGGAACAGGCACAAATGGACCCGTTTTACCATATACATTAATAGGACTATCTGGACAACCTATGACTGGCTTAGGCCACCCATCAGCTTGGTTACCAATTGCAGGTCCAGCTAATCAAAAATGGGCAATTCCAGCTTATCTTTATACTTAATAGTATTTTATTCATAATTAGTTATTAAAAGTTGAGAAATAAAATTCTTGACTTTTTTGTTTTAAATTTTTACTCTAAAATCATTATATCTTGCCCAAACCTCTCCTAATTCATAATTTTTTCATATAACAATTTTTACCAACAAATGGATAAAATTCACACGAAGATAAATGATCTGAATCGCTTTTTCCATCTAAAACATAATTTAACTATATTTCCTATTTTTTTTAATTTAAAATCTTTAGAATCATAATCTTTAGAATAAAAAGCAACTTTCTCTGATATTTTAAAATCTTGATGTAATTGTAATTCATCATTATTTTTTATTACTTGTAACATATTATTTTTTATATTTTTATTATCTATATTGTAATATTTCTATAACTACCTGTCAATCAAATAATTAAAAATCTTCTTCCTTTTCACCTTCTACGCCGGTGTCATATTTTTGATTTAATTCATTTATCATTGTTCTTAAATCTCCACGATCTTCGTACCAAAACGATTCACTAAAAAGATTAATATAATTTTTAACATATTTATCTTTACTTATTTTAACAGGGACTAAAACTTTTTTATATTCGCGCCCAAGATGACGATTTTTAAGAAAAAGACATTTTAAATTTCCATATTTTCCACCCTCTTCCATTTTTAATTCTTCAGATACTTTAGGACGAATTAATAAAGAATAGCTAGAATAATGAACTATCCTATCAGAAATGGAAAACGAATTTTCGGAATCATCAATTTTATCAATTGTTTTATTACTAAAAATACCAGAGCGATTTAACTGAACAGATGTATAAAAGGGAACATTAACTTCCCCTTCTACAAAAGATTTAATATCGTTTAAAAAGAAACCAATTTTTTGCCATTCTGGAGAACTCGGATGACCGGAATCAAAAGGTTTTAAATAATCATAATGAGTTAAAAATAAATTACCACGTCCAAATTTACTATAAGAAAGTCTTCTAATTAAAGAAATAATCTCTATCGGTTTTAATCTTGAAATATCATAATAATAAAATTTTATTTTTTTGACTCTTTGCCAAATTTCTTTTATTATTTTTACCCATTCTGGATTATCCCGCCATTTACCCTGCTCTAACGCCCAATAAGGAACAATTCCCTTGCTAAACATTACTACAGCGCGAAATTGCAATTCTTTTGGATTCATTTCACCAAAATCTAAATGAACTAACGGAATATTATATTTCTCCGCCAAATAAATATTATAAAACATCCCCCAGCTTGTTTTTCCCACCCCACTCCTCGATCCTACAACAGTTATATTTCCTGGACGAGAAATAGATCCAAAAATTCTATTCATGCTCTCAATCGGTCCAAACATAAAATCTTTTTCATTAGGCGGATTATTAGCTATAAATTCTATTTTTTCTTCAATAGTTTCAAACAAGTCTATTAGTTTTCCATGTTCGTTTTTTAATATGTCAAATTTGTTATTATGAATAGTATCTACTTCTGACAATATATGAGATAATGGTTTATTTTTATTGCTTCTTATGTATTTTCTAATAGATAAAGCATCATCGTCCAAACTCCTTAATATTCTCAATTTATTCAAAATATCAAAAGACTCAACTGCACCTTCTTTATTAACTTGTTGAGACGCTAAAACATCTAAATAGTCAAAAATATTTAATTCATCTCTATGAGTAATTTTTAAATCTTTAAGTTTTTGAGCTATATTAACTTTATCAAATTTTTTATTACCGTTTTCTATTTCCGTTTTTAATAAAAAAAATAAAGTTTTATGAGCACGATTTACAAAAACATCAGAATCAACATTAGAATCTAAATTAAAAAGTATATCAGGATATTTTAACAATCCAGCAATACATTGCATTTCGCAACGTAATGATATCAAAGGATTATTTTCTTCATTTATTATTTGAATGTTAGACATTTTTTAAATATCTTTTTTTACTAAAGAAAAATCAGGTATTATTCCATGTTCATCAAAATATGCGAGTAACTCTCTATAAAAAAACTCTCTATTTTCCGTTGTAATTTTTTCAGTACAAGTAACAATTGCTTCATCAAGTTTCTTATTTATTGCGTCTCTAAGTTCATTTGGAACTATTATTATACTCATATTTTTGTTTTTTTTACAAATCTATATTAAACTTTTCTTTTATGTGCTGCAAAGAAAAACTATCTAAATCTTCTTCTGTTAATTCTAATAATTGCATGTTATTTTCACCACACCAAGTATATTTAGTTAAATCACGTTTAATACTAGAAAGATAATTAAATCTAGAATTACCATGGAAATGTTTGTTAAAATTATTATGTTGTAATCCTTGAATTTCTACACCTAAAAATTTATTAACATTCAAAAAGTCTAATCTTAAAAGACTTCCAGGAATACGAAATTGAAACAAAACAATTGAATTTTGCCAAAATGGACGGATTAATTTTCTAAATCTAATTTCTAAACTTGATACTCCCGATTTTTCCCAATCAATTTTATATTTATTGATATTTACATTTATTAGTTTATTTGAATTTAGTTTTTTAACCTTCACTATTTTTTAAAATAGGTTCAAAATCAATTCCGTGCTTATTTTCCATACGAAAAGCAAATGCAAAAGTTTTTAACATAGAATTAATACGACTTTGAATCATAAAAGTCATATCATTTTTGGGAATATAAATTCTAGCTTTATTTAATAAAGATAATATTAATATAGCTTCTTGACGATTAACAGAAAAAGTATATCTAATGGGCTTTCCTTTAGTATTAGCTTCTTGTATTTCTTCAAGTTTCATAAAATATTCAATCTAATAAAATTTTAGCATATTTACCACAAAGATAATCAGTAATATTGGACTTTGTTTCTAAATATAATCTCACATTATCTAATCCTTGAAATTTTTCTGGAAAATCCATATCTATAATTTTCAATTCTTTTAACATTTCTTCATCTACATAAAACCACGCTCCCTTTTCTCCTTTTCTCTTTAGTTGTCCCCACAACTGTAACATATCAACGCACTCTAATTCCCTCCATACACTAGTTCCCCCAATCCGTCCATAACGAATAGGATAAGATAATTGATTATATTTTTCATTATCTGTTTTGATAATTTTTATTTTACAACGATGTCCTAAAATTTTACTATTTCTATCAGAAGGATTTTCCCTAATTGTATCTTCATTATATCTAGCAAGAAAATCAGCCACTACAGAAGAAGCGTGTTCAAGAGCATGTCCGCCCGAAGATTTACCTTGTCTTTGTGTTGTCGCTTGATATTGATTAATTTTAATCTCTTCTCGAATTTGACTCACAAAAATTAAAATATGGCCCCGACGAGCTAAAGCTAACGATGTCTTTTTCAAAAAAACGGAAGTAATAAGCGCACCACCAGCGACTTGTTGAGCGTCTTCTAATGGCTTCGCTAAATCATCACGTTTT
>Ga0209727_1002671_pt1 | contig 12241 bp, 17 predicted proteins | sample RifGroC1_FD_183995 | JGI IMG/M metagenome (GOLD analysis project Ga0209727, IMG submission 183995) | Groundwater microbial communities from Rifle, Colorado, USA - Groundwater C1 (SPAdes) (version 2) | ecosystem: Environmental > Aquatic > Deep subsurface > Groundwater | place: Rifle, Colorado...
AAAGCGGCGGAGCGTTCGCAGACCGCAACGAAGCCACAGAGCCGACATATGACGCCTTCGGTTATTACCTCGTCAAGTTAAATACGACCGACACAAATACCCCCGGAACGCTTAAGGTTATTTACGGGGACGCGGCGACAACCCTTCCGTGCGAGGCAAACTTTCAGGTAATCGCGGCAAACGCATACGACGCCATGTTCGGGGCCGGAACGGTTTTCCTTAAGGTAGACGTTGAGACTGTAAAGACCCAGACCGTTACCTGCGGGGCGGCTGTAACCGTGCTGGCATCTGTCGGCACGGCGGCGACCTCCACCGCACAGTCCGGGGATTCCTTCCCGCTGGTATCCACCGAAGTTGCGGAAATCTACGCAGCCGTAATTACGAACGCGGCAGGAACGGACATAGCGGCGGACATCATAGCCATGAAAGTGGACACGGCGGCGATCCTTGTAGATACAGGCACAACCCTTGACGGTCGTATCCCCGCCGCGCTTGGAGCGGATGGATTCATTAAGGCGTCCGTGTTCGGGATGATGGGCACCGCCCTCACGGAAACCGCCGGACAGATCGCTGCGGCGTTCACGAAGTTCTTCAATAAGGCGGCTCCTACCGGCACCGTAAACAGCATCCCGGACGCGGTAGCGGGTGCGGCTTCCGGTATCGCAATCGTCGGGTCGGAGATGGCTGCGAACGTAACGAAGGTGAACGGAGCCGCACAGACGGCCACGCTGGACACCATAAAGGCGGACGTGGCGGGACTTGCCGGAGCCGCTATGCGGGGCACCGATTCCGCCGCCCTCGCCTCGGTATGCACGGAAGGCAGGCTATCCGAACTCGACGCCATTACAGCCGGGAAAATGGCCTACGTCGCCGATGTTATCGCAGTAGACGTTGCGGGGCTTGATGGTGCCGCCATGCGCGGCACGGATAGCGCGGCTCTCGCGTCGGTCTGCACGGAAGGACGCCTTGCGGAACTCGATGCGGCGAATCTCCCGACCGATGTTACAAACGTCGTAAAGACGACGACTACAATCGCGGACGGGGACTCCCTCGCGGCGAACTCCCTGCTACTGTGGATTCGCCGTATGCGCTGGATGTTAAACAACAAAATGGCCGTTGTTGACGCGACTGGTGGTTACACGCTTTATAAAGACGATGGGACCACTTCAGCCGCGACCGGATCGGTGACGGACGACTCAACCACAACCACGAGGAGCACGCCGACATGGGCGTAGACTACGCAACATTGATTGTGCCGTACTCCGAAGCGACCCCACCGGCAAACACGGCGGCGAAGCGCACGCCGGAAGGCCAGAAGGCGTGGCTCCTGAAACGTGGTATCCCTGAAAGCGTTGTCGACGACGCAATGACGGCGGTCTACACCGAACTGGCGGCGGGGCGAGTGTTCGAAGCGAAGGACGGCAATCCGGCGGGGTACTGGCTCGACCGGTATCTTCTGGAGACAGCGCGGGAGACGCTTCGCGGCAGGGAAATGGCGCGGTTGTCAATCGACGACTACGCGCAAGTGGCGGGGTATATATCTCGCTCGTGGAAAGATAGGGCAATTGACATCGGGATCGGGGCGGCAGGGGCGTTATCTGTCGCAGTCGCCGCGTACTTCCTGTGGCTGTAGATACACTCGCCTTCGCTTCGCGTGGCGTCTATGACGCGGCGGGGACTACGCAGTCCGTGGTTAACGTGCGATTCGCGTCGTGGGGCCTCATAAGCGTTGGAGGATCGGCACCGGCGGCATCCGCGTTGCTTTCAAGAGAACTACCGCATCATCCGATATTTCCGAGAGTGCCGACTCACGGTCGTGGAAGGTGGAGAGGATTCATGTGCTTACTCATTAACTTGGCGCTTGCAGCGCCGATAGGGAGGACGCAATGGGAGTTCTGATTCTTGACAGGGACCCTGGATTCTTCGAGGTACTGGCACCAACTTCTTCGACCGGAATCACGGCAGCCCTGATTAACCCGGTGAAAATCTTCGGGACTGCCCAAGACACAGCGGCGACGACGATTACGCTCGCGTCGACCGCCTCTGCAACCGATGGGGCCTACACGAGATGGACGGTCGAGCCGTACGGTGCGGCGGCGGGGAGTGGGCAGGCAAGGGTCATTACGGCGTATGTAGGGTCAACAAAGGTCGCGACAGTCGCTGCGTGGGGCACGACTCCGACCTCAACGACCAAATACAAACTCATCCCTCCGTTTGAGGGGATGGAGGCGAAAGAAGCCCTCGTGACGGTCGAGACGTATCAGGTCAGATTCAGGATCGATGGTGTCGCCCCCGCCGCCGGGGTCGGCCACTTGCTTGCCGCTGGAGAGTCTTATCTGGTCAAGGGCACAAAGGCGGTAAAGAATCTCCGGTTCATCGACACGGCCTCTGGCGCGTCCTCTGTTCTGGTCACGGTGTTCTTCTAATGAAAAAGATACTTATACTCCTGCTTGCTATTCTCGTTCCTGTTGTCGCTCACGCCATTGCAGGATCTCCTATCGGCCCCGCGCAGGGGGTTACGAACGCAACGTCTGTTAGAATCTTGGACAACGTGGCGTCCCCGAACGCGTCGCAGTCTTACGGTACATTCAACTTGGTGAACGCCAACATCACGGTTACGTTGCCGACGGCGGTCGCGGGAATGCACACGTGTATTCAGGATAGTGGGTCCGCGCACGACATCATTGTCGACGTTCAGGCCACAGATAACGCTATCCTTGTAGGGTCTGTCGGCGCAGGCGGTGTCGGCGTTACGAACGCTTCAGGGTCATCCACGGGCGATATTATCTGTCTCGTCGCAGCAGCCGCAAACAAGTGGTACATCACATACAAGGTTGGGACATGGGCGTCGCAATAATTGAGATGTGCGCCTACCCCGTTTCTCACATTACCGGAGAACTTACGTGGCGGTGTGTCGTTTGTGACGAGATTACGAAGCATGAGGAATCGACCATATTCGACCATCTTGTGAAAGACCACGGTCTTAGCAAAGACTTACTGAAGAAGGACAAGTCGGACGGGATTTTCCTTTACCCCACCTCCTTCTTCTGAAACCCCGGTTTCCCCTTGTAAACCCGCGCCTTCGGCATCAATTCCAAGTCCGCTCGGCGGGCGTCTTCTTCGTGCGGAGCGATCTTCTCCCGCACCTTCACTTCGTCGGTCAATGCCACTTGGTACTTCCCCATCTCCGGGTGTTTCAGGTCGAGGACCCACACGGGCTGCTGCGACCCCGCGAACTCCGTTCGGGAGCCTAAGACTTTCCGTGCGTTCGCGTTCACCAGCACCCGTATGCGACTTAAGTGGTTCTTCATCGCCGTGTAGGAAGCATGATTCCTCGTACACCACTCCTGCACTTTCCCACGGCTGATGAACAGGAAGTCAGTGTCGACCTCGATGCGGATGAACAACGCCCCGCGAGGACGGACAAGGCTTGTGTCGGTCTTGCCGATGATGAGCCGGTGATCCGCGAAGTCGTCGATCATCTGACCGAGGCTGTCAAGGGCTGTGTTGACCACTTCCTTCTTCGTGCCCCGCATCTCCTTGATCGTCTCCACGACCCAAGTGAACAACCGCTTCACGTCGAACCGGATCAACCCGAGTTTCTGAGCGCAGGCCGCGCCGTACAGCGTCACTCCGGCGATGGCAGACCAGTACCGCTCCTCGTTCTTGGCCCCCGTCTGTGCGTCGAGCAAAGCGACGATCTTGTCGATCTTCTCCTGGTGCTCGGCTTGATGGGCGACAAGGTACTTGATGTACTCTATCCCCGCGTGGCCGTAATTCTCGGTGATGGCCCGATAGATCCCTGTGGCGATGTCGCGGTTAAGCTGCGCCGTCTGCGGCACGGAGAACTCAAGGACTCGGTTCAACTCGGGCGAAGCGTCTTGTTTCATACCAGAGAGCTTGTCCACGATGGACGAATTGCTCGACACCACCGCGAGAGTCTGCCATTGATTATTAATAGTCCGTTCCGTCGCGTTCCGGTTCAGCCGCGCCTTGTCCCTGCCCTGTGTGATCCGGTAAGTCAGTTCGGACAGTTCTTCCGGGTCGATGTTCGTGACCTCGTCGATGTACAGGGGCAGGTTCCCGTACGCCCCAAGACGACCGATCAGGGCGTTTTTCGTATCGTCTTTGAGCATAATAAGACGGTTTGGCTCACCATAGGTAGAAGCGATCCACGTGCCTACAAGGGTCTTACCCACGCCCGAGGCACCGAGCATCGCCACCAGCGCACCGGGGTAGCCGGTGAACTTCATCAGGGGCGCGCCGAACGCCCCCGCGCAGAAGGCGAAAGCGAGAGGGAACATGTCGTCGGACTGGGCGAAAAGGGCCGTGGCGTCCACCCACGGCTTGAGACCCCCCTGCGTGTGGAATGCCTCGATCGACTGCGGCACGGACTTCGCCAGAGCAACCGGCTCGGCTTCGCCGTTCGGGAGAATGACGTTGCGCCCGAGGACGAATCGCCCGTCATCTTTCCACCCCATCTGGCAGACGAGTTGGGACATCTTTCTCGCCCGCTGGATCTTCGCAAGGTAGCTCTCAATGTAGACGAGCATCGCTTTTTTTCGGTCTGCCCCAACTAATTTGACGTGATTATCAGCAAGAGCGGTCAAGCATCCCTTCGGGTCGTTCGTCAGGGACGATCTGAACTTGAACTCTTTCCACCCTTCGTGGGGCAGGAAGTGCTTCACCGTCGCCGTCTCGTAGCCGAGAGATTCGTCCCACGCAAGAGCCGTGATGTAGAGTTCGTTGTCGTAGAACTGGACAGGTTCGTCGGGGATCTTGAAGATAAGGCCATGCTCCGTAATTTCGAACCCGACAGGGAGTTCTGGTTTCTCCTCGACCGGCAGAGTTGGCTCGATCGCCACATACTCTTTCCCCAACTGGATCGGGGATGAAACCTCGTAGGTACATTCACGGCATCCGTCGGGATTCAGGCCCTTGAATTTGGCGCAAGTCGTCGGACCTATGGACCGCCGTTCCAGTTGCGCGATCTTGCGATCAGTAGCCCCCTCATCGTACTCCGGGTGGTCTTTCGACCACTTATGGACCCATTCAGGGCCGTTCTCACAATGACGGACAAGGCCTACAAGGGCGTACCAAAGAGGCTCTTCGGTCTTTGCTTGGTTCTGTACGAGATAAGCGACCTGCGGGCACTTCTCAGCGATGCGCTCCGCGTTGCTTGGAGGACCGTCGTAGACGGGTAGAAATTCCTGGTTCAAAGACGGGGACGCCGGCGCAGGAAGAATTGCCACTTGGAATTTGGTAGCTGCTGCTTCCAATAAAGCCCGGAAGGAATCGAACGGGACTTCCTTCGCCGCTGCCACCAGATGAACCGGCTTTGCCTCCACCTGCTTTTTGTTTCTCGTCCCAACAGGACGTAAGACGGAAGCGGAGTCGGCGGTCCGTGATCCGTCGGACGAGAAATCGCAAGCGATACACACCTGCTTGAGTAAGCATGCTGTCTCCTTCCAGGAAACCGGGTCGATATCTTCGTCTAAGATCCAATGGGCGTAGAGGCCGTTGCCGGAGTTGACCACGGCAGGTAGTGGAAGATTCGCATTAGCGCAAAAAGATTTGAGTGCAAACGCTCCATCGCCTTGAGTAGCGTAAGGCTTCCCAACGCCGCAGTCGATGTCCAGCCAGAAAGAACGGACAGCAAGTACGTTCTCCTGACGGCGATTCTCCTTCGTCTTGAACGACGCCTGCGCGAGGTAAATCTCGTGGCCCTTCTTGTCCTCCTGCAACGCATACGTTTCCGCCTCCTCGGGAAACTCGAACCAGATATGCTGAAATCCTTTGTCCCGCTTTTTAGCGACACAAATCCACCCTTCGTGAGGAAGCATTTGCCCGAACATGCGGGCTTACTTCATCTTCCCGGCAATTTTCAGACAGGCCTTCATCCTGTAAGGATCGGGTCGTCTCCTCTCAGTTTTCCATCCGTAATATGTGCTCCGCTGGATCGGCAACAGATTCGTAAACGCGACGATCGTCAGCCCTCGTTTCACGCGGACGGACTCTAACTTATGGATGTCGGACGGCTCATTGCACATGGCGTGAGGCTCCTATATGAAGTACGGGCGGTGGCGGGATTCGAACCCGCTCACCCCTTCGGTTACGTGCTCTGGTTCACTGGCCCTGCGGGGCTTACCAGAGTCAATTATCGTGTCCCCACCACGACGCACCGCCCGTTTCCGGTTTACAGCCCGAGTGCCTTCGTGATCTCGTCGTCCGACATGACAGCAGCGGAGGGCGTGGCAGGAGGAGCCGCCTGCTCGGGTGTGGCGTTCGCTTTCGGTCTTCCTCTGCGGCTTGGCACCGGTTCCGCTGCCTTCTCAGGTGCGGCGAGGGTCTGAACCGCCGTCGCCTGCGGTACTGCCGCTGCCTTGGCGTCCACTACCGCGTCCGTCTTGGGCGGCGGCAACGCCCTGTACTCCAGCGGCTTCACGATGTCCGCGACCTCCTGCGACTTGCTGACGGCAAGCAGGGCTTCCTTCGCGGACTCGGGGATGAAGGCACCGACCCGGAACTGCAACACGGAGTAGTCGGCATCTTCGTCAAAGCCAACGTAGGTAATGACGTTCCCGAGCGGAACGCCCCGGTTGGTCAGGTTCTTGACATACAGGCCGAAGTTCTTCAAGCTCGCAGGCGGGATCTTGAACGAATACACCGATCCCTTGCGGAACACGGCGAGGATTTTGCTGTCCGCGCACGCCTTGCCCTTGGTGGGCTGCCCCGCCGCGTTGCGACCGGAGCCAAAAGCGTTCATCGGGCAAGTGCCGCAGGTCGGGTTGACGGGCTTGTTGACGGACTTGTCGGGGGCCACGCCGTCCAGAGAGAAGCAGTCCGGGGCGGAAGGCTCCACCTGGTTCGGGTCGTATGCCGCCTCGTAGTAGACCTTGTTCAGCCCCGGTTTGGCGGCGAGGATTACGATGTCCAGATACTCCCCCCCGGCCAGATCGTTCGGCTTGAGGTTCGTCTCGTCCCCGTTGCCGTCCACGATACGGAACCCGTTGCGCTTGATCCGGATCGACGGCGGGAAGCCGGTGGAGATGCCCTGTAGCGCGTCAGCGTTCAGCGTCTTCGCTTCGTTGATGGCGAGTGCGAAACTCGGAATGTCTTTCGGAATCTGTACCAGATCGGTGCTCATGTAGTGCCCCCCTTGGATCGGTTAGGTGTTGAGTCCTGCAAGAGCGTCAGCGTTCACCGCCGGTTTCTTCTTGTTCGGCCCGCGAGGTTTCCGCGCCGCCTTCGCCGTCGGCTTGACCGGTTTCACGATCGACCGCAACGACGCGCCGAGGTCGGCATCCGGCACGATCAGCCCCGTCTGCCCCTCCATCGGGATAATACAACGCCCACCTTCGATCAGCTCCACCTCGAATTTCATGTTCGTGCCCCCCTTAGTTATTTACGTCTGACGTTCACTCCCTCGATCCTGACAAAGTTCACCCCCGGCGGCGGCTCGTGTGTGTACACCCCGTTCCGGTCCTCCTCCATGCGGTCCTTGACGGCGGACTTACTTACCCTCCTTTCGAGCAAGTCCCAAGCCTCTGATTTCTTGATGAACCCGAGAAGCACGTCCCAGTCCGCGACCGTTGCCGATTCCCTGTAGGCGATGTAAGCCGTCCCATGCGCCGTCTTGACGCTCGTCACACCGTTTGCGTGCATGATCTCGCGGATCTTGTCCCCGATCGCATCTTGGAGGACGCTCAAGGCCGCTTCAGCATCTTCCGCCTCTTTCTTGATCTTTGCCTTCCGGTCCCGCAGTTCGATGTACTTGGCGGTCAGGTCGTCTACGTTCACAGGTCAACACCTCCTCCTGGATTGTCAGTCTGAATATGCCAGTCCCCCTTGCTTACATCGTGATCCCCTTCGTGCGAGCACTCTTCAGTACAGAGCACCTTGTAGCCCGGTTCGCAATCGTCGGGAAAGGCCCGGTCGCAAGGAGCGAGGTCGTCAATCTCGCAGCCGCACTCATTTTCGGCGGAACACAGCCCGTCGAATCCGTTATCGCGCAAAAACTTCTCGATGATCTTCTTTACGTTCATGGCGGGTCTATCCCCCCTTCGTCGTTCAGCGTATGTCCACGGTACTACATCCGTGTCTCGGTGTCAAGAATCTTCGGTGTTTCTAATGATCTCTTCGAGCCGATCAATTTCGGTTTGCAGATCAATCCCGTTTTGGATTTCGTCCAACAACCGCTCTCCGAGTTCGTCAACAGCCGATTTAAGGTCGTCGCACATCCCCCAAAGGGTCTTGACATCGCTCTTTGCTGTTTTCATCTCCGCCCCCCTTCTTTCGCCAACTCAAGAACAAGTTCTTGGAGTTTACGCCTGTCCTTCAGCGTCTGGTAGAGCCGTCTCTCCACGCTCGACCCATGAAGCATGACGATGTGCGCCGTCTTGGTCTGTCCCGGTCTCGATATTCTTGCATTCGCTTGCAGGAACGTCTCCGTGGAGGTCACAGGCGCGGCCCAGACGATCGTAGTCGCCGCTGTGAGGGTCAGTCCGTGGGCCATCGTGCCGGGATGGGCGAGGATCACTCGCGGATTGGGCAATTCCTGAAAGTCCTTGAAGATCCTGTTCCTCCGTCCCGCAGGGACGGATCCGTCTACGATCTCGACTGACCAGTGATTCTTTAATTCGTCGTAGAAACGGAGCAACGCTCCGGTGTACGGCACGAAGACGATCACCTTCTCGTCGCACTCCTCGATCACCTCCTTTAAGACTTTCAGCCGGGGGCTGAAGTCCATATCCACGACTCCGCCCGCTCCGTCGTACATGATGCCGAGGCTCGCTTGACAGAGCTTACCGAGAAGAACCCCGGCGTTGACGGCACTTATGCTCGTGCCTTGGATCTCCGTGAAACACTGTCGTTCCATTTCCTTGTAATGCTTCATCTGTTGCGGTGTGAGTTCACATTCCCGCTCCTGGTAAATCGTCGGCGGCAGGTCGAGACAGTCCTCAAGAGCGAATCGAATAGACGGCTGCATCAGTTCGTATACGCGCTCGGCGGACCCGTGCTTCGGCACCCACTTGAATTGACTGACCTGCGTCATCAGTTCGTTCTGGATGGTGCGGAAACCTTTCGTGTATCTCTCCGGCGTGAGGAGCCGGATCTGCCCGAAGCAGTCGGTCGGAGCGGTAGGCGTCGGCGTTCCTGTGAGGCCCCACGCGGAGCGGGGGATGTTCTGCCGGTTGAGAATGGCGAACATGGTCCGTGCCCTGTGCGTTCTTGCGTTTCTCGCTGCGGCGAGTTCGTCGTAAATGACATGGTTGATATCTGGTCTTTTCGCCAAGGCGTCGGCAATGATTTCGACACCGTCGTGATTGATGATGTAGAAGTCGCACTTTGGATCTTTCAGAAGTTCCAGTCTTTTCGCCCTTGACCCATGCAGGATATGGAACCTCCTATGAGGCAGGACGTGGAACAGTTCTTGCGCCCACACCCGGTCGAGGGTCGAGAGCGGAGCGACGATCAAGGTCTTCTTCACTTCGCCTTGCCGCATGAGAAAGTCGGTGGCCCACAATGCGCTCGCGGTCTTACCAGTACCCATTCCCGATAAGTTGTACGCTCTTGGGTTGGTTATTAGAAAATCTGTCATCGTTCGTTGGTGTTTATACGGAGACAGTCTTCCAGGCCAATTATAGGAAGTTAACAAAGATGGTACATTATACCCTCTGTTCTGTAACAGTCGAACCGACTTCACGTCGTGCGGCAGAGCCGCGACGTAGGACCCGTTGACCTTGGCGGTCTTGACCGTCGGGAAGACCTTCCTGAAGGCTTCAGGGTCCACGAGCGGGAGGATGATGTGGCCTTTCAGGACTTTTAATTCAGGAAGCATCAGTAGTAGACCTTCTTCGCCAAGAAGTAGTCCAACGCCTTCAGCGCCTCTTCACCGTCCACGACGAAGCCAAAGCCTTTATTCGCGTTCACTTTCTTCAGGAACTCCATCTGGAGCGGTGTGGCGACCTTGCCCGGTGCTTTCACTTCAATTGCAAGGAATTTGCCGTTCGGCAGCACCGCCAGCCGGTCGGAGATCCCCGCGTAGCCGTAAGGCGAAGCGGCGACAGGGAAATTAAAGACTCCGTGACTGTTCAGAAGGTCTTTGACCTGTTTCTTGATCTTGTTCTCGGGGCCGGTCTTCATTCTGTTTTCTCTCCTTCCCAACGCACCATGACGAACCTGTTCTCACCCACGTTGCATGGAAACTCTTCTTCGCTATCCGGATAAAGGTACATGAATCGGTTACAGTCGCAACTGTTGTTACCGTACTCCCACAAATATTCAAAGTATGGATACTCGTTTTCGTGCCACCGCTCTACCCCGGTCAAGGTGTCGCGGAGTAAGACTCGGGATCGAACTTTCTTCTTGATCTTATTTTCGGGGCCGGTTTTCATGCCCATTGGAGTGCCCCCTCCACACCGTTGCGTAATCTTTTTATCGTTTCTCGTCTCACCCTCTCGGGGTTTTTGTATCTCTTATACTTGCCCGTGTATATCAGTTCTTCTGCGCGTTCTTCATACAACTTTTCCAGTTCTTGAAGGATATGCCTCACTACATCGTCGGTTGTTAACTGAGGAACCATCATACTTCGCTTTGTGCTCATCTCCACTCCTTTCTCGCCCTCCAATGGATACATTCGTCCACGGGGCACCAGCCGTTGCACAGACCTGACGGGAAACAGGGGAACTCTCCCGCGTTCCACGCCCGCTCCATCGCTTCGATCCGGGGCAACATCCGATTCATTACGAGCTTAGCGTCGAGATACTTCAACTCACCCCCCGTCGTGGAGTTGTCTTTAAGCCAGATGTACCGGTACTTGAACGTCTTGAAGACTGGCTTCACGTCGTACTCGTTCGCTACAAACCACGCAAAAAGTTCCAACTGGGTGTTGTCATCCTTTTTCTTGCCGGTCTTGTAGTCGATGATCGTGGCGGTATCTTCGTGCAAGATGAGCAGGTCGACGACGCCTCGTCCGGTGCCTGCGTACCAACCGCAAGGGACGTGGTTCTTCGTGACGGCGAACTGTCGTTCGAACTGTTTCTCTCCGGGCAGTTGACTTAGAACCTTCGCCCACGGCTCGTAGGTCGGCGGAAAGTCCTCGGGGAACGGCTTGCCATCACGGATACGCTCTTCGAAGGCTTTATGGACCCGAGTTCCCCAGATCGTAGCCTCGGTCGGGGCCTCAACGGTCGTGCAGTAAAACCGCTTCGCGGCGTACCGGGCGGGGCAAGATTCGAACTCGGACAGAGACGAGTAGGACCAGGAGAAGGGCTTGCCTTTAGCATTCAGCACAATCAATGCGTTACTCCTTTCTCTTCCGTCGTCACGTCTTTTAGGAACGCGAACATCGACTGCACAAAGACCTCGTATTGGATCGCCATCGTCACGGACGCCGCCAGCGACACATGCTGGAGGTCCGTATCCGTCCCCTCGGGGTAGACGAGCTGACACCCCTGCGGGGTGAAGACGATCGCAGCCATGTCTTTCTTGAGCCGGATAAGCGTTTTCAACCGACCACCTCCTTATAGGCTCTCACAAACTCGATCGCTTGCGGCGCAACGATAGCATTGCCGTAACCCCGCAGTCGTCCCACTCGGGCGGGAGACCCATTAGCCAACGGGAATGTGCCGGGTTCAACTGCCCTCCACTTACCGTCCCGGCAGGGGATCCAGGCGGCGTTGGACCAAAATCCATTACAAGGGCCACGGTCTTGCGGCTGCTGTCCGTGTTCCCTGCCTCGTTGTATCCCTTCTGAGCGGGCGTCCCCGCCATCGGAGTCGGCCAAAAAGCCAGATTTGCCTCGCTCGACATATCCCTCCCGCCCTTGCTGTGGTTCTTGAATGCTCCGTGTGCGTCTCGCGTCTGGGTCGTCGGCCAACTCGCCAACACCACCGTCCTGCCCAATAGCGCATTTACTGGCACGTTCTTGCAACTGTTCTCGTCTCCGTCCTTGTGATCCCTCGTCGTCGGCGTCGGCCACGAAGCAAGAGTCGAAGCCATCCCCAACGTCATCCCGAATCCGTTGTGCCCCGGCCCGTATTTCCCTGACGCCTTGATCTCCTCGCGCCTCTCCTCCCACCGGCTGTCCGTGTCGTTCTGAGGCCCCGCATTCGGCGTCGGCCACGAAGTACAGTCGTTGCCGGATGTGCGGCGCACCGAAGCCCGCAGCGCAGGTATCGACCGCCCCGACGGCGTAGTCCGCTCCTTCCAGGTCAGCGTGTACAGCGTCGAGCCAAGC
>Ga0209727_1002673_pt1 | contig 12237 bp, 22 predicted proteins | sample RifGroC1_FD_183995 | JGI IMG/M metagenome (GOLD analysis project Ga0209727, IMG submission 183995) | Groundwater microbial communities from Rifle, Colorado, USA - Groundwater C1 (SPAdes) (version 2) | ecosystem: Environmental > Aquatic > Deep subsurface > Groundwater | place: Rifle, Colorado...
TTTTTCGGCATAATAATCGGCTCCAAACAGGAACATTTCTTTTGCATCCCACAACTCAAATATAGGAGCTGGATCGAATGGTTTATCGTCGCCAATGATGGGCGCATATTTATTTCCGGTCGTTTTGTTTTTCCTACCAATGATGCCGATGACATCCGTCCAGTCAGTGTCCAAATCCATGCCATATGGAGGATCGGTTACGCATGCTTCTGCTTTTTCTCCCCCCATCACCCGTTCGACATCCTCATGTCGCGTCGAATCGCCACACAACAGCCGATGCTCCCCAATGCGCCACAAGTCACCCGTCTTGACCTTCCACTTTCGGTTAAGCTCCTCTGCTCGGTCGATCTGCGGTTCGGCATCGGCTTGACCATCTCCGTTGCGCGCCAACGCCAGCAGACGATCCATTGCCCGACGCTCTCCCGCCGCCAGCATTGCTAGGGTTTCGCCTTCGGTTTCGTGGATGCGCGCGACCAGTGCCGCTAACTGCGCCTCATCCGCCGTACCGCGCCGCGCCAGTTCATTGTCAGCCGCGAGATATGCCAGCACCTTTGTCTTTGACCACGATGCGGGAACGACATCAGCGCGTAGCGTCTTAAGTCCTTCGCGTCGTGCCGCTTCATGCAGTCCATTGCCCGCGACGACGATATATCCGTGCCCGTTGCGCTGAACGACGATAGAGCGCACTTGCCCGAACTGGCGCAGGCTTTCGCGGAGGTCGGCTATCTGCGCGTCATCGTGGCGCTGATAGTTCTCCGGGTGCGGCTTGCATTCAGAGACCTTAACGGTTGAATTGATGACAACACCGTTTCGCTTCATCACAGCAACCATCTCCTACAGTTCCGAATAAGCGATGCGCGCCGAGGCCACCAGCGGCTCGCCGAACGGGATCATGGCGATAACCAACTCGGCCAGGTGCTGCGGCATGTACTCGCGCGTGATCGCCCCATCGCGCAACGTGCGCACCAATGCGACAGGCCGACCATAGCCAGCCGCCGGCACATGCAAGGCCATCGTAGATGACACTGCCGTGTGCTGAAAAATGTGCGGAAGTGTTGTCGTCGTGAACATATCAAAAGCTACTCATGGCGTCACCGTCGGCGTCTTCACTGGCGAGATGGGCGATGCGACCGTAGCCGTCGGCGTCACCGGCGAGACAGTCGGAGCAGGAGTGCCATCGCATCCCATGACGACAGAGATCACGATTGCGGCGATGCACAACACGAGGCGCAAGCGTTGGAATCTAAGCCGATCGGGTGAACTCATCAAGTACATCTCCCCACAACACGCGCAGGCTCACGACCGTCACGCCGTTCTGCGGCGAGACGAGCGCATCCATTGCGGCGATGAATGCCGTGGTGTATTCGCGCGTGCGCACACCGTTCCATAGAACGCGGACGATGCAGACGATCCGATCAGCAGCAGGATTCACTTCACACGCACCTGATGCAGCAGCCAGGCCAGCCGCAGCCAACGCAGACGAATGCGAAGATCAGAGAGATAACGGATCATGATCAGTGCTCAATTCATCGAGTGTGCCAAACGTGACACCCTCATCGACGCACCACGTAATGATAACAGGTTTCCCGCCGCGCTCGAACGATTCTCGGTGTGGCAGCTCGTGATTAGACTCCAACTGACAACGCACAGTGCATGCGTTGTCACCGAAGTCGTCACCGAGCTGCAAGATCGCGCCGCAGATCATTTAGCCTCGCGCGTGACTGTAACTGAGCAGCGTGCCGCGCAGACCGGCATGCACTCCGCGCGAGACGATCAGTTGGCCGAGCAGGCCGAGCAGTGCGGTTAACACTGATGCGACACCAGCGAGCACCTTATCGATGCCGGCAACGTCAATATTGAATACGTTTGCGATGACGAACAGGACAAACCCAATCAGATTGATGATCAGGCTCGCGGTGGGAGCACTGCCATCGGGCAACCCCAACCGCTTGAAAACATCGACGAGCACTGATGCGAGTGCTGCGAAGCCGGCTAACGCGATGAACAACTGAAGGAGTTCGCTGAGATCGGTTGGTGCAAAGGTTAGCATGTTCGATCCTTTCATTGAGAGGGCAGCGGCCAGGAGGATGAGCGCCGCTGCCCAAACGGGGAGTCACGCCGCACCGCGCGACGTGCAGGCCCAGTGGGGAGTATACAACGAGATTCCAACAAATGTCAATAACAGAACGGTTAGAACGCGATCAGCCTCACCCGCCACGCCGGATGAGACTGATGTTGTCCCGCAGTACTCTCGTCATTCGCTCCACTACCTGTTGTGTGATCGCGGAGGTCGTCCGTCCTCGGCATAATTTACGGGGCATGACGTGGACTTATCCCCGGTGCCTACCTATAGTCGATAATTGCCGTATGTTTATGTGCGTTACATGGGAAACACAACGGTTGAATGTTGGATATATCATTGCTGCCACCATGAACTAATGGGACAACGTGATCAACAGTAAGCGTTACGTCGTCACGCCCGCAGGCAAGACACCGATTGTCATATTTTTTGCACAACTCGTGCCACTCGATAGCTGTAAACGATCCACCGTTGCCTACTTTCCGAGTACGGCGACGATGATTCTTAGCAGCCTTTACGTCAGGACGAGAAGCATAATACCAACGCAGACGTTCAATTCTCTCCTTAGAATGAATGCGATAAAAATTTCGATCTCTTTCTCGCTGACATACTTTACAACACCACCTCAATCCATCTTTGCTGCGCTTGTATTTGCCGAATTGATCAATGGTCTTTCTTTGCTTGCATCGATAGCACTTCTTGGTTATAATAGACATGCCCGACCTCCTCAATAGGTTTGGCCGACCCCGGCGACTTACACTCGTGCGGGGTACTGTCTATATTATACCATATTCAGCGTGCTGCATGGATGTTGTCAGTAGCTTACAACCTCGTGCGCCTCATCGCTTGTCCAAAGACGATGCTCACAATAAGACCGGCGATAAACCAGAATGCGAGACAACTTAACAGCGTCATCGTTTAACCATGGCTGTGATCATGCTGGCCTTTCAGCGCGTCGATCTGCGCGCGATAACGCATCTCGTCATCACTGAATCCAATGCCGTGATCTCGAACAACGAGAATGCCAGAATCTAGATCATCTGCGCAGTTGTCACACAAGGTACGTCGGTGACCATTGACGTTTCGAGTCGTCAACCGATCGGGTGGTTTTTTGAATCCACATCCGAAGCACGTTTTCCAGATGTCACTCATCTCGATTCTTTCTCAATACATCGATCTGCGCGCGATACTTTGCATCGCGCTCAGCAGCTGTGCGTTGCTCCAACTGGAGCAAATGTAAGAGACGACGCGCCTGCCGCGCGAATCTGCATGCCTGTTGCTCACGATGCGCGTATCGCTCGCTGAGTCCTAGCGCGATCGCGTGCCAGAACTCAGCGTCAGAGTTGAGTGTCATCTTGCCTGCATTGCGATAGAGACGATCGGTGTCGTCAGACATGGTTAGCCTCCAGCGCGCAACCGCCGGTATTCCTCGCGCGTGATACGGCGATACGTGATCTCACCGATAGTCAACGGCAAACACACCAAATGCTGCTGGAACTCAGCGAGTGTCAGCACCAGCGGATGCCGATCGCGCTCGAACTGCTCATCCGAGTGCGGTGTGTGTGCATGATACATCGCCTCGGCTGTGCCGACAATCGTCTGCTGCGGTGAAGTGGCTGCAATGATGAGCATCACTTTCTCCTGTCTGCTAATCCTCTGAGAAATTCCCGTTTTGCTGCTGGGCGTGTGTGAATATCTGGCCACCAACGATCCAGACTGAGAACCAATTTGATCTCTTTACCCATTGGGCACTGAAGGCCCATCTGATACGCTACCAGATCGACGGGTCCCTGTGAAGCCTGTTGTTCGCGCTTCATCCTATCCTCCGCGATCGGAAAGTCAGTTCGTAATGCGATTTGAGAATCGGTGAATCAGCCTTGTCGATCAGTGTCCAGCCGCGCGAGGCGAACATGCGATAGGTGCTCAACCAGTGCTCCTTCTCGACCTGCTCGATGTGATACTCAGGGGTCCCGCTGTACGCGGGTGCATCCGACGGCGCAACCATCGGCACTCGATTGATCGTTGAACGCATCATGATCACGATGCAGGTGAACGCGATGGTCATCAGGCTGCAACACATGAAGCCGATCAGTGCGAAACCGATGTTCACTGCGTCGATGGATACCATACCCAACCCTGCCTCACCCGACCATACCTCACCAAGCCTCACCCCACCCTACCAAGCCCCGCCGCACCCAACCAGACCAGACCCAGCCACACCGCACCCAACCCAACCACACCCTACCAGGCCATGCCAGGCCGTGCCTCGACTATCTCATTTCCACTCTGTGACCATGAACCGCCCAAACGGCCCTTTCTTCTCCGGCCGGAAATCGAGCAGGCCGACACGCGAACCGGCATCATTGACCACAGCACGCAGATCAGCCTCATTCAACAACTCCGTGTCGTACTCGATGCTGAACGAGCATGACCATTCGTCGAACCGTGGACGATGGCGCACGATGCGACCCTTCGTCGCAGCGATCACAACTGGACGAGAATCCACCTTGTATTCCTTCACACCGAGCGAGCATCGTTCTGGTGTGACCGTGACGCAGGCGGCCACTGGCTTCTGAAGCGAACCGCGTCCCTTGCCCTTTGAGTATACCGCCGCGCCGACGAGCGACCGCTGAATTGCCAAGCCTGGAATGTACAACTCGTTTGTGTCGGGATCGCGATACTCTGCGAACACTGCCTGTTCCTCCGGCGATGATTTCTCCCATCCCTTCGGCGGCGCAACCATCGGATACGAATGCATCAGCAGCGCCGATGTGCCTTTGATCGTGACATTCACACTTTTGATAGACATCGATTCATTCCCCTTTCGGAATGAGGCGAGAATCGCTCGCCGCGTGCTACCCTTGCCCTAGCTTGCCATACCTCACCACACCGGACATCGCCACACCATGACACACCCAACCCGACCAAACCTCACCACACCAAACCGAGCAATACCCAACCTCGCCTCGCCCCGTCTAACATTATGTCTCTAACAACTTAAGGTGTCACCACTGTCACCATCAGTTTCCAGACTTCTTATAACCCAACCCAACAACAACAAAGAAACCTATATATATCGCATGGTGACAGATTGTAAAAAGTCCCAAAAGTGATGGTGACAGTGGTGACACCCACTCGCCAGGTTTGATTTTCAAACAAACTTTCGCGTTATTGTTAAGTTGTCCTGTCACCATCATGGCACGATCCCTGATACGCCAGCTGTCAGCGATCTGATGCCAGCATATCCCCACACACGCTTGTTGTTCACTCGACGTGCAACGCGACTCACACCGAGCCGCGTCATCACCGTGCCGAGCGCCGCTGCATTCATCCGGTTCAAGGCACTCGCTTGTGTGCCGAACACGTGCAGCATGATCTCAATAGATGTCATCCACCAATCGTCATTGTGTGTGGGATCGATCTCGAAGTCCTGCACTAGGATCGACTCAATAGGGTCGTCAACGTCGTAGCGTTCATTGATCTGTGCTGCGTGCTGCATCTCAGCAACAGACAGCAACCAGGATTCACCGTTGAGGAATGCGGCATATGCCTCAGCCCACACTTGCTGTATATCGAGCTTGCTGTACGACCAGTCGATAGTATCAATGTGGCACACGAGAAACCGGCGTGAGCCAGTAGGATCATTGAGCAGTCCGCTCTCATTGTTCACTGTGCCGATCAGCGAGGCCATAGCAGGTCGGTTCAGATCGTGGTGTCCATACGGCGGCCTCACAGTAACCTGTCGCATGGTAATGAAGTGCTTCAGCGCCTCACGATCAGCGCGTTTGATCGTCGCACCTAACTCGGCGACCTCCCAAATGAACTTACTCGCTAGGCGCGCGTAACAGTCCTTGTCTTCTGGAGTAATGGCAGCCTCGATGAAATACGTCGGGTCCGCGCACAGCCAACGCGCGAACTCACTCTTGCCGATGCCCTGCGCACCGTCCAACACAAGCATCGGGTTCTGCTCAGCGCGGACTACCTTTGCCACTGCGCCGATCAGCCACTTGCGCAACCAGACGGCAAACACGCCATCAGTATCCCGCAGATGTGAGGCGAGTTGCAAAATGTGATCAGCCTTTCCATTGCTGACCGCCAGACACCGGCTGAGGTAAGCCCGGATCGGATGGTACCGGCTGCGATAGGCCAGCGCAACAAACGTATCCGTGAGCGCACCCATATTGTGGATGTTGTGCATGCGCGCGGTGTAACGCAGCTCGGCCTCGATGCCATCGTTCATCTGTGAGCCGTTCACCTCGATAGCGTTAGTGCATTCGTTGTAGGCGAACTCGAATCCGATCTGCTTTAACTCTGCTGCGATATCGTCTGGTTTGGTCTTGGTGGCAGGCATAACAAAACTCCCATGCTATTCGCGGACGGTCAGGCGATCAGGGGCATGCGATTGGCTATCGCGTTTACCCAACCGCCCGCGAATAACACGGGAGCGATCGCCCCTGATCTCTATTTTGCTTTGTGCGTGGGCTGCCAACCCCACATCATCATTATAGCATTATCAATCGAGCTTGTCAACGCGTGACATATCGCTTCATTTGCTGACCAGCCAGGTGCAACGCGATGCGATCAGTGCTCCACCGTCGTAACTCGGTGTGACACCGTCCGGCGTGCGCATACAGGTTGACATGCCACGCACCGTCGAGCGCCACTGTGCGATAGGTTGCATCCTCGATGGGTTTGCCGCATACGGGACAAGTTGCCATCAGTCACCTCCATTGAGCATCAAGCGCACTGGCTCGGTGATCTCGGCCACGTGCTTTGAGGTCGTGAACTTTCCACCTGTCGCCTCGCATAGTTGACGCAGGAAGTCACGCCCGCTGCGCTCGCGTTCGGGTCCGATGTAGATCGCGTCGATGCGCGTCTTGAACGTGCAAGCGATAGCGAGTGCTTTCTGACGATCATCGGGATCGCCATCACTGACGACAATGATCTTGATCCCGCAGTCGTCGGCGACCTTTACAAACTGCAATGTCTGTGCAAGATCAGTGCCGCCGTTCAACTCAGGATAGTCGCCGCCCGGCACGAACTGCACCGTGCTGCTGAACACGATGATACCCACACGACCGGGCAGCGATGATTGTAGTGTGCGCAACTCATCGCGTGCCGCCTGATGGCGCGTGCGATCGCTGCTCGCATCTCGATTGGTCATGCTGGCAGAGCTGTCCACGATCACGAGTGCATCGCAGCTCAGAAACGACTCGGCCAGACTGGTGTTATTGCGTTGCGCTGCATCGAGTAGGCTGCCGGGCACAACTGTCAGTTGGTTCATGAGTTTTCCCACTGGCGTACCGCCGAAAATCCAACCTCGCACGCGAATGGTCTAACATCAAAATTAGACCAATTCAATCTCGACAATCTGGAATATGATGCGCGCGAGATATACCTGAATGCTTCTTTCCGATCATCACGCTTGATGTAAAACACGATGACATTCGGTTCTGAGGTCCACACCTTAGCAGTGACGTAACCTGTTCTTAGCTTCATGGCTCCACCCACTTTCGCGTAAAGGACTCGGCGCCAACCGGCCACGAGGTAACTAGCACTTGGCCAGCGCCGTCGATAATATCCTGCCACAGCAGAACACGACTGATGCTGAACTTGAGTTCTTGAATGCCTTCGCAGGTGATCACGCCACAGCGTAATGGCAACTGCCAGCGTGACACCTCGCTCCATAGATCGCGCCGGCGGATCGCCTGTTTCACTTGCGCTGAAGCCTCTAGTACAAGACCCGCGTTGTACTTGCGCCGCAGCAGTGGATCGCTGAGGATGCGATTCGCTTCTGCGATCTGCTTGAATACGTCACTCGCATTCGGCTCTCCGCAGACATCTGGATGCCACTGCCGCGCTAGGCGGCGATAGGCAGTGCGGATGTCGTCGGCACTGGCCTGCTGCGTGATCATCAGCGTGCTATACAGCGTGTTGCGTTCCTGCGGTTCATCGCGCTTCTCACCGAACCAATCACGCAGAACGCGATTGGGGATGACTACCGACCACGATTCGCTGCACCAGCCGAATGAGGAGAACGATCCATCTGCGCGTTCCTTCGGCGCACCGAGATATTCCACACGCAGCACACGTGTCTCGCGCTGCGCCTGCATCGGCTGCGCCACATCGATCCGCGCATCGGGGTAGAACTGTTTCACGATCCGTTCAACTTGTATTGATTGTGATGCCGACACGCGCCAGATCTTCGCGTCAGCATCCCAGCGCCGGTGCTCCGGTGCGATGGCCTTTAGCGCCGCAACGAGACCCGCGTTGTATGGCGTATGCAGTTCGAGGATGTTGCCGACACGTTTAACTGTGGTGCTCATAGTGCTCCACCAGTTTCTGCCATGCCTCGGCGGGGTCCATCTTCATTAGCATGTGGATGTCGCAGGCCAACGTGTTGCAGATGTCTGGTGCGGTAATGCTCCAGTTGGAAGCGGATCGCTGTAATAGTTGTGCGATACTAGCCGGCGGCATCAGCCGCTTGAGATCGTCTAGCTCGGTCTGCTTGCGCTCGCGTTCGGCGAACGCTTGCAACTCGGCATCATCGTCATAGTACAGATCGAGCGCGATGCCGAGTTCGTGCGCCGCGACCTTGAGACCGTCGGACTTCGCGCCTTTCAGCGCATCGCCGAATTCGATAGACTCCTCCCAGTTCTGTGATCCCGGCCCCGGCTTAGTGATTGTGTCGATGACCTCCAGCGTCTTCGGGTTGCGGATCGACACGCTCAACTCGCCGTACACCGCGAGATTGCGCATGACCTTGTGTTTGCCGCCGAACTCCTCATCCGTCACCGTTAGTTGATAGATGTTGCCGTTGAACACCGGCAGCAACCGGAATGACCAACCGAACCCAAACGCTTTGTTGAGTGCATCCGTCACGTACCCGTGCTGCACATATGAGAACGTGCGTCCGCCGCGTCCGGGTCGCTGCTTGATCGCATGCTTCGGCGTGCGGCCAGTGAGGATGCCAATCTGCGCCTCGTTGAACACCGGCATCAGCACATCGCGCACGGTCAGCGCGCGCTCGGTCGGTGCCTCGCGTCCGTTGTCAGGCACCATTGTAAGTGCCATAGCTGCCTTCTTCTTGCTCATCATCGTGATCCTCCTCAAACTTTGTGAGTGTCCAAGATTCATTGATCCCGAACTGGAGAAAGTCGCAAGCTGCCTGTACCATCTTGATGCCCCATTGATCAGGCAGTGCATCGGCTCGGAGGTAACGCATCACAGGCAACCATTCCAGCGCGCTGCACAGCCGCTTATCATCTGTCCAGTCGATCAACGATTGCGCGCGTTTCGGCCCGACACCGGGGATACCTGCGAGAAAGTCCACGCGCGGATCAAGCGTCTCGAATGTGATCGAACGCTGGGCACGCGCAGGCAGACGTTCCTTTGATGCGGTCTGGATCGCCTCCGACACCGCTCGCACGAACTGACCTGCCGGTACGATCTCGACCGCACAACCAGCCCACTGTACTGCTCGGATCGCAGCGCGCACCGAGACGCCGCGCCAATGCGTATCGCGTCCATCAGCCACAGCTAGATCATCCTGGTTGTAGAGCAGTGAACCGTGAACCACGATCAGCGGGAACCGCACTGATTCGACCATCGCACGCGCTTGATCGAACAGCCGTCCATCGCCGATGCTGCTGAGCAGATCGGATGGCGTCTTACGCTCGATCGCCAGCAGACCGCTCGGCGTCGGAACGTTCACATCGCCGGCAGCAAGTTGCGACACATGCACACCATACACCGCTGATAGCGCATCGATAATCGATTGCGGCTCGCGCGAGTCAACCAGCACTAGCATCAGATTCTCCATCGTTCCTGGGTTGCACTTCTGGCACGAACTCGTTCCACGGCTGCCAGGTGTGCGCGCTCGGCGCTGGATATTGCTTCGTCGGCTCCGGTGTGGCCTCGTACTCCAGCACATCCTTGATGTATTGCCGTAGGTCAGCTAAATCGCACTCTAATAGAAACGCGATCAGCCTCAAACTCTTGTGCTGGTCGAGCATCGCAACGATCTGATCGTGGTGCTCATTGAGTTCTGGAAGTGTGGTCATCGTCTGCTCCTAGATGCCGGTTACACTATCCGGCTCGGCTTCCCTTGTCCGGTGAGCATCTTACTTACACCGTCCCGAAGACAGACTAAGTAGTGTTGCTCACTTGTTGGCTGGCTGACAGTAGTTGCGTCCATGAGTGGCACGCCGCTTACATCACTACCGGAGCTACTGCGCCTAACCTCTCAGCCGATGCTTTCAAATGTGCGGTCGGGAATCGAACCCGAAGACATCTAGCCTATTCCCAGTCTCGCTGCGCCACCTGCGCCGCCGCACATCCGATCCGCGTTGCCGTCAAGCGCGTAGCACTTGCCGCGCATGATGGCCTTCACCCGTCACGCACAGCGCAGACCGATTCGATTGTTAACGCGCTCCCATCGCGCGCGCCACATCGACTGTGGTCGCGCGTTTCAAGCTGGTCAGTGTCAGTGTATAAGAGCGCCGCACTTCACCGGTTCTCATTTGCCATCGATGGATCGAGATTGTGTGCACCTCGCCATCGATGCGATTGATCCACCAGCGCGTGACGATGCTCTTGTCGATGCCGCGCATTAGCTGAGTCCCGCTGCCGCGACCAACGCATCGACGCCGTATGCCTTGTACTGCGCATCGGATTCGAGCGCAGCGCGCAGCGTGGTTACATTGCCGCCGAGCGCGGTGGCGATCTGCTTCACCGCATCAACCACGGATGCGGGGATCACACCCGCTGATGGCGCGCCGTTGCCGATCTTCTGCGCCTCGAATGCGGCGAGGCAGGCGGCCTTGTCCTTGTACGCCGCGATCAGCTTGATCGTGTTGAACGTCTTGCCGCTCTTGCTCGGCGGCTCGACCTGCGGCTCGTCCTGCGCGCAGACATACGATCCACTCGCCTTCGCCAGCCAGTGCTCGCCGAACACCGCGCGCAGACTCGGCTCGACGATCTCGCTCCAACTGGTCTTCGCGCGTGCGCTGCTCTTGCGCACAGTCACGTTGCGCTCGTACAGAAACTCCAACGTCGGCTGGAACTCCTGGAGATCGATGCTGAACGCGATCTCCAGACCAGCACCATCCGGCACCGGAACGCCTGGCACGTACTCGGTGCGCGTCGGTACGCGTTTCTCTTTTGGACCCGACCAGACCACGACCATCGGCTTGATCGTGAGCTTGCCGTAGTTGCGGAACGCGCTGCCACCGGCCTCTGGCGCGTGATCGATCAGTTTCTCCAGTTCCTCAAAGTTCTGCGTCATTTCATCTCTCCTTGAATTTCAACGCGATCAATGAACTGTTCCAACGCGAGCCGCATGATCGCAGCCCGACTCGCCGGAGGCGTGAGATTTGCCGCGTACTGCTCGAACCAATCGACCAAACTAGCAGGTAATGGGTCGAGCGTCACGCTGACCGTCTCGACGGTATAGATCGCGGGTCTACCGCGCTTGGGGGATTGGATCATTTGACCTCCTGTGATCGAGTGTAGACAAACTCGTCAGAGTAATAGATCGGGCGCTGATTTTCTGATCGAGTCACCATCTTCAATTTTATTAACGCATCAATGGCACGTGCAACCCCACTACGCCGACCGGCTCCACCTCGACCAATGATTGATTCATTAGGATAAACCGCGTAGTAAAGTTCTCGAATGGTCATCGGCTTGACCAGAGACTCCAATACCCTCCGTTGGAGTTGTGTCATCTGTTGTCCTCCTTATTGAACCTGCACGATCTCAAACGTGTCCAGGCCGTGATTCCAACTATACGGCCACCTCGCCGACATCTCGGCATATCGCGCTTGCTCACGGGCTAGAATAACTTCCGCTGCTGGGCGCGAAAATGTTTCACCCACAACCTCACCACTCCGGCGAACGGAGTAGACAGATACCAATTTGAGCTGAACTGCAATCGAGTCAAATGAGCCGCGATAGCTATAAACCTTGCCGTCTGACTTGAAAACGATTGCCAGACCATTCTTCACTGGTGCACCGCCGAACTCACGATTGCGGTAGCATTCAGCATCAGGATATTTCGTCTTGAGTAGATCAGAGAATTCCTGGAGCTTCATTTCGATTTTTGTGTAAGATCGAGCAGCAGCCGCGCGCGCCGGTTGTGCGCATCGGCATCAGTG
>Ga0209727_1002680_pt1 | contig 12217 bp, 11 predicted proteins | sample RifGroC1_FD_183995 | JGI IMG/M metagenome (GOLD analysis project Ga0209727, IMG submission 183995) | Groundwater microbial communities from Rifle, Colorado, USA - Groundwater C1 (SPAdes) (version 2) | ecosystem: Environmental > Aquatic > Deep subsurface > Groundwater | place: Rifle, Colorado...
CGATCGGGATTTCTGGATGAGCGCGGATGAAGCCGTGAAATACGGCCTCCTTTCCCGGGTGGTCGTCCGCCGGTCGGAACTCTAGGTTCGGATTCATGAAAAAAAGTCCATTCTTCATGTCGGCTTTGCTCTTCCTGGGCATGGTACCGGTCTGGGCCGAAACCGGCCGCGCGCCGCGGACTGTGCTCGTACAGGGCGGTTCCTTCCTGCAGGGAAGCGCGGAGCAACCCTACGCGGCGACCGAGCGCGTGCATCCCGTAACGCTCTCGTCCTTCGAAATCGCGACGACCGAGACTACCCAGGAGCTCTGGAGCTCCGTCATGGTCTCCAATCCTTCCAAGTTCCGGATTCCCGGCAAGCCCGTGGACAGCGTGAGCTGGTTGGATGCGGTGCGTTTCTGCAACGCGCTGAGCATGCAGGAAGGGCTCGAAAGCGCCTATGACATCAAGGGCTCGGAGGTCGAATGGAATAGCGAGGCGAACGGATACCGGCTGCCGACCGAAGCCGAATGGGAATACGCCGCCCGGAGCGGATCTTCCGGCGCCGATCCTTCCGTTCCTCTTGCCAAGGCGTTTTACTCAGGAAGTCCGGAGGCTGACAAGGTGGCCTGGTACGACAAGAACAGCGCCAAATCTTCGCAACCCGTCGGTTCCAAGTCGCCGAACGAACTCGGTCTGTTCGACATGAGCGGGAACGTCTGGGAGTGGTGCTGGGATTGGTACGCTGAATACCCGAGGACGGAAGTCTCGGACCCGTCGGGTCCCGACAAGAGCACGGGCCAGAAAGTCATGCGCGGCGGAGCCTGGTTCACGCCCGTCAACCTGCTGCGGGTGACCTACCGCTACTGGAACGTCCCGACCTTCAAGGTCAACTCCGTCGGCTTCCGCGTGGCACGGAACGCCTCAGTGGAGGAAGCGATCAACGAAGTGGCCGTCGGGGACGGGTCCAAGCTCGACGTCTTCGATTTCCTTTCCATCCCCGCTTCCGAGGCGGCCCGCTAGGCTCGTTTTTCCACTTCCCGTACCAGGCCTTCCGGCGAGAATCCGCCCAGGAACAGCAGTTTCCCGTCCATTACGATGGCCGGGGTCAGGTCGGCCGCGGAAAGTATCTTGCGCACGTCCTCGTGCCGCGCGATGTTCTCGTCGGTCGCTTCGCGGAAGGAGACCGCCGCTTCTATCCCCGTCCGTCCGAGCAGGTCCCGGAACTCTTCCACCAGCGCGCTCGTGGCCCGTTTGGCGCCCGGCGCGCAGTCCGTCTCCCCGCAATGTCCCTCGCAACCCGCGCAGATTTCCCTTTCGGCGAAACCGTAAATTTCTATCGAATGCATGCCCCATCCTGCCTTTTCCGGGCGATACGGTCAAGCTCGGCTTATACTTGAAAAGCCGGGCTTTTCCGTGCGGCGGATGTTTTTTGGTACTTGACGATATCGCACAGTTCATATATATATAAATGTATATTAAGGAGCCGAAAATGGAAGACAAGGCCAAGCGGATAGTGATCGTGGGCGGCGTGGCCGCGGGAGCGACGGCGGCTGCCCGCGCGCGACGGCTGGACGAGAGGGCCGAAATCACCGTCGTGGAGAAGGGCCCCTATGTCAGCTTCGCGAACTGCGGGCTTCCCTACCATATTTCCGGCGCCATCGAAAAGCGGAGCAAGCTATTGCTGCAAACCCCCGAGGGCTTTCTCAGCCGCTACCGCGTGAATGTCCGTCTGCGGACCGAGGCGACCGGTATCGATCGCGCCCGCCGCGTAGTCCTCGTGCGGGACTCGTCCGTTCCGGATGCTCCTACGGAAGAAATCGAGTACGATGCCCTCCTCCTCGCCCAGGGCGGCACGCCCGTCGTCCCGAACCTCCCGGGCGCCGATTCGGACCATGTGTTCACGCTCTGGACGATACCGGACATGGACAGGATCCAGAAGTTCATCAAGGAACGCTCCCCCCGCTCGGCTGTCGTCGTGGGCGGCGGTTTCATCGGGCTGGAAGTCGCGGAAGCCTTCGTCGAACGCGGCCTGTCCGTTTCCGTCGTGGAGCTGACCGATCACCTGATGCCTCCCATGGACTATTCCTATGGCGTCCGCATCGCGGAGCGTTTCCGGGCGGCGGGAGCCGCGGTCGTGACGGGACGGTCAGCCAAGGCCATCGAGCCGGGAAAGGTCCTTCTGGATGACGGGAGCGAGCTGAGCGCCGACCTCGTCCTGCTTTCGGTGGGCGTCAGGCCCAATACCGGCCTGGCCAAGTCCGCCGGTCTCGAAATCGGCGCTTCGGGGGCGCTCGTCGTGGACGAATACCTGCGTACGGCGGATCCCCGGATCTGGGCGGCGGGGGACATGGTGGAAGTCGTTTCGAAGATCAGCGGAGCCAAGACGCGTATCCCGCTGGCCGGCCCCGCCAACCGCCAGGGCCGGATCGCGGCTACGAATTTCACGGCGGCCCTCGCCGAAAGCGACGGCGCCGTGCCCGAAATTCCGCCGATGCGCTATCGCGGCGCGGCGGGAACCTCGGTCGTCAAAATTTTCGACGAGACGGCCGCGATGACCGGACTTTCCCTGGCCGCGGCCCGCAAGGCGGGGTTCGACGCGGCGGAGGCGACGATCCTGAAAGCCGATCATGCGAGCTACTATCCGGGCGAGCAGGACCTCCTGCTTTCCCTGGTGTACGACCGCGCCGACGGACGTCTCCTGGGGGCGCAGGCTTACGGGAAGTCAGGGGCCGAGAAACGCATCGACGCTGCGGCGGTCGCCCTCCAGGTCCGCATGACGGTGGAAGACCTCGCCGAGCTGGATTTCGCGTACGCGCCGCCCTATTCTTCGGCGAACGATCCGCTGAACATGGCCGCCTTCGTGGCCTCCAACGCGCGCTCCGGCTATTCGCCGCTCGCGGAGCCGGCGGAAGTCGTGCGCGATCCCGCGTCGATCAAGTTGATCGACGTCAGGACCTTCGGGGAGTACTCCCGCGGGCACGCGGCGGGCGCGGTCAACATCCCCGTTGACGAGTTGCGCGATCGCTTGGACGAACTGCCCCGCTCCCGGTCGATCGCCCTTGTATCCAAGGGCGGTTTCGAGAGCCACATAGCCTTGCGCATCCTCAGGAACGCGGGCTTCGCCGATGTACGGAACGTATCCGGAGGCTGGGCCGCGTTGCGGCTTGCTTCGGGACTTGCAATCGAACTTTAAGGAGAATCTCATGGCCGGAAACATAGTACTGGAGAAGATCAAGGCGGGGGCGCGGATAGTGGATGTCCGCACGGAAGACGAGTTCGCCGATGGCGCGTACCCGGGGGCGATCAACGTTCCGGTCGGCGTCCTGCAGTCGAAGATGGCCGGTCTGGAACCCAAGGACATTCCGGTGGTTGTATATTGCGCCTCGGGCGCGCGGAGCGCGATGGCGGCCAGGATGCTCAAAGCCGCCGGTTGGGTCGATGTGATCAACGCGGGCGGCATGGACGATATGCCCGACGCCGAGGGTTCGGCGCGTATTTACGCCTGACCGATTAACGCGTCGCCGTCGTTCGTAGTAAGCTGGACCCCTTTGAGGGGGTTGGCATGCGCTCGGGACGACGGCGATGAAGACGCGGATCGAAGGTGCTTGTTCCGCCGTCATCTTCGACCTGGACGGAACCCTGTACGATTCTCGCTTCCTTCCCCTGGCGCTCGGGTTTTCCTCGCTGTTCGATTTCCGCCGCCTCGCGGCCGTGAACGCTGCCCGGAAAACGAAGGCGGGCCTGGATTTCGGATCCAGGGATTCCCTCATCGATGCAATGATCCTCGACGCATCCCTCCGCCTTCCCGGGGAGGACCCGGAGGCGCTTCGCGCCTGGTACGAGGAAACGCTCTACGGCCGTTTCGTCGAACTGCTCCGCCGCTTCTTTTCGCCGCGCCGCTGCATAGTCCGCTTCCTGCTGGAGCGCAAGATCGCGGGGTGTTATCTGCCGCCTCTGGGCGTGCTTTCGGACTACGGGCATGTGGACGATCGCCTGCACGCCATTGGCCTGAATCCCTTCGATTTCGACATCCGCGTCTCCAGCGAGGACGAAGGCGCCCTGAAGCCTTCCCCGCGCCCCTTTCTGGAGGCCGCGCGCCGGCTGGGCGCCGACCCCGGACGCGTGCTCGTGGTGGGGGATACCCGGCCGACGGACGGAGCCGGAGCGCTGGCGGCGGGCATGGAATACCTTCATCTTCCGCAGGATCTTCCCGCCGATTTCTGCGAACGCCTCAATCGACGTATACGCGCGGCACGCGCCTGTTGATGCCGCAGGTGATCTCGTAGGGTATGGTTCCCAGTACCCGGGCGAGGTCGGCCGCGGAGGGCCCGCGGGGATCGGGGCCGAACAACACGGCCCTGTCCCAGCGCCTGACCTCGCTTTCGGGGCCGAGATCCACCATGCACTGGTCCATGCATATCCTGCCGACGACCGGATACAGGCGGTCCCCGATGAGCGCGTTCAGCCGGCCGGACAGGCTCCGGGCGAGGCCGTCCGCATAGCCGACGGGAAGGGTCGCGATAAGGGTATCCCGGTCGGCGGTCCACGCCCGTCCGTAGGAGACCGATTCCCCTCTCCTGACCATTTTCAGGAATACGATGCGCGTGTCGAATTCCATGACCGGAGCCACCGGCAGGGGATCGGGGTCATCGTCGACGGGCTGGTAGCCGTAGACGAGCAGCCCCGGCCGGACCATGTCGAAACGGGAGTCGGGATGGAGGGCGACGCCCCCCGAGTTCGCCGCATGCGCGATTCCCGGGTCCACCCCTGCCTGCCGGATGGACAGGAGCGCATCGGAAAAACGGGCGATCTGCGTTTTTGTGAACGCGAGGTCGTCGGGGGCCAGCGAATCGGCTACGGCGAGGTGCGTGGATGTCCCTTCGATGATGAGCGAATCCATTCCCGCGACCAGGCGCGCCAGCGAGGCGGCCTCCTCCGGGCGGCACCCGATCCTGCACATGCCCGTGTCTATCTTCAGGTGCACGGCGGTGCGTTCCCCGGCGGCCTCGGCCGCGTCGGCGACCGCGCGCGCGAATTCCCCGTCGGCGATAAGGGGCGTCATCCTGTGGGCGACGATGTCCGGCAACTCTTCCGGAAGCGGCAGGGAGAGGAGGAGGACGGGAGCGACGATGCCCGATTCGCGCAACTCGACCCCTTCCTGCACGGACGCGACCGCAAGGTGGGAAGCTCCCGCGCGTATGGCCGCGACGGCGACCCGGACCGCTCCGTGACCGTAGGCGTCCGCCTTGATCGGTACGCAGATGGCTGTACCCGCCCCGACCCGCGACCTGATGGCGGTGATGTTGGATTTCAGGCGTCCCAGGTGGATGCACGCTCGCGTTGCCCTCATGACCGCGGATTGTACTCCCGCGGGGCGTCTTGGGCAATCTCGGAAGGTCCAACCTTGGAAAATACCTCCAAAAGGGTTATACTGTAGGCGAAATCAAGATGCGCGCAGGTGCCGTCCTTACCGGAGTCTCCGTCCTACTCACGGTCCTTTCCTGCGGGGACATGAACGTCCGAATCTCCACCGAGGGATCGTATCGGATCTCCGCCTTCGTCGGGGACCGGCCCTTGGACGACGGTTCCATGCTTTCCCTTTCCGACGCGATCAGTCCCGCGCTCTTCTCCGGCGTATCCGAGGATCCCGACGCCGTCGGCCTCAGCGTCTCCGTCATGGATCCTGAAGGCCGGCCGGTCGCGAGCGACATCGAGTATCTCCTCCCGTCGGCCCCTTCCTCCCGATCGATAGCCGAGGGTTCGATCGCGGTGGCGAGCCTCGGTTCCGATCTTCCTCCCTTCAATCTTCCCGCGGACCTGCCGACAGGCCGTTATTCGATCGCCTTCCGTGTTCTCGGCTCGGACGGAATCCTTTTTGAACGTATCCGGACGGTCTATTATCTGGGAAGCGCCAAGCTGGAGGTCGCGGGAGTCGCCTCGTACCCGCCGGGTTACGGTCCGACTCCGACGGCGCCCCTTTTTCCGACCGGGGAGTACCTCCTGCTGGAAGCCCGGGTCGAAGCCGATCCTTCGCTCGATCCCTACATCTACTGGAGTTTCGGCGGAAAGCGGATCGGCGGCGGCCGGGTGGCCGACGGCGGGGGCTTCCTGCTATGGAAAACCCCATCCGCCGCGGGCTTCCATTCGTTGCGCGCGGAACTTTATCCCGAACCGCCGGCCGATCCCAAGTACCCCGACCTGATCGGGAAAATCCGCGATCTGACCGTCGCGACGTCTCCTTCCGTACCCGCGCCCGGTTTCCTGGCTGACGGCACGGAATATTCCAGGCTCCACCGTTTCCTCGGCACCCTCAACGATGCGGTTTCCCCGGAGGATTCGTCCCGTTCGCTCCGCCAGTTCGGCGCCTTCGATGACGCCTGGGATCCCCTGGTGGATTCCTACGGCCTCCGCGTATCCGCGCGGCGCGCCTACCGGGCCGATCAGCCTGTCGTTTCCGTGGTCGACGGCGAACTTCCGCCGACCCGGGTCCTCATCCGTGCGGGACTCTTCTCCTCCGGCCTGGTTTTCCGGGCCACATTCAAGGCTTCCTCGCGCTCGCGGGACGATATCGTCGCCGAACTCGTCCATTCCGGCGCCGGCCTGGAACTGCGCCTCTCCGGGGCAGGCCTCGTCGAATCTTGCGCGGTACCGCTTTCTCCCGTGGAGTCAGGCACACCGCGATCGATCGCCCTGCAGCTTGCGGCCTCTTCCGGCCTGTTCGGCGCACGGCTCTCAGTCGATGGCGGCGAGCAGACGGGGGCCATAGCCGTCCCGCTTCAGTCGCGGCTCTCCGGCAACGGTTCCTTTGAGCTCGGCGGATCCTCGATCATCATTACGGAGACCGTCTCATTCGGGAACGCTTCCGCCAGGCAAATGATCCAGCGGACTCCCGCCGTCGAAAAAACCGTCGAAAAGACCGTCGAAAAGACCAGCGCCGTTACGATAACGGCAGCCCCGATCATAATCGCGGACGAGGCGTCTACGCTGACGGAGCCTGGAACGTCCACAGCCGAAGCGTCCGCAACCGCAGCCGAAGCGTCCGCAACCGTCGCCGAAACGTCCGCAACCGTCGCCGAAACGTCCGCGGCCGTTGCCGAGACGTCATCAACCGTTGCCGAGACGGTCGCGGCCGTTGCCGAAACGTCCGCGGCTGTTGCCGAGACGGTCGTGGCCGAAGCACCCGCGGCCGTTGCGGAAACGGTCGAAGCCCCCCCGGTTCTTCCGTCTCCTTCGCCCGCTGCGGTCCAATCCGCGGAGGACGACAGCCCCTTGCCGGAACGTGCCCCTGAAAATGTTTTGTTCCTGTTTGCCGAAGCCGCCGAAATTCCGGCGGAAGATTCGGCCATCGCGGGAGCGCCCGTCACGGCGGAGGCCGGTGAACCGGTGGAACCGGAATCGCTTGAGGAATCCTTTGGCCTTGCGGAAAATGTTATTTCAGAGGAAGACCCCGTAGGGGTAAGCGAAAGCGTCCAGCCGCCTTCGGAACTTGTCGAAACGCTTGAGGTCCCCACTGAAACGGTACCGATCCCATCTCCGCCCACGACTCCGTCCTCCCTTACCCTGAAGGCTCTGCCGTCCCTGCGCAGGTCTGCCGGCGCTGTACAGCCTTCCGGCGCGCTCGCGCTTGAGGAAGAGAAGACGGCCGTCATCGACGAACTGGGGGTTGCCGTTCCCCGGACGACCCGTGCATCCCTCTCTCTCGCTCCCCGGATCAGGATCGGCGATACCCTTGGCTTCTCAGCCGTTCCCGGGGCGGCGGCGATGATCGGGAACGGAAAGAAACGGAAGAATCGGTTCGAAGCGATCGCATGATTCGCTCGCCGGCTTGGAAACGGCCAAAAAGTGTACTAAAGTAATGCGCAGTACCTTTAAGGAGGGATAAATGTCGATCGTCAAAGCGGCGCCGCTTCTCCTCGCGTCGCTCGTGTTTTTTTCCTGCGCATCCGCGCCTCCCCCCCCGCCTCCGCAAAAGTCCGCGGCAGTCGAGAAGGCGGAAACGCAAAACAGGGCGAAGGACCTGATCACCGGTGAATCAAGCGCCGGCAAGACCGCCGCACCGGCTTCCCCTGCCGCTCCCGCCGCTTCCGCAGATCCCGCCGTATCAGCCGCTCCTGCCTCCGAAGCTGCCGCGGTTCCCGCCGCGGAGCTTTCGCCCAAGGAAAAGGCTTTTCTGGATTCCTACCTCAAGCGGCTGAAGTATATGATGGTGATGAAGGAAGGAACCGTTCTGGACAAGGCCCAGATCGCGGGCGTCCTGACCAAGGGCAACGAATACCTGCTGAGGCAGGGTTTCGATGTGGTCCATTACGAGCAGCTGCTCAAGAATATGGAGGACCAGCGGACCGCCTACGAGGCCGAAGCCGGCGAATCCATGAGCCTCGTGCAATACGTCGCCCAGAAACTCGGAGCGGACGTATACGTGGAGCTCGACGGAACGCCGCGTTCCTGGAGCGAAGGGAACAAGCATTTCGGCGAGGCCAATTTTACCGCCAACATGTACGATCCTTCGACCGCGGAGCTGCTCGGATCGGTGACCTTCAAGACCGACCGTTCCTTGGACTCCTCGCCCGAAACGGCCCTCATGAACGCCCTCGTGGCCGGAACCGCCCAATTCATGCCGAGGATCGTGAGGGATTCCACCAACGTGCTCCGCAACCGGTATTCGAACGGCGTCCGCTACCAGGTGGTCATACAGAAAGCCGGCGACGCCCGCGCCGTCTCGACCTTCCGCAGGAACCTCCGTTCACGGGTCAGGGAAATTTCGATGGGGCCTAGCGCGGCCGACCTGGCGACCATGGACGTCTACCTTTTCGGATCGCTTTCCGATCTGGAAGACGCCTGCTATGCCGCGTTCGAGAAGACTCCCGGCATGGAATCCGCCTATCAGGTCTATTCCCGGGGGAAGATACTCACGTTCAATACCGGCGCGTGATGGCCGGATGGCGCCGACCGGGTTTTTTCGGCTGCCGTGCGATAGGTTGTTGCGATGTCCGGGCCCAGGTTCGGACATCGAATGATGGGGCGTCGCCCCGAGGTATACAACGCGGCCTTAGTCGGTCGCGGATCAGGAGGATCATGTGAAAAAGAACATCGTCGCTTTCGTTTTTGCGGCCACGGCCCTTGCGGTCATCGGGTGCGCGAGCGCGCCGGAGAAGAAACCGGATGCCAAGGGCAAGACCGTCCCTAAGTACGAAGTGCTTGACCATAAGACCATGGCGCTCGGCCAGGATATTCCCGAATGGGTGACCGTCTACGTCACGGACGGAAACAGCGGCGTGGAGTCGCTCGACCGCTACAAAGAAAAATTCGTCTTCGTCGGCGAGCAGAGCGGCACCAACAAGAACGCCCTCCAGCTCTGGGTCACCGGGTTCAACGTCGCGCAGGATATGTCGCGGCTGATGTCCACCCGCGTCCAGGCGAAATTCGCCGGCGCCGCGGCCGGAAGTCCCGAAGCCGAATTCGGAAGCTACTTCGAGAACGTGGTGAAGAACGTCTCCGACGCGACCTTCTCCGGCGCCCGCATCGATTCCAACTTCTGGATCCTGAAGCGCTACTTCAAGGACGACAACAAGACCGTCGACCGCGAAGTGTACGATTATTACGTGCTGGTCACCATCGACCGCGCCCTGCTCCAGAAGCAGCTGGACAACATCATCAACGGCGTGAAGCTCGACAAACCCGTCACCAAGGAACAGCAGACCGCCGTCGATCGCGTGAAAGAATCCTTCTACGAAGGCTTTTGAGTCTGCGTAGCGGGACTCAAATGCCCGGCTTCTGAGTCCTACGTAGTGGGACTCAGATGCCCGGCTTTTGATCTGATCTTCGCCGCATAGCGGGGAAGCGGGCGGTTCCATCCGGCAGGAGGGGGCCGCCCTATTTATTTAAAGCGAGAATCGGAGGCTATGATGCATCGAAGAATCCCGGGCGCCGCGCGGATCGCCGCTTTCGCCGTCGTCGCGTTCGCGGCGACGATGGCCGTTTCCTGCGCGGGCGCTCCTCCCGCGAAAGTACCCGGATGGGTGACGCAGACGCCGGCGAACGACGCGACCTATACCTGGTTCGTCGGAAGCGCGGAAGGCAGTTCGATCGCGAAGGCGACGGAGGTCGCCATGTCCGGACTCATCGCCGAGGTGACCCGCTATATGGGCGTCACCATCACCGCCCAATCCAGCGCGACCGCTCGGGCCACTCTGGACAGCTTCCAGGCGGACCTTGTCCAGACCGTCACGCAAACTTCCACCAGCCGCGTCGCGGGCTTCCAGGTGGTCGAGAAATACGTTGCCGGGAGCGAGGCCGCCCCCACCGTCTACCTGCTCGCCCGCTATGCGACGAAGGACCTCGAATCCGAGAAAAAGCGCATCGCCGCGGTTTTCCAGGAGAAGGTCGACGCGGTGGCCAAGCCCGAGGCGATGGCCAAGGGGCTGCTGGAGGACGGCGACGTCATCGGCGCGGTCCGGAAATTCATCGAGGCGGCGGCCGCGGCCTCCGGTTCCGACGTGGAGAACGCCGAGATCAAGTTCGAGCGGAACATCAACGCCGCCAAGAACGCCGTCGCCCGGCTGGGCATCAAGAAGCTGAACGACAGGCTGGAGGCCAATCCGGGCGCCGCCTTCGCGACTCCGTTCAAGGCCCTCGTGTCGGCGGGCGAGCAGGGCGCGGCGGACGTGCCGGTCATCGTCGGATACCAGACCAAGCTTCCGAACGGGCGCCTCGGCACCAAGACGGTCGCCCTCGTTTCGGGACCAGACGGCGCGATTTCCTTCGACCATCCTTCTCCCGACTTCGTGGGGAAGGCGACGCTGACCATGCGCCTCGACCTTTCAGCGGCTACGGAAGCCTTGCTGGGAGTCGGAGACAAGTTCCTGCCGATGGTGGCGGGACTCGAGGACGAGATCGCGTCCAAGCGCGTTTCCTTCGAATACACGGTGAAGTCCCTTGCCCGCGCCGTCCCGACCGCCGTCCTCCTGGTGGATCTGGACGCCTCCGGAACCGCTTCCGTCGGAACCAGTTCCTCGGCCCTGCTGCAGACCCTTTCCAGGAACGGATTCATCGTCAGCGCGGCGCCACTGAAGGCCGATGCCATTGTCGGGCAGGACGATACCGCCGTACTCGAAGCGGCCAGGGCCGCCCTCGCGGGTAAGGCCGACCGCTTCGCCTACGGCACGACGCGGGTGGCGTCGGTCAAGGACGACCGCGGCCAGAAGATCGCGACGGTCTCCGCCGACGTGAAGGTGGTGGAGCTTTCCGGCGGCCGCATGCTGTATTCGACCGTCAAGCAGGCGTCCGCGGTAGCCTCCTCCGAGGCCGAGGCCGTGGAATCGGCCAGGCGGACCCTGGCCCAGAAGACCGTGGGCGAAGACCTGGCGGCATCCCTGCCGTAAAACGTGCGCATCCTGCGCAGGGCGCGGTACGCGGGATGCCGCGCTACAGCACCTTGCGCAGGAATTCCCGGGTGCGCGGATTCTCGGGAGAGCCGAAAAGCTTCCCGGGAGGGCCTTCCTCGGCGATGAGCCCCTCGTCCATGAAGAGGACGCGGGTGCCGACCTCCCGGGCGAAGCGCATCTCGTGGGTGACGACGATCATCGTCATGCCTTCGGCGGCCAGGTTCTTCATGACGTCCAGGACCTCGCCGACCATCTCCGGATCCAGGGCGCTGGTCGGCTCGTCGAAGAGCATCACGTCCGGTTGCATCGCCAGCGCGCGCACGATCGCGATCCGTTGCTTCTGGCCGCCGGATAGCTGGCTGGGGTAGGCCGCCGCCTTCTCCTCCAGGCCGACTCGGCGCAGCAGGACCATCGCCGCGTCCTTGGACTCTTCGACCGAAAGGCCGCGGAGCTTGCGGGGCGCGAGCGTCACGTTGTCCAGCACCGTCATGTGGGGGAAGAGGTTGAAAAGCTGGAAGACCATGCCCATCTTCCGGCGGTGGAGGTCCAGGTCGTGGCCCGCCTTGGTGATGTCGACGCCTTCGAAGATCACGGTTCCGGAGGTCGGCGCTTCCAGCAGGTTCAGGCAGCGCAGGAAGGTGCTCTTGCCGGAGCCCGAAGGTCCTATGATGACCGAGACTTCGCCCTTGGCGAATTCGTTGGTGATTCCGTTGAGCACCGGCAGCTTGCCGAAGCTCTTGCGCAGATCGAGGGTTTTAATCACCTGCTCTCATCCTCCGCTCGACATGGGCGAGCAGCTTGGAAAGTGGGAATGTCATCAGGAAATAGATCAGGGCCGCCACGAGCAGGGGC
>Ga0209727_1002686_pt1 | contig 12200 bp, 16 predicted proteins | sample RifGroC1_FD_183995 | JGI IMG/M metagenome (GOLD analysis project Ga0209727, IMG submission 183995) | Groundwater microbial communities from Rifle, Colorado, USA - Groundwater C1 (SPAdes) (version 2) | ecosystem: Environmental > Aquatic > Deep subsurface > Groundwater | place: Rifle, Colorado...
AGCCTCGGCAACGAGCTCGGGCTGGCACTCATCCCCACTCTGTCGAAGCTGGCGAGCCGGTTCATGGACTGGATCTCCGCCAACCGGGAGGTGATCAGCCAGAAGATCGACGTGTTCGCGGAGAAGGTGAGCGCCGCCTTCGACGCCGCCGCGCGCGCGGTCACTGCGGCCAACGACGCGGTGGGCGGGGCCGAGGGGTGGGCGCGGCTCAGCGCCATCCTCGCCGGCCTCACCGGGGCGGCCGGCGTCGGGTACGTGGTGGTGAAGTTCGCGCTCCTCGCGTTCGCCATCGCCGACACCGTGGCGGCGGCGGCGGCGTTTGTGGGGGGCGGCACCATCCTCCTCGTGCTCGTCGTGGGGATCGGCTACTACCTCGGCCTCATGATCGGGTGGCTGGCGGAGATCGCCGGGCTCCTGCTCGTGTTCGAGGACTGGATCACCTACCTGCAGGGCGGGGACTCGGTCATCGGCCGACTGATCGCGAAGTTCCGCGACGCCGACGGGCTTCTCGGCGCGCTCGCGCGCGCGGCCGAGGCGATGGGCCGGGTGTGGAGCGCGGTGTTCAACCTCGCCGGCATCTACGTCGACAACCTCGTCGCTCGCCTCCAGCCGGCGATCGACTTCGCCAAGGCGCTGGGCACGGCGATCCTCGACTACATCGTGCGCGCCCTCGACATGGCCGTGCCGCTGATCGACGCCGTTGCCGCCGGCCTCAACGGCCTCGCCAGCGCGCTCGGGAGCCCCGCGGCGCAACAGGCCGCGGCGACGGCCGGGCGCGCAGACGCGGGCCTCGTCGAGGCGATGGCCAGCCCCGGACTCATGGCGGCGCGCGGCGTCGACGCGGCCGCGAGCTCGGCCTCCTTCGCCCCGCTGGCGGGCGGCGGGGCGGCGAGCGCAGGACGCGCCGTCAACATCGGCGGCGACATCAACATCAGCGGCGCAGGCTGGACAGAGGACCAGGTGAAAGACGTGGTGCGGTCGATCCTCGCCGAGCGGGGCCGGATGGCGCAGGAAGCCTTCCGGTCCACGGAGGTGTAGCGTGGGGATCTCGATCATCCGCGCCGACGGATCCACGACGCTGAGCTTCGACGGTGTGATCACCTACAGCCTCGCGCGCTCGGTCACGACCACCGATCATCCGATCGAGGACGGGAGCACGATCACGGACCACGCGCAGCGCCAGCCCGCGATCCTCGGCGTGCGGGCGGTGGTGACGGAGACTCCGTGGGTGCACGTCTCGTCCAGCGGCGGCGCCGCGCGGGTGAGCGCCGCGCTCGACTTCCTCGACGCGGCCGCCGCCGAGCGGCTCACGGTGGTGACCGACCGCTACGGCACGCTCGAGAACATGCTCCTCACCCGCTACCCCTCGACGGAGGAGGGGGCCGGGAAGCTGGAGTGGGATCTCGAGTTCCGCGAGATCAAGATCGCCACCGCCGGCCTCGTCGAGGTCCCGCCCGACGTCCCCGCGGCCGACACCTCTGCGGGTGCGGGCCTGCCCGACGCGCAGGATGTGGGCGAGCAGCCCACGACCTCGACGGAGACGGACCCCGAGCAGGAGGCGGCGGACAAGAGCCTGCTCCTCAACCTCCTCGAATCGGTGGGCGCCGAGCCGTGACCGCCGCGCTGGTCCGGCTCGAGGACCGGGAGCGCGTCGAGGTGCCGGGGGTCGGGCCGGTCTGGATCACCACCCACGCGCGGGCGCGCATGGCCCAGCGCGGCGTCGCCGACGAGGATCTCGTCGTGGCCCTCGCCGCGGACGCGCGGAAGCTCCGCGCCGCCCTCGTGCTCGCGCGCGGCCGGTGTGGCGGGGTGAAGGTGGCGCTCGGCCGCCTCTACGTCGTTGTCGTCGATGACGGCCAGTTCGCCGTCGCCACCGTGTACCGGCGCGCCCGCGCCGGGTAGGATGGAGCATGGGCCTGCAGCTCTCCGCCTTCCCGAGCCTCCCGCAGTCGACGCAGACGGTGACGCTGGAGGGCACGCAGTTCCGGGCGCGCTTTACCTGGCGGCACCGGTGCCAGGCCTGGTACCTCGACCTCTACAGCCTCGACGGCACGGCCATCGCGCTGGGCCGGCGCCTCTCGCCGGGGTGGGGCCCCGTGTTCGGGCTTTCCGTCGTCGAAGGGCCCGAGGGCCTGCTTCTCGTGCACGGCACGGACGGCTACGCGCGCGAAGACCTCGGGGCGGGCCTGCACGTCCGGTACTTCACCCGGGACGAGCTCCGCGCCGCCCAGGCGGCCGAGGAGGACGACGGGGTGGTGATCGAGGTGTAGGCCGGCTACGCGGGGTCGGCGGGGCCGCCGCGGGTGAGACGCCCCACATCCCCCCAGGCGCCGCCCGACGCGGCGGCCCCCGCCTCGGGGTAGGATCCGCGCATGGCCCTCTTCGGTCGCCAGGTGCACCTCCAGCTCGGGACGTCCGGCTCAACGGGCAAGACGTTCTCGGGGTTCCGCGTCACCTTCGACGTGAAGATGACGCGCAGCTCGACTCCCAACGAGGCGGTGATCGAGCTCTACAACCCGAACCCCGCCACGGTCGCGCTCGCCCAGGACCCCGACGCAGTGATCCGGCTCCTCGTCGGGTACGACACCCCGCTGCAGGTTTTCACCGGCAACCCGATCAAGAATGGGGTGAGGCTCGAGCGGAGGGGCCCCGACCGCGTCCTCCGGCTGGAGGCCCAGGACGGCGGGAGGGCGTGGGGGAGCGCGCGCATCAGCGTCAGCTTCGCGACCCAGACCACGCTCCGCCAGGTCTACGACGCCATCGCCGAGCAGCTCGGACTCCCCGCCGGCACCATCCGCCTCGACGAGGATCTCGTCTTCCCGCAGGGGATCGCGCTCGCGGGCCCCGCGCGCGACGTCCTCGACCGCCTCGCTACCTCGACGGCGAGCGAGTGGTTCATCCGCGACGGGGTGCTGCAGTTCGTGGGCAGCGGCGAGGACACCGGGGAGGAGGCGATCGTGTTCTCGGCCACCGGTGGGAACCTTATCGGAAGCCCGACGCCGAAGGACGACGGCATCGAGATCAAGGCGCTGCTCGCGCCCACGCTCCGGCCCGGCCGCACCTTCAAGGTCGAGAGCGCCGACTACAACGGCCTCTACGTCGCGCAGGACGTGGCTTTCCGCGGCGACTCTGGCTGGGACCAGGCCTTCTACGTCATCGCCTCGGGCACGCCGCGCAGCTCGTGAGCGTGGTAGCCTAACGTCGCTCTCGCTCTCCCCTGCCCCGGAGGTTCCGTGCTCTTCTTCGCCCTGCTCGCCGCCGCCTGCGCTCCCTGGCCTGCTCACGAGGGGGCCGTCTGGCCGCTCCCCGACGTCGCCGAAGCCGAGCCCTACGGCCCGCACCTGGACGACGACTTCTCGCGCTTCGCCAGCGCCCCGGTCTACGACGTCGTCGAGCGCCCCGCCGCCATCGTCGTCGAGCTCCCGGCCACCGTCGCGCCCGCGCTTCCGCAGGCGCGCGTGGACGCGCCGGCCACGGGGGCGCGCGCCGAGAGCGCCGCCGCCGCCCAAGCGGTCGCACTCGCCCAGGGCGACGCCGGCGCGCGGTAGGGGTAGGCTGGCGCATGCCCGCGGTCACCCCCACCGAAGCGGACCTGCTCCTCGCCGCCGTCCGCTCCCAGCTCGCCCGGGTGCACACCTCGCTCCCGGGCGTCGTCGTCTCCTACGACGAGGCGACGCAGACGGCGACGGTGAGGCCGTCGGTGCGGTTTAAGTTCAAGGACGCCGACGGGGTGATCCAGGCCTACGACCCGCCCGCGATCGCCAACGTCCCGGTGGCCTTCCCGAGGTCAGGGGCGTTCTCGATCACCTGGCCGATCGCGGCTGGGGACACGGTCACGCTCTGGTTCTCGGAGCGGAGCCTCGACGAGTGGAAGAGCGTGGCCGGGAGCACGCACGAGGCGCGCGACGTCCGGCGCTTCGACCTCTCCGACGCGGTCGCCTACCCGGGCGGCTACAGCCCCGCCGACGCGCTCGCCTCGTCGGCCTACGCGGCCGCCGCGCTCGTCATCAAGGCCGCGGAGATCCGCCTCGGGTCGAGCGCCGCCACCAACTACGTGGCGCTCGCCAACCTCGTCCTGGCCGAGCTCAACGCGCTGCGGACCGAGATCATCGCGCACACCCACGCGACCGGCGTGGGGCCGACGGGGCCGGCGATCGGGGTAGGCCCGGCGTCGTCCTCCGTGGCCGCCACCAAGGTCAAGGCGGAGTAGACATGGCGCTCGACAAGGCTGGGCTGGAGGCGGCGCTGCTCGCGATCTTCAACGACCTCTCGGGGAAGACGGCGGCCCAGGGCGCGGCGGCGCTCGCCACGGCGATCGACGACTACGTGAAGACGGGCACGGTGGACTTCGGCGTGGGGCAGATCACCGGCCTCGACGCGCCGAGCGGCGACAGCCACGCGCTGCTCACCGCCACGGGCGGGACGATCAGCTAGGCCGGGGGCGTCGACTCGCCGTAGAGGTCGCTCCCCCAGCAGTGGAGGAGGCCGTCGACGTCGAGGCCGCAGGCGTGGTTGGTGCCCGCGCCCACCGTGACCAGGTCGGCGGTCGGCGGGGTCGTCTTGCTGCTCGTGTCGTCCCCCCAGCACGTCGCGCCCGCGCCCGTGGTCGCGCACGAGAACTCGTAGCCGGCGGCCACGTCGATGAAGCTTGAGCCCGAGGGCGGCGTGGCCTCCTCGTCCCGGTCGCGCCCCCAGCACGAGAGCTCGCCGGTGGCGAGGACCGCGCAGGCGTGCTGGACGCCCGCGGAGACGCTCACCGCCGCGGAGCTCGGCGGCGACGTCTCGCCGTAGGCGTCCTGCCCCCAGCACCGGAGCGTGCCCGAGGCCTCCAGGCCGCAGGCGTGGTAGGCGCCGGCGGAGAGCGAGACGAGCGTGTAGGCCGGCTCGGCCGGGGCGCTCCCCCAGCACTCGACCGTGCCCGCGGTGGTGATCCCGCACGTGTAGTAGAGCCCGGCGTCCAGCTCCGAGAACACGCCGGCCGGCGCGCGCGCCTGGCCGAGGCGGTTGTCCCCCCAGCACGTGACGGTGCCGGCGACGTCAAGCGCGCACGTGTGGGCGCCGCCTGCGGCGACGTCGACGTAGACCCCGGTCGGCGCGGTGGCCTGGCCGGCGGTGTCGTCCCCCCAGCAGTCCAGCTCCCCGGTGGAGCGGAGGGCGCAGGCGTGCCCCGCGCCCACGTCGAGGGCGGTGTAGTCGCGGACGTCCGCGCCGTCGCAGTCCTGGTCCACGCCGTCCCAGGATGCCTCGGCGGCGCCCGGGAACGCGTCCACGTCCGCGTCGTCGCAGTCGTCTCCGCCGCTCTCCATCGAGGCGTGCGCGTCGCCGTCCTCGTCCTCGCCGTCGACGCCGTCGCAGTCCTGGTCGAGTGCGTCGCCGACGAAGTCCGCGGCGCCCGGGTGGACACGCGCGTCGACGTCGTCGCAGTCGTCGGCCGCGTAGCCGTCGTCGTCGCAGTCCTCGCAGGCGGGCGCGGTGTCGGTGTCGCCGTCGGTGTCCTCGCTCCCCGTGTCGCCCGTCTCGGCGGCGCTGTCCTCGGCCGAGTCGGTGTCGGTGTCGAAGGCCGTGTCCACGGCCGTGTCCTCGACCTCGACGGCGGTGTCGTCGGGACGCGCGGCGTGGGTGGGGACGGACACGTCGTCGGTGGGCGCGCAAGCGATCGCGAGGAGGAGCGTGATCATGGGGTTCTCCGGGGGCTTGGTCGGTTACCCTACGTCCATGGCGGCGGTCGCGGTTGACGTCGGGCTGGGTTCAGACGGGGATCTCCCGGGCGTTATTCGGTTCGTCTCGGGGTTGGACCTGATCGTCCAGCGCGTCGAGCGTCGACTGCGGACGTTCCGCGGCGAGTACTTCGCCGACGTGCGCGTCGGGCTGCCCTTCTTCGACTGGATCCAGCAGAAGCCGCCGGCCGTGGACAGCATCGGCGCCGTCCTCCGCAAGGAGATCGAGACGACTCCGGGGGTGATCCGCGTCGAGGACTGGACGGGCGGCTTCGACGTCGACACCCGCACCCTCACCTACTCGGGCACCATCCGCACCGCGGACGGCGAGGCCGCGATCACCGTCCTCCCGATGGGCGAGCCTCGTGCGGGGAACCGCTCGGCAAGCACGCGCCTGGTCATCCGCACGCGCAGGATCGGGCCGATCACGTAGGCCCACGCCTCGCGCCGGGGTAGACTCGCGACGAGGGCTACTGCATGGCCGAGGAATGGGGCCTGACCGAAGCGGGCTACGTCGCCCCCCGGGGGGCGGACTTCCTGACGCGCATCCGCGACGGCTACATCGAGCGCGTCCGCGAGAACACGGGCCTGACGATCACCGTCGATTGGGACCACGACGTCTTTCTCGGCCCCATCAGCGACATCATGGCCGATCTCCTCGGCGAGCTCGGCGAGGCCTCGCAGGCGCTCTTCGACTCTTGGGACGTGGGGAACGCCACCGGACTGCAGCTCGACAACCTCTGCCTGATCGTGAACGTGCGCCGGCGCGAGGCCACCTACTCGACGTGCACGGTCACGATCACCGGCACCGCGGGCACGATCATCACCGAGGGGAGGATCGTCGAGGGCGGCGGATCGGACGATCGCGCGCGCTGGACGGTGACCGAGGACGTGACGATCGGCGGCGGCGGTACGGTGGACGTGATCGTGCAGGCATCCGATCCCGGCGTGATCGAGGCCGACGTCGCGGAGATCGTCACGATCGTCACGCCCGTGTCCGGGTGGACGTCCGTGACCAACGCCGCCGCCGCCACCCCCGGCGAGGCGCGGGAAAGCGACGCGGCGCTGCGGAAGCGCCGCCAGCAGTCCCTCCAGACGGCGGGGAGTCGCTCGCTCAACGCGCTGCGCGCCAACGTCCTCGCCGCCGACGGGGTGACGGCCGCGGTCGTCGTCGAGAACGACACGTCCACCACCGCCACCATCGAGGGGATCTCCTGCCTCCCCCACTCGGTCGCGGTCGTGGTCTACCCGAGCACGCTCACCGACGATCAGAAGACGGAAGTGGTGCAGGCCATCTACGACCACCTCCCCGCGGGCATCGCCACCAACGGCGCCCAGACGGCCACGGTGACGGGTGCGGACGGCTTCGCGAAGACGGTTCGCTACGGCTTCGCTGCCTCCAACACCGTCAACTCCGCCGTCACCGTCACGCTCATGGCCGGGTTCGTGCTCGACGACGTCGAGGAGCCGATCCAGGAGCTGATCTCCGACTACTTCCTCGCGCTCGACGTCGGCGAGGCGGCGAGCATCCTTCAGATCCTCGCGCTCATCGCCACCGTCGACGGCGTGAGGACCGCGAGCGTGCTCCTCAACGGCGGCGCCGTGGACGTCGATCCGAGCGCCACGTCCCTCAACGTCCTCGGCACCAACACGGTCAGCACGTGACGACCGAGCCGTCCTTCGCGGCGAGCATCGAACTCGCTTACATCCCCGACCACCGGGAGCGAGCGCGGAAGCGGCTGCTCTCCCAGGACTGGGACAAGCCGCGGATCGCGTCCCTCGCGGAGGCCCTCGGCATGGGCGCGCAGGCGCTGGAGGACGTGTACTTCGACCTCCTCATGGGACGGAGGCTCGAGTCGTCGGTGGGGGCCCAGCTCGACACGTGGGGGGCGATCGTCGGCGAGGCGCGCGGGGCGCTCGGCGACACGGACTATCGGCGCTTCATCGAGGCGCGCGTCGCGGCCAACGTCTGCAAGGGGTCGGTAGACGAGCTCCTCGCCATCTGGGAGCTCGTGACCTACCCGTCCACGGTGCGGTACCTGTCCATGTACCCGGCGGGGTTCAAGCTCCAGGCCGTGCGCCCGCGCCTGTTCAACGCGCGGATGGCGCGGCGCGTCTCCCGCTTCATGGCCGACGTGAAGCCGGCCGGGGTGACGATGGTGCTGATCGAGGCCCTGCCCGGGTACTTCGGGTTCGACGGCAACCCCGCCGCGCTGGGCTATAACGTCGGCAAGTTCGCACGGGTGCTGTGACATGGGCAAGCCTACGACCGTTCCTCCGACCTGGGCCTACGACGCCGCCGCCGACGTCGACACGCCCCCCACGCAGCAGCGTGCGATCGGCTGGATCGCCGAGGACATCCCGCCCGCCGGGTGGATCAACTACCTGTACAAGTGGTGGTCGAGCTGGCTCGACTACCTGCAGGGCGCCTACCCCGGCTTCGACACGCTCGAGGACGCCTACGCTGGCCTCACCGCGGGCGACGCCGCGATCGTGTACGAGGCGGACCGCAACTCCATTGCCGGCGACGAGCACTCGGACGGCGGCACGGCGGCGGCCGCGGTGACGGCGGTGTGCGCCACCGGCATCGACGTCGTCTTCGCCGACGGTGGCGATCCGAAGATGGTGGCGCGCGCCGACATGGACACCGTCGTCCGCACCTTCACCAAGACCAACGCGGGCACCGTCCAGAAGCTCGTCAACGACGGGAGCCGCCTTTACGCCGCTTACGGCAACTACGTCGAGGCCTGGAACCTCTCGACCGGCGCGTCGGTGTGGGTGTACGACCACGGCGCGACGGTCTGGGACATCGCCGTCTACGACGGCCGGCTCTTCCTGGGGGGTGTGTCGGGCACGGGCGCGAAGGAGGTTCGGTCGATCAACGCCGAGGTCGGCGGCGCGGCGCAGTGGTCGTACAACCACAACGGAACGGTGTTCAGCGTCACCGCCACGCACAACCGGGTGATCATCGCGGGCGCGGCCTCGGGCCACGCCTCGGGCGCGCACATGCGAGCCCTGCAGCACGCCACCGGGAACGACGCCACCAACGAGGGCGGCACCGCCGCGGACACCACGGGCGTCGCCTGGAACCGGGTGATGGCCAACGCCATCTCCGCCAACTCGCTCGCCGCGGACGCCCGCGGCCTCTGGGTGGTGGACGACACCGCGAACACGGTGATCCGCATCGACGTCGCGCTGGGCACGACGGTGCAAACCAGCGCGACGATGACGGCGATCAACGCCAACCACGGGATCGCCGTCGACCAGGACTACGTGATCCTCGGCACCGACGACTACGTGTACGCGCTCGACCGCGCCACGCTCGGGACGGTGTGGAGGCACTACTTCAGCGGCGCCACGGCCCGATGCGTCGACAGCGACGGGTGCGCCGTCTACGGCGGGTTCTCCAACGTCGGTGGTGACCAGGGCGTCCGCCGCATCTACCGTGGAAACCGCCCGCACTACTTCCGACGGATCACCATCGGCGGCGCGGGCGCCGAACGATACCAGGTCAACCCCCGCAAGATCGTGGCCGAGTAGGAGGGCAGCATGGGCGCGTTCGAGAAGGCCAACGACCTCGCGATCCTCGCGGGCGGCCGCAAGCCGCAGTGGGAGGAGCAGGCCACCTACACCGGCGCTCCGTCCACCCCGAGCTCGGGCGTGTACCTGGAGAACGCGCTCGCCGCCGCGATCGCGATCGGGCTCCGCGAGGAGGCGCACCGGCGCACCGCGCGGGTCACCGTCGACACCCTCGACCTGGCCGCGGACTACACCGTCACCATCGGCGGCGTCGCGTGCACCGCGGCGGGGCCGCACGCGAGCCTGGCCGCGCTCCTCTCGGCGATCGACGTCGCCGTGGACGCGGGCGCGGGCGCGACCGTCACCGCCTCCGTCACCGACGAGGACGGCGACAGCGTCGACGACACCGTCCTCATCGTCGGCGACGCCGAGGCCGACTGGACGATCGCCGTGTCCGCCACGGGGACGGGCGTGCTCGACTGCGTCGCGGACGCCTCGACGGGGGCGATGCGCGTGTGGGCGAAGATGCGCGAGGACGACGCGCCCGACGCCTGGCTCCTCGTCTACGACCAGGACCTGCTCCTCACCCGGCGCGGCTTCCTGGAGCGCTACGAGATCGGCGGGCTCGACCGCATCTACGTCGAGCTCTACGACCTCACCTACGCGGGCGACGGCGGCACGGTCACCTACTCGGCCGAGGTGAAGATCGGCCCCTGCGTCGTGGAGTAGCCCATGTCGATCGGACCTCGCGGCACGACCCGCTCGCAGATCCTCGCCTACCTCCAGGGCCTGGTGGACCCGCTCCCGGTCTACCAGAAGGAGTCCGAGAAGGCAGCGGCGAACGGCTACCCGTCCCTCGACGGGTCAAGCCGCGTCGTGCAGAACCCGGCGAACGCCAACCTGCTCTCGCTCGCTGGGCTCTCCGGCGTCGCCGACCGACTCGCCTACTTCACGGGCGTCGGAGCGCTGGCGCTCGCCACGTTCACGGGCTTCGGTCGGAGCGTGGTCGCGGCGGTCGACGCGGCGGCCGGACGCACGGTGCTGGGCGCGGCGCCGAGCAGCGGCCCGGCCTACCTGCTGATCGGCGCGAACCACGCGGACCTCGCCTCCGATCGACAGCTCGCGCTCGGCCCCCTTCTGGAGGGCGTGGACGGCGGCGCCAACGGCGCCTACACGCTCGACTTCGCGGGGACGGTGTCCGCCTACGACGTCTCTGACGACCTCGTCGCCACTCTGAACGCCTCGGGGTGGGGGTCGGGCGGCACCGCGGGCGGCTCGCTCGTCCAGGTCGCGGGGGTGGCCAACCACCCGGGGGTGATCCAGATCGCCACCGCCGGGTTGAGCGGGAACACGTACCGCGCCTACCTCGGCCCGTCCGCGTCGGGCAACCTGTTTGTGTCCAGCGAAATGCAGCGCTGGGCCGTGCTGGTCCAGATCCCCGACACGTCGACGATGACGTTCTCGATCGGGATCGGTGACAGCCTCGGCGCGCACGGGCTCGGCAACAACGCCGTGTCGTTCGAGGCGGACGTCGCCGTCAACGCGAACTGGCGCTGCTCGTCGAAGTCGGGCGGAGTCCAGGAGGGGCCGACGGTGACGACCGTGGCGATCACCTCCACCAACTGGTACCTGCTCGAGGTCCGGCGCGACGCTGCGACCGGCAACCTCGCCTTCTACATCAACGGGGCTTTGGTGGCGACGCACACCACGCAGAAGCCCTCTGCGCCCGTCAGCCTGGGTATGTGCCTGACGACCAATACCAACGCAACGAGGAACGCCAACCTCGACTGGTATCGTCTGCGCTCGGTCACCTACGGCAACCGCTACACCTGATCCCGGAGCTGCGATGCCCCCCACCCCCTCGCCCGCCCCGAAGCCTCGCCCCACGCGCAAGCCGCTCTCCGTCGTCCGAGAGCTTCCGCCGACCGAGGAGAGCCTGGTCGTTCGCGCGCTCGACGAGGTCGACGACCGCCACGCCGAGCGCCACGTCGAACTCGTCGACGTGCTGCGCGGCCAGCGCGACGAGTACGCGATCCAGCGCAGCGCCGACCGTCGCGCGGCGCTGATCATCGCTGGTCCCTCGATCGCCGGCGTCTTCGTGATCGCGATTCTCGCGATCCTCGCGCTCGCGGACACGCGCGGCGTGGACGTCCCCGAGCTGGTCGACGGCGCCAGCCGACTCAGCCCGAAGGTGGGGACGGACCTGCTCGAGCTGGGCGAGTCGCCCGCCGACGTTCCCGCGACCGCCCCCGCCGCTCCCTCGCCCGATCTGCCCGACGCCCTCCCGCCCGAGGAGGAGGTGGACCTCGGCGCGCCCACGGGCGGGCGGCTGCCCTCGCTCACGCCCGCGGCCGCCGCCGCGGAGCCCCCGCACCGGACGGGAGGGTAGACATGGCCAGCCGCCGCATCGAGGATCTTCACCCCGACCTCCAGCCCCTCGCGCGGAGGTTCGTCACCCGCTGCGCCGAGCGCCAGGTGGACGTGCTGATCGTGTGCACCTACCGCCCCAACGCGGAGCAGGAGGAGCTCTACGCGAGCGGCCGCTCCAAGCCCGGCCCCATCCTGACCAGGGCGCGCGCCGGGCAGTCGGCGCACAACCACGTTGACGAGGCCGGCAAGCCGGCGGCGAAGGCCTTCGACGCCGTGCCCGTGCTCAACGGTCGGCCCATCTGGGAGGACCCGCGCGACAAGGACGCGGACTGGACCAACGACTTCGGTTGGAAGGTGATGGGCGAGGTCGCCGCGGAGCTCGGACTGGACTGGTACGGCCGGCCCGGCTCCTCGTTCCGCGAGGCTCCCCACTTCCAGCTTCGGCGCGTCGCGTGAGCGACGCCCTCCTCGTCGGTGGCGGCGCGGTCCTCGGCCTCGCGTGCTTCGCGGGCGTGCGGCGCCTGCAGACGGGTCGCTGGCCGCGGTGGGCTCTCGCCCTGCCCGCGGGCGCACTCGGGCTTCTGGGGCTCGCGG
>Ga0209727_1002688_pt1 | contig 12196 bp, 14 predicted proteins | sample RifGroC1_FD_183995 | JGI IMG/M metagenome (GOLD analysis project Ga0209727, IMG submission 183995) | Groundwater microbial communities from Rifle, Colorado, USA - Groundwater C1 (SPAdes) (version 2) | ecosystem: Environmental > Aquatic > Deep subsurface > Groundwater | place: Rifle, Colorado...
CCGCCCCCGGGCGGGGTGGCGGCGCGGCCGACGGTGCGCCGGTTCTCCGCGCGCCCCGTGGAGGTCGAGGCGCCGTGGACGCGGACCGTGCTGTGGTCTGGGTGCGGGTCCGACGAGACGAGCGCCGACACCTACGAGGACGGCCAGTACCAGGGGGCCGCGACGTGGGCGCTCCTGCGGGCGCTCGGGGAGCTGCCGGGCGGGACGCTGAGCGCGCTCCACGAGGCGGCGGCGCGGGTGCTGTACCGCGGGGGGTATCGGCAGCATCCGTCCCTCGTCGGGTCGGCTGGGCTGCGGGGCCTGGTGCTGCCGTAACAGTGCATGAAAGGAGCAGTGATGCAGACACACCTACGTACGATGGGCGACATGATCGTCAAGATGACCGCGGCGAAGGTCGCGGCGGAGGCCGAGGACGCGGCGCTCGACAAGCAGATTGCGGCGCTCGGCGAGGAACTGACGCGGTTCGGCCCGAGCGCGGACAAGGCGGAGAAGGCGGCGCGCGCGAAGGCGCAGGGCGAGGTGTTCGCCGCGCGGAAGGCCTGGGGCGATCGCTGCACGCAGCTCAGCAACCTGCTCGACGTGCTGTTGGACAGGCGGAACCGCGCCCGCGCCACGCTGGCGTAGAGGAGGGGATGATGGCGAGAGACAAGGAAAACGCGAAGCAGGTTCGCGCGGTGGATCTCCTGGGCGAGCTGGAGCGGGCGGCGCAGCTCGGGGCGATGGACGCGCCGAGCAACATCAAGCAGGCGCTCGGCGAGAAGGCAGACGCCGTGGCCAAGCGGCGCCGCGAGCTCGCGGACGCGCAGGCGGCGCACGCCGCCGCCATGGACGAGATCGAGGAGCAGCGGCTGACCCAGCTCGAGGAGGTCCGCTCGGACCGCGCGCACAGGGAGCCGCAGCTTCTCGGACAGATCGCGGAGCTGAGGGGCAAGCTCGGCGACACCCACGCCACCATCGCGGCGCCGATGCCGCCGGACGTCGACCCACCGCGCCCGACGAAGGGCTGACGCACACGACGGCGGCGTGAAGGCGCCGCGGGCGGGAGCGCGGGTCGGACACCCTTTCCCTGTGGCCCGCGTGGCCGGCGTCCTGAGCGGGGCGCCGACCGCCCGCTTCTCTAGTGGCTGCTGCTGGGGGTAGCTCTTTCCCCCCAGACCCCCCTATCTCTTTTTTCTTTCTTCTCTTGATATCTCTGTAAAACTATGATATAGTAAAGGTGTAGACACCAGAAGAACCTCGTAACTGCCTATAAATAAAAGAGAAGGGGCAGGGGTACGACGCGCTTGCTTTCCCGGTGCAGTTATGCGATACTTAGTCTTGAAAGGGGGGTAGCGCGATGATGACGACGGCGACGGTGACGGTGACGGGTGCTTTCAGCATGACCATCAAGGGCTCTCTGATTTGCTACGGGATCACGTTCACAGAGGGCACTATAAACACCACCGATCTCGTCTTGACCGGGAATAGTGCCGCGAACGAGGTACAGACATACGACTCCTGCAAGTTCGTGGTCGCCACAACCGCAAGCGGGGCAAAGCTTCTTCTCTATGGCACAGCGGCAGGGACACTCACCCTTCACACGATTAACTGGATTAACTGTACAGTCAAGTTTGCCGCAGTTGGTCAGGTGATTTCGGCCACTCGCGTCAGCTTCTCTTGGCGGGGTGGGTCCCTGGATGGCACGGGGTCAATTCCTACGTCGCTCTTCGGTAGCGATCTCGGCGGAATTGTTCGAGTCGTGGGCGTCGATTTAAGTGCGTCAGGGTCTGGCAAGAATCTGGTAAATCCCGCCGCTATGCAGATGACCGCACTCATCTCGTTCTTGCAATGTAAACTTGGCGCCTCTGTCTCGCTGGTCAGTGGAGCCGTGCCCGGCCCAGGCGGTTCAATCCTTCTGGACAACTGCGACTCCGGCGACACGAATTACCGGATGCAGCGCCACCAGTACGAAGGTGACTCCTATTCTGAGACCACGCTGATCCGCACTAGTGGAGCATCCGACGGAACTACCGGCCTCAGCCACAAGCACGTCAGCAGCGCCAACAGCAAGTTCTACGCGCCGCTGTGTGGCCCGGAGATGGTGATCTGGAACGAGGCGGTTGGGAGTAGCCAGACCGTGACCTGCGAGATCCTCCACGACAGCGTGACGAATCTCCAGGACGACGAGGTGTGGTTGGAAACCGAGTACCTCGGGACGAGCGGCTTCCCGCTGAGCCTCTTTGCCAATGACAGGGCGGCGGACATCCTCGCCACGCCAGCGGATCAGGCGGCGAGCACCGAGACGTGGACGACGACCGGCTTGACCAATCCGAATAGGCAGAAGCTCGTGACGACGCAGACGCCGCAGGAGAAGGGGTACTACCGGTGCCGAGTGGGGCTGGCGAAGGCGTCGTACACCGTGTATGCCTGCCCGAAATTGAGTATCAGTGGTGCGAATTCAAGTCCTCGACAATCTCTTGTCCCCGGCGGCGCCTACAGCAATGAGTTGTCGAGTGCTCGGCCTGAGTTCCGAGGAGCCACCCTATGAGCGCCCCCAAGGAAGTCGCGGTCGGAGGGACGGTCTACTTCTGGTTCGCCGCGAACACGACGGCTGGGAGTGCGGGAGACGGCGCCACGCCCCTCTACGACGTGCGACTGGCGGGTGCCGCATCGGGTGCCGCACCCACCGCGAGCGGGACGCCCACGCTCCTCACGCATGCGAACTACTCGGACGGCCTCCATGAGATCGCCATCGACACGACGGGCTACGCCGAGGGCGAGTACGCGGTCTTCTGCACGCTCACGATCAGCAGCGTCAACCCGGCGGGATTCGTGGGCTCATTCGTTGTGCGGGCGGCGGCCTCGACGCTGTACGAAGTGGTGCAGGCGATCCTCGTGGACACCGCCGTGATCGGTGCGCTCGGCGCCGGATTGACGGCTATCCCGTGGAATGCAAGCTGGGACGCGGAAGTGCAAAGCGAAGTAGTGGATGCGCTGAACGTGGACACCTATGCTGAAGTGGGTCAGGAAGCTCCGGCGGCTACGCAGACGCTCCGCAAGATGCTTGCCTATCTCTACAAGGCGTGGCGCAACACGAGCACGCAGACCGCGACGCAGTACAGTTTATTTGGCGATGATGCCTTGACTGTGGATCAGAAAGCAACTGTGTCGGATAATGCCACGACGTTTACCAAGGGTGAGGTGGGGGCAGGTCCGTAGTGGCAGATTTAGATACGCGGGAGAAGCGTGCATCGGCAATTGCTCCTGCCTGTCCATGGCGGGGGTTGTGGCCTTTGCCTGATGGGACTGTGGGAACTGAGGATTGGGCGCAAACTGATTTTATGTATGTGATGGCTGGTGGTGGTGGAGTGAGTGCTGCTGATTCTTTTATTCCTATTTTTAGGCCGAGGCGTAGATAGATTATGAACATATGCTTAATAAATCCGCCAAGTCCTTTCTTATTAGCGGTAACATTGTCTTCTTTAGCTGTTCCACGTTTGGATCGAAAGTGGAACATTGCTGATGGATTTTGCGATCATCAGCCGTCGAGGGGGTGATCCGGAACGATGAATGTTTGTCTTATTAATCCACCTTCACCGTTCCTTTGACGCTTCTTGATGATAGGGTTTTCCCTCCACTTGGATTATTGCAGGTAGCGGCTATTCTTGAGCAGTCTGGTCATGATGTTCGGGTTGTGGATCTGGCTGGATCTGTGGCTCCCTTGGAGGATCTTCAGCCGTATTTAAGTTGGGGATGGGATACATATGGTATTACGGCGACGACACCGCAGTTTCCAACAGTAGTAGCCTTGCTTCAGCGGATTCGTCAGCATCAGCCTGACAAGCGTGTGCTGCTTGGAGGTCCGCATGCCACAGTGATGCCGGAATCTTGCTCGATGTTTGACTGTGTGATTCGAGGGGACGGGGAGAAGGCGATTCTTTCGGCTATTGAACCAGATGCGCCTGCTGTCTTGGATGAAGCGAGTGGGACACAGAAGGGTTTGGTTCAATGGGCGTGGCCTGCTCGGCATCTGATTGATTTGAATTCGTATCAATATTCGCTGCGTGGGTTGAAGGGGACGTCCATGATGTTGTCTCAGGGATGTCCTTTTGGTTGCCTATTTTGTTGTGGAAGGACGAATCCGTATTATCGACGTGTACGTACTCGGTCAGTGGACGATGTGGTTGCTGAGATGGAACATCTTGTGGAGGTATACGGAATTCGTGCGGTGATGGCGTTTGACGATGAAATAAATCTTTTGAATGAGCCTCTTCTGGAATTCTGTCAGAAGATCAAGCCATTGGGGATGAAGTTTCGGGCGTTTGTGAAGGCGAATCTTTTTACAGATCAGCAAGCAGAAGCTATGGCTGAGGCTGGGTTTGTGGATATTTGTACTGGTGTGGAGGCGGGAGATGATCGTATTCTTGGTGTGATTCAGAAGCAGACAACACGGGAAATAAATAAGAAATATGTAGATCTTGTGCGGAAACACGGAATGAGGAGTAAAGCGTTTACATCCCTGGGGCATCCTGGGGAGACGCATGAGTCTGCACAGAACTTGAAGGATTGGCTCTTGTGGGCACGTCCAGATGATTTTGATGTAACCGTTATTACGGTTTATCCGGGTACGCCTCTGTGGGAAGAGCGTCAGGTGTTACCAGAGACGTCCAATGGACATCGAGTGTGTCAGTACGTGCGGAAGAGCCAGGTTTTGCAGGAAAATGGTGCGACATTGTACTTTGAGGAGATTAATTACGCTACCGAGTTTGCCTTTTACAAAGGGAAGCCAAAAGAATATATTAGCCATGTGTGGACTCCAGATCTGAGTAAGACAGATTTGGTTGCATTGCGTGATGAAATCGAGGATGATGTTCGTACGAAATTGGGGATTCCGTATCCGAAACGGTTTAGCGGGGATCATTTGTCTGGTGCTGAGAATTTTGAACATTCAATGGGATCTGGGACAAATACCCAAGACAGCAGGGTGCAGCGTCGTGTTCCAGCGGCCCCGTGAGGGCCAAGGGCGTGGCATGGAGCGACGATCGGGGAGCGAGTAATGGGTAGGTAGCCCTGCTGTTACGATCGTTGATCTGGGAGGCAGCATGGCGACGAGGGTAACGATAGTATCTCAGGTGAAAAACCTGGTAGCGTCAAACTCAATGATCTCCGATGGGGATATTCTTGCCATTGTTCAGGCTGAGCATGTCACGATTTTGGAGGATAACGCGTGGTCACGGCGGAAGAAAGAGACGATTGTCAATCTGGTTGCTCCGTACTCTACGGGCAGCGTGTCCACGTCAGGGACCACGGTGACTGGGGTTGGAACGACGTTTACTTCCGCGATGGTTGGGCGGTGGATGCGGATCGGATCGAATCAATTTTATCATCAAATTGCATCGTTTACTAGTGCGCTTGGGATTGAATTAGAAGCGGCACTTCCTTCGGATGCTGCGGCTGGGTCCACGTATACAATCTTTCAGCATATTTATGTTCTGCCATCTAATTTTGGGCGACATCTGAATGTGACGTTAGACACAAAGCTCTCTGAGTGGTCGCTTACGGATATTGATCGTATTGACCCGTACCGAAGTACGACAGCGTCTCAGCCTGATGTCTTCAGTATTCGTGGGCTGGATGCACAGACGAGTAGCGGAGTGTATCAGATCGAGTTTTGGCCAGTGCCTTCCGCAGCCACTGCGATTCGTATTGAATATCTGATGAATAATGAGTTGTCAGCTGATGCGTCTATTCCGTTGTATCGGTCTGACGTACTGGTGTGGAAGTCTGGAGAATCGGCAGCGTTCTTTCTTCATGGGAAAACAGGGGATGCGGCGTGGCTTGCACTGGCAGATCGGTTTCATCAGAGGTACGTAGAAGCGTTAGATGGGGCAAAGGCCGATGATTTGTCACGGTTTAGTGTGGTGCAGCATGTACGGGATTCCGTGAGAAGTGGTGAGCGTGGAGATGATTTCTATTTGTCAAGAGATAGTATTAATCTGTAAGGTGGGGTATTAATATGTTAATGAAAATATGCCCACGTTGTAAGGTTGAGAAGTCAGAACTTGAATTTGGATTTCGTTTGGGTAGGGTGGCACAATTGCGAACATATTGTCGTTTGTGTCAAGCACAATATACCCGGGAATGGGAAAAGAAACATCCGCTTGATGTGACTCGTTGGAGACGTAATAGGAGTACGTCAGGTCGCTTAGCTTTGTCGTGGAAACGCTACGCGGATACACATAGAGAAGAACTTCGTATGAAAGAGCATGTACGGTATTATACGAATAAAGGTAGAGAGATTCGACGTACTGCTGGCTGGCTGGCGAAACATCCAGAGTGGGTTCGTGCTGGCAGAAGATTACGTGCTGCGACTGCTTGGTATAGAAAAGGGCATGTCAGTGGAGAAATTGGCTACACAATTAGACGATTGTGGTGGTTTCAAGAAGGGTGTTGTTACTACTGTCATCAAACTCTTGATATTTTAACATTTGTGCTTGATCATATGATTCCAAGAAGTCGTGGAGGAGGATCATCGGGGTCTAATCTTGCGTTAGCTTGTGCTCAATGTAATCGGATAAAGGCGAATAAAACCGCAATGGAAATTGCGGGAACGTAGGAGATAGGGCGATTTCACTCCCTCAGACGGTAAATGCGGCAACCCCAGCAGGGTCGGATGCCCCTTCTCTTGGAGATAACGAATTTCGCTCTTTGAAACAGTACATTGTTGATGTGTTTGGGGTTCCGGATAATACAGCGGTGACTGCGGCGGCATTTGCGATCACTGCGGCTGGGATTGTGACGGTGTCGCAGAGCCCGGCGTATCTTCCGACATATGTGCTCGGTGGTCCCTCTGGTATTTTCAAGATGTCCGCGTTGTATACTTCGATGGAATTGCAGGTAGCAAGCAATACTATTATGCAATTTATGGCAACTGGAGTTGTCATGCCGTCACACATGTTCCGTCTTGGTGGGCAATTACGAGCCGGAGTAAATTCTGTCGATGTGACAACGCCAACAGGAATGCTCGATGCGACAAAATTAACGGTTCCGGGTGAACGTCGTGGGAGTCTTCTTCATCGGAATTCAGCTGGGTGGTCAGGTATTGACCCAGGAGTTTCTGGGTTATTCTTACAGACTGCTGGGTCAAATGCGGATCTCGTCTGGGCTGACCCATTGGTTCAGAGTCTTTCGGCAAACCTTTCAATTTCTGATATTGTTGCTGTTTTCGATGGTGGTGGGAGTGTCGTTTCAACGGGTATCAAGTTGGATCTTCCGATTGATTTTGCAGCGACAATCAATCAAATTACGCTTGTTGGGTACCCAACCGGAAGTCTTGTGGTTGATATCTACAAAACAACATATGCAAATTTTCCAGGTGGGACGTGGCAGTCGATCACGGCATCAGCAAAGCCGACGTTGACAAACGCAATTAAGGCCCAGGATTCTACGCTGACCGGATGGACGACGTTAATTACAGCAGGGGATATTCTTCGCTATAACGTTGATTCTGTATCAACCACGCTTCTGGCGACGTTGACGATTAAGGCAACACGGTCGTAGGCGATGCCACGAGGGAGTGTTCGTATTCCGCTTGATCCTCCAACTCGAGGCATGCGAGCTGATCTTCCGAAGCACATGATCCCAGATGGATTTCTTGCTGGTGGAAAAAATGTGTTGTGTCGTGATGGTGAGATTCTTGTTCGTCCAGGTCAAATCAGAGTTTCATCAACAGTTCCATCTGTGAATTCTGTACTGGGTGGATTGTTTTACGAGGATCACACACAGACAGAACGACTGCTTATTGGGACGACAAACGGGTTTCACTTGTATACAACATCGTGGTCAGACATCACGGGGTCTGCACTAACAGGTGGTCTTGATAACCAAGTACGGTTTGTGGCATTTCCATTTGCGAACTCGACGCGAGTTATTGCTGTAAATGATAAAGACGCTCCTCAAGTGTATACCGGCACAGGTAATTTTGCTGCACTTGCTGGGTCTCCGCCAATTGCAAAGGATGTAACGGTCGCTTTTGAACGTGTGGTGCTCGGAAATGTTACTGTTGGCGGAACGCGACAATCTTCTTCTCTGTGGATTAGTGGGTTCCAAGATACGACAGCGTGGTCATCGACTCGTGAGGTGAATCTGCCGGATGCAAAGGATGGCATTGTGGCTGTGAGATCCTTGAACCCTCAAGTTTTTGCAGTGTACAAGGATTGGTCGCAATGGGTTGGAATTGGAACTGGTGGATTGTTTCCATTTGTTTTTGAACTTCGTGGGAACCAATCAGGCCCAGTGTCTCCTGCTAGTGTTGTTGCGGCTGAGAATGTGCATTATTATATTGGACAAGATGGTGATGTTTATAAATTTGACGGCGATAGAAGTATTGCAATTGGTGGGGCAATAAAACGTCTGATTCAATCGGATATGTATTGGCTTAACCGGGGTCGAACGCATGGGGTGTACGATCCGTTAAATCGTGAAATCTGGTGGTTTTGGGAGTCTGGTTCATCTGGGACTCCTTCTGTTGGGATTACTTATCGACTTCCGTATGACGATGTGCCTGGCGCATTTTCTACGTTGCATTATTACGGACTGAGATTAAGCGCGTCGTTTTCGTGGCGTATTACTACAGTATTAACATGGGATGATCTTCCAACTCCGTGGGATAAGCTGCCATATCCGACGTGGGATAGCATGTTAATGCGTGGTCGTCCGGCGGTGCTCACGGGCGGAGTGAATGGTCAAGTCTATAATTTTGGATCTGGGAGAGGGGATGACGGACATAGTTACGAGGCGATATGGGATTTGCCATGGCGTCAGATTGCTGGACCCGGCGAGAATACGCGAATTGACGCGATCGAATCATATTTTAAGGGGGAGGGTACCGGGTTAACAACTGAGATTATCTTGGTAAAATCCGATACGCTCTCTTCGGATGAGGGAACAACAGCAAGTCCGCAGTCTGTTTTTTTGACATCGTCAGATAAATTGCGTGCAACATACTATGACCAGCAAGCCCGGTTTGTGTGCGTCCGACATCGAATACCGTTTGCAATGGGGAACCACCATTACAGGGGTGGAGTGCTGTATGTGTATCCTCGTGGAGAGGGATAATGCTTACAGGCGTTCCACTTCGACCCCAGACGCCTCCACGCCTGGGCCCAGGGTCCGATATTGCAGATATTATTAAATACTTAGGCGCGCTTGATCAATCTATTAACACGTTTATTACACGAGTTGTCACGAATGCTCAAGGAATGCTGGGGGTTCATGGGTTATCGAGCAGTGGTGTCATATCTCAGAATTTTACGTACGGGTCACTCGGGATCGGGAATCAGACGTCTATTTGGTGGTCCTTTGCAAATATTGAGCCGGATGCGTCGTATATGATCTTGTATAGTCCAAACGTATCAACCGGAATGGTCATGACGAAGCAGACGAGGACAACTACCGGGATACAATTTACGTTTTCTCCAGCCGTGCCGTCTGGCCACCTTCTCGATTTGTGTTTGCTGCGTTGATATGATTGAAATTATTCACATGCATCGAGAGGTGCCCCTTGCGTGGGCGTGGATGCCCTACGTGCTTCATCGGGTTGGTGCGTTTTGTACAAAAATGGATACGGAGACATTGCCACAAGAGGCACAAGATTTGGTTCGCCTCTGGTTCATGATGGGCGATTATCGTCTTGGATTATGGATTGCCGTGAAAGATCAACGTGAATTGGTTGGGCATATGCTGGCGACCCCAGAGCCCATTGAGATTCCGCAGCATCGGTATGTATTGATTCGTCAAGTCGAAGCGGATAAAGGGGTTGACTTGCGTAAAACTGCGGAACAAGGTTTTGAATTGGTGAAACAATGGACAAAATCATTGGGATTATCACGGCTCGTGATGGTGACACATCGGTCGTCTCAGGCGATGGCGAGGCGGTGGGGGTTTACACAGCATAAAACATTGATGAAGTTCTCGCTGCCAAAGGAGTGATTGTGTTAGGATAATGTCGGGGCGATGTTCACGCAGGGAGGAATGTACATGAGTGGGCAACTCGGGTCGGCACTAGCACCGTATTTGAGTCAAGCATACCGATCTGGGTGGCCTTCTTCGGCTGGTAAAGAGGCTCGGGTACAAGGACAGCCATCGAATCCGATGTACTGGAATCAACAGCCACGTGTTGCGCCCAATATGGGTACGCCGACGACCGGTATCGCTCCGTTCAGCGGGCCCGGTGGTACAACAAATCAAGGGGTTCTTCCTGGATTCATCAACGCGTTTGGGATGAGAGGATCGCCTCCTCCGGGGCCAGATGTTTGGGGCCGAACGTGGTATCAAGATCCCAAGATTGGCCGGCGGGTATTTGGTGTGGCTCCATCGAGTGTGCCCAGAGATTCTATAGGTGCACCCGGCGGGTCTACAGATTTTGATGAGAGCACTGGATTATACAGGTCAACCGGGACACCGAATCCGCCAAACACTATTGGTTCTACCCCTTATTTTCAGAATATAAGGCAAGAACCGGCAGCGCCTACACGGCAGACCTGGCCTGCGGTGCCCGGCTCCGGCGGCGGGTATCTCTCCGCGCCGAGCGGCGACCAGCCCCAGCAGGCCGGCCAGCAGTATGACGCGATGGGCCAGCCGGGCCGCAACGCTGGCGGCTTGCCGATGACCGCGCAGCAACTTCAGGCGCTGGCGCAGGGGGGTGGGCAGAGCCTTCAAGGATTCCTGCCGGGGTACGGCACGAATCCTCAGCCCCCATATCCGGCACCGGCAGGATACGGCTGGGTCGAGGGGGCTGGACCTCAAGGTCAATCTCGTCAGCCAACGCTACAACGGCTTGGAACTGGTACAGGAATTACGCCATCTGGCAGTGGTCCGTCACAAGGCGTAGCGTCGTATGGTTATGATTCCTTGGGGCAACAGTCGCCCCCGCAGCAGGGCAATTGGCAAGGTTATTCTGGTTATGCGGGGGCGACGCCGTTTACGACGACGCCTCGTTCACAAGGGTACCAGGGTCCTGTTCCTCCAAGCATGCGAGCCTCCCAAGGAGGAAAATGATGGGCGGGGATGATACCGAGCGGACAGTTGTCAATACGACGGGTGGAGGTGGGGCGCGTGTAATCCCTGAGTTGCAGCCGTATGTTCAGCGGGTTGGTGAGATTGCTCGTGGGACGCTTGATGATCCGAATTTATGGTTAGGCAATTTTACTGGCGGGGCGGGATTGACAATACCCGGACAATCACCTTTGGAAATGTTTGCATCGCAGCAGATTGCCAATCGTGGATATTACGGAATTCCAACTCCACCATCGGAACAGACGGCTGGGGCATATGCGTCGGCGTTGCCAGGAGCGGCGGGAACGCAGGTCCAGGTGAGTCCGTGGATGTCCGGTGGTCTTTCTACGGCGGGTCAGATTGCTCAACAGGGTCAAAGTCTGTTGCCTTTTGCTCAGTCTGGTGTGGCAGGGTTGCAATCGGCGATGGCCCCTGGGCCGATGACATATGCGGGGGCGAATGCTCTGACACAGTTTACGTCTCCAGATGCATTTGGAACGTCCCCGGCTGTTCAGAATGCGTTGCGCGAGATTGAAGGGCAGATCCTTCCGCAAGTGCAGAATGCGGCAGCAAAAGCCGGATTGGCTCAATCTGGATTTCTTCCGGAAGAAGTGGGTCGAACGTACGCCAATGCGTTGACTCCGTTGTATATGCAGGGATTGCAGCAGTCTCAGCAGGCGGGTCAGGCACTCCTTCAGGGGGGTATTCAGCAGGGGGGGCTTCAAGCAGGGGCCGGGAATGCGCTTTTGTCGGGTGGGACGGCGGCGTTGGATCAGCAACTTCGTGCGCTCCAGAATTTACGGGATACGTACATGTCCTTGGGTCAGAATGAGCAGGCTCTTCAGACTGAGGCGCAGATGCGGCAGCTTCAGGCGACGGTGTCGATGGTGCCTGAGTTGAGGCAAATTGGATTTCAGGAAGGGCAACGTCCTATTCAAAGTATTAACGAGATGATGACCGCCGGAAATCAGCAACGGCAAATTGAATTGGCACAAAATCAATCATTGATGGACGCATATTTGAGAAATCGAGAAATGGCACTTGGGTTTGTGAATCCCTTTGGGTCGTTTGCACAATCATCGAATGTGCCGTCGCAAGTGACGACAGAACGTGATGTCTCTGGTGGTGGATGGTCACTGGGGAAATAAAAATTATGGGAGAG
>Ga0209727_1002689_pt1 | contig 12194 bp, 12 predicted proteins | sample RifGroC1_FD_183995 | JGI IMG/M metagenome (GOLD analysis project Ga0209727, IMG submission 183995) | Groundwater microbial communities from Rifle, Colorado, USA - Groundwater C1 (SPAdes) (version 2) | ecosystem: Environmental > Aquatic > Deep subsurface > Groundwater | place: Rifle, Colorado...
GGCGGCGATTTAGTTAGATTTGGTTTAAGGAGGGATATTAGCGAAGAAGGTGGGACTCCGCTGGTTGGGAATGCCAGGGTAAGGGGCTGTAAGGTATGTTGGAGTAGGGGGAGCTAAGATGAAAATAATAAGGGCTATAATAATTATCTTATTGCTTTGCTCAAATGGCTGGGCAGGTGATATGGTGTTGCATCTTAATATGAATGAGGCTTCTGGTAATCTGACTGATCTATCTGGCTATGGGAATAATTGTACGGCCAATGGAAGTCCTGATTATAGCCAGACCACATACCTACCTAATAGAGGGACAGCCATTGGATTTGATGGCAGCACAGATTGGTTTAATTGTGGGACGGGGAGTAGCTTAGATTTGACTGAGAATTTTACTATTATCGCCTGGGTATATCCACAAGAAACAGACTGGGGCGGGATAATAAGCCATGATAATGGGTCCTCAACAGCACTAGTATCTTGGTATGTAGTATTGAATAATAGTGGTACAATACGAGGACTTATCTCAAATGGAACAACACTCAACTTAAGAGATACGCCTGCTTATAAATTAAATCAATGGTATCATATCTCTTTTGTTGTTTCTTCAACCCAGCTTTTACTGTATATGAATGGACAAGTGGGAACCCCATTAACAAGAACGGTTTATGCTCAGTCTCAACCTACATGGACGATTAAGGCGGGGAAATATAGTGGAACTGGTTATGCTCAAGCCCGTATAGATGACCTCAAAATTTATAACTATGCCCTATCTGGGGCCCAAATCAAGGAGGATTACCGGCAATTCCGTCTGCTTATATCCAGAAAGCATGAGCCTTGGAAGTTTACGGACTTATTTAACCTAGCATTTAACCTTAGAGGAGATCAGCTTTATGAAAAAGATAATCGTATCAGCTATATTAGGCAGCATCCTATTAATTAGTCCTGGATTATGGGCCAAGAGCCTTAGTTATGATGCGGTCAGGATTGATGAGATAAGAATAAATCCTCAGACGGGAATCATTAATATTTCTTATACCTGGACAGGAGATGAAGAGCGTAAAGGTACCGTTACCTTAAACGACCTTCAGGGTATTGACCAAGTTGCATTAGATAAGATGCAATTCAATTACCTGAGGATAGAGAAATATATCCGCCTTTTTCTTAAATGGAGAGATATAGAAGAGAAGGGAACGCCAAGTTGGATAAATGATATTAAGCCATTGGTTACAGCGGAAGAAGCGGCTGAGGCAGTGCCTAAATAAGAGAGGATGCAAAGATTATGAAACGCTCTAGGGTGTATATTATTGGTTTTCTAATCCTGCTAGTAGGGGTAGTAGCCTTTAATGATTTCTCGGAAGGAGAGGGCCGAGGAAATTTATGGTCAACTAAGGCTATTAAGGCTTTGGGAGCCCTTATTGATGCTGATGGTGAGGTAGATTTAAGTGGCGTTGTAGATACCCTTGCCCCTGCTGACCTTTCAGGAGTATTTGATTCTACTGCTCTAACCGATACTTATCGGCCTTGTTACGATGCAGGGAGTGCTAAGTTTATTGGTTGTCAATCAACCGCTGTAGGCACGGATGAGATAACTTTTACCCAAATAGACGAAAATAAATTAGGGGTAAAAATCTCAACAGATTGTACCCTTTTACAATCGTATGTAATTGGCCAGGTATGTATTGACTCTGATGATAACAGTATATGGCGTTCAACCAATGTAGCTAATCCAGGTACATGGGTTGAGGTTGGGTGTCTTACCGATTATACTAATTTGATTGTTGATGGGGACACAACACCAGGTGGGCTTGATACTTCTAATCCTACCAGTACGGATTATGTTTTTGGGACTGGGCTGACTGCGGCGGTTACTGGAACGGATGCAGCCCCAATAGTAACGGTTAATAGTGATACCGGGGTAGTAGGCAGTTATGTTTTATCCCGCCAATGGACGGATGTTAATGTAACTGGATCAACAAATGAAACGAATGGTATTGTTTATACTCTACCGGCTGGTACATTAGGCGCAAATGATGGGGTTAGAATAACAGCTCAATTTGAAAATATTACTTATTCTGGAACGGGAAACGTAACGCTTAAAGTATATTTTGGGACAACTGTAGTGGCGCAGACTACTGTAGCCGCAGCACAGAATCGATTACTTCGGACTATTGTGTTCAATACCGGTTCTGTAAGTGCTCAGGAATACACTGAATTAGACACAGGGTCAAATAGTACGGGAACAGCAGCCCAAAACACGGCAGCTGATGTAACAATAAAAGCTACGATACAGTTGAATGATGCAGCAAGTTCATTTGATAGCTCTATGTTGCTCATAGAGCATTTACGCTAAACTGGTGAGGCTTTAAATGATTAAGAAAGTTGTACTCTTATTATTACTTTGTTTGATTCCTTCCTTGAGCCATCCTGCTTTTTATTATGCAGATAAGGATGGCGTAGGTGGCACTGGGTCTGATTCCAACAATTGTACTGCCCTGGCTACTCCCTGTAAAACGATCAATGGAGCACTGGGCAAGGTTACGGGAAGCCAGGCCAATACAATTTTTATCCGCTCGGATGGGGATACTGAATACTCTGAATATATAAATCCCACCAGTACCAAAAACGGAATAGAAGGCGGGTTCCTAACTATCCAGGGCTACCAATCTGAAGACCCTACTATTGTAGGAACCCTGGCATTTACCGGCTCTTGGTCTTTGTCTTCGGGTTCTACCTATGTTACCGCAAACAACTCTGTTACATATACGCCAAAAATGTATGTAGTAACCTGCGGCGGCACAGAAAGGCTTATGTGTACTGGGTCGGCTGCTTGTACTGCTACTTCAGCAGCAAGTGTTAATGCCGATGGGGAATGGTGGTATGATACAGCCAACCAAAAGGTCTATGCCCGTGTGAATGGTGGGGTAGACCCAGATACCTGCACTAACCATAGACTTACTAATCTGCCAACAGGAGGAGAGACCTGGAACGCCTTATTTTATCTCGCATCCGATTATACCTTGATCCAGAATCTTAATATCAAATATTCCAATGCTGGTGGTATTTTTGGTGGACAAACAGCAGGTGTTCAGGGGCAGTTTCAGCAGGTAAAGAACGTTGATGTAGATTGGACTTATCAAGCAGGAATAAAATCCTATAAACGGGATTATTCCTATTTTTATAATAATACGGTTAATCATGCGGTGGTTTCTCGCTATATTGAGGGGGTGACAGGAAAACCAGAACCAATAAATATGCAAAACGGTACGGGTAGCGTTGCTGATTCAAATACTGTTACGAATGCGTATTTTATGGGTTGCCCATCAGGGGGTGATTCAAATGATAACATTAGCATAAATAATACGTGTAATGATGTTGACCATTTTAGTTATCCGAATAGAAATCTAAGAAGCAGGTGGCAAAATAATATAGCCATTGAAGGCGGGGATAATATAAAACTTAGTCCTGAACCGAGTACGGTAGATAACAATAAATATAATACCTTTATAGGCAATCGAATAAAGGGGGGCACAAACTGTGTGCGGTTACTAACCTATGGGGCTACTCCAAATAAGTCTTACAACAACCTTCTAGCCCATAATACTTGCTATGATACCGATAAGGGTATCTGGAGCCAGAACACCTCTACGACCATCTATGATAATGAGTTCAAAAATAATATTATTTTTGGTTATGCAGGTAATCCGGTTATTATGGTTCAGAATGCTAATCCTTCGGATAATGTATGGTCTTATAACCTGCATTATTCTGATGCTGTTTTGACCAAATATTACGACCAGGCTGGAGTAACTTATCAGAATGCTAACGGGCAGACAGCATTCAATTCCTGGAAAGCGGCTATGTCCCCACAGGCACAGAATGATATATGGGGTAATCCAAATTTTGTTGACCTGACTGATTTTGTTCTTCAAGCTGGTAGCCCAGCTATTAATGCTGGGACTGGATTAACAACTGTAACTACCCAGGCTGGCACATGCACAGCGGGTTCTTCCACTACTATAAAGGTGGCTAATGCAGATTGGTTTCATGGGCCTTGGGGAGATGACGGGTCAGGTGATGCTGATCCTACAATTATAGCAGGAGATAGTATCAGGGTTTATACCCCTGGGGGTGGGGGGACAGACCAGACCAGAACGGTCAGCTCAGTATCTTATGCAGCTAATGAGGCGGCTGACCGAGCAGGCACAATTACCGTTACTTCCGCCCTATCCTGTGCGGCCAGCGATATTGTTGATTTTGCCGCACATTTTATTGGTACTGCTCCAGATATGGGAGCGGAAGAATATGATTCAGGGGTAGCCGCTTGTAATCCTCCCACACTGAATGCTGTAACGACTCCCACGGGGGATAGTAGTCAAAATATCAGTGGAAATAAGGATGCTAATTGCTCGGTGTTGTTAAATAGTGTAGAGATCATGGTCCTGGATGCTACTACTGCCTGGGGGGCTTATTCTATGGCATTATCAGTAGGAGTAAATAACATAAGTCTGACAAGTAAGAACAGTCAAGGGACAGAAAGTTCTGCCACAACGGGAAGTATTACCAGAATACCGCCTCCAGCGGGGTGAAGATAAATGCTAACCCTTTAGGTGAAAAGGGAGAACAAAGTTAAATGAAACAATGGCAATGGGCATTTGCGCAGGCATTCTTGACTATAATAGTAAGTGCTGTAATTGGGGGAATATTCTGGGTCAGTTATACAGAGAGTAACAAGCCTCTCTCTATATTCGGACCAGAGATAAAGCCAACAAAGATACCGGAAGATAGACTAGCCCGGCAGGTTTATTTTCTTACCGATAACGCAAAAGGGCTTATTGAGGCCGTAGGATGTTCTGAAGAGTTAAACAAGGGGTGGTTAAATAAGGAAATAGGCACTTTTGCTTTTAAAAAAGAAAGAGACAAAAAAAGGTATCAGGAGCAGCTTGATGACTGTACCAAAAAGATATATATGTACAGCTTTATGCTTAAAAACAATATCGAAGGAATAAGGGCTGGCATAGGAGGAGCTATTGACTAGAATAAAAGATATATCAGAGGTGATGACTGCCTTCACCATTAATTACCCAGATATGGCAAAGGCTAAGACAGCTCGATTTGGTAGCTTGCCCCCAGAGGAAGATAACGATTTTAGGAATGGTGGAGTGACAGAAAGAATAAATGTGGCGCCCGAGAGTGGTTTATTGATAATTCAGAGGGTAGAGACAAACCTGAGCTATATAGTAGATCATTATAAACTCTATGGGGACATGATAGGGTTACACTGTACCTTACCACAGAATGATCTTAGGGCAAAATGGGAGCCTTATCTTGCTGTTTGCCCAAAGGAGATTGATATAGATAATTGGCAGAATATAGGGCCTTGGAATAGCGAGGTTGATAGATACATATCTTCACCAGATACCCCTTGTAATTACTTCAAAGCCCAGCATATGGGATGGCGTTATAAGATAGATTGGGTAGGGGAATGGGATTTAGGGGGAGATATAGGACCCAGATTGATTATTGTATTAGCTAATAACGTTCCAGGCACTATAAAAGAATCCTGGGCATGGGATGTAGAAGGCAAGTACGGTCTTGTAGGGATGAAACACGAGCACCCAACAGGAGAATGGGCGGTTGAGGTCTATTCCCAATTAGTAGCTTTTAATTTTGAGTACGAAGAATGCGGGCATGTGAGGGCATAATTTTATGCTGATGATAGCTAAAAGCCTGGTGAGGATTGTAGTAACGCTTTCCTTAACCGGAGTAGTTATTTTCTTGGCAATAACAGGGACCATTACTGCCGACCAGATCATAGCTCTATATGGCCCTTTAATCGGGTTCTGGTTTGGGCAAAGGCAAAGTAACGGAACTGCTTAGGAATAGGCTATGTGGGTTAGACGCTGTCCAATTTGTGATACTGTGTTGCGAAAAACAGATATTACAGAAACAATAACCTGTTCAAAGTGTGGCTGGGTATGGAAAAGAGAGAGTGGAGAGAGAATAAATATAGATCCTTCAACCGGGCAGCCGAGATAGTTTTTTTGCATGAAGGAGAGCTTTCTAGGAATCCAGATGATCTTGGGGGAGTAACGAAATGGGGCATTAGCTCTAAGCAGTATCCAAAATTAAATATCGAGCAATTAACCAAAGAAGAGGCTAAGGAAATATATTATAAAGATTACTGGGAACAGAAAAACTATAAGAATTTACCAGAGGAAATTGCCATTAAGGTATTTGATCTGGCGGTTTTAATGGGTGAAAAGCCAGCAGTAAAGATTTTACAGCGGGCTTTAAGGGCAACCGGCCATAAGGTAACGGAAGATGGTATTTTGGGCAATATAACCGTAGGGGTTGTCTACCAGGTGGCAGAACCTACTTTAGTAGCTGCCATTAGAAGTGAAGCCGCAGGGCAGTTACGGCTGCTCTGTCAAAGAATACCTAAGATGGCCGTTTTTGAGCGAGGGTGGGTAAACAGGGCTTATTCTTGATTAGGGAGGGCTTTATGAGTGGCGAACAACAACGGGTTTTTGGGTGAAGACATAAGCATCAATATAGTACATACGAGACAGCTTACCGAGAACCGTAGTTATTGGTTTCTAAAGAACTTACCTGAGCAGGCAGGCTTAACCTTATATGGATCGCCTATTATCCATTCCTTTCCCAATAAGCACGTCTTAACCGAAAACGGCATTTCCGGGTTGCAGATGATGATTGAATCTCACTGCGCCTTCCATGACTGGCCTGATGGCCGTGCTACCCACAAAAAACCTTATGCCCATATAACAATATCCTCTTGTAAGCCTATTAATTTGGAGAATGTTTTAGCCTTTATTCAGGAGATATTTGAGACCTATGCGATAACATGGGACAGAACATTATGGAGGCTGCCCGATGACGATGATGGAGAATAAAGACTTAATAATGCTGGGGCTTACCTTTCTGAGTAATGCAGGGGTGGTGGGTGGCGTTGTTTACGGTGTAGGGAAATTTGCCGGGATAGTAAAGACACGGTTGAATGGACAGGCGGAAGATATTGAGCGGATACAGAAAGTGATTAATGGAGACATAGTAAGAAAAGAACCTTTCAATATGTTGAAGCAAGAAGTAGAGACATGGCGAAAGGAGAATAGGGATGAGCATCAAAAGCTCCAAGACTCATTAGATAGATTAACCAGGGAATTAATATCACGAGGAAGAGGATAAAGGATAATGGCCAGGTATATACCCAGCAGCGGTATAAGGGCACAGAGCGGTTATGCGGCGAGGCTACAAGGCTATAATCCCAGGGTAACGCCAGGGACCCCTGGAATGAGCGAAGACTATACAGAAAGTGAAGGAAAAGATAATACCGGGAACTATATGCAGGCAGGAGGTAGAGGACTAGGCGCAATAGCACCATATACCGGCCCATTCGCTCCCTATGTAGCAGGCGCGGGAGTCCTATTAAGCACAGGTGGAATGGCTATTAATATGTTTAAAAAGCCTAGCCAGAATAAAGAAATGACTGCTACGGTAAAAAGAGAGACTGACCGATTAATCCTTAATTTGCGCTCCGGCAATTACGATGTTGCCTTTGGCACATTTGATGCCCTTCTAGGGCATGTTTTGAAGAGTAATAGTTTTAAAAAGGCCCTTATTGCTACTAATCCTGATGCCTGGGGACAGATAGGGTTTATGAAGGAACAGGTACAAAAGCTATATCATGGAGACCTGAGTGGAGACCCCGCTGGACAGTTAATTAATTCTATATCTGATTTTATGGCCGATACTATAGAGGCTGAGAAGGTTAATCCGTATGTAGGGAAAATGAGAGAGGCTTTTGGAGGGGTACTTAATTATGTGACCGATGAGGTGCAATATACTCCGTATGGCAGAGAATCGTATGAGCAGGTGAAGGATGAATTACCGCAGATGGTAGGGGGTAAAGGAAAAGAAAGCCTGCCCGATGAGATACAGGATGTCCTAAAATGGGAGCCACAATTTAATAGGGGACGGTTTGATCTACCCGAAGATGTTCGGGCAAGGGGAGGCCGTTTTGCACCGCCTGAGACATTTGTGCGGGGTGAGCCAGCACCTATAGACTTTCCGCCAGAGGATAAGCCTAAAGAACCCCTTACACAACAGCAGTATTATGACCGGTCTTTAGGATTGGCTAATTATAGAGGAGAACCCAGGTATCCAGAAGGGTATGATCCAAACGTACACGGTAGCCGAATAGAACCTTATCGCCAAGAGACTACTCCCCAAGCCCCAGCGGGTATTCAGGTAGAGCGGAGGGACAATGTTCTTCCTGGGTCAACTATACAACCACCAGCTCCAATGCAACCTACAGCTTCTTTACAGACCGGGCCGAGTAGGTTTAATCCAGAAGCCTTAGACCAGGGGTTAGTAGAATTTATGAGTAAGATAAAGCGGTTAGGGGGGGGAAGACCGCCACAGGATTCCGCTGGGCCTATGCCTACTACTCCCCCTCCTGTCCCCGGGTTAACTCCGGTACAGCAAGCAAGACCACAATTAACAGCATTAAGGGGGTCGATGCCTCCTCCGCAGCAGCCGATGGGCGGCAAGGGTTTACCTCCCTATACCCCAGGGGGATATGATCCATTAAGCAGGCTAAGAAATAGCCTTAGATTGAGGGGATAAAGATTATGGCAATACCGATAACAGAACAAGACGAAAAGGCATTAAGAGACGCTCATGCGAACCGTAGAGCTCTAAATATGCCCGAAATTACTTGGTTGTATGATCGGGGTCTGATTAATATGGATGAGGTAAATCTTTTGGTTGGTGAAATAAGTGCAGGCACGCCCCGTACCTTTGGGTTAGAAGAGTGGAACTTTATTTATCCCCGTATTCAAGCAGGAAGGGAAAATATTACTCCGCCTCCTGTGACTCCGCCTCCTGTGACTCCGCCTCCTGTGACCCCGCCTCCTGTGACCCCGCCTCCTGTGACTCCGCCTCCTGTGACTCCTGTGACTCCGCCTCCTGTGACTCCTGTGACTCCTGGTATTGGTGGTGATTTAGATAGGCTTCTTGCAGAAGGGCATATCCAACAGGGGGCGTATGATTACCTGAAAAATACCCCAAAAGAATATTGGAAAAGCCAAGAGCAATGGAGTAACGATATTAACCGCCTTATACAAGAGGGATTAATAGATACCCAAGGTGGAGACTATCTCAAAAGTTACCCTACATATTTATCTCAGACAGGTGTTACTGATCCAGCAATACTACAGCGGTTAACTGCTTTGGAACAAGAAAAGCGGGCCTTCCCCGAGCCAGAGGGGTTTGTTGAGCCAAAGATATTCGGAGCTACCCCTATCCCACCAGGGCAGGCTATGCCGGGCTATCGTGGGCCGGCTATTAGTGTTAGCAGATACGGGCAGGTAGCACCGCCGCCTTTTGTACAGCCCGAGGGTTACGTACCGCCCCGATATTACCAGGCCCCCCCAGCCGAATTTGAGCTACCGGCAGAAGAGAAGGCACGACTAGATCGGCTCTATGCCTCACAACGGGAGAGTGAAATATACGAACTTGCCCGTAATAATCCGCAAATTATGCGGCAGGTTATAGATGAGATGAACCAAAAGAATTTACTCTATACCTCTGCGGTAGAGGATCGGCTAGGGACGATCTTTGGAGAGGAACAGGGCAGGGCAAGGGAAGGAATTATAAGAGAGAGTGCCGCCAGACGATTAACGGCAGAGGAACAGGCCAGGACTGATTACTGGAATCGGCAGATGGCTGGGCAACAATTTGGTGTAGGGCAGGAGCAATTTGCCGTTACATCTGCCGAGCAAGCTACGTTAGCCCGGACAGGAATGACCCTTGACCAATTAAGATATGCCGCTGATATGGCTATGAGGCAACGGGAGTTTGATATTGCCCAGAGCCTAAATGAGACTATTGCCCAGGAAGAGGCTATTAGGTCCCGGGCAACATTTGGGGAAACCCAGCGGCAGTTTGATGTTAGCACGACCGAAGACCAGCGACGCACCAGTATAGATCAGGAACTCCGCTCTGCTGGTATGCGGGAGCAAGCTACGATGGAGCGGGCGGGTCTAGGATACGATGTCTCGAAGTTTTTGATGGGATTAGAGGAGACAAGGGCTGGTAGAGTACAAGCTGGAGAGATAGAGAGAGAGAAGATTGGCCTGAGTACCAGAGAATTAGAGCTATTAGAAGGCTTCAGGCGGTCACAGTTAGGCCAGCAGGAATCCGAGTTTGGCCGTACCCTGGGCCTTAACCAAGCACAACTATTTGAACAACAGCGGCAGGCCATGACGGCAGAGCAGTTACGGGAACGGCAGTTTATGGACGATATAAGCCGTTTTGGTATGGAGTATGCCCTGGAGGCAGACAAATTCAGACAACAGCAATCTGAGTACACATGGAACATGGAAGAGGAGACTAGGCAGTTTAACGTTGAAGCAGAATTAAAGCAGAAACAACAGCTCATAGATGCCTATCTAGAAACACTGGATATTAAGACCCAAGCAGAGCTAGAAGAAGCCAAAATAGCTGTGGGTTATTATGGGATAGATGTAAACAGTGAAGCGGCAAGATATGCTGCCAGAGTAGGAGGATGGAGTGAAGTTTCAAAAGGTATCGCGACAATTTGGGCCGCCACCCGGAAGGATAAAGATAAGAAAGATGATTTTCAACCGGCAGCCGGAATAACGGTTGGAGAGTCGGGAGAAAGCGATTCCTTTCGGGCTTCTGCCTACGGGCAGAAATCTAGTGGGGGCTATATTAACAATAACGTGTGGGAACCACCACCCCAGCCCTTTTATGCTGGCCCCCCAAAGGCAACACCGAAAGCTCCACAAGCTCCACCTGCCTATCAACCCAGTTATAAGACTGCCGGACAACCTTATGCTACCCCGCAATATGGGCAGCCTTATGACCAAACTTCCCGCGTACCAATATCGGCCTATGTTACTGAAACTGAAGATTACAGAAATCAAGCTAGGGAGCGTCTTGGGTATGGCCAGGCAGATGAGGGCTATTACCAAACTTCCCGACTACAGCCCCGGCCGCAGCAATTACCTGGCGGACAGACAACACAATACAGAGGATATTATTCCTAATGCCAAGAAGAAGAAAGAGAGTTAGTGTTAGGGGTTATGGTGGCGGTTATGCTTTGCCGGAAGTGCCTAGTTATGGCAGTGGGATAGCGACTATTGGCCCAATAGTAAAAGGGGCAACCGAAGGATTTGTAGAAGGCTTGAAGCTCAGGCAAGAAGGAAATCGGCTAAGACAGCAAGCCGCACAGCAAGAACTAGAGAATACATATAAGGCATCCGCAGAAACAAGGGCAATAGAAGCAGAAAAGCGGGTGGCAGAGACACACGCAGAAGGGCTAACAGAAAACCGGTTGAAAACAGGGCGAGAAATAATTACCGAAGCGGCCAAAACAGAGCCGATACTTCCTACAGGAGTTAGCAGAGAAATTGTAAAGGGTAGGCTGCCTACTGAGATATTGGCAGAGAGTGGACTACCACCGGAAGTGAAAGCACAGATGGGCCAACAGGTAGAGCAACAATTTATTACCCGTGGAGTACCAAAGGAAGTAGCGCCTACCTTAGCAAAGCAATATCCCTATGGCGTAGAGTCTATAGATTGGGCAAAGGTACGGGAAATGCGGCAGAAATACGGGGCAGAGGCATTGTCGGGAATAGAGAAGGTGGGTGAAGAAGGGTATAAATCACAGCAAGATATAGAGAACGCATTAAAGCTAGAAAGAAGAAAGAGAGCGGAGGGGATAACAATCCCACCACAAACCCCTGGACAGAGGCGTGCAGAGGAAATAAAAACGCTAAAAGAAAAAGAACAAGAAGGCTTTTATGTTAAACCACTAGACCCACAAAAAGAATTTTCCCAAAAACAATATGACTCTGCCGTGAAAGCATATGAACGTGAGTTAAATGAGAAGCTAGCTGAAATTGGTGGACCAATAGACAATACTCCAGCCGCATGGGCAGAGTTTAGGAAGAAGAACCCAGATAGGGCCCAAGAAGTTGAACAGGAAATTAATAAAACAAAAGATAAATGGATACCAAGACTAAAGCAACTTGAGGTTGAGATTTGGGGGGGAAAAACTCCTCTTCCTACTAAGCCGCTTCCTACTGAACTGCCTCCTACTGAACTGCCTCCTACTAAATTACCCGCAACAATACAAACTGGCGGGTATGTTCAAG
>Ga0209727_1002690_pt1 | contig 12186 bp, 19 predicted proteins | sample RifGroC1_FD_183995 | JGI IMG/M metagenome (GOLD analysis project Ga0209727, IMG submission 183995) | Groundwater microbial communities from Rifle, Colorado, USA - Groundwater C1 (SPAdes) (version 2) | ecosystem: Environmental > Aquatic > Deep subsurface > Groundwater | place: Rifle, Colorado...
ATTGTAATTTTCTTCATTTATAGGTTTCTCATCAAAAACAAGGGATGGTTTATAATTTGGATGATTTTGACTACAAATAGATATTGGTTTAATATTTTTTATATAATGTGATTTGTATTCTGAGCGGGCAAATTCCCGCACTAATCTTTTAAATAAAACGGGAATTCTTGTTTCTCTTGGAAATCTTTTCCTCAATTTGCCAACAATAAAATTGTATTCAGAAATTGAAAAATATAAATCTATTTTTTTCATATTTTTATTTTGTGATGTTTCTATAGCGTTAGTATTTTCTTGCATAATTGTTTCAAGATTATATTAAAAAAATTTTTTTTGTCAACTAAATAAAAACTTTTTCATCAAATGGTGGAACTTTTACCATTTTTTTATAACTAAAATCATAAGTAATTTTTTCTTTATTAGCGTCAATGAATTTATTTAAAGAAAATTTTAGTTCATCAATTCCATCCAAATCATTTACTATATCATAATATCCCGATTCGGAAATTGTGTCTAAAAACCAATCAATATCAGGACAAATTTTTTTAAAATTTTGTTCTTCAGCAATATAAACATATTCAGGAATTTCTTTTTTTATTTCTTCTGTAGGTGTTTTATCATCGAAATTATTAATAATATCATCAAAAAATACATCCCAATCATAATAATAATTATCATTATAAAAAATTGCCCCGAATTCAAAATCTTTATAATCTATTTTTTCAGATTCTTCTATTCTTTGTTTTTCTATTTTTTTTCTTTCGTTTAAAGAACATATAGGATGTTGATAAATATGGTTTACTCCTCTAGGCTCTTTATGTGTAGAATTTTCAGGAATAGAATTATTACAAATTGAACATTTACAACATTTTTCTGCCCATTCCTCATCTAAATAAGTTAAATTACAAACAGAACAATAAAAAATTTTTGATTCTTTATAGGAAGCAAAACTTTCATCATTTAAACTTTGAGTATATAATTTTTGAGCATTCATATTTTTATTTTTTTTAATTAAATAATTTATTAATTTTTTTGTATTTTTATAATTATTTTTTTTTTAATTTAAAGTCTATTTGTTTAATTTACAAATATAAAGTTCATTTTTAAAATAAAAGTCTTTTTTGTTTTTAGTCACACAAGAGAAAAATATTCCTTCTTCTGTATTAAAAAAATGATTTAAAATAGATTTTACTATATTCCAATCTCCCCCAGCTAAATAACAACCCATTTTATACGGAATACCTACTATACTTTTTAATTTTTGAGTATGCAAATCCCAACAAGCTTTTTCTAACGAAGTATATAAAGCTTCATAATCTAGTTGACGATTTTCCCTTCCATAACGATGTTGAGTATAAAGATTATAAATAAATTTATTATCTTTCGTCTCCGCAACGGAAAAATATCCTAATTTATTTTTTTTGTTTACAAAATAACATTTAGCATCAGCTTCAAAAGCCTCTGGATATTTATTTTTAATAGCCAACGCAATTCCCGCCCCCATAACATTAAAACAATTACAACAATGAAATATAGCTTCAACCGGCGCTTCTAACAAATCACAATTTATTTCTTTTATCATATATTTTCTTCCAAACAAAATCTAAATTTACAAGTTACACATACTAAATCATAATGTTTAGGATTACAAATTTCACAAAAAAATATTATTTGGGCGGTTTTTCCGCCACATTTTTTAAGGTTTGGACAAGATTTAATTTCTTTTGTTTTATAATACACAATTTATAACAAAAATGTTGTTTTTTATGTTCGAAAAAAATCACAATTAACCACAATTAACACATTGAACTTTCCCCACCCTTACAATTTCCATAGTTTTTTGTCCACACATTACGCAAGTTTTAGACCAATAAGAATATCCATCTGTTATTAAATCTTTAGTATCTTTTAATTCTACTCTAATGCTTTCAGATATCCATTCAGCAATATCTTTGTCTGAAGGTTTAATATCTTTTTTATGTTTTATTTTCCAATCTTTTACAATTAAGATGTTATTTTTCATAGTTCAAATTCTATTTTAATAGGTAATTTTTCTTTCATGGGAAGAAAAATTTCTTTAAAATTTTCAATTCTTACCCAGTTATTATTTATAAAACAATAGCATTTTTTTGTTGTATAAATATTTTTTTCTTTTTGTGGAAATTTAAAAACTAAAGATTCTTTATTATTGCTGTATTTCATTAGTAAATATACAGGAAAATTAATTTCTTTAGAAAAAGCATATTTGGAACCTAATTTTTGTAATTTTGTACTTGTATCTACTGTTTTGAAAGCGTAACTTCTGTAATTATTAAAAGGTAAAAATGCTGTTCCAAAACATGAAATTCCTAATATTTTTAACATTTTTCTACGATTCATTTTTTTAAAAAATAATTATTTTTCGTATAAATCAGGAAATATTAAAATTTCTGACAAATCGTTCATAACTGCTTGATAAATAGCTTCTTTTATACTATCTTCATCAGGTTTCTCTGTGTGTTTGAACGCCCTCTTATAACCATAACTTATTCCATTTTCCACGGCTTGAGCTATAACTTCATAAGTGTTAACTCTGATAATATTTTCTGTTTTGATTTTGTTTTGTTTGTTTTTCATAATTTTTTTGTTTATTTTGTTGTTTTATTTCTTCTAAAAGTCTAAATCTCCAAGGATAAAAACAGGGGTCATCTTTAATTCCTTGAATACCAACAAGTTGAATTTGTATTTCTCCATTTTTAGCATTATTAATATTAGAAATTACATAAGTTTTTCCTTTTACTGGTAAAGAGGTAAAACATGGATGTGGATTTTTCCAACAAATATTCCAATTATCATCTACACAAACAATTTTATCTCCAATTTTCATAATTACTTTTTATCTATTAAATTTATATTTTTAACTTAAAAACAATAATATTATAAAAACTATAAGATGTCAAGGGGTTTTTTTAGTTTAAAACATTTAGTTACAACTAGTCTTAAAAAAATCATAACAAAAGCTAAATAAGTTTTTTTATTAAAAAATAATATTATGTAGATCAATAAGAAATTTTGTACAAAGAAATATTTTTAAAAAATTTTTATTAAAACAAAATATGTTTTGAAAAGATACAATAACTGTTTTTTAAGATATATATAATCACAATACCCCCTATAAATCAATAATTAAAAATGATCTATAGAGGGTTGTATTGGTTGATGCAATCTGTTTTTTGAAGCCCTAATTATGTGCCTGAAGGGAAGGCTCAACGCACCGATAATCTTTGATGTATTTTATTGTCCTGAATTATTATAAATTATCATTATGTTATTTTTTTAGTCGCTTCTTACCGTTATTTCATAATAAGAACTTTATTTGAAACTTGGATGACTAATTAAGAGTTTTTACGTTTTCGTACTCTAAAAATAATATCTTTTTCTATATTCCTATAAAAAAAACAATTAAAACCTTGTCAAAAACCATTGAATCTGTTATATTTATAATTATTTTATAAATTGGGGAACTTGTGCTGATAAACCCCTTTATTAGGTAAATTATTTATTAAATAATAACTAACAGACATACCGCATTATTCTAATTACGCATAAACATTCCAAATATTTATAGATTAAAAATCACGCCACGGACGGGTACGCCTTTTCTTTTTTAAGAGAAAAAAGTTTTTATATTCGTTGTATATAGCCTGGAAATTATTGTTTAGGTATGTCGCGCTACCGACTTCCCGAATTACTTCGAATTCATTCTATTTCCAGAAAAGCTTACGCTATTTTATCGTTCGCCACAAACGGGTTTCATCCCATTTTTGCAAGTAGAATCCTGAACGTTCACCTTGCCTAAAATATTAAATAGACTATCTTTGTTTGATTGTAAAGCTTGAGTGGATAAGAAGCGACAAAAATAGTCTAAATTTTTTATCCACCTTCTATACTAACAATCATATTTATTTATACCAAAAAATTATAAATGTGAAATTCTTTTTTTAAAAAAATCACTTTTCTTCTTTATTATTTGCATCCCCAGCCATCTTTATTAAGGAATGACAAATTTTTACTAAATTTTCTATATCCGAAGATTTTATGTTTGTTGTTTCACAAATATTTTCTTTATCTTTTATCAAATCACAGTAACTATTTATCAATGAACTAATTGCAAAAGCTAAATCGGCGGAAATTACAACATTTTGTTCATAACTTTCTAGTTTTTTTGATAAAACCCATATTCGTTTTTCATAATCAGGCGGTAAATCGTATTTTTCTACCAATTTTAATTCTTTTAATTTAAAAAGAGCTAAATTAATTGAAGCTTCATCTTTTTCTTCTTCGCTAGAAATTTTTATTAATTTTAAAAAATCTTCTTTTTCATTATAATAATCGTTTTCTTTAAACCAAAGAAATAGTTTGTTACAAGAGTCAGAGATGGTCATATTTTTTATAAAAAAATCTAAGGATTATCTACTATTAAAGAAACGCCATAATAAATTGCTAAAAATATAAACGTTGCAATTCCAAATATAATAAAGAACGCCTTCCACCCAAGCATTGTTATTACGCAAAAAGTTATTATACTAAAAGGCATTAGTAATAATAAATATCCAAGAATTTTTTTCATTTTTTTATCTTAGGGAGGTTTTTAAATTTTGTCAACAACTATTTTCAATTTTCTTGTTGACAAGTTGATTTTTTTTGATAATATATGTAGGTAAATTAAAAAAACAAAAATATTATGATTATAAATGTAAAAGAATATAATGTAGATAATACAGGATTACTTGATTCACGAGTAGGACTTCAACAAGCGATTTTAGATTTAGAAGCTGCAGGTGGAGGAATTCTTCGTATTCCTAAAGGAACTTATTTACTAGGAGGGAGTGGAAATTCTTTTTATTCTTTAATAATTTCTTCTTCAAATATTTTTATTGAAGGTGATGGTCCAGGAGTTACAATTTTAAAACAATTAAATTCACCAGATAACAATTTAATTCTTTTTAATAAAAAATCTAATAAACCATTAAAAAATATTGGTGTTTCAGGAATTACCTTTAATGGTTGTGAACCGCCTGGAAACCCAGATGATAAACCAGATGTCGAAAAATATGCTTTATTAGTATTTAAAGGATTAATAGATAGTTACATAGAAAACATCACAATAAATAATTGTGAGTTTAGAAATGCTACGCGAGATGCTGTTTTTTTACTTTATGTTAAAAAAATAAGAATTCAAAATAATTGTTGGAATTATTATGATGGATTTTCCGCCCCCGCTTCTTTTCCTGGAACCGTTCATCATTGTGGTGTTTTTTCTGGAGGTGAATTAGTAGAAGATGTTGTTGTTATTGGAAATAATTTTAATGGAAATGTGGGCGGGGTATCTACCAGCGATATTGGGGCAGATGGGTTTTTATGGTTTAGTAAAGGAGGGAATATAACTGTTGTAGGAAATACTATTAGAAATTATAAATTAGAAGCTATACAAATGAATGCTGGTCCTGCGACTATTTCTAATAATGTATTTGATACGATTATAGGAGGAAGTAGCGCAACAGCTTTATTAGCTTATCCAGATGTAGCAAACACAGATTTAATTTATAATCCTGTTTATCTATTTTCTTCCAATACTGTTAAGGGAGGTTCTTTTGGTGTTTTGCATAAAGGAGGTTCTTTTGGTTCAACTAATAGTGTAGGAGATGCGCCGCGTTATAAATCTATTATTAATTCTAATTATTTTGAATTAAATTCTAATTTGGTTGGAACTATAGTTATTGGAGCTATTGCAGCAGAGCTTTTAGAAATTGTTGGAAATATAGCTAAAGGAGGTAGCATGTTTTTTTCTAATGGAGTTTATCCACTCCAAACAATTTGGCCGACATTAAATTTTTCAATAAAAAATCTTTTAATTGAAGGAAATACTCACATTAATGCTAAAAGTAATGGAATTTTTTTTCAAGATCCTCTTAATTTCCAATCATCAGCAATAATTTCTAATAATAAAATTAGTCGTGGAAACGGTTTTAAGCACATTGATTTGGCGGGGACAAAAAATACAGAAGGATATAGAGTTAGAATTGAAAATAATATTTATTTAGATTATAATGGGAAAGAAGAATTTCCTGTTATTTCTATTACGAGAATAGACCCATCTATGGACGGAGTGATAATAGAACAAAATTATGGAAGAAAATTTTGTTCTGATTTTCCTCCCATAACAGGAAGTTCAAATTATAGGAGTGGAGATATAATTAGAAACACATCAAGAGGACAAGGAAAAGTGTTATTTTGGGAGTCTCAAAATGGTGGTTATTTTGAACCAGTATTTAGTGCTTATCATGGTTTTGTAGCGTTCGCACTTTTTGGTCCAAATGATGGTAAACTTGGTAGATTGATTTTAGGGCCTCTTTCAGGTCAAAGTCCACGAGTATTAAATATTGAGGTTTTACTTCAAAGTTCTGGTTCTTGGTTAAGTAATAGTGGAGATATTTCTTTTATAAGAATTAGGAGAACTCCATCATTAATTACAGTTTGCGATATTCCAGTAGCTAAAATTGCTACTAAAACACTTCAAAATGATATTATTTATTCAAATGGAATTTTGGGAGCAGCTTTAGGGGCGGGACAGGGTTTAGAAGTTGTTGGTTGGAATGGGACACAAACGACAAATGGTCCATTATTAGCTAGTAAGATATTAGTAGCTGTATCTGCTGTATATGAGTGGGCTTAGAATAGTCAAACAAAATTTGTTTTTCTTCTTGACATTCATATTTAGTTTTAGTAAACTACAAAAGTAAAGTTGAGAAATAAACAATATAAAACAAAAAATATATGGAAAATACTAATAATGAACAAATTACAATAATTAATAACATTAATAATGAAAAAGTTAAAAAGAAAATGGGTAGACCCGCCCGGATATTAAATTTTCCTATGGGAGAATTTACAAGCAAAAGTTTGTTAGAAGATAATAAAGGATTAATTTCAATATCAAATATGCATTATAGAATAAATAAAGCTTTAAATTCTGGTCAAATTAAATTTGTTGGATTGTTAAAAACTGCACGAAGGTCGGCTAGAATTTATAATATTGTTTAAATTGTTTAAATTGTTTTAAAAGTAAAATAAACAAAAAGAAATAATAATGAAAGTATCATTATCTAAAGCTTTAAAAATTAAAAATCGTTTGGTTGGCGAAATTATACGCTTATCAGAAATAATGAGACGTGAAAATAGTCGTCGAAATGATAATGTATCAACCGTTGTTTGTTCAGATGTTTTTCAAAGTATATTAAATACTTATGATTCTTTAGTTAGATGTAAAACAGAAATAGCTAAAGCAAATATAGATATTTATGAAAAAATTGAAAAAATGTCTGAATTAAAGCAGTTTATTAATTTTTTAAATTCTATACCGGTCCGTGAAGGCGAAGAAGTTGAATTTCAAGGAATGCAAAGAGAAAAAGTAGTATATAAATGGACGGCGTTTTTAAATCGACAAGCTATTGATAATAAAATGGTTGAAATTAAAAATCAAATAAATGTTTTACAAGATGAAATAGATTTGTATAATGCAGTTACTCTTATAGATATTTAACAAAAAATACAATTTAAATCCGCCCATATTTTATGTTTTTTTCTTGAAATTTTTTGAAATTACAATTAATATAACTTGGATTCCGTTACCGTTATTGTGTGATTAATGCAACGGCTTTTACCTTCATAAGTAAAACAATCACAAATAATATTTAAAATTATTAGAATCAAGAATTAAAAATCAATATTTAAGAGTTAATATTCTTTTTTAATTGTAAATAGAAAAATTTTGAGAAAAACATAGGTATGGGTGGGTTTTAGAAAAAAAATAAAATAAAATAAAAAATTATGAAAATTCCTGGATGGGATGAACTTTTTTTTAGACATGTATATTTAATTTCTTCAAAATCAAAGGATTTAAGAACTAAAATTGGGGCTGTTTTAGTTAAAGACAAAAGAATTATTTCAGAAGGTTATAATGGTATATGTAAAGGTGTTAATGATAATGTAGAAGAAAGAAACATTAAACCTGAAAAGTATTTTTTTTATGAACATGCAGAAAGGAATTGTTTATACGATTGTGCAAGTAGGGGGATTTCATGTAAAGGTGCTACTTTATTTTCAAATGGCCTACCGTGCGCTGATTGTGGAAGGGGGGTGATTCAATCATCTATAGTAGAAGTTGTAATTCATCATCAATGGAAGGATTATGAAAGGCAATTTTGTTTAAAAAAATGGATAGAAAGCTCTCAGAAAACACGAATTATGTTTAATGAAGCTGGTATAAGAATAAGATTTTTTGATAAGATTTTAGGAATTCAAGGATTTTTAGATGGAAAAATTATAAATATTTAGTGAATACAAACCTGGATTAAAAAAAAAAGAAAAAAAACAAAAAATATGAACGTAGAAGATAGTCAGGAGATAATTGAGGTTTTTGATAATATTATTCAAAAAAAACTTGATTCATTAATAAAAGATAAATTAAAAATATATTTAGATTCTGATATTGGAATATTAACATTATTTTTGGAAATTGAGGGTTATGAAGAATTTATTATTCCTTTTGAAGAATTAATAAAACCAAACACTAAAAAAGTAGTTGTACAATTATTAAAGGAATATTTAGAAGATAATGAAGATTAAATATGGAAGTAAATATAAAAAAATTAGATTTTGATGATTTATCTCTTGATTTAAGAGTAGAAATAGATTATAAAATAGATGAAAATCATAATTGTGGATATGATTTTTATTTAGGAGAAATTTTATCTGTTAAAAATAATAATTGGCCTTATTATTTAAACGATAATAAAAAAAATCAATTAAAAAAAGAAATAAACAATTGGATAGATAGAAATTCAGAAATTTTGATTCAAAAATCTTACGAAGATATAATGAATAAAAGGGCGGGAAATTATTTTGAAGATAGATAAATATCAGATAGCTAAAAATGTTTTAAAATCTTTTTTAAAACAAAACTATGAAAAATAGACAAATAATGCGTGTTAAATAATTAAGTTTTGCTATGGTTGATTTTGATAGCTTAACCATGATGGGGAAGTGAAAAGGCAACAAATTATGAATAGTAAAGTGATTAAAGAAGCGAAACAAACGTTAATAGTGGTGCCTTTGTTAGATCGATATACGCGAATTAGTGATTCGTTGCAGTGTATGGTTGGGCGTTGGCGAAAGGACGCTGATCAATACCAAACACAAGTGGCGGAAGCGCGAACAAAAAATTTACCGCATAACCAAATGTTCTCAATGATGGTCTGCCTCAGAACCTGCGCTAAAGAAGTGCAACAAGAAATTGATGTTCTTAATCGGTTGCATCAAAATTTATCGATTGAGCTATAACCATTTCGAACAATCAATAGCGTGAAGACGCCAGAAATCATCCAACAATCTGAAGTCGCGGTGGCTATTTGTTCTAATAATTTGTTAATCGATGCTATCTGTTTGTTAGAATCCGTTCCGCTTGAACAGTATGCACGTTGGAAAAAACATAGCGTTGCTGATAAAATGGGGCGCAAATGTATGGATCAAGTAAGTATATGGATGAATAAGCGGGCGAAATGGATTGAACGTGCAAAGTTGGTTTATGTTGTAGGTAAGCAACGATTATAATATCTATATGGTGACAGAAATAAATATCAAAAATATTTTAGAATCTTTAGGTTATAAATTAATTCCTGATTCTAAAGGGTGGCGTTCGACAAGGGTGTTTGTTGGGGGAACGAATCCAACGTCTTTACTGATACATAAAGATGGAAGTGCTTATGATTTTGTAGAGAACAAAAAAATAAGTTGTTTAGAATTAATACAATTGAGTTTGGGATTAAAAAAAACAGAAGATGTTGAATCTTGGTTAAAAAATAAAAATTTTGAACTGCCGGATAGAATAAAAAGCTCGCCCAAATTACAATTATTGGAAAATAATTTTTTAGATAATAGATTATTAGATTATATAAAACCAGAATATGATTATGCTAATAAACGTGGTATAAGTAATTATGTTTGTAAAAAATTAAAATGTGGGATAATAAAAGGAATAAAAAGTCGATTAAATAATAGATTTTGTTTTCCAATTTTTAATTCAAAAAATAATCTAATTGGTTTGAGTGGTCGGGCTTTATCCGATGATATAATTCCTAAATATTTTCATAAAGGAGTAAAAAAAAATTGGTGTTTTCCTTTAGTTTTTAATGTTAATTTGATTAAGGATACTAAAAAAGTCATTTTAGTGGAATCTGCTTTCGACGTTTTAGCTCTTATGGAGTGTGGTATTAATAATTCTATTTGTTTATTTGGGACAGATTTGTCATTAAAATTATTAAATATATTATTAAAACTAAATTTAAATAAAATAATTATAGGAGTTAACAACGATGAAATTAATGGTAAAACGACCGGTAATTTTGCTGCTCAAAAATTACAAAGAAAATTAAAAAAATACTTTGATTTTTATGCAATAAAAGTTATACTACCTAGTAGAAGTAAGGATTGGAATGAACAATTAATGTTAAGTTATGGAGTAGAAAGTATAAAAAAACAGTTATTGATATAAAAAATGAAAATTTTAGTAACTATTTCGGTTTTTATTTTTGTTTGTTTTGTTATTTTTTTGGCATTTTCTTTAGAGAGAGAAAATAAACAAACATTAAATAATCAAAATGTATTATCTGTTAATAAAATTGTTTTTGAAAATCATGATTATTTATTTATTTATAAACATAGTATAATTCATTCAGAATCTTGTGTTTGTAAAAAGGAACTAGAAAAATTAGAAAAATAAGATATAGTAGTTAATGTTTTTTAATAAAGAAATAATTTTTAAAAAACAAGACCATTCCTATAAAAATAAATGGGGTGAGGATTATATTTCAGTTTCTCAATTAATATCTTTATTTTCACCCAAGTTTGATCCGGATGGTTCAATTTTAAAAAAATGCGCCCTAAGAGAAGGTATAGAAGAAAAAGATTTACAACAAAAATGGGATAAAATAAGAGACGATTCTTGTATTACTGGTAAAAAATTACATTCAGATTTGGAAAATTATATAAAAACATCCAAATTTCCCAAAAGAAGTGATGAAAATTTTAATTGGGTAAAACAGTTTTCCAAAATAAAATTTAATGGAAAACTACAAACTGAAGTTTTAATATATAATCATAAATACAAAGTGGCTGGGACCACCGATTTAATACATTGGACGGATGAAAATTGTTTTGAGTTATATGATTTTAAATCAAATAAAAAAATAGATACTTATGAAATTTATGGTAATAGAATGTTATATCCGTTGAGTCATTTATATGCGACTAATTATAATAAATATTCACTTCAAATTAATATTTATGCTTTTTTATTAGAAGAATTAGGATATTGGCGGGACGGAATATTGAAAATGCTTCATTTTAATCCAAAAACAAAAAAAATAGAAAGTTATGAAATTTCTCCAATGGAAAAAGAAATAAAAAGTTTGTTTATGTTTTATGAACGAAAATAAAACAGCCTTTGTTACGTTTAATTTTCTTAATGAAATTTCATCAATTCGTGGATTTCCTAGTTTGGATTTTTGCATTGATTTAATAAAAAAAATAGAATCTTATGGTTTGGAATATTTATTTATTATTATTCAATATAGAAATGATAAAAAAAGTAAAACAAAAAGTCAAACTTGTAATGTTTTTCATAAATTAGAAAGTTTTGAATCTATAAAAATTTTATTTAGTATTTTAGATCAGGTTTACAAAAAAGAAATAAAAAATAAAAAAATAAATAAAAAAATTGGATATGTTTTTAAAAATACTGATATAGAACAATTGAATGAAACATTAAAATATATTCAATCACAAAAAATAAATTATTTGCTTTTAACCTTTAAAAAAGAAGGACAGAATGTTGGGGCCGATTTTTCATATTTTTTTAATAAAAATGGATTTAACAAATTAATAGAAAATATTATTTTGAATATTAAAAGTATTATGTTAAAAAATAATTAAAAAAATATATTGACAAGTTTTAAGATTTTAATTATAGTATTACTATAGTTAAATTAAAGGTAAAACAAAAACAAAAACAAAAACTATGGCAGATAAAAATAAAAAACTAACAACAGAAGCGTTGGGAAAGCTATCTTCATCCACAGCTTCGAAATCATC
>Ga0209727_1002691_pt1 | contig 12182 bp, 20 predicted proteins | sample RifGroC1_FD_183995 | JGI IMG/M metagenome (GOLD analysis project Ga0209727, IMG submission 183995) | Groundwater microbial communities from Rifle, Colorado, USA - Groundwater C1 (SPAdes) (version 2) | ecosystem: Environmental > Aquatic > Deep subsurface > Groundwater | place: Rifle, Colorado...
GGCGATGTTGCCCATGAGCTGGGAAACATCGCCCCCATTGTGGCGACGCGGGAGAACCCGCGCACACCGCTGGTCCACTGTCATCGCATCGCCGCGGCGCTCGCGTACATGCTGCATGACGCCATCAAGCAGGACGCCGAGTCGGGGGATCCTCGATGAACCGTGCAGATCGGCCTGAGATGGTGCCCGACGACGCCTTCCCAGCGCGCGCCCTCGCGCTCGACCCCCAACCCGCGCGCTCCTGCAAGGTCTGCGAGCGCCCGCTGAACTCGAACCCTCGCGGGGGCCGCCCCTCCGACTACTGTGCCCCATGGCCCGGCGAGGACCGCTCGGCCTGCGCCATGATCGCGAAGCGGGCCGACGAGATCCGGCGACTGGCCGCCCAACTCGCGATCGAGCTGGGCGACGCCGAGTCCGCGAGCACTCGGCGCTCGCTCCAGCGGGTCAAGTCGTTCCTCTGGGCGGAGGCCAACGCGATCTCCAACATCGGCAAGCTCGTCAGCACGGGCCAACCCCGCTACGGCAAGCGTCGCAGCGGGTGGTGGCGCCTCGCGCCGGAGCGGCGATGATCTGGGTGGTCACCACGAAAGGCGACGCGCGGTGCCGAGCCATGGCCGACCGCCATTACACGCGGCAGACGCCCGGCCACCCGCAGTGGACCAGACCCGGCTACTCGGCGGTGCTCCACGCGCAGGCGGAGCGCGGGGAGGGACTGTTCGTCTGGTGGCGGCCGAAGTGGGAGGATCCGCGGCCTGGCACGGCCCGAAAGGATGGTCTCCGGTGCCTGGAGTGTACGCATTTCCGGCGGGAGGGGGCAGCAACGGGGGCACCCGGCGCCCTGCCCATCGCCTCGGACCTAATCCGCGCCGCCGTGGCCGCCCTCGACATGCCCGAGGTACGCGCTGCACTACATCTCGACGCCGCGGGCCCGATCACCGACGGGCTGATCTCCGGCGTCGGGTCGTCGGCCACCAGTGCCAGGAGGTCGCGCACGGCAGAGCCCGGTGAGTGCTTCGCACGGGCCGGCTGGACGCGGATCGCGAAGTCGGGAGCGCGGGCGGACGTGTGGTATCGACTGGATTGGGGTCTGCCAGCTCAGAGCCCACGATGAAGCCCGCCTTCCTCGTCGAGTACGAGATCCCCGAGATGCGCACCGTCATCCCGCGCTTCCGGTGCCGTTGCGGCTCCGTGGGCTGGGAGGTGTCGGCCTGGCGCGACGCCGATGAGCGTCCCGTCTGGTATCTGGCGGCCCCTGACGAGTCGCTGGCCCTGAACGCGGTTCACGCGGCTGGACGCACGAGGCGTTGCGACAACGTTTCTGCAAGTTCTGCGCGCCCGGTGCAACAACCTGCGAAAACGCAGGTACGGCCGTAGGTACGATTCTTGCACCCCCCACGGGTCATGGAAGAGACCGCGCTCGTCCTGCTCGCCGCCGGCCTCGCGCTGGCCGTGCCCGTCCTGGTCAGATGGGCCAGAAGAGGAGCACGGCGAGACCGAGAGTGATCGCGGCGACCCCGATCACCACTCGCGCCGCATCCCAAGCGGTGAGCGGATCCTCTGGCCTCCGCGCCGAACCAGCGGCTGCGGCCATGTCGCGTACCTCGGTGTTCGTCAGGTAGCAGTCGGCGTCGTCGATCTGGTGCGTGGTCATTCGGGCCTCGTTGTTGTTTCGGGCGGTTCCACCTCGATCACGTCCTTGGACTGCACGATCCCGAGTGCGGTCAGCACCGCGAGGATCACCGCGACGGTCTGCGCGTTGAAGAACGCGCGCACGCGGTCGGGCATGTTGCTGGGCGCTAGGACCCGCTCGACGCGCTCCAGGATCGGTACCCCCCGCGCGAGGAAGGCCGCGATCTGCGTGAGCAGCTCGCGCATGGCGGCGCGGCTCTCAACACCGTTAGCGAAGTCCTCCAGCGTCTCGCGCGCCGCGAGACGGTCCGCCCCTGGCGCCGCGCAGTCGCTCAGGACTGCGATCCCATCGAGCACCTCTCTACGGGAGGGCAGGGGCTTGAGAGCGGCTGCGGACGGGATGTCGGGCACGGCATCAGCCTATCTCACGCAGGCTCGGCTCGCACTCGGCCATCTCGGCGTTCAGGGCAGCGGAGCAGTAGGCAAGCGCCGGAGGGGAGCAGGGTGACGCGCAAGACCATCCCAGGTCGCGCGGTGAACAGGGCCTCGCCCCATGTAGAGCAACCCTCAACCCTGACCTCGGTCGTGCCGAGCGGAACCCACCGACGCAGCTCGTCCGCGAGCCACTGGCATGCGGGGCGCGAGTGGAGACCGTGGTTGCGCGTCGACATGATCAACTTTCTATCCACCGGGCCCTTGCATGTCTACCCCGTACAGGGTAGAAGGTAGTCCATGCTCATCGCCATCGACATCCCGTCTGCCGTCGCCCTCATCGTAGAGCCGGGCGCCGCAGAGATCGCGCTCCGTGGGGGTCGCTCCGCGCTGGTGACCCTAACTTCGACGGCCTGCCGCGTCGCGGTGAAAGAGGGACGCGCGCCCTGGACCATCGCGGAGGCGTTGTCAGCGCAGTGGTTCAGGGTGGCCGGGGGGATCTCGTGAAGCGCGCCTGGGAAACTGTCGAGGGCACCGTGGCACCGCCCCCGTGCCCCACCGAACCGGCCTTCCGCAAGGCGCTGGGGCTCTTCGAGGACTTGCGCCGACTCGGCGTGCCCTCGGAGCGCATCTACGCCACCTTCGACGGGGCCAACCAGTTCTTCCTGAAATGCAAGCCGGTAGGATCTGCGGACATCCTCCTGCGCGTGGACACGATCGAGGCCACAGATGTGGACCTCGATGATGCGTGGCGCGCGGCGGCGGCCTGGTGGAACTCTCCGCTGGTCTCCGACGCCGAGCGCGCCGTCGTCCAGGCTGAATACGCGCGGGAGTCGAATCGCGTGGCCCTCGTCCAGTTGATCACCTCACGGAGATGGGCGTGACCCTCCACCCCTACCCCTTCATCGTCATCGACACCGAGACGACGGGCTTGGCCAGCGATCCAGACGCCCGGGTGATCGAGCTGGGCGCGGTCGCCGTGGATCGCGATGGCGAGATCCTAGCCGAGTTCTCCTCGCTGGTCCGACCAGACCGCTGGGGCGCAGGAACCGAGGAGGCACTCGCGGTCAACGGCCTGAGCAGAGTCCTCATCGAGCGTGCCCCCGCACCGAACCTCGTGGTCTTTGCCTTCACGTCCTGGCGTGTGTGCGCCCTGCCCTACGACCGGTCACGGGTCACGGCCTACAACGCGCCGTTCGACCGCGAGCTGATGGGGCGGTCAGGGCTGAATATTGGCCTGGAGTGGGCAGACTGGTGCATCCGGGCGCGGGCCTACGCCACCATCGGCGAGCCGTTGGAGCCCATCGAAGGCCAGAGACGAGTACGCATGCAAGACGTGTTCGTGCGACTGGGCCTGCCCCGACCGGAACAGGCCCACCGCGCCCTCGCGGATGCCCGGCTGGCAGTTCAGCTCGTCAACCACCTCGCGCGAGTCGCGCCCAACTGGAGGTCTCATGCCTGACATTCCTGGTCGATACTGGGACGCAACGGTGCAACTCCGCGAGGCACTCAAGATGTTGGGTGCCCTGGAAGAACGCGAGATCCAGGCGCGCCACGCCTATCTGCTGGATCCCTCCCGCGAGAACGCGGCTCTGGCTCTCCACGCTGTGGATTCCTCCCGCCAAATGTTGGAGATCGTCAACAGCGCCAGATCGGCTTACGAGTCGATGTTCCGCACGGCGCGCAATCTACAACTTGGCATTCCGTCAGAGGATCAGACTCGAAACGCCTTGTGGACTGAGTTGAACGCTGCGTCAGAGATCGGCGAGGGGTCTACCCGTGCTCGCTGAATCGATCCGCTCCGCCATGTCCACCGACGACTGGACGGTTCTGCTCTTCGGGCTGCTGTTCTTCGGGATCTGGATCGTCCTGGACATCCGGGCGAGCCGATGATCTTCAAGTACGCCGGAGGGAAGCGGCGGATCCTCCACGAGATCCTGCCGAGGTTGCCCATCCGCCATGCCCGGCGATTCGTCGAGCCCTTCGTAGGGGGCGGGGCCGTCTTCTTCGCAGCGCGGCTCGCGGGGTCCTCGGGCCCCGCGTGGATAAACGACGCCGAGCCCGCCGTCGCTGCGACCTACCTGGGCGTCTGCGAGGACCCCGAAGGCGTCGTCACCCGCCTCCAGATGCACGCCGAGAAGCACGAGACGCCCGAGGAGCGGGGCGGGAGCCGCGTCTACTACTACAGAATGCGGGGCGACCGCCCACCCATCGAGGACGCCCCCCGCTTCGCGGCCTGGTTCATCTACATGAATCGCGCGGGCTTCAACGGGTTGTGGCGGGTCAACAGAAAGGGAGAGAACAACGTGCCGTTCGGGGACGGCCGTCCGTTCGGCGTGAACGCGGCGGCCATTCAGACTGCCGCTTCGGCCCTGCAAGACACCCTGATCACGTCGCACGACTTCTCGCGGATCGAAATGGGTGCGGGCGACGTGGCCTACTGCGATCCGCCCTATCTCCCGGCGTCCGCGACGTCGTCGTTCACCGGCTACACCCGCCGCGGGTTCGGACCGTCGGACCAACTCCGCCTCGCGTCCTGGTGCCGGCGCCAGGCCGACCAGGGTGCCAGCCTGTTGCTCTCGAACGCGGGCGTGCGGGACAGCCTCACCGCGTTCCTCGACCGGGCCGACGAGCATGTACGAATCACCGCACCCCGAGTGATCTCGTGCAAGGGCGGCGGGCGCCAGCCCGTGCCAGAGTACCTGTTCCGATTCGGCGGGACGCCGTGGCCCGCGGTTCCAAGTCCCACGCAGGAGCCAGCATGAAGATCACCGTAGACCGTCGAGCCCTCGCCGAAGCCCTGTCCCTCGCGCAGCGCGTGGCGTCGGTTGCCCCACACCACCTCGTGAGGCTCGACGCAGCCGACGAGGAACTGCGCATTTCTGCATTCAACCCCGACATGCGACTGGACCAGGTCCTGCCCACGCGCGTCGACCGTGCGGGCAGCCTGCTCGTGGACGTCGCGGGGCTGTTGCGCCCCACGAAGGCAATGGTCGCGCGCACGTTTCTGGACATCGAGCAGCGCGACGCGGCCCTCGCGATCACCGTACCGGGAGCAGAGTGCACGCTGCTGCGCACGCAGTCTCCCGAGGACTGGATCGAAGCGCCCGCCTTCGAGGCCCGCGAAGAAGTCCACTTCGACGATGCCGCCGCCCTCGCGCGGGTGTTGACCCGCGTTCTACCGCACGCCAGCTCAGATCCTGAGAGGGTGGGTCTCTGCGGCGTCTACCTGGACGGCTCTGCGGCGCCGACGCGACTCGTCACGACCAACGGGCATACGATGGTCTACGCGGAAGTGGGCGGCGAAGCGCCCTCGCGACTGCTACCCGTGGAGGCGTGCGCGCTGCTGATCGTCGCACTCAAGCGCCCCGCCGATGGCGTGTCGTTGCAGTTCGAGGAGGGTTGGATGCGGGTCGTAGTCCAGCGCACCGGGGGGGATCTCACGCTGCGCGCGAGGCTGCCGGAGGGGGAATTCCCGGCGTACCGCGAGATCCTGCTCGACGGCAGGATGAACTGCGAGGCGTGTCTCGTCGTCGATCGCTCAGCCCTGCGGCAAGCCTGCATGGATTGCGCGGGTGTCGCGCAGTACCTCGTCTTTGACGTGCGGGATGACGTGCTGCACGTCAACGCCGCGGGCAGCGACGCGCGCATGCACGAGGAGATCCCCGTACGCCTCGACGGTCACTCCTGGCCGCGCGCCTCGTTCGACGCCAGGCTGCTGGCTCGGTTGTTGGAGCATGCTCCCGACGAGGTCACGCTGAGGATGGACGGCAGCAGCCATTTGTCGGTTGTGTTCCTCGACTGGCCCGATGGGCTGGGCGCCATCATGCCCTGCCGGTTGGATTAGGAGGAATCGCGATGCACGATCTAACTACCCAACGCCCTGCGTGATCCGCGTCCTCTCCATCAGCGGCGGTAAGGACAGCACCGCAGCCGCGCTCTACCTGGAGGAGCTGGGCCTGGAGGTCCACGCGCGGACATTCCAGAACACGGGCTGGGAACACCCCGACACCTACGAGCACCTGGACCTGCTGGAGCAGCGCCTGGGCCCGATCACGCGCCTCCGCGTCGATGTCCCGATCCTGCCCGGCTACGAGGCCGATGTCGAGGAGTTGGAGACCATGCTGGGGATCGTTCCCTCCGCCATGGTCCGCCTCTGTGTGTGGAAGGGATGCTTCCCCGGCCAGGGGACGCGGTGGTGCACCCAGAACCTGAAGACGGTCCCCGCAGCCCGGTGGCTGGCGACTCAGGACGATGCCGTGGAGAACGTGGTGGGCGTGCGGCGGGCCGAATCTATCGCGCGCTCGCAGCTCCCCGAGCGCGAGCCGATGGCCCGCGTCGAAGTGTCGCCCGTCGTGCGCCTACCCGACGAGGGCCGGTGGATCGAACTGGACCACGTCGAGCAGTGGCGTCCTCTGGTGGACTGGTCGGAGGCCGACGTGGTGGCCATCCACGCTCGCCACGGGCTCCAGATGAACCCGCTCTACAGGCGTGGCGCCGGACGGGTGGGCTGCTGGCCCTGCATTTTCGCAGGCAACAAGACCGACCTGCCGCTTTTGGCGCAGGACGATCAGCGCATCGCCGTGATCCGACGACTGGAGGAGATCGTCAATGCCCGCGCACAAGCGCGTCACGCGGCGCGGGTAGAGGGCGGCATCAAGCAGCGGAAGGACATGCCACCGCCTACCTGGTTTCAGATCCGCGATCCGGTCGCCATGGCGCGGTGGCGGGCGGCGCATCCCGACGCGGTAGAGGGCGTGGACGAGAACAGCCGGCACCTCTGCGTGCCCATCGACCAGGCCATCGAATGGGGCCGCACCTCTCGCGGCGGGCGTCAGGTCCCGATGTTCGAGGCACCTCACCGAGATTGGGCCTGCTCCCGCTACGGGTACTGCGAGACGCGGCCGAGCGGCGACGAGACGCGGCCGAGCGACGACGAGAACCGGTGAAGCATCCTACATCAAGCAGCGCGCGGGCGTGTTAGCATGCGCGTGGAGGCGTCCATGGTGAAGATCAAGGTTCAGGCCCCCCCGATGCACCGCGCAACCGAAGAAACCGCGCCGCAGGTCGAAGCCGCAGAGTCCGCCCCGGCTCCCCCGATCGTGTGGAAGCTCATCGTTCGTGCGGGCCCACAGCACGACATGAACGTCGTGGTGGGTGCAATCGAAGCCGCGCTGGCTGGTGCGGAAGATGTCGTCCTCAATACGGACTGTCCGCGCTGGCAACTGCAAGGCGAAGACGGCTGGGCCTGCTCGGGCACGGCCACGTCCACGACGGCGATCGAGGCGGTCGCGCAGGCCGTCGCGGGCAAGATCGCTCCCGCGATGATCGACCTGATCGCAGGCAGTGCCCTCACCGTCGCGGTGTCCGAGGGCGATGTCGAGGACCCCGCGCTCGCGATCCTGAACGCGAGCGTCCCGAAGATCGCGGCCTACGTCGAGGGCGTGACGAACCTGGCACACCTCTACCTGCTCGACGACACCGAGGCCGCCGGAGCAAACCGCAAGGGCGCCTTGCGGGCGATCAGCGCGAGGATCGCGATCGTGGAAGCCGAGTTGGAGCGCGCGGTCGCGGCCGAAGAGACCAGCGCCCCGCCCGAAACCGCAACCAAGACCGAGACCGAGGTGCGCATCGAGGGCCCGTCGACCGTCGACTTCGTCCCGGGCAAGCCCGCGACCATCGTCGCGCTGTCCCGTCGAGGGCGAGACGTGTTCGGGATCTCGCGCGAGATCGCGGCACAAGACGTGGGGTGGTGGAACGCCCGCGCGTTCGCCGTGGCCCCCGGCCCCCACGAGCTGCGCGTGGTCGGGCTGTCGCCCAGCCAGGCACGCGCCTGCGCCGTAGCGGATCTGCACGGCACGACGATCTGGACCGACGCCTGATCGTGGAGTAGATTTGGGCATGGCCTACCCCCGCTACAGCCTCCCCGGCCCCGCCTACTACGTCGCCTCGGGTGCCTGGGCGAAGGTCGGTAGGGGGCGCTACCGCCACGAGAGCGGTGTCGAGGTCACGAAGACCAGAGCAGGCCGCTGGCGGATCTCGATGGGGCCTGCAAGCGGTGAGGACTACGGATCCATGAGCGCCGCTGCCGACCGGGTGAACTACGTCTCGGGCGGGCACCGCAACCCCTTCGCCGCCGGAACCGCGCTCCCCGCGCTGGCCATCGCGGCGGGGGCGCTGGGCCTCGCCGCGAGCCTGCCCGAGAAGAAGCGCAAGAGGAACCCGCCGGGCCTACTGCCGTCGGTCGGCAGCGCGCTCGATGTCCTGCGGAGAGCCCCACCCGAGCAGCGAGCCGCGGCGGCCCGCGCGACGGGTTGGACGCCCCACGTCGGCGAGCCCGTCGCCGTGGTCGGAGCGGGCCCCCACGAGGGCGAGGTCGGGCACTACGTCTCGGGCGGTTGGGGCCAGCGGTTCGTGTCCGTTCGGATCGGGGGGCGAGAGGTTCAGATCCACACGACCCGGCTCATGCCTGCGGCCTTCCGCAACCCCGGGAAGCGCCCCGGGAGACCTCGGAAGCGCCCCCGCAAGAACTCCGCGGCTGCCGCAGCCTGGCTCACGCAGGTGGGCCTCTCCCTGGCCGCCTCGCAGTACGACGCCTTGCGCAGGAAGACGGTGCCCGAGCGCGTCGTCTTCCTGCGCTCCAAGCTGAGCCGGATGCCCCTGCTCAGCCCCGCGGGGTGGGCGGCGCGCAGTCTCGCGAAGTCCGACAGCGCCCTGAACACCATCGCGCGGGCCATCGGCGACCCCGCCGCCGAGGGCGCCGCCAAGGCCGCAGTGAGGGGCGCGCTGGCGCGAGCCTGACAGCTACAGCAGCTCGCTGGGCGGCTCCGGCTGGTCCAGAGCAACATCCAGCAACTCGGGATCCTCTTGGAAGGCGCAGGGCACCCGAACCGACGCGGGTACCTCGCAGGCGTTCGTCCAACCGGCCTCAACGAGCTGCGCGCCGTACCGGTGCACCGCGTCGGTGCCAAGGCACAGCGTCCAATTCTTCCGCGTGAAGATGCGGACGGCTGGGTGCGTCGTCGTCAGCACCTGCCGCTTGGCTTCCGCCTGGACCTCGGCCACTGTCGGTACGCGCTCGGTGCCCCGGGCGATCAGTGCGCCCAGCGCCTTGGTGAGCACGAACGCGACCTCGGCGCAGACCACGCCATCGGCCGTCGCCATGAGTCCGATCTGCGCGTCCTGACCATTGGGGGTCGGGGTGATCTCGATGCGCCAGCGGGGGGGAGGAAGATTCGGCATGCCCAGCTTCTACCACGAGCGGGGTTGCCGTGCCACCCGCCGCGGGCTACTCCGTGATCTGGAGAAGCCATGGCCAAGAATCAAGCGCAGGGAAAGGCGACGGGTTTCACGCTGTTGCTCGGATGCAACTGCCAGCACGCCTTCCAGGACGAGAGGTACGGGCGGGGCATTCGCGTCCACAACGCGGCGAAGGAGGGCAACTGCCGCTGCACGGTCTGCGGAAGGGTCCGGCCCCGCAGCGGCTAGATCCGCAGCGGCTATACGATCTCGACCAGCAGTTGCTCCAGGACGGTGAAGCCCGTGCCACCCGCCGAGGCGTTCACGTCCACGGACACGAGGAGGGCGCCGTTGGTCGCGAAGTTGGGCACCGCCGCAGCCGCCCCGGGTTGGGCAGTGATCGCGGCCACGGTGTCAGACCACACCGCCTGCGAGACGCCCGAAGCCCCCACTCCCGGCCCTGGCACTCCCCGGAAGGTGAGCCAGGCGTCCAGGACGCAGCGGGTGCCCGCTGCGCCGGCCGTGGATTGCGGAGCGGTCAAGATGACCACGCCACCGAGGAGCAGGCGCACCCGCTCCGTCGCGCCGCCACTGAGGACGGTGGAGATGCGCGTGACGGCTCGGATGTGCAGCAGGCTCCCTTCCTTGAGCGTGCTGGCTGGGATGTTGTAGGTCTGGTCGAATGCACCATCCGCGTTGGCCTGCGCGATGGCGGTTGAGTCCACAATGCTCGCGAAGGCCCTTCCCCCGACGACCCGGTTCGTGCCGGCCGGCACGTTGTCCCGGACGGTGAGCCGCGCGGTCTGGATGGCCACGGTCTCGACGGTATTGCGGGTATCGAAGACGAGCATGGTCGCAGCCCCCGCCGCGCCGATGTCCCAGGCGTCGGCGTCGTTGTCCATGAGCGTCCACGTCGAGCTGGCCGTCTGGAGGAAGGTGACCGCGCCACCCGCCGGCAGGAGTCGAACCCAACCCGCCGCGGTGCCGTCGATGTTCTGCCAGGTGCCGACGTTGCCCGCGTCGATGCGGAAGGCTACCGACCCTCGATTCGGCGTCGTCGCGGGCACGACGGTCTCCCAGTAGAAGTCGATCGGGCCGTCGGTCGTGGTGAGGCGCATGGGAACCTCGGTTCCAGCGCCGCGCTCAGATCATACCGCGTCGGGCCGCTGTTGACACGTCGGCGCCGCGCATTACGTATCGCTCGTGGAACTCCGCGCATGCCTTGAGAAGCCCGGTACGAGCATTGTACGCTCCGAGTGGACAGCGTGCGCGCAGGCTTTCGGAGCCTGAAGGCGAGCAAACGGCAGCGGTAAGAACCCCTGCCGTTTTGCGTTCACGGCTTGAAGGTGTGCACCGAGTTGATCTTCTCGCCTCGGCAGACGGGGCACTTTGCGTGGCGGGTGGTGGGCCACGTCTGCCAAACCTTGCCGGCGCCCCCGCATTTCCAGCAGGGCGCACCCGGCCTCGCGGGGTCGTTGGGGTTGTGCCAACGATCGCAGACTTTGCAAGGTCGGTTCACTCGGCGTCTCCGCGTACCGTGACGAACCCGCTCTCCGGGAGGGTGGCCCCGTCGAAGGTCCAATCGGGATCAATGCACTTCGACGGCCCGCCGATCCGGAGCGAGAACCCGTAGCGCGAGGCCACGAGCTGGAGGTCGCGGAGCGCGCGGACCGCCCGATGCAGGGCTGTCGTCCAGGGCCAGTAGACTTGAAGATGGATGCACCATCGGTTCTCGTGGACCCACGTATACGGGTCCTTGTCGCCCGCAGCGTAGACCTCGCGGATGGCGCAGGCCGGCTCGGCTGGGTTCTCGTTGACGCCGATGTTCTGCGGATCGCTGTGCCACATGGCGGTGTACCGCTTGAGCCACGCGGCGTACTCGTTCGCGGCGGGGAAGTCGATCATGGCCATGTCGCGAAGCCGCTCCAACCTTGGTCCATTCTCGGCGGTGTTGAAGAGCGCGACCGCGCCCCATCGCGGCGGAGGGGCCCAAGCGGGCGGGTCTGGGAGAACCGACAGCGGGACACGGATCACGACGGACGCGTGCCTGGTCCAGCACACCACCGAGCGGTGCGACATCAGCAGGCGCCGGAGCGCGCGGCCGTTCATCATGCGCTGGCTCACCGCCTCCTCCTCACCAGGAGGCGGGCCGCATAGTCGCAAGTCATGGCCGTAAGTGGGGCGAGCATCACCGCCCCCCCAGCACGACGTGACCCCAAGCGCGGATCTTCGCGGCCCACCTACGCTCCTGCGCCTCGGCCTCCTCGCGCGTGGCGAAGGGGCCCTCGTGGCCCGCCAGCCGTCGTGCCCAGCGGCGCACGGCGCTGCTCGAACTGTTGCCCCCGCACAGGTGGTCGAGCAGGCGAGCCGCGTCGGACTTGCCTGTCTGCCCGACGTAGTAGACGTCGGCCCCATCATCGACGAGACGCCGATGGTCGGCGCGCCGTGCAGCTTCGGGGGCGAGCTGGACGGCGTAGACGAAGTAGCGGCGAGGCGCCGAACGGGTGACAGCCATGATCCGAGCATAGCCCAACTGCGCGTGTGCGATCAACCCCGTGAATGGTAGAAGTCGCCGACCCGTCAAAACGGTGGCACCCTGAACCGAAGGAGCTACCATGATCCTCGTCCTGATCGCCTGCCTGCCCCGCGCGGGCGTCGTGTCCCTGAACGATCCCGATCGCGCGCGGCCAGTGCTTGATTCCGGGGAGATCGACTCGGCCGACACGGCCGACACGGGTGACTCGGCCGACACGGGTGACACGGGTGACACGGGTGACTCGACCGAAACCGGGGGCTCGGGTGAAACGGGCGAAACCGCCGAGACGCAAGACACCACCACGGAATGCAACGGGATCGAGGGGTTCGACCCCCTGCACTACACC
>Ga0209727_1002703_pt1 | contig 12152 bp, 13 predicted proteins | sample RifGroC1_FD_183995 | JGI IMG/M metagenome (GOLD analysis project Ga0209727, IMG submission 183995) | Groundwater microbial communities from Rifle, Colorado, USA - Groundwater C1 (SPAdes) (version 2) | ecosystem: Environmental > Aquatic > Deep subsurface > Groundwater | place: Rifle, Colorado...
GGACAAAGAAAAGCGAAAGTGAATATTGTAAGATCTCAGAGAGAAACAAAAGTGATATTTGTTTTCCCCGGAGGCCTTGAAGAGACGCAACCGAAATTCATGAGAATCTACAAGTCATTTACTTCCTAGTAAGTAGTTGGCTTTATTACTCCTCCTCTTTGCCAAGTTTGCGGAAAAGATTGATACCAGTATACTATCCAAGCTCTGCCGCTTATTACTTTCTTTTTAATAGGACCGAAGCTTCTTGAATCATATGAATGGGCGCGATTATCACCCATGACGAAAAATTCACTATCAGGCACTTTATAAGTTTGACCTTCCGCTAAAAAACCGCCGCTTTGGGTTAAGACTTCGCTTGTAAGATAATCTTCATTTAATCGTAGGTTATTTATATATACGTGACCATATTTAATCGAAACATCTTCTCCCGGGAGACCGATCACTCTTTTAATATAATCATCAGAGGAAACGGGAGGGGTAAAAACAACCACATCGCCTCTTTGGGGCGGATTTTTATAATAGCTTACTTTTTCGGTAAGAAGGTATTCACTGTCGGGATAATTTGGAGACATAGAAATCCCGGATATTTTGTGAGGACGCATGATAAGAAGATAGACAAAGAAAAATATTCCAATTGCAAAAACCAAAACCTCACCAATATTCAAAAAAAACGCACCAAGACGCTTAAACATTATTTAATATTACATCATGGGCGCCGTTTTCTCTAACGCCTTGTGGAGTAACTCTGATAAACTTTGCTTTTTGCCAGAGTTCATTAATATTTTTAGCTCCGCAGTAAGAATACCCCGATTTAATATTGGCGATCCATTTTTCAACACTTGCATTAAGCGGGCCTTTATAAGGAACAAAACTTTCAACGCCTTCAATATGATTTCTATATGATTTTGATAATCCGTTTAATTTTTTAGTGTGATTATTTTTTTCTGCCGGTGAGGTAGATGCGTTATATGTTTTATACTTAATACCGTTTTTGAGAACTAATTGTCCCGGTGTTTCATCGTGTCCGGCAAATTGACTACCGATGATAACAGAAGATGCTCCTGCAGCCAGACCTTTAACTATATCGCCGGAATTTTTTGTTCCCCCGTCGCAAAGAACTGTTTTATTAAAATGTTTGGCCGCCCGATATGCTTCCATGACTCCGGTTATTTGAGGGATGCCAACCCCGGTTTGAATTCTTGTGATGCATATTGTTCCCGGACCAACTCCAACCCTGACAGAATCGGCACCGGCTTTAAAAAGAGCGTAAGCAGTTTCATATGTTCCAATCACGCCCGAAATAATGTCACACTTCGTTCCAAACATTCTTTTAAGTTTAGTGGTTGCTTCAATTGCCTGAATCATTCCGCCGTGGGCAACATCTAATGTAAGAATATCGACTCCCGCGTTTGCAAGCATTTCTGCCCTTTTAAGATATCCTTCTTTGCACCCTACCGCGGCGCCAACAACGACATTTTGCTTTTTTACATCCTTAACCATTTCGGCTTGATTTTCCGGTGTTTCAAATCTGGGAAGAAATCCAATTCCGCCAAGTTTACCTAAGGCAATTGCCATTTCAACTCCTGTAACATCGGTCATATTAATGCTGATTAAAGGAATATTAAGTTTTATTCTTGGAGTAATTTGAGTAGAGAGGTCTACGTCGGATCTGCTTTCAACATTAGAAATTTGGGGAATTAATAAAACATCGTCATAAGAAAGACCGAGAGGAATGTTTTTGTAAGATTGCATGTTTTTAGGGCAAACATTATCTATTTATACATTAACGGATAATTAAGTCAATTATATAAAAGCAATTTGAAAGATGATAAAATATACGTTTAAATATCTAGGTCGCGTGGTCCTGCCCGCTAAGCTAGCGCTAGCGTTGCAGGCGGGCCAGTGGTAGAACTATGTATTATACTTATGTTCTAAAAAGTAAGGTTGACGGAAATTTGTATATTGGTTTTTGTAACAATTTGAAAAGGCGGTTTAAGGATCATAATACCGGAAAAGTTATATCAACCAGGTCAAGAAAGCCATTCAACTTAATATACTACGAAGCATGTTTACTGAAAGAACGAGCATTGAAGAGAGAAAAATATTTTAAGTCTGGATTTGGCAGGAGGTACTTAAAAACAATGGTCTAATTAGGACCCGTAGCTCAGTGGTAGAGCGTTCGATTCACATTCGAAAGGTCTGAGGTTCGAAACCTCACGGGTCCACCAGTTGGGAGGATGAGCCCGCGCGAAGGAGGTGATTATTAATGATTAACAATAAATTTAGACCGTACCCTAAAAAAGAAGAATTGGAAGAAGAGGCAAAAAAGAATCATCCGCATCCGCCTCACCCAGAACTTCCCCCTCATATCTTAAAAGAGATTTTTGATCTAAAGGAGAAAGTAGGTAGGCTTGAGGGAAAAGTAGAAGTGTTAACAATGCTGGTTGGAAAGTCAAACAAATAAACCTTTTTTGCACATTGTGTTTTTGATTCTGAGTATTTGTGCTTCCCGCCGAAGGCGGGGTTGTTGTTTTCTATTCCGGCGAAAATTTTGTACAATAATGAGAGATCTAAAATATGTTCGAATTTTTCGGTAATTAGACCACAATGAAAAAAAGTAAACAAATCGTTCAAAATAACAGTTTTACGGAGTTTTTACTCTATACCACTCCAAATGGCAAAGTAAAAGTTGAGATATTTTTACGCGATGAAAATATTTGGCTGACTCAAGATAAAATAGCTCTTTTGTTTGGTGTACAAAGGCCAGCCATTACAAAACATCTTAAGAATATCTTTGAAAGTAGGGAATTAAATGAAAATCTAGTTAGTTCCGTTTTGGAACATACTGCCAAAGATGGTAAAAAATATAAAACGTTATTTTATAACCTCGATGCGATTCTTTCAGTTGGTTATCGGGTAAATAGTTCGCAAGCGACACGATTTCGTATTTGGGCAACCGAAAGACTCAAAGAGTACATTATCAAAGGTTTTACAATGGACGATGAACGGCTCAAAGATCCTCACAACATTTTTGGGAAAGATTATTTTGAGGAACAGCTTGCCCGAATACGGGATATACGGTCAAGCGAAAGGCGCATGTATCAGAAAATCACTGATATTTATGCTCAGTGTAGCGCAGATTATAGTCCAGATAATGTCATCACCAAGCAATTTTTTGCAACTGTGCAAAATAAACTTCATTTTGCCATCACCGGTAAAACCGCCGCAGAGATAGTATGCGAAAGGGCGGACAGCACCAAGCAGCATATGGGGCTCACTGTTTGGATAAGCTCTCCAAGGGGTAAAATTCGAGAGTCAGATGTGCTGATCGCTAAAAACTATCTAAATGAGAAGGAACTCGACCATTTAAACAGAATTGTGACAATGTATTTGGACTTTGCAGAAATGCAGGCAGAGCGTGGGATTATCATGTATATGAAAAATACAGAGTAAAACAAGATAGAGATTATATTTCTGACTTTGATAAGAAAATTAAAAAACTTTTAAAGAAAAACAAATGAAAAAATACTATAAGCAAAGCTTGGCCGACAAGGTCGGTAAATATCTATTTTGGTTTATTTGGTTGGGGTTGGTTGTTTTTGGCTCCCATACTATTTTAAGGACTCCTATTTCTTCAACTTTAAATCTTCTCGAAAGAATTTCAGGGGTTTTTGTTTTTAGCCTTCTTTTTATTCAGATTGCCTTAAGGAAAAATATAAACCCTATTATTTATTTACTTATTTTTATTCACCCATTATTTCTGTTTGCATTTAATTACAAAGTTTTCCATACCTTAGACCCATTTTATATTTACACCCAAGCCTGTCTTCTTTGTAAAAATAATCTTGAATTATTTTATACATTTGGAAGACTGGGTTTTTGGTTTTTGACTATCGCACTATTTGCCGCTAATTGGAAGAAATTACACTTCGTTAACTATGTTGTCTTTTTCTTTGTGGCTTTGCATGGGTGGTTCGTCGGATCCGATTTCCACCTTTTTCCTTTGAGTTTTTTCTTTTGGCTATCAACCTTAATAATCTTCTTAACTGTATTATCAGAAGTCCTGCCGAAGAAATAATTAGGGTAATAAACCAGCCTAAGTTTTTCATAAAGAAAGTTTTTGGAGGAGCTAGCTCTTCACCCAGCACTTCAGGTAATATTTTTTCTTCTGAGGGAACATTTATTTCAATTGGAAATTTATTAGCAACAAATGCAACACTTCCTGAAACAAAATTACTTTCAGCAGGTGGTGGTGCACCAGCTACCGAAAGGGTTCTAAAGGTTCCTTCTGCGCTAACCGCAATTGGAGAAGCTAATGAAATTACTCGATAATAATACGTTTGTCCAGCAGAAAGACCGGTTAAAAGGACGCTGTGCGATATAACCTTGGACACAGAATCAAAAGTATCCGTAGAATTTAAATAACCGTAGTTAGGTGAAGAACCGAGCACAGAATGAGATCCCGTATCATAAATAACTCTGCTTGAGGACAGTTTATCGGTAGTCCAGGAAATGAGAGCGGTTGAGGTTGAAGGAGTTGAACTTGATTGACCGGAAATTACGGCACCAGTTTCAATAGCAGGGGTTGAGGAATCGTTATCATAGTTAACAAAAAGATTAAAAGAGGAGGTGGTGGTTATTGTTGGACCATCATCGGTTAAGTTTCCTGCTTCATCGTAAGTGTAAGACTTAATTGTATAGGGACCGGTTGGTCCGGTCACATTGACTGTATATTGGCCCACAGCCGGTGTGGGATATTCAAACACGGTTAATGAACCGCCGCTAGTTTGACTTCCACCTTCATCATCATCTACTCCTTCGTCCGTATAGGTATAACCGGTGATTTCGTTTCCATCGTGATCGTAGACTTTTAAGCTGTAGTCGGAACTTAAAGTCAAAAGAATATAGGCAAGATTGGTGAAAGTGGGACGGTAGGAATAAATACCGGAATATGAGCCGTTATAAGAGGCAAGAGTGGGCCGGTTACTGTATCCAGGATCGTTAATACCGAAAGAACTGGCGGTTTGGGATTTGGCGACAATAAAATGCCCGGGGACTTTAAGAATGGCTGGTCTATCATTATTAAGTTCATTCATCAGATTACTGTCAGAAGCTAAAACCCTCCGAAATTCTAAAGCGGGCGATGAAAGAGATTTATTTAGATATGTATATCTTGAAATTGCCAGCCAATTTACAAGGCCGTTACCCAAATACCCATCCGACTGACTTTTTAGCCAATTATTTAAAGTATTGGGATAAATATTGTGTCCGCGGTATTTTAGAACCATGTTAGTAGATGTCAAAGCGCAGCCAAACTGTTTGATTGTTCCTGAAGTATTATCATAGTTATCATTTTCCCACCCTCCAGAATATTGTTTAAGGTCAGTAACATTAAGACTGACATATGGATTTTGGGTTGGAGTCGGAGATGGTGTAGGAGTTGGTGTTGGTGTAGCAGTAGGTGTTGGGGTTGCCGTTGGAGTCGGTGTTGGATTTGTCAAATCAGTTATTACAACATTGTCATACCATACTTCGGATGGATGTGTAGCTCCAACACCAACTCTAAGGCCTGGTTTTCCTCCTGAGAATGTCACACCAGTATTATTTGTATCGAACAAAATATTATTACTCTCCGAAATTAAGTAATGGTCACCATTAACTTCGATTTTAAAGTGATATGTAGATCCATTATTAAGTTGGTAATTTACTTTAGGTGCAATGGTATATCCAGATCCGTTGATTGTTTTTTCAAAGAATATATATCCACCCGAGTGATGAATTTCGTAAAAATTATTTTCATCTTTATATTTTATTAAGACATTTTTATCTGTTCCTTGCAGACCTTTAAGATCAACAGTAAAAATAAAATTTTCCCAGGACGAATTCCAATAACTGTCGCTCGGAACCGCATTGGTAACACCACTATCTATTGAAACACCAAATTCACCATTAAGTGTTTGCCATATAGATGGACCAACAATAGTCCATTTTGATAAAGTGTCAGAGGCGCTGTTAAAATTATCCTGAAAAAGTTCAGTTGCTAATACGTATTTTACAAAAAAGGATGATAATATCAAAGTAACTAGAGCGCTAAAAAGAAGTTTCTCAATTCGATTCATTAATTTTAATGGCATTTTAAACGGTAGTTGGTAATTGTCAATATGAAAAATCCTAATACGAAACAGTTCTGGGATATAAAAAATTTAGGTGAAGAAAGGAAGCTGTCTCGTAGCCCAATTTTTATAGATAAGAACCATAAGGTTGCAAGTTATTTTTATGGTCGTAAAGGAAAATTACTAAATATAGGTTTGGGGCATGGGTCACTAGAGAAATTATTGATTAAGAATAAATCTGAGATTGAATTATTTGGTATAGATATTTCTACAGAATCGATTAAAAAAACTAAAGATATTGTGGATGGGAAATATCTTGTTGCGAGTGTAGAAAGAATTCCATTTAAAGATAAAATGTTTGACTTTGTTGTGGAATTAGACGTATTAGAGCATTTAGGAAAAACTGAGTTGACAAAATCATTAGAAGAAGTTAAAAGAGTAATTAAAGATTACAGTATTTTTGTCATTTCAGTTCCATTAAATGAATCAACTAAAGACACATATTTAAATAGACATCTAAATATATTTACTGAGAGTATTATCCTTCAATTACTAAAAGATACTGGTTTTGAAATTATAAAAATTCACAAATTATATGCGTTCAAAAATTATTACATAATAAAAACTTTTATAGCAAAACTTCTCAGAATAAAAAAACCAAATTTAATCATCATATTTTGTAGGAAAAAATGAAAATTTTGTTTTTAACACATTATGCGTGGCCACATGTTGGAGGAGTGGAAAAACACGTTGAATTGGTAGCAGAAAAATTACAGCATAATGGGCATGAAATTAAAATAATTTCAGAAAGAGATATTAAATATTCTCATATCAAATTTATCGGACTTATATATATCTGGTTTTGGTTATTCAAAAACCGTAATTTAATTATAAATTCAGATATTGTTCATATTCACGATGTCTTTATCTGGTATTTTCCTTTTAGGTTTATATATTCCAAAAAGAAATTTTATTTAACTATCCATGGAGGGCAGGAAAAGTGGCCAATACCTTTAAAAGAGAAATTGCTAGTAAAAATTGCTGTCAAACTTTCAAGCGGCACGATTTGCGTCGGAGATTTTATTCCTAAGTACTTTGACATAAAAACAAACCACGTTATTTATGGAGGAGTAAATAAACTCAAAAACATTACAGTGAAAAAAGAAAAATTAATAATATTTTTGGGAAGACTAGAAAAAGAAACTGGAGTGTATGAGTTTTTAAACAAAATCAAAAAATACAAAAATTATAAAGTAGAATTTGTTGGAGATGGAAGTTTAAGAAGAGTTTGTAGCAAGTACGGGATCGTTCATGGCTTTTGTGATCCAACTTTGTTTTTGCAAAAGGCTTCAGTCTGTTTTGCTGGGGGTTATTTAGCTGCTCTTGAAGCATTAGAATATGGATGTGAACTTTGGACCGGGGGAAATACACCCATAAAGAAAGATTATTGGAAAATGTTTCCGTATAAGAAAAAAGGGAAGCTTCCTAGCTGGAAAGATGTAAGCGATATATATGAATATCTCTATTTGTATAACAGTTAAAGATGAGGAGGGGGGGATTGGGGCACTTCTTGACTCTCTTTTTGTGCAAACAAAGAAAGCGGATGAGATCGTTATAGTTGATGGTGGCTCAACAGACAGAACTATTGAAATTATTAGACATTATCAGAAGAAAAACAAAGAAATAAGACTACTGATAGAAAAAGGAGGAATAGCTCACGGAAGAAATACGGCCATTGAAATTGCGAAGTACCCAATTATTGTTCAGATTGATGCCGGGTGTATCGCAAAACCAGATTGGTTAGAAAAACTTGTAAGGCCATTTGAACTGACACACCTCGGAGGAGACCTTCGGCTACCATCCGAGGAGTATCAGACAGGTGTGGGAGTTTCGGCAGGATTTTATGAAATGCCAGCGAACTCTTCTTTACAAAAAGCGATGAATTTATATTTAGGTGTTCATCCTAAAAGATTTAATCCCTCAACTTTTCTTCCCTCTGCCCGCTCCGTAGCTTTTAAAACGCAGGTCTGGGAGAAAATCGGCGGATATGATGAAAAACTGGAAAAAGGAGGGGAAGATACTAAGTTTTTTATTTCATGCGTGAAAAATCAAATTAGAATCGCTAGGGTAGGGGATGCAAGAGTAATTTGGGAAGAAACAAAATACTTCACCCTTAAAGATTTCTTTTGGAAAATATTTAATTATGCCAAAGGTGATGCAAAGACCAAAATCTGGATTTATCCAATTTCTGGTATTATGTCGCACAATATAAAGATACTTTTTGTTTTTTTACGTTATTTTGTGGCTTTGTTTTTACTTTTTATACCTGTAATACTCGTTATACTTGTTTTACTTTATCTTCTTTATTCAGTTTGGAAATTCCGCGATATTTGCAGATCTTGGCAGGTTAGGGTGTGGCTTCCAGTCGTTCAAATAGTATCCGATATTGCTGTTATGTTAGGATTCTTGTATGGGATATTTTAAAGACACGTTGACAGGCCTTTCTTGGATGGGCGGATTAAGAGGGTCTACAAGAGTTATTGCTTTTGTCAAAATTCTTGTTTTGGCGAGAATTTTATCACCATTTGAGTTTGGTGTCTTCGGAATTGCCATGCTTTTTTTATCTCTTCTTGAAATTATTTCCGAAACAGGGGTTAATATCTTTTTAATTCAGGAGGAGGACAATATTGACTCTTTTCTCGATACTGCTTGGGTGGTTTCTATTTTAAGAGGATTATTTATTGCCATAATTCTTTTTCTTTTTTCCCCTTTTATTTCCCATTTTTTTAATAGTCCACAATCTTTAAATATCATGTATGCAATTTCCATTACCCCCTTAATAAGAGGTTTTATCAATCCTTCTATCGTTAAATTTCAAAAAAATCTTCTTTTTGCTAAAGAATTTATATTTAGGTTAATAATCTATTTATTGGATGCTTCTGTCGCTATCGTCATGGCTTTAGTGACTCATTCAGCACTAAGTTTAGTTTATGGTCTTTTGGCAGGCGCTGTTTTTGAAGTTACTTTCTCCCACCTACTTGTTAAACCCAGACCGAAACTAAGATTTGTTAAAGATAAATTAAAACTTATTGTAAATAGAGGTAAATGGGTAACATTTGCCGGAATATTTAATTATTTATTTGAAAATATTGACGACGCGGTTGTCGGTAGACTTTTAAATACCGTCTCTTTGGGAACTTACCAAATGGCCTACAAGATTTCATCTCTTCCTATGACAGAAGTATCCGATGTTATTCAAAAGGTAACCTTTCCTGTTTATACCAAAATAGCTGAAGATAAAGAAAGACTAAAGAAAGCTTTTATAAAAAGTTTTCTTTCGACCACATTAATTGTTTTACCGATCGGAACTATTTTATTTTTCTTCTCCCGCGAAATAGTTTTGATTTTACTGGGACCTAAATGGTTAGCCGTTGTGCCGGTGATTAAAGCCTTATCATTTTTTGGAGTAGTCAGGGCTATAACGGAAACCACTTATCCTTTATTTTTATCTCTTAAAAAACAGAACTATGTGTCTTTAATTACTCTATTTTCGATTTTAGGATTAACAATCACTATTTATCCATTTGTTAAAAATTATGATATAGTCGGGGCAGGATTTTCTTCTCTAATTGGTGCTTTACTGGCAATTCCGATAACCGTTTATTTGTTAAATAAGGTTTTTAAATGAAGGTATCGATAATTACACTAAAAAAAGAGAGGATAGTCGATTTTGCCAAAGAAAGAAATCTTTTGTTGGAAAAATCAGATGCGGATTGGATTTTGTTTTTGGACACCGATGAGGTTTTATCTGATAAGTTAAAAGAAGAAATCAAGAATTTAAATCCAAATGATGAAGTAAATGGTTACTATATCCCAAGGAGAGGCTTTGTTGAGGAAAAATTATTAAGACTGGGGAGAAAAGGCGCTGGAAGGTGGGAGAGGTTTGTTCATGAGGTATGGCGAGTTAGGGGAAAGGTAGGTTATTTAAAAAATCCAATAATTCATAATGAGGACATAAATATTTTAGGAATGGTGAAAAAGGCAAACTTTTACTCAACATTGCACGCTAAGGCAAATAAAAAAGAAAATAAAAAAGCCACCCTTTTTAAAATCATATTCTTTCCGATATTTAAATTTATTCAAACATTTGTAAAATCAAGACACTTTGTTTTTAGTTTAATGCAGTCGTTTCATTCATTTTTATCATGGAGCAAATTATACTTTTTGCATTCTTGATTTTATTTCCGTTCGGTCAAATCATTAAAATCGGACAAATTAATCCGATAGATATTGCTGTTTTATTAGGGGCAATAGTAGCAATTTTAAAAAGATACAAAAAACCTAGATATTTTAATAGTTTTTTGTCAGTGGCCTTGTTTAGCTATTTGTTGTCGATATTTATTATTAAGAATTCTCAGGTTGCAGTTGGTTTTTTGTACTTTGCCAGACTTACATCTTACTTATATTTTTATCTATTTCTCAGGAGTTTTAAAGATAAGAAGCTATTATTTAATTCTCTCTTGTTGATTTCTTTCTTTTCGGCCCTTTTTGGTTGGTTCCAATATTTCATCTATCCTGATTTAACCTCATTAAAATATTTTGGCTGGGATGACCATCTTTATAGGTTGGTGGGGACATTTTTGGACCCCGGATTTACCTGTTTAATTATTGTCTTTGGAGCTTTACTTTCGTATGCCAAGAAAAAATATTTGCTGTTTTCTTTTTTTGTTATAACTTTAGCCTTTACCTATTCCCGAGCGGGGTATTTGGCCTTTGTTTTTTCATTATTTATTGCCTCATTAATCTTCAAGAAATTAAAAATATTCTTGATTTCTATCAGCTGTTTCGTGGCTATCGTTTTTCTTTTACCTACACCTGCAGGAGAGGGGGTAAATTTGGCAAGAACATATAGCATCACTTTCCGAATTGAAAATTACCAAGAAACATTTCAAATATTTAAGAAATTTCCTGTTTTTGGAGTCGGTTTTAATAATCTTTGTATTTACAAAGGAAGTGGTAATTCTCATTCTTGTTCGGGGTCGGATTCCAGTCTTCTTTTGATATTAGCAACAACGGGAATTGTGGGTTTTATAGTCTTTATCTCTTCAATTTTAAAGATTATTTTTAATCTTAAGAAAGGTTTTTATAGCAATACTTTTTTGGTTATTCTTGCGGCTGTTTTTATTCATAGTTTTTTTGCTAACAGTCTATTCTACCCTTGGGTCATGGGATATTTAGCAATTACGGTCTCACTCGTTGAAGAATAATTTAAGGCTTGTTTCTTTTTCGTTGCCGGCTTTATCGACAGCTTTAACCGTCAGGTTGTTTTCTCCATTTGAAAGAGAATAATTTAAAGAAAATGCGCCACTATCATCAACGGTTGCAATCCTGTCGTTAATAGTAATCGAGGAATCCGGTTCAGTTGTACCTTTGATATTGATGTTCTTTTGCTTAGCTCCATAAAAATTATTGCCGTCTGAAGGTTCACTGATTTTAATTTCCGGAGCTTCATTGTCGAAAATCAAAACATAGTTTTTAGTATCCTGACTTTTATTACCTGCGGGATTTTTTGTATAGGCGAAGAAAGTATTATCTCCTTTTATCAAAGAAAATTTTGCCAAAAAATTACCGTTTTCGTCGGTTTGAATTTCTTCGTCTTTAGTATTAAAGACAATAACCACGGTATTACCCGGTTCTACTCTTCCTGCAATTTCATACGGCGAAGTATTAGTTGCGTCAGGAATAGATTGTAAAAAGGGAGGCGAAGGCGGGGTTTTATCCAATAGTTCTAAAGTCTGAGGATTATTCTTAAAAGATGAAGCAAAATTAATAACTTTAGTAATTAAAGAAAGACCATTTGTGGCCAGAAAAACGACAATCACAATGGATAAAAGAACAAATATAACCGATTTTCTGGTATTCCTTTTTTCTTCTGTTAACATGGGAGCCATTATACAATTTAGCTCGAACTTATTTTACCACCAATTACTAACGAATTTCATTTGTGTCAAGAAAAGGGGTTAAAGGGGAAATGAATTG
>Ga0209727_1002722_pt1 | contig 12077 bp, 10 predicted proteins | sample RifGroC1_FD_183995 | JGI IMG/M metagenome (GOLD analysis project Ga0209727, IMG submission 183995) | Groundwater microbial communities from Rifle, Colorado, USA - Groundwater C1 (SPAdes) (version 2) | ecosystem: Environmental > Aquatic > Deep subsurface > Groundwater | place: Rifle, Colorado...
GGGGAGAAGTTCGTTTAACGTATGACATTAAACGACCGACAGGCTCGTCCCGAAGCATCCCTCGGAGACGAGACTTTTGCGTAGCAAAAGTTTGTTTAATGTGTGTTAGCCAAAATATTACTCGAACAAAAACTTTATATTGTTAACAACTTTAGCTTAGATGGGTAATAACTATGAAGACAGATGATAAAGCATATTTAACAATGTTTGTTGATAAAAATATTACTGAAGAAAAAGCACAACAAAACCCAGAGAAAACAGCGATAGATCAATTAGCTAAATTTGTTTCTTATTTAGAAGATAGAATAGCTAAAATAGAAGAGATTATGTTAGGTCAATCTAAAAAAAGAGGAATAAAGATTGTTGAGAAATAGTTTTTGTTCTGCGTCATACTTCCCTCCCCCCACTTCGTAGGGGTCGTTTCGGCTAACAGCGATCGCGATGTTGTGTGCCCGAAGGGGTTACAATTTTTTACCGCCCACTATCGTTCCCAGCGGATTTTCCTGAAGGGAAAGTTTGCTTAATGTCCGACACATTAAGCGAAGAGGGGAAGAGAAGCCCCATTTTTGAGAGGAAAAATGTTATACGATCAGGTTAGGCGGAGTTATATGTCATCACCCTTTAAGGATTAAAAAATAAAAATATTTAAATAGCGATACTCGCTCTCCGTCTCTATGGTATTTGTTCCAGTCAGACTGTCCAAGGATGTTGCCGTAGTAGTATCTCCAAGAGAGCTTGGAGAGTATGCCAATAAGCTTTATGCTGAGCGTACTTCTGCAAATGGTGTTATCGACCTTAAACCAGCGGACAACGGAAAGTACAGGACACAGGATAAATGGATCCCTTTTTTCAATGACAAGGGCCAGCGGATGATCTCCGCGCCGGATGTGTACAGGATAGGGCAGATTGGCTCTCACGATCTTGTTGAAAGTGTAAGGGCAGATTTTCACACGGCGTGGCTTGTGACCAGTACAAGGATAACTTACAACTCAAATAATCTTGGCGCAAGAATCACCCATAATTTCGGAAGCAAAGTTGTTGCGCCAACTGAAACCAGACTTGTTGCCCCAGTATATCAAAATGTGGCTTTAGGCAGAATCCTTGAAACAGCGGAAGGAAGAGCATATTTAAGCGTCTTATTCAATACACAAGACAGCCCTGATGTGGTTGCTAAGACACTTGCGACACTCAGCGGAAAAAGCACGGACAATACTTATATATGGACGCCACAACAGAAGAGCAGGGCCGAGCATCGAGAGAGGGCTGTTGACTTCGACTCAGATGGGGAAGGGTTCCATGTCTTTGGCTACAACCTGCCTGACAGCAAATACGGCTTCTCCCGCGGGGTGTCGGCGAAGCCGGCGCGCAAAAAACGGGCCTAATAATGGCTGGATTGGTTACTCTTTTATTTTTTGTAGCCTCATTTTCATCATATATGGGATGGATTGAGGATACAAGATTAGGCGATTATTTTTTAATAGGAGTTTCTTCACTTGTAAGTGCTGTTGTCTGGTTGGTATTGGAGCTTTCTATGAGCAATCAAAAGAGGAATAACATCAACCTGTTCTAAAAGTCCCTATTCTGCCCCATAAGTGGCTCGTCTGCCCCAGAAGTAGGCAAAAATCAGGACTTATGAGGCAAAGCCGACCAAACAAGGTTCTGGTGCGTTGTCGGGAGGTGATACATTTATCCGTGAATAACCGACTTATAAACCACCCTTTAGCGCAACAGAACCGCATACAATAACCTTTAAATAACGCCCAGCCCCACTAAACGCCATGACCATCACCATTGAGGACATGGCCTCGTTCTGCAAGCGGAAGGGATTTGTCTATCCCACCGCGGAGGTGTACGGCGGGCTGTCCGGCTTCTTCGACTTCGGGCCCGCGGGAGTGGAGCTCAAAAACAACATCAAGGCGGCATGGTGGCAGTCCTTCGTGCATGGCAGGCAGGACATCGCGGGCATGGACGGCTCGATCATCACCCATCCATCTGTGTGGAAGGCATCGGGCCATGTGGGCGGCTTTGCCGATATCCTGGTGGAGTGCGGGAAATGCAACGCGCGCCACCGGGCCGACCACCTGGTCGAGGACAAGCTCAAGATCCAAACCGCAGGAATGGCCCCTGACGAGCTTTCCGGCCTTATCCGGAAGAACAACCTCAAGTGCCCCAAGTGCGGAAACGCGGCCCTCGGAGAGCCGAAGGCGTTCAATCTCATGTTCGAGACCACTGTCGGGCCGACCAAAACGGCGACATCGACCGCGTACCTCCGCCCGGAGACCGCCCAGCTCATGTTCGCTGACTTTCGCCTCATCGCCGAAAACGCGCGGCTGAAGCTCCCCTTCGGCATCGCGCAGGTCGGCAAGGCGTACAGGAACGAGATCTCCCCGAGGGACTTCCTCTTCAGGATGCGGGAATTCGAACTGATGGAGATTGAGTATTTTGTCCATCCTGGGAAATACGGCGACTGCCCCTTCATCGGGGAAGTGGAGGACCACGAACTTTATGTCTATTCCCAGGGGATGCAGAAGGAAGGCAGGGATATGGCAAAAATGTCCGTCAAAGACGCTCTCCAGGGCCATGTCATCAAGACCCCCTGGCATGCCTATTGGATGGCGACCATGCACAAGTGGTTCATCGCGCTCGGCGCGAAACCAGACCATTTCAGGATACGGCAGCACGTCAAGGATGAACTGAGCCACTACGCCTTCGACACCTGGGATCTGGAATACCAGTTTCCCTTCGGATGGAAAGAGCTCCAGGGCTTTGCGAACAGGACCGATTTTGACCTTACCCAGCACATGAAACACTCCAAAGCTGATTTAAGCCTCCACGATGAAGAGACGAAGAAGAAAGTCATCCCCCACGTCATCTGCGAACCTGCACAGGGAGTGGAGCGTGCGGCCCTTGTCTTCCTCTTCGACGGATATGAGCACAGCAGGGAACGGGAGAACATCGTCCTGCACCTCCACCCCAAGCTGGCGCCAATAAAGGCCGGCATTTTCCCGCTGGTCAACAAAGAACCATTGATAAAAAAGGCAAAAGAGATCTACGCTGAACTGTCAAAGGAATTCCACTGCGCCTATGACCAATCAGGCACGGTGGGCAGAAGGTATGCGCGCAATGATGAGCTGGGGACGCCGTTCTGCATCACCGTCGACTTCGAGGGTTTGGAGGACGGCACCGTGACCATCCGTGACAGGGATTCCACGACGCAGGCACGCGTTCCTGTCGAGGGGATTCGGGACACCCTGCGGAAGCTGATCGAGGGGGCTTCCCTTGAAGGCGTGGGCAAGATCGTCTCCGGCAACTGAACTGTCCAAGGCAAAACCATAGAAAAACCTTCTCCGGCTCGGAAACCCCCACTTACTTTTCCCGCGGCCCCATGCCGAGCACCGACTTCAGGCGCTGCAGCAGCCGCGGATCCCGGTATTCTCTCCCGATAAGCCGGGCGGCCAGCTTCTTGTACGCGATGGCCGCGTCAGACCTCCCCTTGTGCAGCACGAGCGGAGTGGCGACAGAGACCGATTCGAGCATGTTGATGTCCTCGGGAAGCACGCCGATCACGGGGACCTGCGCGGCATGCTCTATGTCCTCGGTCCTGAGCTCGAACTTCTTGCCCCTCACCTTGTTGAGCACGATGCCGGTAATCGGCGTCCGCTTCTGCCGCGCGAGCCTGACGGCCCGCAATGTCGCGCTGAGGGTCGGGTAGTCCGGGCTGGTGATCACGAGGAGCTCGTCGGAGGCCATCATCGTCGCGAGCATCTCCTCGTTCAGGTTTGGGGAGGAGTCTATCACGATGTCGTCATACCGCTCCTTCAGATGGCTGATCCTGTCATTCAGGGCGGACGGCCGCACCTTCCTTGACACATATGCTCCCGGGATCAGGTGGAACCCCGCCTTGTGCTCGTGGACTGCGTCTTCCGCCTTGCACCTGCCGAGGAGGACATCGTGTATCGTTATCTTCGGATTGATGAGCCCGAGATGGAGCCCCAGGTTCGGGGCGGAAAAGTTGGCGTCCACCACCAGCACCTTCCGGCCGAACTCCGATGCGAGCGCGGCGCCGAGATTCGCCACCGAGCTCGTTTTCCCGACTCCTCCTTTCAGGCTTATGATGCCTATGGTCTTTCCGTCAGCCATGATGTTGCCTGTACCCACTAGTAGCCTTTTATGTATACTGAACATATATAAATGTTGTGAATGGCACGCCCCATCAAGCCCCGTTTATCATTCAGCAGGGTTCATGCACCCGGCGCAGCATTTTCCGCAACCCATCTCCCTGCCAAAATTTTATATATGCCTGTGCTTCCCCCTTCACCATGAAAGTCAAGGAACTGCAATCCAAGCAGGGGAACGTGAACATCGAACTGGACATCCTCGACGTCGGCCCTTCGCGGGAGTTCCAGAAGTTCGGGAAGCCCGGAAGAGTGTCCACCGCGGTCGCGAAAGACGATACCGGGGACGTCAAGCTCACCCTGTGGAACGACGAGATCGACCAGGTGAAGGGCGGCGACAGGATACGGATCACGAACGGCTATGTCTCCGAATGGCAGGGGGAGCTCCAGGTCTCCACCGGGCGCTTCGGGAAGATCGAGGTCATCGGAGAGAACCCGGACACGCACAAGGGCGAGGACTCAAGCGCCGCGGCACAGAAGAAGCAAGACGATGACGGCGGCAACGGCCCTGTCGATGACGAAGAGGATGTCATCTGATTTTTCTTCACCATAAGCTATTTAAATCGTCTCAAGAAACACTGTCTCAGAAGGGGACGTAGCTTAGCCTGGGAAAGCACTACGCTGAAGACGTAGTTATCGGGAATTCAAATTTCCCCGTCCCCATATATTTTCTCAAAATGTTTTAATACTCCAATCATAAAATGCGTTCAGTGCCATGAAAAAAGAACTCCGGCTCATCCAGGAGCGCAACAGGAAGGTGGAAGCCGACAAGGCCTGGGAGACCAGCAGGACAAGGAGGCTCATCATTGCCGGCATCACCTACTGCACAGCCGTTGTTTTCCTGTGGATCATCAGCGCCCCGCAGCCTTTCCTCACCGCCCTGGTGCCGACACTGGGGTTCCTCCTCTCGACGCTGACGCTGCCGTTCTTCAAGAGATGGTGGATAAAAAAAACCAATAAGAAATGAGCCCTTCTGCAGATACCCGCTCCCTCGGTTCTTGACTTACCCGGAGAGCGACACCGTGAGTATACTCCCCGCGATCATGTTGAACATGATCATGACGGTGAGGGCGATGAGGCAGTAGAGGATGGTGCTCCTGATCACGTTCTTGCCGAGGAGATACTCCTCATTGAGCTTGTCCGCGCCGTTCTCGATGCCGTTGGCCATGATGGTGAGGATGTAGACGATCTGCACGACGTAGATGCCGACGATGATCTGGAAGTGGAACGTCGGGATGCCCTGGCCGAAGATGGTGAGCAGGCCGGTGGGGGCGGCCGCGGCGTCCGTGCCCACGCTTGAAGTGACTTCCTTGAGCTGCTGGCCGAGCTTGCTCAGGATGGTGGTGACCATGGAGGTGATGCCGATGACCACGCCCGCGATGGCCGGCGCCAGGAAATTGATCTGGGACTTCATCGAGGAGATGATGTCCGACATGATGTCCTTCAGCCTCTCATTCACCTTGTGGATCTCCTTGATGTAGCGCGAGACATTCGTCAGCGCCTGCGCCGCAATCTTCGGCCCTTTCCTGATGCTCTGGGTCAGCACCTTCATGGAGCTCTCGATCATGCTGGAGGGGAACTGCACCAACGCCCCCCGCTTCGGGTCGAAGATGGCCTCGTCGATGCCCATGCCCAGCCTCCTTTGGTTCATGCTCACGAGCCGGAAGAAGCTGCCGGAAATCGTGCCTTCCATGGAGGTGCTCACCTTCTCGACGGCGATCTCCACCGGCAGGTTGTCGCCCAACCGGTTGCCCAGCTGGAACAGTGCTGCCGCGAACTCCAGCTCAAGCTGCTTGGCGCGGTTGCGTATGGAGATGACATCCTTGGAGCGCAGGCGATAGTACAGGCCGATCAGCAGCCCCAGGCTGAGGGGGACGAACAGGCTGATGAGGGCTGAGCCGAGGCCGAAGGGGCCGTCCAGCACCCCCGTCGTGGGGTTTTCCTTGTACTCGAGCATGCAGAACCTCGCGCCGCACTGGCTCTTGGGATCGTCCCCGCCGAACCCGAAATCAGGGAAGCCGGCTGCGTGGAGGAACAGGGGGGACATGCCGATGGCGAAGCAGACGAGGAACACGATGACGCTTATCACCAGCGGGCTCATCTGCACCTCCATGCCCCCCAGATTGAGGCGGATGGTCTTGTATTTCTTCAGCTCGGGATTCTCCTCCGAGATGTCCGTGTCTCCGTAGCCCGTCGGCCGCTTCGAGAGGATGCTCTTTCCCATGAAATAGACGATGATGGGGAGGATGATGTTGTAGATGAGCGCGATGTGGTACCATTTCGCGTTCTCGGTGAAACTGACGACGAGGGGAAGGATGACCAGGCCGAGGATCGGCATGATGACGCCGAGCATGTGCAGCATGGTGATGGGGTTCTGCAGGTTGTGGGCGTAGTGCAGCATCTTCTCGTATGTCTCTTCGAGGATGACGTCGAGCGCCTTGTCCAATGAGCCCAGGCGCCTGGCCTCGTCGCCCTCGTAGAGCGAGGACTCGATGAGATGGAACGCCTCGACGAACTCCATGTTCCATTTCTTCCAGGTCTCGAGGTAGGCGTCCAGCGCCTCCTTGACGGAGGAGTAATTCTCGGTCTCCACGTCCCACATGATCTTCCGGAGGTCGAGGGCGAGCGGAGGGGCGAGGTGGTCGGAGGCGAAGACGATCGCGTTCTCCAGGTTCGGCGTGTGGCGCATGTACGTGACCACGTAGAACACCGAGAGCACCATCTGGTTGCTCGCCTTCAGGCGCCAGTTGTTCGCCAGGAACTCCGGCATCTTGCCGAACACCCTGATGAGGGCTGCCCCACCGACGGCGAAGAACAGGATGAAGAACATCGACTGGAAGAGCATGTAGGAGAACAGTGAGCCTGAGACGATGAGGAGCGTGGGGGCGAGGAACGAGAATGAGACCGCTCCGGACGGAGTGATGCCGAGATGGCAGATGTCGATGGACTCCTGCAGTGCCGCAGCCTGCTTCTTGTCCGGCTTTATCCTCAGGACCTTCTCGCTGATGTTGCAGGCCTTCTCATACCATCCCAGGTGGGTGGGCATGAACTCCTCCTTGAACTGCTGGTACTCCTGGGAGTTTATCTGGGAGGATTTCTCTACCTTGACGCCGAGCTCCCTCTCCAGGTTGCGCTTGTACAGGTCTATCAGGCTGCGCAACTTGGCCTGCTCCTGCTGATCCGGCACCGCTCACCTCTTTTTATGGAATGCTATGACAGCGACTTGCTGATTGCCCTTTTATGGGCATATCCAATGTATTGTACCTCCCTTCCATATCCCTTCCTATCATTCCCCCTTCTGTCTGATCTCATCCCGCTTGATCTGCCTCCTGAACCACTCGTTCCACTCGAAGAATATCTTCTCCGAATCGAGGCTGCCGACCTCCTCCCTCACCGTGTCGGATATCTTGTGGAACTGGTCGTTGGCCTGGATGACGGATTCCGCCTCGATGAGGTTCATGTTGCCGGTCTTGACGGCGATGTCCACCATGGCCTGCTTGATCTTCGCCCGGAGGAGGATGTTGTCCCACACCGCGTCCCAGCTTCCCGCCCAGTCCTTGATGCTGGAGGCGATGCCCTTGAGGACGTCGGAGTCGCCATGGATGAGATCGTCCGTGGGAAGGAGCTGGTCTGCCTTGGAGTCGTATTTCATGAGATCCATGAATCCCCCCTCGTCCAGCGGGTCGTTGTTCCAGTGCTTCCTCACCTCGGTGATCTGGGTGACGCGCCTCCAGCGGTGCAGGCCATCGGGACTCCTGATGGGATTGGCCACGATGATGACATCAGTCGCCTTGAACGACGTCCGCGGCACGCCGAGATCGTTGACCACCCTGTCGAAGATGCCGTACGGGGAATCGCCGTGGATCGTGCCCGCGACGATGTTCGCCAACGCGCCGATGCGCATGGCCTCGTACAATGCGAGGGCTTCCTTGCTCCTGATCTCGCCGACGATCAGCGCGGAATCCCCCATCCTCAACGTCGTGCGGATGCCCTCGTCAGCGGAGACATCCGCGGAACCCTTCGTCAATGCCGCCGCGACCTTCATGGACTGGATGTTGTAGCCGTAGTCCCTCAGCGCCTTGGTCGGCAGCTCGAGGGTATCCTCGATGGTGATGACGCGGTATTTCCGCATAAGCTCCACCAGCACCGCGCCGAGGAGGGAGGTCTTCCCCGCGCTCCTCGTCCCCGCCACCAGCATGGTGCGCGCGCCGTCAACGATGAAGGAGATTATGCCCGCCGAAAGGGAGGTGAGCATGCGGTTCTTGATGAACAGCGGGAGGGTCCACGGCTTGTCGCGGTGCCGGCGCAGCGCGAACGCAAGGCCCGTGGGGTTGAGGGGGGAGGAGATGACGGCCACCCTCGCATTCGCCCCGGGGATGAGCAGCTCGGTGTCGAGGATGGGGTTGGCCTCGTCCAGCGGGCTGCCGGATATCAGGCGCAGTTTCGACGCCCAGGAGTCCGCGTCCGTGCGCGTGGGGATGATGTTGGTCTTGCAGTCCGTGTAGTCCTGGTGGACGATGAAGATGGGTATCTCCCCCAGCGGCGAATTGATGGTGATGTCCTGCACGCGTTCGTCCTGGAGCAGCACCTCGATGAGGCCGAAGCCGACGCTGTACCGCACCAGGATGCTGGTGAGCTGCTCCACCTCTTTGGGCGACAGGCGCACGTTCCGGTAGGAGGCGAGCTCCTCGATGAGGTCGGAGCCGATGTTGGAGAACACCTCGCGCATCCGCTCGGGGTTGATGAACTCCGTGCGCGTGGGCTTGTGCTCGGAGAGTATCTTGCGCGCGCTGTCGAGGATCTCATAGTGCGCCTCGCTCAGCTTGAACTCCGGAGGGGAGAGGTGGTAAAGGTAATGCACGGTGTCCGGCAGCTTGAAGATGGTGACCTCGGTGCCCTTGTCTATGGAATAGCTGTCGACCTCCTCGCCGTCCGCGGGGACATTCGCCATGAGCTTGGTGAACATGAAGTCCGGGCGTATCTCCGGGGTGAAGATGCGGCGGTAGACCTCCCGCTCCCCGACCTTATGGCCGGCAAGATGGGGCTGAGCCGCCTGGATGAGCTTCGAGCGGTCGAGTAGGGCAGCCAGGTACTGCAGTGCGGCGAGATACTTGCGGTCGCAGCGGATGAAATCCTGGTCGGCTGACTTGTCGATGTTGATGCGCTCGTCGCGCATCTCCCTCCTGATCTCGAGATAGGCGCCGATGGGATCCTTCTTGATATGGTCCATGACCATCTTCTGGATGAATGCGTACCATGGAGCCACGTAGCGCGAGCAGGCGACATCCCCGAGCAGCGAGAGCGCGGGGGAGGCATTCTTGCTCTTGGAGAGCTGCCGGTAGATGCCGGCAATCTCGCGGAGCATGGAGGTCTGGGTGAAATTGTACTCGTAATTGCGCTTCTGGGTGTAGATGAGCTTCGTCGCGCTGCCGATCTCCGCGAGGATGTCGACGGTGCGGGACATGCACACCGGGTCGTCCTCGAGGGAAGGGATGAGCGGATACTGCTCCATGTCGATGAGAAGGATGGTCTCTTCCCCCTCCCTGATGACGTCATGCGAGAACGGCTTCCTGGAGTCAAAGAGGGCCATTACTTCCTCACCTCCCTGCGCATGTTCTGCAATGCCACCTCGATGAGATGGGACTTGTTGCGGAACTTCCTGCCGTCGACTTCTGCCTCTATCCAGGAGATGAGGTCACCGTCTATCGTGGCGCTGATGGGCTTTTTCATCGGATGCTTGCCGCCCTCAATATAACATAAAATATATTTAATCTATTAAATCACTGAAAATACTTTTTATATTATTTGATTTTTAAATCTTTCGGTTTTATCAAATACTACTTCCCCATGCTCACATAACCTTTAATATTCCCCTGCGCCAGAGGGCCCATGGTGAGCATCCCCTTCCCCAGCTTCCCCAAGCACGAGCAGCCGCCGCCGGACACGATGCCGCAGATGGATTTCGGCTCCATCGAGCGCCGCGTCCGCGCCCTTGAGCAGAGCCTGACCAACCTCCGCAAGATCGTGCAGGTGACGGAGGAGAACATCCTCGTCAAGAACAGGCACGTGGCGACGGACATCAAGACGCTGACGTCCGACATCAACGAGCTGCGCCGCGAGCTGCATGACCTGCGCGACAAGATGGTGCTGGTGATCAAGGAGATGCAGTCCCTCGCCCGGCAGGAGGACGTCAAGGTGCTCGAGCGCTATATCGCGATGTGGAATCCCGTCAAGTTCGTCACCCAGGCCCAGGCGGAGGAAGTGGTGGAGGACATCCTCAGCAGGAGGAAGCCGAAGGCATCCACTGCGGACCAGGGGGAGTAGCAGCTTCCCGGATTGGAGAGGCACACGATGGCAGGCAAGGCACAACGGCTGTTCGAGAAGGGGATATGGAATTTCAGGTTCATCATCCTCATCGCGGTGGTCGCCCTTCTCGCCTCCTCGGTCATCGCATTCTCCATCGGGGTGCAGAGCACGGCGAAAGCGGCATCGGAAGTGATCTCCAGCATACGAACGGGCGAAGAGGCAGATGCGAACAGAGTCATCGTCTACCTCATCTCCTCGCTTGACGAGTTCCTTCTCGGGATCATCCTCATCATCATCTCGCTGGGCGTCTACGAGCTGTTCATCAGCGAGATAGACGTGATCAAAAGCGAGAAGGATGGGAAATCGCTCTACCCGAAATGGCTCACCTTCCATTCCCTCGAGGAGCTCAAGGCGACATTGACCAAGGTCATCATCATCATCCTCATGGTGTACTTCTTCAAGAGCGTCGTCCTGCTGAAGTTCACCCAGCCTTTGAGCATCCTGTATCTGGCGATAAGCATCCTCCTCATCGCGCTGGCAAACTATTTCTCGCATAGGGGGCACCACGCCGAGAGAGCGCCGCCATCAAAGAACAGATGATAGGGCATTATTTTCCTTCTGCCAATTCCTGCACAAGCTCAATGAACATCGCATCGCTCCATGCCTGCGCGAGGCAGCCCTGGCTTCTCAGCGACGAGGCGGAAGAAAGCTCCGCGTGATGGCCGATGGCGCCCTGCCAGAGGATTTCCTTGATCGAAGCGCCAGTAATTTTCTCAATATACCTTTTGAATTTCACTTTATTGGCCCTAGACAACACCAGCGCCGCGAGATTATTGACCCAGAACCATGAGTCTCCCCGATGATAGCTGGCGACATCCTGGCCAGTGTGCTCCTTCCTGAAGAGGGAATGGGAAACATCAATGGTGGACAGGCCTCCCCAGGGAAGCCAGAGTTTTGGCAGCATGCTATCAAAGCAGGTTTCCCATTCCTTGGGGGAGAGGAGGTCCGGATAGGCATAGGCGGCGATGAAGACGTTCGGGCGGATGGTGCCATCATTCTCGCCATCCGCCAGTTTCTTGCCGTCCCAGAATGCCTTTCTCACTTGTTCCCTCATTTCCTGTTCCCTGACCAGATATCTGCCGTTTCCCGTCATCTGGTGGGCGGTGCGATATAATGCGAGGCGCAATGCCTGGATCTCTATCCGCTTTCCCTGCCTGCCATCGTCGCCGTGCTGGGTGTCCATCCAGGTCTCCTTCGGCCCATTGATGTCAAGCATGTCCTGCGTATGGTGACTGAGAAGCCCTTCCGCTGCCTTTGTGACTGCGCTCTTGAGGAGCGCCCGGCCAGCACCCTCCCCCGCGCGCAGGAACAGCCAGCCAATGGAATCCGCGCTTCCGTTCGGAGAGCCGGGATACACCGGCAGGCAGTTCGGCAGGCGGCCGTCATCCCCCACCGCATGGAGATACTGGACAATGATCTCCCGCTCCAGTCTCGGATGGATGATTCCCAATGCCTTGGCAGCCACCAGGGAGTCCCTTGACCAGAACTGGAAGAACCACGGCAGTCCCGCGAAGATCCCTCTTGATGCCTGATGGT
>Ga0209727_1002723_pt1 | contig 12073 bp, 11 predicted proteins | sample RifGroC1_FD_183995 | JGI IMG/M metagenome (GOLD analysis project Ga0209727, IMG submission 183995) | Groundwater microbial communities from Rifle, Colorado, USA - Groundwater C1 (SPAdes) (version 2) | ecosystem: Environmental > Aquatic > Deep subsurface > Groundwater | place: Rifle, Colorado...
CTCTCAAAAGTCTTATTCCTTAGTTTCATAACTGAATGCCTTGATTATATCAATATCGGTAGGAATTTTTGGAGGACTTACGGAGCGCGACGGCGCGAGTAAGAGGCGAAATGCCAGCAGGCATTTATGTCGTGCCTACAAAAATTTCTACCAATATTGATATGGACCTAGAATACTCTCTTCGCTAATTTATAAACTAAATACCAGAATTTGGAAATGGGTAGATCAAATGATCCTGGATATTCTACCTGATTACCGCCCCAACCTAATTTAAATCTTGTCACACCTGGCCATTTCTTTGAATCAATGCCCCAGAAATCATAAAACATATATCCCCTAGCCTTAAACAATTTCATTACTTCCCAGTGCAATAAATATGGCGCCATCATCGATCTATATTCTCTATCCATGGCTCCATGTAAATAATACGCCGTATCGCCGTAGGTCAAAGCAATCATACCAGCAATGTGTTTGTTCTCATGTTTTATGAAAAACAGCTCTGTCTTTATTTCACCGGCAGTGAAAAAAGATAAAAGCTTTTCATAATATTGTTTTTCATGAGGACTAAACTTATCTCTTTCTGAAGTTTGTTTTAGTAATTTCCAAAAATCATCTACGTTCCCTTCACTAGACAACGCTAAATTGTTTTTCTCAGCAATTTTAATATTGTATCGCGTTTTGTGGTGCATTAAAGACAATGACTCTTCCTCTGATGCCTTGAGATTAACAATGATTGTTTTTGACGGTTGTATCTCTTTCTCTGATTTTTTAAATCCATAGCTATAGAGCAATTCCATAACCGAGCCATTTAATGGTTCTGTTTTAACAAAAATAGAATTATTTTCTTTGCCCAGTCTTTTCAAATAATTTACGAATTCCGCTAATTTATTTTTTAACCCACCCTCGATCTCGTTAAAATTAAATATTGGTCCATGGGGTATATACAGATAATTTTTACGAAAAGGCATATTATATCTAACAATATTTGCTTCAATACTATCACTGCTAAAATCAAAAATTTCTCGCCCTAGTGATTTTTGAAATTCTATCCATTCTTTTGTCTGTAAAAATGATTTCTTCATATTTGACAAACTACCCTAATATATGTTATCATTAATATACGCAAGTTTCAAGGAAGGAGTACCATGAAAACGAGATTACTGGGCTGGGGAACGTTTTTGGTCATCGCCATCTTTTTGCCCATCACACACTTGATGGTCAAAATTGGTGACTACACCGCCACGAACACGATCATCATGGTGGGTGCTGAGATCATTTTCTTTGTCTTCGTGGCCGTCGGTATTGTTGGTCATGAGATCATCCAAAAGATCAACGAGGCCGAGGTAGCAATCACTCTCTCCGTCCTCAAAACCGGTGGCGAGACGATTCAAGCTGCCGATCGACTCATACGGTAGGAACGCATGCGTGCGCGCCGACGGGGCTGAAATATGCCCCGTTTTATTTTGTCTAAATTATAAAAATACTCATCATTAATATCAGCCCGCCAAATACTAGACTTAAGCCCAAAACATAAAAAGAAAACTCTACTCTCTTTGCATCCCCTCTCACAATTGTTCCATAAGCATATAGTTCTTTGGCTAACTCATCCAGCACTAGCCCATCATTTCGAAACATTTCTTTGAATCTTACAACATACTCGTCTCTAGAAATTTTGCCAACGTAACTCCCGGGATAATATAAATTCATATGCTTATTCGCCTTATTTCTGGGCTTAATAGCAATTAGACTGCTGAGAATGGTAAGCATTGATCCAAAAATGATCACCGCCCAACCAATATTGTGAAGATTCATAATTCCGTCAGAAATATCAATTTGCGGAAAACCTAAAACTAAAAAAGCACCGCATATCGCCGTAAGAATGTTAGCCTTGAGGCTATTTTCGCTATCAATATGCTGAAGTAAATCTAAAAAAGATGCAGGCATAGAACCTTCAAATAAAAATGATTCTGATATTTTTTGTTGACTTTCTTGTTCCATACTTTCCATATTATTTACTACATTAAGCCAAGAAATAAGACTTTTGAGAGTACAGAATATCTTTTACTAAAGATTTCCTCGTTCTCGAAAGCGATTCTAGTCGGGCTAAAGCACCGACTAAGAAACTTCGCTTAGAGACCAGTCGTCCTGCGAAAGCCTCTCAAAAGTCTTATTCCTTGGCAATTTATATTATCTTGATGCGAAGTCCGACTATATTGAAGAGGCTTACGGAGCGCGACGGCGCGAGTAAGAGGCGAAATACCAGCAGGCATTTACGGCCGTACTCTTCAATATAGTCGGATGAAGCTTATTTGCGACCCAATATTTTTAAGGCTTCGCCTACGCGCTCTTCTAGCTTCTCGCTCTTGGTTTCTTTGAGCGCTTCCTTGGCTTGAGCTTGGCTATAACCGACAACCATTAGAGCTTCCAGTGCCTGTCCCTCTTGACTCAAGTCAATACCACCGACATCCATAGTACCGATATAATCAACCTTGTTCTTAAGCTCCAAAACAAGCCTCTGGGCGGTCTTTCCACCTAACCCTGAAACCTTCTTCAGATAATCTGCATCCTCGTTTACGACAGCCGCTTTTAGATGCATAGGCTCGACAGCCGCTAGAATAGCCATGGCACCCTTTGAACCGATGCCATTAACCGTCTTGAGCAAGTGAAAAAGCTCCAGTCCTTCCCTATTTTCGAATCCATAAAGATCAAAAGTACCCTCTCGCATGTTAAGCTGGGAATGAATATGGAGCTTGACATTGTCTTGCTTTTTTGATAGTATATTCAGTAATTTTGGGGATACTGTTACCCTATAGCCTATGCCTCCGGCATTCAAAATAAGGTCCTTATCTCCCAAATATTCAATTTTTCCCTCAAGAAAAGAAATCATAAGTAAAGGATAACATTGAAAAATGAATAAAAAAAGAGGCTAGCTAAGGCCTCAATACCAGACAGGTATCCATTAATTTAATAAGCGTAGGGATATCCATAATAAATATGATTATCCATAAACTAGCTACACCCAGCTGTAGAGCCATTGAAAAAGCTGAAGGCACTATGTCGGTCCCATTATGGTAACCGCGAATAAATAACACGCTGTAGGCAATTCCCAAGCCCAACATAAAGAATGCCAATATCAAGCTATTTGCCGGAGGAGCTTCGAACACTCGATATCCCATGGATAACAATAAAATAGTGGCAATGGCATCTATGATCAATATCATCGAGATAAGCAAATACGAGTATTCGACTACTACTTTCCTGGTTATAGCCATGATAACTCCTTAAGGAACTGCCAATATAATAATGCTAATAACGAACATTGTCAAATGTTTAAACTAGTATCAAAATTCCAGCCAACCGGCGACCAGCCTCAAGCAATTGAGAAGCTGGCTAAAGGATTAAAAACCGGAAAAAAACACCAGGTACTTTTAGGTGTAACCGGATCGGGCAAGACTTTTACTATGGCCAAAGTCATTGAACAACACCAAAAGCCAACGCTAATTATTTCTCACAACAAAACTTTAGCCGCTCAACTTTATAAAGAATTTAAGGAATTTTTCCCAAAAAATGCCGTTCACTATTTCGTTTCATATTATGACTATTATCAACCCGAAGCCTATATCCCCCACACCGACACTTATATAGAGAAAGACTCGAAGATAAACGAAGAGATTGATCGTCTACGTCATGCCACGACACAGGCACTTATGAGTCGCAATGATGTCATTGTCATCGCTTCAGTCTCCTGTATATACAATCTTGGATCTCCTGAAGATTATAAAAGTCTCGGCCTTGAGATATTTGAGAACAAACAAATCTCCCCATCTGATTTTGTACGCAATCTTTTACGCCTTCAATATACTCAAGAGATTGAGCTCAAGCGTGGTTCATTCAGAAAAACAACTAGCGAGATAGAGATTGTTGCACCAAGTGGCCAAGAAGTTATTAGGGTTAAATTCAAAAACGATAGGATAGATAAAATATTTTTAGCTCACGTTGCCGATCCCGAAGACATGGAGCTTACTGACCTTAAATACGAACACATTATTCAAACCAATATATTTCCAGCAAAATATTGGATTACATCCGATGATAAGGTCGGTCTAGCGATTGAGAACATTAAGAGCGAACTTCAACAGACAATTAAGAGACTAAAGAAAGATAAAAAACTTGAAGAAGCTTTCCGCCTCCAGGCCAAAACAGATCAAGACATAGAGATGATGCGCCAGACTGGATATTGCCATGGCATTGAAAACTATTCTCGTCATCTAGACTTTCGCAAAGCTGGCGCTCCACCATATTCACTCCTGGATTTTTTCAAATCAAAAGGAGAATTTCTAACCATTATTGATGAGTCCCACATAACCGTGCCTCAAATTCGCAGTATGTATAATGGCGATCATTCAAGGAAATCTACTCTGGTTGAATATGGTTTTAGACTGCCTTCGGCAATTGATAACCGCCCGCTCAAGTTTATTGAATTTAATAAACGTATTCAAAAATCCATTTATGTTTCAGCTACTCCAGGCAAACATGAAATTGAAAAAGCCGGACCGGACAATGTTGCTGAACAGCTGGTTAGACCGACGGGCTTGCTCGATCCGACCATAGAAATCCATCCAACGAAAAATCAAATTGCCCATCTATTAGAAAACATCAAAGACCGCGTTTCCAAGAACGAACGAATTTTAGTTACCACTTTAACCAAACGTATGGCCGAAGATCTATCAGAACATTTAGCTGAACAAGGAATCAAAGTAAATTATCTCCACTCCGAAATTAAAACATTAGATAGAATCAAAATATTAAAAGACCTACGCCTCGGCCATCATGATGTTATTGTCGGCGTAAACCTATTGAGAGAAGGCTTGGACCTGCCGGAAGTTTCCCTGATTGCAATTCTTGATGCCGATAAAGAAGGCTTCTTGAGAAATTACACAACCTTAATTCAAACCATGGGTCGTGCCGCCAGAAACGTAAATGGTCACGTAATCATGTACGCCGACAAAATCACTAAATCTATTGATAATGCCGTCAAAGAAGTTTTAAGACGAAGAAAAACTCAAGAGATATATAACACAGAAAATTCCATAATACCGACAACGATTATTAAAGAAATCGGCAGTTTTGATTTACCTATTTCTCGTAATGCCGCCAACAATCTTGGCAACGACAATCATGATAATGGCCAGGATATTATTTTCTACGGCAATGCTGATAAACAGAAAATATTAAAACAACTTGAGAGAATGATGGAAAAAGCCATTCGCAAATTCGAGTATGAGCTTGCCGCCAGTATCAAGGATCAGATTCGCAAGTTAAAGGCATAACAGAAATATAGGGCAAGACTTTTAATCACGCTTGCAAATAACAGAAAAAGTGGTAAACTAATCCTGCGTTTAAATAAATAATATAACCAAATGCCAATAACAGAATCAGCAAAAAAAGCCCTTCGCCAAACAAAGAAACGAAGAGCCAAAAATCTACAAAGACAAAACGACTACAAGATAGCCGTTAAGAAGCTTGCCAAGTTATCAAAGACTGACAAGAAAACCGAGATCAGTAAAGCTCTAGCTATTGCTTATAAAACTTTGGATAAAGCCGCCAAGGTTGGCGTCATCAAAAAAAATAAAGCTGCCCGTCTGAAATCAAAAGCAGCCAAGTTGGTAAAATAACTTCGATTAGTTAGTTGAGCCCAGTCATTTTGGATGGCACGCAAGTCCGTTCAAAATGACTGGGCTTTGTTGTTTAAGTATATTAAAAAACCAAGAATAAGATTTTTGAGAGTACGACATAGATTCTTGCTAGAATCTTGCCTCTTACTCGCGCCGTCGCGCTCCGTAAGCCCCTCAAAATCTTATTCTTGGTTTTGGTATCTAACTCTAAAAACTAGTCATTGGCAATATTAATCGTTATGCCTATACCGGAAAGTAAGACAATCATCGCCGTACCGCCATAACTTATAAACGGTAGCGGTATTCCCGTTAATGGTGCTATACCGGCATTTGCCGCGATATTTAAAAATGCCTGAGAACATATCCAAATACCCATGCCCATAACAAATAATGATCCGAATTTATCACGTGTATTTCTGGCAATCTTTACAAAAATAAAACATAGCCAGGCGAACATCAAAATAACTAACCCGCCACCGACCAAACCTAGCTCCTCAACTACGACAGAAAAGATAGAATCACTAACCACTTCCGGCAAGAAGCCAAGTTTCTGACTGCTATTGCCAAAACCATTTCCGAATAATCCCCCTGAACCGATTGAGATTAAAGATTGATTTACTTGATATGATATCCCTCGCGGATCGATAGAAGGGTCAAAGAAAGTTCTAATACGATCAAGTCGATACGGTTCAAAATATATCATTGCAGCCATTAGAACTAAGATTATCGCTCCGGCAATACCAATATGTTTCAATGATCCACCTGCGGCAAAATAGAGACCCACGGATATCAAAGTTACCACAATCAATGTGCCAAGATCGGGCTGAAGAATTAATAACACGCCTACGAATGCTAAGACGATAAAAAACGGCGCCATGCCATAAGACCAATTTTTCAAGCGCTCATCTCTACTACTGAACCAGGTCGCCAGATAAACTATCATGGCCAGCTTGAGACATTCACTAGGCTGAAAGCTATAGCCAAATATATGAATCCATCGAGTAGCACCCTTAAGATCCTGACCAAGAGACGGAATAAAAACCAAAGCGACCAAGATTAAGCCAGCAAACAATATTGGCATAGCCAGTTTTTTCCACCAGCGATGATCAATCTTTGCAAAGGCGAACATAAGCACAAGGCCCGGCAAAACGCTATAAAATAACTGATGATAGAAATAGAAATAAGGCGAATTAAATTTCTTCTGCGCATCCACAATACCAGCCGAGGAAAGCATAATTAAACCGAAAACAACTAGAATTAAAATTGTCCAAAATAATGTCTTGGCCATTGCCCTAATTTTAATACAAATCTTCTTAAATCACCAAAAACACGAAAAATCACCCCCTGGAAGAGATGGTTTCTAGGATAGCTACTTAAAGAGTGGCGGAATCTTGGAATCAATGAGAAAAACGATCAGGCCAAGTATGGCACCTATAGCTGAGATCATCCAGAAGCGCATTGTAATTTGAGTTTCGGGCCAACCCATGGCTTCAAATGTATGATGAATCGGCGTGGACAAAAATACTTTCTTCTTTCTCACTTTTTTTGAAATTATCTGAATTATTACCGAAGCAGATTCAAGCATCGGGATAATTGCTATCAGCGGCAATAGTAGGGCTGTATTGGTTAAAAGTGCAACAACACCAACTGTAAATCCAAGAGCCATAACGCCAGTATCGCCCATAAAAAATCTGGCTGGATAAATATTAAACCACAAAAAGCCAACTAGGGCTCCCATTATCGCAACCAGTAAAACGGCTAAATCAATTCTACCTTGATCAAAAGCAATTACGGCGTAGGCACCAAAAATCGTAAGAAAGACTCCTCCGGATAAGCCGTCTAGGCCATCGGTCTCATTCATTGAGAATGATGTTGCGACCATGATAAATATGAAATACAGAAAATACCACCAACCGACTACAAAATCGCCAAGAAAAGGAATATTAATGGTCTGGCGATCAAGCTTAAAATAGAACCACCAGGCACCGATAATCGCAAGTGCTATGTATAGTATCAGACGCCTAGACATAGAAAATCCGCCACGCTTAAATATCCCCAGAACATCATCAAACATACCGACCAGCCCAGCTAATATTAAAAATCCCACCGGTAGTAATGTCTGCGGTCGGGATAGAAAATTAACTCTTGACCAGAAACCATCCGACCAAATATGCATCAAGAAGAAAATAAAAGCCAAAAATACAACCGTTAACCAGACTGGCAGACCACCCATGGTAGGAGTGCCCTCTTTTCTTTTATGAAGTTCATTAAAGATCGGTGCATCTTTTCTGTCAATCTGTTTGCCTGGACGAAAATATTTATGCAATATCTTGGTCCAAAAATACGTTACAAACAGATTAATAAAAAAAGCCAGAACTCCGACTACAAAGATTCTGACAAGATTAAAGATATTAAATGCTTCTATGGGTGAGTTTGTCATGATAAATATTACCACCAGCGATAGGCTGTTTTTGCCCAATTAATCAATTTTTCTGAATCGCCAAAGCGATCATTTGAGCCTAGCACAACACTGACTATACTATCATTTTGGCCAGGAATTTCCACTACCAAAATCAAACAGCCTAAAGCAGAATCTGTATAACCAGTCTTCCCGCCGATTATATTAGGAATGACGCCTAGCAAAAGATTAGTATTTTTCGTAAAATGTTTAATCTTTTCGTCCATCGATTCTACGACCAAATTTTTCTGAGACAAGGTTTCCCAAATTAAAGGATAAGCTAGCGCAAATTTTGTTAACTGAGACAAATCTTCGACGGTTGAATGAGCACTATCATCAAGCCCGGCCGGGTCTAAAAAATTGCTATTATGCATTTTTAATTCGATGGCTTTTTTATTCATTTCATGAATAAAATCTATATTTTTAGTAACCCCGAATTCAGCCAGGGCGTAGGCTGCGTCATTAGACGATTCAATGAGCATCATTTTTAATAAATTCCCAACGCTTATTTGCTCTCCTTCATATAGATCTTGCCTCTCGTCGTCAACCTTGATCGCTGTATTCCCCACCGATACAATGTCGCGTAAATTATAATGCTCTAGAACAATCACTGCGGTCATAATTTTAGTCAAAGATGCAATCGGTAATTTTAAACTTGAATCTTTCTCATAGAGCGACCGGCCAGAACGTAAATCATAAACTAATGCCGACTTAGCATTTATGGTCGGAATTGCTGTATCAGAATTTAAAATAGGTAAATAATTTGGCTCTGAGAGGGGTAGTATATAGGCTGACTGAGCTTCTGACCATGATCTAGGTTGACTGCCAGTCTTTTTGGAATATTCGAAACCAAAAAAGAAATTAATGCCAATTAATATTAATATCAGAAATCCGAATAACAATAACTTAGAACCATTTTGTGGTTCTGTATCTTCCATGATGTTTATTTTTCTACCCCGTTAGAAATTTTCTCCTCGCTCTGAATATTTTCTACATTTTTAGATGCAGTATTTCTAACGGGGTCTATTTTAAGCTTTAATTCTTTTAACTGCTTTGGGCTGACTTCAGACGGCGAAGCCATTAACAAATCTCGAGCATCCCCTGTCTTTGGAAAAGCCATTACTTCGCGAATATTTGGTTCTTGATGTAAAAGTGTTAACAATCTGTCTAGGCCCCAGGCAATACCGCCATGAGGAGGCGTGCCAAATCGAAAAGCCTCAAGCATATGACCAAAATTAGCTTCAATTCTTTCTTTTTCGAAACCCATTACTTCGAATACTTTTTCAAGAGCCTCGGCTTTATGATTCCTGATACTACCGCCACCGATTTCCCAACCATTTAGAACGATATCGTACTGAGTCGTGATAATATCACCAATATTTTCTTTAGCCATCAGATCTTTCATGAACTCTGGCTTGGGCGCCGAGAAAGGATTATGAGTGAAGGTCCAACCGTCATTATCGGTTTTCTCGAAAAATGGAAAATCAATTACCCAGCAAAATGCCAAAGTATTCGGATCATTTTTGTCTTTTCTTATGTCGGGCCTGTCTGTACCATATTTATCTATAGCTTCTTGGTAAGTAATTTTTGGGAATGGTATCTCTTGGATTTTCTTCTCGGGATATAACTTTTCTATAAGATCAATTAATAATTTCTCATTGACAGCCATTACGTCTTCACGCTCGACAAAACTCATTTCCAGATCCAATTGAGTAAACTCAGGCTGACGGTCACCGCGCGTATCTTCATCGCGAAAACATCGGGCAATTTGAAAATATTTCTCTACACCCGAAGCCATAAGCAATTGTTTGTATTGCTGCGGCGACTGAGGTAATGCAAAAAACTTACCAGGATACAGTCTTGACGGCACAACATAGTCACGAGCACCTTCCGGAGTAGATTTAGTTAATATCGGTGTCTCAATTTCTAAGAATCCTTCTTTATCTAGCCAATTCCTAATATGCAAGATTAATTGATGGCGCTTAGTTAAATTTGTAGCCATCCTCGGTCTGCGTAAATCAAGATAGCGATATTTCATCCTAGAGTCTTCGCCAATTTCAAGACCATTCGTATCCAATGCAAACGGTGGGGTTAAAGATTCATTCAAAACTTCCAGCTCGGAAGGCTCAAATTCTACCTTACCTGTTTCGATTTCAGCATTAATCATCTTCTCGGGTCGAGGATTTATTTTGCCCTTTATTCTCACGGCCCACTCTGAACGTAAAGTTTTAGCTAATTCATATATCTCTTTATTGGAGGGCACAAAAACAACTTGAATGGTTCCTGAGCGATCTCTTAAGTCAATGAAAATAAGCTTGCCATGGTCGCGACGAACATGAACCCAGCCAAAAAGCTCAGCTTCCTTGCCGACCAGATCTTTGGTTTCATTTATGAATATGGATTTCATTTAGAAGATTAAATATTATGAGCTTATATTAACATAAAAAATGGCTCGAACAAGGGGAAAAGTAATCAAAAAGCCCATGGCGGGCTTTTTGATTTAGCTGTCCGTTCTATAATTAGAGCACCTTGTAGAATGGATAGTTTTAAGATAGAAGGTATTCAATAACTTTATATCAAGTTTTGTAAATAAAAACCGACAATTAGTTAGTCGGCGATAAGATTATCTTGTCGAAGGGAGTCAATTATTTTCAACGTAACATCCGAAACTTTTTTATCTGCAAAATCTTTTGTCCAGGCAATGGCAGTTATTTCACCGCTCGGATGTGGGTCAATATCTATATCTCCAAAATAGCAGCTCACTTCAATAAGGTCTCCATTATGAGGCGAGATTCCCTTGAAGCATTTATAAAATCGTATATTCGAAAGTATTGCACCAGATAATTCCTCAGAAACTTCTCTACAAAGACATTCAATGTCTGTTTCACTAAGTTCAGGTTTTCCACCTGGAACCGTCCACATTATGTAAGCAGGCTCCCAGAAATGGGAGTTTTGCGTTATGGAGCTTAATTGCTTTGGTTTTCCAAAAACTATTACTATAGCCAAGATGACGTGAATGGAAAACTTCAGCCGAATTCCAGGCGGCAAGGTTGACACGATTCCAACTAGCGTGTTATAATATGAATATCCTAGGAGGTACGCATGAAAGGTGTGATCTTGGATCTTGGGTCCGATGGAACGTTCCGCCAGTTTCCCTCTTCCGGGGATATTAACGGAATGTACGGACCGATGGAAAAGAGGGCCGCCCAGAAACTGATGAGGGACAGAGGTGGCGTCCCAGTCCCAGACCCAGACAAGCCAAACGAGTGGACCGTGGGAGAACGCGACGGCCTGGGCCGCATCGTTTGTAGCGTCCGCTTCGTCTTCGTTCCCTTGTCCAGTCCCAATGATCTGAAGGAGAAGATCCGGCGCATGAGGAGCCATTAGTCCGTCCGCAAAGAGTCCGCGTCGATCACGACGCCGCTCGATGCGGGCTCTTTAATTATAATGAGCGAAATATTGTAAATTAAAGTTTTCCATCTTTCCAGATCATCTCCAGGTTAGACGATCATCATCGCAAACAATAAGTAGCAAGCCATCCCGTATACAGATTAAAGAAATAGCTTTTCGCAAATCATTACCTCTGATAAATAACTAAAAAATAGAATACCATTTAAGCGGTATTCTATCAATATTTGTCCGCTCACCAGGATTCGAACCTGGGACCTTCTCCTTAAAAGGGAGCAGCTCTACCAACTGAGCTATGAGCGGAAATTACTAGAATATATTAACATCAAAAGATAGTTTCATCAAGATAATTATAAAGGCCGCTTCTCGCGACCCTTGTTATTGACTACCATTGATCAGTACGGAAATCGGGAAAACCACTTCGCAACGACACGTCTTGCAGATTGTATTTGTTCGAGATAAGTCGGCAACTATTTGCGGATTACGAGCAATCATCTGCTGAAGCGTAGCCGCATTCATAAGATTCTCGCCC